>Ga0194129_10000073_pt1 | contig 183464 bp, 171 predicted proteins | sample TA2KigCa35mmetaG_FD_150862 | JGI IMG/M metagenome (GOLD analysis project Ga0194129, IMG submission 150862) | Freshwater microbial communities from Lake Tanganyika, Tanzania - TA2015038 Kigoma Deep Cast 35m | ecosystem: Environmental > Aquatic > Freshwater > Lake | place: Tanzania: Lake...
CCTCAAGCGCGCGCTCGATGGCTCCGGTATCGCCGTCGCCAGCGGCGCCGAGGGGCTGCGCGAAGCGGCGGCCAGGCCCGCCGAGTGGGTGATGGCGGCGATCGTCGGCTTCGCTGGCCTGCCGCCCATTCTGGTCGCCGCCGAGCGTGGCGCCACGATCGCGCTCGCCAACAAGGAGGCCCTGGTCTGCGCCGGCCGCCTGCTGTTGGACGCAGTGCGGCGCGGCGGCGGCACGCTGATGCCGGTCGACAGCGAGCACAACGCCATCTTCCAGTGCCTGGAGGAGCGTAACCGCGACAAGGTGGAGCGTCTGATCCTCACCGCGTCGGGCGGACCGTTCCGCGACTGGTCGTTGGCCGAGATGGCGGCGGCGACGCCGGCGCAGGCCGTGAAACATCCCAACTGGGACATGGGCGCCAAGATTTCGATCGATTCGGCGACCATGATGAACAAGGGCCTCGAGCTGATCGAGGCGCACATCCTGTTCGGCGTGCCATCCGAGCGCATCGAGATCGTCATCCACCCTCAGTCGGTGATCCATTCGATGGTCGCCTACAGCGACGGCTCCGTCCTCGCCCAGCTCGGCAGTCCCGACATGCGCACGCCCATCGCGCATGCGCTGGCGTGGCCGGCGCGCATCGACGCGCCGTCCGAGCGGCTGGATTTTCGCACGCTTCAGGCACTGACCTTCGAAGTGCCTGATATCGAACGATTTCCCGCTCTTCGGCTGGCGCGGGAAGCCTTGCAAACCGGTGGGATATCGACGACAATAATGAATGCCGCCAATGAGATAGCGGTTGATTCTTTTCTTGCGTCAGAGATTGGTTTTCTCGATATCGCACGGATCGTGGAAGATGTCCGCGCCGGGTTGGGAAGAAAGCTGACAATCGCGGGCGACTGTGCCGATTTCGCCACCTTGCGAGCCATCGACGAGGAAGCTAGAGCCGAGGCCAAGGCTTTGTGCGCGGCCCGCCGGCATCGGGTCTGAACGCAGGGGAATGTAGCGCCCATGGATTTTGTCGGGTTCATTACTGACAACATCATCACGTTCATTGTGATCATGACCGTGCTCGTGTTTGTCCACGAGTGGGGCCACTACTGGATCGGCGTGCGCAACGGCATCAAGGCCGAGGTTTTTTCGGTGGGCTTCGGTCGCGAGCTTTGGGGCTGGACCAGCCCGAAGACCGGCACGCGCTGGAAGATCTCGATCCTGCCTTTGGGCGGTTACGTGAAATTCCTCGGCGACAGCAACCCGACCGGGGCGGGCGCCGTCGATGACCGGCTCAGCGCGGAGGAGCGCAAGCGCGCCTTCCACACCCAGCCGCTGGTCGTACGCGCCGCCGTGGTCGCGGCCGGCCCGATCGCCAACCTGCTGCTGGCCATCGTGCTGATGTTCGTCCTGTTGATGACCTACGGCCGGCCCTTCACGCCGCCGCAGGTCGTCGTGCCGGCGGGCTCGGGGCCGGCGGCGGCGGCGGGCATGCAGACCGGCGACATCGTCACCGAGATCGCCGGTCGCGGCGTCGACAGCTTCGAAGACATCATCGGCGTCGCCCAGCTCTATCCCGGCGTGCCGATCACCATCGTCTTCACGCGCGACGGCAAGAGCTATCACCGCTCGATCACGCCGGCGCCGCGTCTTCTGGTCGACCGCTTCAAGAACGAGCATCGCATGGGCGATCTCGGGATCGACAGCGTGCAGGCGCTGCCGGTGGTCGGGCGGGTCTTCCCGGGCAGCGCCGCCGAGCAGGGCGGCCTGCACAGCGGCGACCGTATCCTCGAGGTCGAGGGCACGCGCATCGACTACTTCATGGACATCCCGCGGATCATCCGCCAGCGCGCGGGCCAGCCCACGAAGATTCTGGTGCAGCGCGGGCGCGACACGATTGAGCTGACGGTGATGCCCGTGGCGGAACAGATCCGCCAGCCCGATGGCACGACGCGCGTCGAGGGCCGCCTCGGGTTTTCCAGCCCGCTCGCCTCCCAAGTCAAGCGCTTCGGGCCGCTGGAGGCCGCCGGCCAGTCGGTGGTCGAGGTCTGGCACATGTCGGGCACGATCTACACGGTCCTCAAGCAGATCATTCTGGGCCTGCGGCCGGCCAACGAGATCGGCGGGCCGATCCGCATCGCCAAGACGGCGGGCGAAGTGTCGCAGATCGGGTGGGGCGCCATCCTCTACTTCGTCATCGGCCTGTCGGTGACGTTGGGCGTGTTCAACCTGCTGCCCGTGCCCATGCTGGACGGTGGTCATCTGCTGTTCTACGCCATCGAGTGGGTGCGGGGGCGGCCGCTCAGCGAGCGGACACAGGAGATCGGCTTCAGGATCGGGCTAGCGGCGATGGGGGGCCTGATGATATTCGCCACCTACAACGACATCGTACTGATCATCACCCGCCTGCTGACCCTCTAAGACCCTGAAATTTCAGGTGTGGTGGTCGGCTCCGGCGTGGTCTAAACAGAGGCTATCCCGACGCCTCGGCGGGTAAAGGATCAGGGAGTTCTTTGTTGATTCGCGTCCTGCGAAGCCTCCTCGCCCTGGCGCTTGTGGTCGCCGGTTTATCGGCAGCGCCGGCGCTCGCCCAGCGCGGCCCGATCATCACGCAGGTGCAGATCACCGGCAGCGGTCGTGTCGAGCCCGACACGATCCGCTCCTACATTTCGGTACGCGAAGGGCAGCCCTTCGATCCGGCCGAGGCCGACAAGTCGTTGAAGGCGCTGTTCCAGACCGGCTTGTTCGCCGATGTCACCTTCCAGCGCGATGGCAGCACGCTGGTGGTCAAGGTGGTCGAGAACCCGATCATCAATCGGGTGCAATTCGAGGGCAATCGGCGGGTCGAGGACGATACGCTGCGCCAGGAGATCGCGTCGAAGCCGCGCACCGTCTTCACCCGTGCCAAGGTGCAGTCCGATGTGCGCCGGATGCTCGAGGTTTATCGCAGGGGCGGTCGCTTCAACGCGGCGATCGAACCCAAGATCATCAGGCTCGACCAGAACCGCGTCGACCTCGTGTTCGAAATCTTCGAGGGCAGCATCACGGCGATCAGCCGCATCAGCTTCGTCGGCAACGAAAACTTCAGTGACGGCAGACTGCGCGAGCAGATCCGCTCGGTCGAGACCGCGTGGTTCCGCTTCCTGACCTCCGACGACCGCTACGACCCCGACCGGATCAACTTCGACAAGGAGATGCTGCGCAAGTTCTACCTATCGGAGGGTTACGCCGATTTCCGCGTCGTGTCCTCGGTCGCCGAGCTGACGCCGAAGAAGGATCATTTCTTCGTCACGTTCACCATCCAGGAAGGCGAGCGCTACAAGTTCGGTAAGCTCGAGGTCAACTCGCGCTTCGAAGGCATCGATATCAACACGCTGAAGGCGATGGTCGTCGCGCGTGAAGGCGACTGGTACAATGCCGACGAGGTCGAGGCCACGGTCAACGCCATCACCGAGGCGGTCGGCACGCTCGGTTACGCCTTCGTCGACGTGCGCCCCAACGTCAAGCGCAACAAGGACACCAAGACGGTCGACATCACTTTCGACGTGCAGGAAGGCCCGCGCGTCTATGTCGAGCGCATCAACATCGCGGGCAACGTGCGTACGCTCGACCGGGTGATACGCCGCGAATTCCGCCTCGCCGAGGGCGACGCCTTCAACGCCGCCAAGCTCCGCCGCTCGCAGCAGCGTCTGCGCGCGCTGGGATATTTCGAGAAGATCGACGTTACCAACCAGCAAGGTTCGGCGCAGGACAAGACGATCATCGACGTCAACGTCGTCGAGCAGAGCACCGGCGAGATCTCGTTCGGCGCCGGCTATTCGACCTCGGCCGGCGTGCTCGGCGACATCACGGTGCGCGAGCGCAACCTCCTGGGCAAAGGCCAGGATTTGCGCCTGGGTCTTTCGCTCGGCACACGCCAGACACAGATCGACCTGAGTTTCACCGAACCGTACTTCCTCGAACGCAACGTGGCGGCCGGCTTCGATGTCTTTCGCATCGGCCGCGATCTGCAGGCCACCAGCTCGTTCGACGAGAGGACGATCGGCGCAGCTGTGCGGGTAGGCTACGCGCTGTCCGAGCACACGCGGCAGACCTTCAAGTACTCGTTCAAGTACGACGAGATCTTCAACGTCGGTACCAACGCCTCGCCCTTCATCAGGCGGCAGGCGGGCAAGACCTATACCTCGGAAGTGGGTACGGTCATCACCTGGGATCGTCGGGACGATCGCCAGCTTTCGACGAAAGGCTGGGTCGTTCGCTGGTCGACGGAGCTCGGCGGTTTGGGCGGTACGGAGCACTTTCTGCGCAACCGCGCCGACGCTGCGATCTATTTCCCGCTGATCCAGGACTTCGTCCTGTCCTTCCAGGGCTCGGCCGGCGCCGTCTTCGGCATCCGCGACGACGTGAAGATCGCCCAGCGCTTCTTCATCGGTGGTGACACGTTGCGCGGCTTCCAGACCGCCGGCATCGGTCCACGCGACGGCAACGATTCGCTGGGTGGCAAGTACTTCTACACCACGACGGGTGAGATCAGCTTCCCGCTCGGCCTGCCCAAAGAGCTCAATATTGTCGGCAAGGGGTTCATCGAGGCCGGCAGCCTGTGGGGCACCGACGACGTCGGCCCGACGATCCGCGATTCCTCGGCGCTGCGGGTGACCGCGGGCGTCGGCATCCAGTGGGTCTCGCCCTTTGGCCCGTTGCGGCTCGACTATTCGTTCCCGATCAAGTTCCAGCCGTTCGACAATCGGCAGCGTTTCAACTTCAGCTTCGGTACCCGGTTCTGAGCCGGCGGTCCGTGGCGAGGCGAGCGATGTGATGACTGCGATACCTACCGCCGTTCCGACGGTGATCGATGTGGTGGACATCAACCGGATCATGAAGATGATCCCGCACCGTTATCCGCTGCTGCTCGTCGATCGCGTCATCGATCTGCGCCTGGGAGAAAGCGCCGTCGGGATCAAGAACGTCTCGATCAACGAGCCCTTCTTCCAGGGCCACTTCCCGACCGATCCCGTGATGCCTGGCGTGCTGATCGTCGAATCGATGGCGCAGACCGCGGCGGTGCTGGTGGTGGCGACCCTGGGCGCGGCGTCGGAGGGCAAGCTGGTCTACTTCCTGTCGATGGATAACGTCCGCTTCCGAAAACCGGTGACGCCGGGGGATCGCGTCGAGATCCATGTCAACAAGCTGCAAGCGCGGCAGAGCGTGTGGAAGTTCGAGGGCAAGGCGATCGTCGACGGCAAGGTGGCGGCCGAGGCGACGTTCGCGGCCATGATCCGCGGCATCTAGGCCGCGCACAGGGAGGGTATGACCATGGATGGCGCGACCGCCGAAGCCGGCTACCGCATGCTGCACACCATGATCCGCGTCGGCGACCTCGACAAGTCGATCGACTTCTACACGCGGCTGCTGGGCATGAAGCTTCTGCGCAAGCGCGACGTGCCGGCCGGCAAGTACACCCTGGCCTTCGTCGGCTACGGCGACGAGACCGACAACGCGGTCATCGAGCTGACCTACAACTACGGCAAGGACAAGTACGAGATGGGCACCGCATTCGGCCATCTCGCGATCGGCATGCCCGACGTCTATGGCGCGTGCGAGAAGCTGGCCAAGGAAGGCGTCAAGATCCCGCGTCCGGCCGGCCCGGTGCAGCACGGCACGACGGTGATCGCTTTCGTCGAGGACCCGGACGGCTACAAGATCGAGCTGATCCAGCGAGGTTGAGCCACGCTGGCGCCCTGAGCGCGGCGAAGGACCTCGCGGTCAAACGGCCGACGAAAAGCGGCGCCGGATGCTCTGCGGCGCCGCTTCTTGTTTCGCCGAACCATCACGAGGTCGACAGGTCGCGCCTCAACCCCACAGCAAGATCAGAGTCGTCGCAACGCCGGCGCCCAGTGCGACGAACGCCAAGCGCCGCGCTATGGTGAGGGCCGGGGCGCGGTTGTCGTTGGCGGCGGCGCCGACGCGTACCAGGCGCGGGCGGTCAACCCGTACCGGCAGGCCATTGCTCGCCGCCCACCTGTCGCTTGCCTCGCCGCGCGCCGCCATGTTCCGTCTCCTCCGCGCCCAGGCGGTCCCGTTCCCTACTTGCGAGCGTGCAGCGGCGTGTAGGGCCGCTCGGTCTGGCCGCTATAGAGCTGGCGCGGACGGCCGATCTTGGACTGCGGATCCTCGATCATCTCGGTCCACTGCGAGATCCAACCCACGGTGCGCGCGATGGCGAAGATCACCGTGAACATGCTGACCGGGATGCCCAGCGCGCGGAAGATGATGCCCGAGTAGAAGTCGACGTTGGGGTAGAGCTTCTTGGAGATGAAATAGTCATCCTTGAGCGCGAACTCCTCCATCTCCATGGCGAGCTCGAGCAGCGGATCGCTGCCGATGCCGAGCGTCGCCAGCACCTCGTGGCAGCTCTTGCGCATCACAGTCGCGCGCGGGTCGTAGTTCTTGTAGACGCGGTGGCCGAAACCCATCAGGCGGGTGTGGTCCGCCTTGTCCTTCACGCGCGCCAGGAACGGCCCGATCTTGTCCTTGCCGCCGATCTCCTGGAGCATCTTCAGCACAGCTTCGTTGGCGCCGCCGTGGCTGGGGCCCCACAGCGAGGCGATGCCGGCGGCGATGCAGGCAAACGGGTTGGCACCCGACGAGCCGGCCAGACGCACCGTCGACGTCGAGGCGTTCTGCTCGTGGTCGGCGTGCAGCATGAAGATGCGGTCCATCGCCTTCTCGACGACGGGGTTCATCACGTATTCCTCGGCCGGCACGCCGAACATCATGCGCAGGAAGTTGCCGGCGTAGCTCAGTTTGTTGTCGGGATACATGAAGGGCTGGCCGACCGAGTACTTGTAGGCCATGGCGCCGATAGTTGGCATCTTGGCGATCAGCCGGTACGACGCGACCATCCGCTGGTGCGGATCGTTGATGTCCAGCGAGTCGTGATAGAAGGCCGACAACGCGCCGACCACGCCACAGCACACGGCCATCGGATGCGCGTCACGGCGGAAGCCACGATAGAACGTCGCGATCTGCTCATGCAGCATGGTGTGCATGGTGATGTCGCGGGTGAACTTGGCCTTCTGCTGGGCGTTGGGCAGCTCGCCGTTGAGGAGCAGGTAGGAGAGCTCCATGAAGTCGCTCTTCTCGGCCAGCTCGGCGATGTTGTAGCCGCGATGCAGCAGGACGCCCTTGTCGCCGTCGATGTAGGTGATCTTCGATTCGCAGGAGCCGGTCGAGGTGAAGCCGGGGTCGTAGGTGAAATAGCCGGTGTCGCCGTAGAGCTTTCGGACATCGATCACGTTGGGGCCGATCGAGCCCCCGAGGACCGGGAATTTCCAGGATTTGCCGGTGGCGTCGTCCGTAAGGGTTACGGTGCCGGTGTTGCTCATGGTCGCTCCCGCTCGAAACTCGCGTTGGCCAAGCCCCGCCACCCGCCGCGCGTACGGACATGGCGCCCCCGGATTGGCCGAAAAGGTCGTCTGTAAACTAACAAGCCGGTCCGGGGGGCGCAACGCACGGACGTCATGCGCCAGCCGTCAGGCGGCTGCACGCAAACGCATCAGCGCTTCCTCGCGGCCGAGGATCGCCAGGACCTCGAAAATCCCGGGCGACACGGTGGAACCGGTCAACGCCGCGCGCAGCGGCTGGGCGATCTGGCCGAGCTTCACCTGGGCGGTCTCGGCCACCGTCTTGACTGCCGCCTCCAACGTTGATTCCGCCCAATCAACCGAGGGCGAGGCAAGGGCCGCGGCGACGCGCGCCAGCAGGCCGCAGGCCTCGGGGGTCATCATGGCCTTGGCCTTGTCGTCCATCTGGGGGGCGCCAGCGCGGGCATAAAAGACCAGACCCGCCGCCAGCTCCGTCACGGTGCGCGTGCGCTGTTTCACGCCGTTCATGCCGCGCGTGATGCGCTCGAGAGCCGTCACCGACAGCGCCGCTCCCAGCGTCGCCTCGATCAGTGGCCGCACCAGCGGCAGCAGCTCGCCGTCCGGCGTCTCGCGCAGATAATGGGCGTTGAGGTTGGTGAGCTTGGCGAAGTCGAACCGCGAGGCGGCGCGGCCGACGTCGTCGATGTCGAACCACTCGATCGCCTTGTCGGTCGGGATGATCTCCTCGTCGCCGTGGCCCCAGCCCAGCCGCAGCAGATAGTTGCGCAGCGCCGAAGGCAGGTAACCCATGTCGCGATACGCCTCGACGCCCAGCGCGCCATGACGTTTCGACAGCTTGGCGCCGTCGGCGCCGTGGATCAGCGGGATATGGGCGAACTCCGGCGCCTTCCAGCCCATGCCCTCGTAGACCTGGAGCTGGCGAAAGGTGTTGTTGAGGTGGTCGTCGCCGCGGATCACGTGGGTGATGCCCATATCGTGGTCGTCGACCACCACGGCGTGCATGTAGGTCGGCGTACCGTCGGCGCGCAGCAGCACCATGTCGTCGAGCTGGTCGTTGGCGACGGTAACCTCGCCCTGGACATGGTCGCGCACCGTGGTCGAGCCGGTCTGCGCCGCCTTGATACGGATCACCGGCTTTACGCCAGGCGGCGCGTCCTTGGGGTCTCGGTCGCGCCACAGGCCGTTGTAGCGGATCGGCTTGCCCGCCTTGCGCGCCTCCTCGCGCATAGCCTCAAGCTCGGCCGGCGATGCGTAGCAGTAATAGGCCTTACCGGCGGCCAGGAGCTCTTGCGCCACCTCGGCGTGCCGCTTGGCTCGGGCGAACTGGTAGACGACCTCGCCATCCCATTTCAGGCCGAGCCAGTTGAGCCCATCGAGGATCGCGTCGATGGCCTCCTTGGTCGAGCGCTGACGGTCGGTGTCCTCGATGCGCAGCAGGTAGGTGCCGCCGTGGTGGCGCGAGAACAGCCAGTTGAACAGTGCCGTGCGGGCACCGCCGATATGCAGGAAGCCGGTGGGCGAGGGGGCAAAACGGGTGACGACGGTCATGCGCGATCCGGTGAAATCAGCCTCTTTTCGGTCAAAAAGCGGCGAGAGCATAGGCGGTGAGAGGGTGTCTTCTGTCAAATCCATAGAGCATGAGCCTCGCCGCCACGCCGCAGCCCGGTGTCGCAGCCGCCGGGCATGGCCTCGCGGCGCGCCTTGTGCTGGCCGTGGCGCGGCGCCTCGACGCCGAGCGCGAACGCTGGGCGCTGTGGACGCCGGTGGCTTTGGGTCTGGGCATCGCGGTTTACTTCGAACTACCCAGCGAGCCGCCGTCCTGGCTGGGTGTCGCCGTCACGCTGATCGGCCTGCTCCTGTGCGCGGCGCGCGGCGCAGCGCCGGCGCTGCTGGCGATCGGCGTGACCTTGACCGCCGGCGGGCTCGGGTTCAGCGCCGCGATCTGGCGGACTCAAAGCGTCGCCGCGCCGGTGCTGGCGCGCGGCTATAGCGGCATCGTCGAAGGTCGGGTCATCGAGATCGGCATCCTGCCGGAGGGCCGGCGCGTCATCCTCGATCGGGTGGCGCTGCGCGGCGTGAAGGAGAGCGCCACGCCGTCGCGTGTGCGCATCTCTGTGACGCGCGCGCCATTTCCGCATGTCACCGGCGATCGTGTCGCGATTCCCGCCATGCTGCATCCGCCGGCCGGACCGGCCTTGCCCGGCGCCTTCGACTTCCAGCGCTTCGCCTGGTTCCAGCGGCTGGGCGCTGTGGGCTACGCCACGGGCGCGCCGGTGCTGGTCGAGCGCGGCCAGCCTTCGGGCTTGATCATGCGCATCGACGAGCTGCGGCGAGGGCTCACCGAGCGCATCACCACCGCGTTGCCCGGTGACGCCGGCGCCTTCGCCGCCGCCATCCTCACCGGCGACCAGAACGGCCTGTCGAAGGAGGCCCAACAGACGCTGCGCGACTCCGGCCTGGCGCATATCCTGTCGATCTCCGGCCTGCATCTCGCCTTCGCGGCCGGGCTGATGATGGGGCTGGTGCGCTACGGCTTGGCCCTTCTGCCTGGCATCGCGTTGCGTGTCCCGGTCAAGAAGATCGCCGCCGTCGCGGCCTTGCTGGGCTCGGCGTTCTACCTCGCCCTCGCCGGCGCGCCGGTGCCGGCCCAGCGCGCTTTCGGTATGCTGGCGATCGTGCTGATCGGCGTGCTGACCGACCGCACGGCGCTGACCCTGCGCTTGGTGTGCTGGGCGGCCGCCGTGATCCTGCTGATCCAGCCCGAGAGCCTCATCGGCGCCAGCTTCCAGCTCTCCTTCGCCGCTGTGGTCGGGCTGGTGGCAGCCTGGGAAGCCGCGCGGCTGTGGCGCGCGCGCCGTCACGCGGAAGGCGTCGATCGCACCGACGGGATGCGACGCCGGATCGGCCGCTATGCCGCCGATAGCGTCCTGTCGACCTTGGTGGCGTCGCTCGCGACGGCGGGTTTCGCCGTCTACCACTTCAATCGCCTGAGCCTGGTCGGCGTCGTCGCGAATCTCCTGGCTGTGCCGTTGACCGGGATCTGGGTGATGCCCTGGGGTCTGATGACCATGCTGCTGGCGCCGTTGGGCCTGGAAGGGCTGGCGCTGGTGCCGATGGGTTGGGGCATCGAATGGACGCTCGACATCGCGCGGTGGGCCGCAGCTCTGCCGGGCGCGGCGTCGGTGGCGCCGTCGATGCCGGGCGCGTCGCTGTGGCTGCTGACCTTGGGTGGTCTGTGGTTCTGCTTCTGGGGTACGCGCTGGCGATGGCTCGGTCTGCTCGGTGTGGCGCTGGCCTTCGCCATCACGCCGCTGCAGCGTACGCCAGACCTGATGATCAGCGAGGACGCCCGGGCGCTGGCGATCCGCGGCGAGCGTGGTCTGGTGCTCCACAGCACGCGCGGCGAACGCATCGCCGGCGAGACCTGGACGCGGCGCGCCGGCGAGGCGGCGGCCCGTCGCTGGCCCGACAGCGGCAGTGGCGCAGACGGCGCGCTGCGATGCGACGGCGGGCTGTGCGTCTTCAGCCGCGATGGTGTGGAGGTGCGTCTGGTTATGCGACCCGAGGCGCAGCCGCGCGCCTGTGCCGGCGCGGTGCCGGTCGTCTCCGTCGTGCCGCTACGCAATCAGTGTCGTGGCGCGCTGTGGACGATCGATCGCTTCGATCTGTGGCGACACGGCGCACACGCGGTGTGGCTGGGCGGAAAAGGGCGCCCCGTGCGTATCGAGACCACGCGCCAAGCGCGCGGCGATCGGCCGTGGGTTCCCAAAGCCGATCGACGATCTCAGTAGCGGCGATAGATGCCGACCAGGCGACCCTGCACCTTCACGCGGTCTGGCCCAAAGATGCGCGTCTCGTAAGCGGTGTTGGCCGGCTCGAGCGCCACCGAGGCGCCCTTGCGACGGATGCGCTTGAGCGTGGCTTCCTGCTCGTCGACCAGGGCGACGACGATGCTGCCGTTCTCGGCGGTGTCGGCTTGGCGGATGACGGCGAAGTCGCCGTCGAGAATGCCGGCCTCGACCATAGAGTCGCCCTCGACCTCGAGGCAGTAATGCGTGCCCTGGCCGAGCAGCGAGGTCGGCACGTCGATGGAGCTGGTGTTGTCGCGCAGCGCCTCGATCGGCGTGCCGGCGGCGATCTTGCCGTAGAGCGGTAGCGACAGGGCGCTGGCGGCGTTGGCCGGCGTCACGGCGCCCTGGAAGCTGGGGCGGAAATCGCCCTTGATGACCTGCGGCGTGAAGCCGGCGGCGGGTTCGCGCAGGCCCGGCGTGCTCAGCGCCGCACGACTGCCCGACACGGACGCGGCGTCGGGGAGCTGCAATACCTGCAGAGCCCGCGCACGATGTGGCAGGCGCCGCAGAAAGCCGCGCTCTTCCAGCCCGGTGATCAGGCGGTGGATGCCCGATTTGGATTTCAGCTTCAGCGCTTCCTTCATCTCGTCGAAGGAGGGCGAGACGCCGCCGGCGCTGAGGCGCTGATTGATGAAGACCAGGAGTTCATATTGTTTTCGGGTGAGCATCACCGTCTCCCGCTGAGGCACACTACATCTAGAACAAAACGCGAAACCACACGCGTGTTCTAGTTTAGTTCGCGCTCTGCGTCAAGTTGCCCCCGGACAAGTCGCTCAAAAGGCGCCGCCCATTGTCCCGAAATCCACAACCGTGATGGCCTCGCCGGCGCGGCGCGCGGGATCATGTGCCGGTCGCACAATGAAGCCATTGGCGCGCGCCATGATGCCCAGCATGGAACTGTCCTGAACCTTGAACGGCTCGGCATTGAGCGCGCCGTGGGCGTCGCGCGACAGAGTCGCGCGCACGTAGTCCTCGCGCGTGTCGTTGGCGCCGACATCGACCGACAGGATCGCCGTCGTCGTCGCTACAGGGGCGCCCGGCAGGCCGCTCATGCGTTCGATCGCCGGGCGCAGGAAGAGCAGCGCGCAGACCAGGGTCGAGACCGGATTGCCGGGCAGGCCCAGTGCCTTGCAGCCCGGCGTGTCGGCGAACATCAGCGGCTTGCCGGGACGCATGGCGATGCGCCAGAAATCGAGGGAGAAGCCCTCGGCCTTGAGCACGTCCTGCACCAGATCGTGGTCACCCACCGAGGCGCCGCCCAAGGTCACCAGCAGGTCGAAGCGCTTGGCCGCCGCGACATGCCGGCCGATGACAGCGCGATCGTCGCGCGCGATGCCCATGACCGTGGGCTCGCCGCCCCAGGCCTTGACCAGCGCCGCGACGGCGAGGCCGGAGGACGAGACGATGCGGTTGGGCCCGACCGGCTCGCCCGGCATCACCAGCTCGTCGCCGGTGGCGAGGATGGCCACGCGCGGGCGGCGCCAGACGGTGAGCCATGGCACGTTCATCGCCGCCGCCAGCGCCACGTCGCGTGGCGTCAGAACATGGCCGGCGGCGATGCCCTCGGCGCCTTTGGAGAAATCAAGGCCCTTGCGCCTGATGTGCCGTCCGGGCGTCGCGCCCTCGACGATCGTAACGCCGCCGGGCGCATCGATCCGCGTGTTCTCCTGGATGACGATGGTGTCGGCGCCCGTCGGCAGCGGACCGCCGGTGAAGATGCGCACGGCCTCGCCTGACCGCAGCGTCTGGTCATAGGAGCCGCCCGCTGGCGCGCTGCCGACCACCTTCAAGGTCGCCGGCAGGCGCGCGCAGTCGGCGCCGATGACGGCGTAGCCGTCCATGGCCGACAAATCGGCCGAGGGCTGGTCGAGGCGGGCGATCACCGGCTCGGCGAGCACGCGACCGGTGCCGTCGGCGACCGAGACGGTCTCCGTCGCCAGCGGCGCGAAGGCGCCGACGATACGGCCGAGGGCGTCGCTGACCGAGAGCATCACGGCGCCTCGAACGTGCCCGACTTGCCGCCGGATTTGTGCACCAGCCGCACCTCGCCGATGACCATGCCGCGGTCGGCCGATTTGCACATGTCGTAGACGGTAAGCGCCGCGACCGAGGCCGCCGTCAGCGCCTCCATCTCGACGCCGGTCTTGCCGCGCAGGCGGCAGGTCGCCTCGACCTCGACGCTCGAGGTCGCGGGCTCGCAGCGCAAGGTCACCTGCACCGAGGTCAGCGCCAGCGGATGGCAGAGCGGGATCAGATCGGGCGTGCGCTTGGCCGCCATGATGCCGGCGAGTTGCGCCACCGCCAGCACGTCGCCCTTGGCCACCGCCTTGTCCTGGATCAGGCGCAAGGTCTCGGGCCGCATCCGCACCGAGGCGCGGGCCGTGGCCGTCCGCTCGGTCTCGGCCTTTTCGCCGACATCGACCATCCGGGCGTTGCCCTCGGGGTCGAAATGGGTGAGTTCGCTCACGCGGCCACCAGCGGCAGGGGATCGGCGATCATCGCGCGAACGGCAGCGGCGACATCCGGCTTGCGCATGAAGCTCTCGCCGATCAGGAAGCAGCGTGCGCCGGCCCTGGCCATGCGAGTGAGATCCTGCGGATTGTCCAGGCCACTCTCTGAAACGCCCAACCGGTCTTTCGGGAGAGATTTCATAAGCTCAAGTGTTGTTTTAAGAGAAACGCTTAGTGTCTTGAGATTCCTGTTATTGATACCAATAAGCTGAGATTTTAGTTTAAGTGCTCGTTCAAGCTCAGCTTGATCATGAACCTCGATCAGCACGTCCATACCCCAGGCGTCTGCCGCAGCATGAAGATCGGTCGCCAGGCCGTCGGAAAGACAGGCCATGATCAGCAGAATGCAGTCGGCGCCCAGGGCGCGGCTCTCGACCACCTGGTAGGGGTCGATCATGAAGTCCTTGCGCAGCGCCGGCAGAGCGGGAGCGGCGGCGCGGGCGGCGACCAGGTAGGAATCATCACCCTGGAAGTAGGGGATATCGGTCAACACCGACAGGCAGGTAGCGCCGCCGGCGGCGTAGGCCGCGGCAAGCGACGGCGGATCGAAGTCGGGCCGGATCAGGCCCTTGGACGGCGACGCCTTCTTGATCTCGGCGATCAGGCCGTAGCGTCCCGCGGCGACGGCCGCCCGCAAGGCCTTGGCGAAGCCGCGTGTCGGGCCAGCGGCGTGCGCCTTGGCCTCGAGCGAGGCCAGCGACCGCTCCTTCTTGCGCCGCGCCACCAACTCGGCCTTGTCGGCGCAGATCTTGTCCAGCGCCGTGCCCGTGGCGGCGAAGCCGGCGATCATCTTCAGCGTGTCGCTATCCGCCATCTCGTCCTCACGCCGCTACCGGACCGCAGAGCTCGATCAGCCGCGCAAGCGAGGCCTTGGCGGCCCCCGAAGCGATCGACCGCGCGGCCTGCGCCACGCCGTCCTTCAGGTCCTTCGCCTTGCCAGCGACCATCAATGCTGCCGCACTGTTGAGCAGCACGATATCGCGAAACGCGCTCGTCTCGCCTGCCAGAACGGCGTGGATGGCCCGCGCATTGTGCGCCGGATCGCCGCCCTTGAGTGCCTCGATGGTGCCGCGCGGCAATCCGGCGTCCTCCGGCTTGATCTCCAGCTCGCGCACCGTGACCTTGCCGCCGGCATCGCGCGTCATCTCGGCGGCGTAGGTCGTCGTCGTCGTGGTGATCTCGTCCATGCCATCCGTGCCGTGCACCACCAGCGCCCGCTCCAGCCCGAGCCGGCCCAGCGCGCCGGCGACCAGCGGCACCCAGCGGCGATCATAGACGCCTACGAGCTGGCGCTTCACCAGGGCCGGATTCGACAGCGGGCCCAACAGGTTGAAGATGGTGCGGGTCGGGGCGAGTTCCACCCGCGGGCCGGCGACATTGCGCATGGCGCTGTGATGGCGCGGCGCCATCAGGAAGCAGATCTTGGCCTCGATGAGCGCGCGTTGCAGGGCCGGAACCGGCACGTCCATGCCGACACCCAGCGCCGACAGCACGTCGCCGGCGCCGGATTTCGACGTGAAGGCGCGATTGCCGTGCTTGGCCACCGGCACGCCGCAACCCGCCACCACCAGCGCGGAGGCGGTCGAAACATTGTACGTGCCGTGGTGATCACCGCCGGTACCGACGATGTCGATGGTCCCCTCCGGCGCTTCGACCTTCAGCACCTTGGCGCGCAGCACGCGCGCGCCGCCAGCCAGTTCCTCGACGCTCTCGCCGCGTACACGCAACGCCATCAGGAAGGCGCCCATCTGCGCCGGCGTGGCGTTACCCGCCGTCATGATGTCGAAGGCACGCTCGGCCTCGGCCTCGCTCAGGCCGGCACCGGTGCCGACCTTGGCGAGAAGCAGACGGAATTCGTCGATGTCACCGCTCACGGCGCGGTTTCTCCAGAACGAGCGAACGCGGGTGGCACCTATAGCGACTGTGGATCGTCGCGCGCAATTCAAGTGACGCGGGTCAGTTTTCTGTTATCATAAGTGAACGAGCAATCACTTTTCTTCATAGAGGATCGAAGATGTCCTGGTTCGTCCGACTTTCGCGCTTCGCCAGTGTCCACATGGTGCGCTCGCAGGACAAGGAGATGTCCTGCGGCATGGCCTCGATCGTGATGATCAACTTCAAGATCAAGAAAGGACTGATGTTCGCCGGCATGGCGGCAGGCGCGCAGCTGCAGACCAGCGGTATCCCCGGCGGCAGCTTTGTCGGCCAGACGCTATCGAGGGCGGCGTACGATTACGCAGTCAAGAGCGAGCAGGAGGTCTACAACATCTACAACAAGCACGAGGGCGGCACGCACGACTTCGACACAACCGGCGCCACGCCTTCGCTTTATCCGAAAGTGCTGGCCGATCTCGGCCTAGGCCAGTGGGAGCGCGCCAATGTCGGCGAGGCCGGCGTTGTCCAAGCGGCCATCGATGCGACCGCGGACGGCACACCCTGCATGCTCGGCGTTACGTTCGACAATGGCGCGGGCCACGCGGTCGTGTGTGACGAGACCCATAGCTTTTTCGGCACCACGTACCTGTGCATCTGCGATCCGTACAATGGCGAGCTCTACGTGGTGTCGTGCACGCCCGGACAGTCGGTACGCTACGACGCCAGCGACAAGCCAATCTCGACCGGCACCATGTTCGGCGGCAATGCCCGGGACTACGGCGCGGCCAAGGGCAAATTCAACGGCGGCATCACGCGCAAGAAGAAGTGACCACACAGGCAAAGCTATCGCCTGGTTCCGGTCAGCGAGGTCGTCGAGCCCCGTCGGCGCTCCCCGAGATCAATTCAGCGTGCGCAACGCCTCGACCAGCGCATGGGGCTTCTCGTGGCCGACGAGGTGGCCGGCTTGCGGGATGGTCATCAGCCGCGCGCCGGATATGCCCTTGATGAACTCCCCAGCATAGACCGGCGGAATCAGCTTGTCGTTCTCGCCCCACACCACGAGCGTACGCGCCTTGATGCGGTAGAGCCGTTCCGACAACCCGCGCTCGGGAATCGGGAACAGCATCTTGCCGGCGGTGCCCAGGCGGCGGGCGTTGGCGATCATGAACTCGGCGAGGAATTTCACGTCGTTCATGTCGCCGCCCGGCGTCATCAGCTTCACGCCGGCCTCGACGTCGTGGAACAGGTAGTGCGGGAATTCCTGCGGCAGCAGGGCGAAGATGTCGACGATGGGATGCTCGGGCAGCCAGATGCCGGCCGGCGCGATCAAGGCCAGGCGCTCGATCTCATTGGGCGCGATCGCCGCCATCTCGGCGGCGATCATGCCGCCCATCGAATGGCCGACGACCAGCGGCTTGGAGAGCCCGAGAGCCTGCATGACGTCGTAGCCATGCAAGGTCATGTCGAGCATGTCACGCAGGCGCTCTTCGCCGACGGAATCCTCGTAGCCCGGCAGCAGCGGTGCATAGACGCGGTAGTGGCGCGCCAGTGCGGCGATCAAGCGATCCTCGCGCATCAGCCCGCCGGCGCCGTGCAGATAGAATAGTGGCGGTCCGTCGCCGCCCTCGTAGACGCGGACCTTGTTGCGGCCGCCGGCGACGTCGATCAGACGAGACGTGATGGTCATGCTTACTCCGCGGCCATCTGACGGCGCTCGCTCTGCTGCATCGGCTTGATCCAGAAGCGATCCTCGTTTTTCCACTCCTGGAACAACTCGGCCTTGAGCTTGGGCATGACCTGCTCGGCGAACAGCTTGGTCGAATGCCGGACCTTGTCGCCCGGCATGTCGCCGACCTGGAACAGGCCGAAGATGTTGCCCACGCGCAGGGTCTTCGCCAGATCGACCATGCGGTCGTAGACCGTCTTGGGCGAACCGGCGATGACGTAGCCTTGGTCGACGAGGTCCTTCCAGGTAAGCGTCGGGTAGTTGCGCAGCTGCGCCTGGGTGAGCTGCGTGATCATGTTGGCTTGCAGGGTCTTGACCGTGCGGTAGCCCGGCGCGTCGGCGAAGCCGGGATAGACGTGCAGGCAGCGGTTATAGAAGTAGTGCACGTGCTTGCTGTAGAGCTTCTCCGCTTCAGCGTCCGTGTCGGCGACGCAGATCACCTGGGCGAAGCCGCCGCGATAAGGGCTTTCGTCCTTGCCGGCCTTGGCGACGCGCTCCCAGTAGCCGTCCATCAACTGCTTGGCGCGCAGATAGCCCGAGTAGCTGAGGTAGCAATAGGTGTAGTCGAACTCGAGACAGAAATCGTAGGTCTCGATCGAGCCGCCGCCGGGGATGAAGATCGGCGGGCGCGGCCGCTGGATCGGCTTGGGCCAGCAATTGACGTAGCGCAGCTTGGTGTAGCGGCCGTTGAAGGCGAAGGGCTCGTCCTCGCGCCACGCCCGCATGATCAGCTCGTGCGCCTCGTTGTACTTTTCACGGGTGAGCGCGGGGATGGTGCCGTAGGCGTAGTTGGTGTCCATCGACGTGCCCACCGGGAAGCCGCAGGCGAGGCGACCGCCGGTGATGACGTCGAGCATGGCGAATTCCTCGGCGACGCGGATCGGCGGATTGTAGAGCGCGATCGAATCACCCAGCACCATCAGCGCTGCCTTGCTGGTGCGGCGCGCCAGCGCGGCGGCCATCAGGTTGGGCGAGGGCATCAGGCCATAGGCGTTGGCATGATGCTCGTTCACGCCCAGCGCGTCGAAGCCCATCGTCTCGGCGTATTCGAGCTGGTCGAAGTAGTCGTGATAGACGTGATGGCCGCGCTTGGCGTCGTACAAGGTCGTCGGGATGTCGACCCACACCGAGCGATGCTTCTCGCGGAAGTCATCCGGCAGATGGGGCCAGGGCATCAGATGGAACCAGGTGAACTTCATCGTGTCCTCCCGAGGGGCGGGTCCCGAAGACCACGATGAAGGTAGCGGGTGGCCGGGACGGCAAACAAGAAAAGATGACGCCGATGTCACGCGAAGCGGAACGGCGTTACGCGATGGCAAGACTTAAGCGCGCGGATCCTTCTGGCTCTGCGTCGGTGCGTGCCGCCCACCATGTGTCGAGGCGACGGCTTGCGCTTGAGGTGGCGCGCGTCCGACAATCCATGAGCTACCCCGCCGGAACGAGACCTATGCTGCTCTACGAACATCCGCTGTCGTCCTATGTCCAGAAGGTCAAGATCGCGCTGCGCGAGAAGGGCGTCGCTTTCACGCCCCAGCTGCCGGTTGGTATCGGCTCGGGTTCCGCCGCCGGCGGCTTCGTCGATGCCAGTCTGCGCGCCGAGGTGCCGGCGTTGGTCGACGGCGACGTGCGCATCTTCGATTCGACGATCATCCTCGAATACATCGAGGACAAGTGGCCGACGCCACCGTTGCTGCCGCGTGATCCGGCCGAGCGCGCCCGAGCGCGCATGATCGAGGACATCTGCGATACGCATTACGAGGCGATCAATTGGGGCCTGGGCGAGATCAACTGGTTCAAGCGTGCCGAAGGCGCGCTGAAGGACTCACTGATCGCCGCGGCGACGAAACAGACCGCTCAGATTCAGGCCTGGCTCGACCGCCAGCTCGGCGAGCGCACCTGGTTCAACGGCGCGAGCTTCGGCTGGGCCGACCTGTCGGTGGCACCGTACCTCAACCGCTCCTTCCACTACGGCATCGGGCCTACGCCGGACTCAGCGCTCGATCGTTGGCTCAAGCGTATCAAGGAGCGGCCATCGGTGGCGCAGACCTTCACCGAGTTCGAGGGCGCCAAGGCCGGCATGGCCAATGCCGCCGAGCGCCTTGCCTCGGGTCAGATGCGCCGCGAATACCGCGACCACCGGCTGGAATGGATGATCAAGTCGGGCGGCATCCAGGTCGTGCTCGACGGCCTGGCGAAGAACAACATCCGCTTCAGCTGGCCGTAGGCTGACTACTCCAGTCGCCGCACTTCCATCGCCTTGCCGGTCGTGCCGTGGTTGACGCCAGCGGTACGCAGGAAGGGGTTGTCTTTGCCGGCGCCCCACAAGGCGATGCCCTGCGCCAGCAGCCCGCCATCGACCTTCAGCACCTCGCCGGTGATGAAGCGCGCATCGTCGGAGCATAGGAACGCCGCGGCGGCGGCGATGTGCGAGCCCTCGCCGCGCTCGGGCCAGGGCTGGCGCGCGAATTGCTGCTCGAATTTCTCCGGTCGACCGCGATGCACCAGCGGCGTCGAGATCACGCCCGGCGCGATGGCGTTGACGCGGATGCGGTGTGGCGCGAGCTCTGCGGCGACGTTCTCGGTCAGGCTGATCACGGCGGCCTTGGCGGCGGAATAGGCGTGCGAGCCGCCACCGCCGACGATGCCGGCGATCGAGGCGGTGCTCAGAATGGCGCCGCCGCGACCGTGCGACTTCATGGCGATCGAGGCGTGCTTCATGCCGAGGAAGACGCTGCGGGTGAGTACCGCGAAGGTGTAATCCCAGCCTTCGACCGTGGTCTCGGCGATCGGGCCGAAGGCGCCGCCGACACCGGCGTTGAGATAGGCGATGTCGAGCGTGCCGAAGAGCCGTTGCGCCTCGTCCACCATCGCCGCCACGTCGCGTTCCAGCGCCACGTCGGTGCGGATGAAACCGATGCGCTCGCCCTGGCCGCGGGCACGCGCCAGCGACAGGGTTTCCTTGCCGTTATCTTCGTTGAGGTCGGCGACCAGCACCTTGACGCCCTCGTCGAGAAAGCGCAGCACAGTCTCGCGCCCCATGCCGCTGCCGCCGCCCGTGATGATCGCGACCTTGTCCTGAAGCTTGCCCGCCACGCGCCTGCCCTCCCTGAATCGCGGCGAGCCTACACGCCGACAAAGCCTCCCGTCCCTATGGGGGAGCGGCTTCTTCGCGCGTGCCATCGCTTGCCGAACAGGGCGGGTTTAGGCGGCTGCGCGTGCCCCGCGCTCGCGGCCTTCCAACAACGGTTTATGCCGCTGGAACAGATCGATCAGCGCGTCCATGACGGCGCGTACGCGCGGCAGCCCGCGTAGATCGCGATGCACCAGCAGCCATTGGTCGACCGCCACGTCGTCGAGGAGGCCGCCGACACGGCGCAGCGCGGGATCCGGGTCACCGAGATAGCAGGGCAGGACGGCGAGTCCGGCACCCGATCGCACGGCCTCGTGCAACACCATCCAGTTATTGGTCCGCACCGTCGGCTTCGCGTCAACGAGCAACTCGGCCATCCATTTCTGGCCTGGCATGTAGCTGTGATCCTCGTCGAAGCCCACCCATGGCAGGACGCGCAGCTTGTCCGGCGAGGCGCGGCCCGCCGGGGCGAGATCTGGTACGCCGTAGACCGCATAGGCCACGCGGCCCAGCTTGCGCGCGACGATGTCGGCGAGGTCCGGCACCTGTTCGCGGATCATCAGGTCGGCCTCGCGGCGCGACAGGTTGGCCAGCATGTGACTGGTGACCAACTCGAACTCTATCTCGCGCAGGCGGCCGCGCAGGGAGGGTAAGTGACGCGCCACCAGCGTCGTCATCGCCTCGCCAGCGGAAATGCGCACCACGCCACGCGCGGTATCGGTCAGCCCGGCGCTGCGACGGCCGATCGATTCGGCGGCGCGCTCCATCGCCTCTGTATCGGCGAGCAGTTCCTCGCCGGCCGAGGTCGGCACGAAGCGGTCGGGCAGGCGGTCGAACAGCCGCACGCCGATGCGCTCCTCCAGCGCATGGACGCGGCGCGCCACGGTCGGATGGCTCACGCCGAGCCGCTTGGCGGCCATGGTCAGGCTGCCCTCGCGGGCGAGGGTGAGGAAAACCCTGAGATCGTCCCAGTCGGCGCTCATATACGAAAATTTACAGCCATTGGTCGTTTCTGTCGAATGACGAACAATGGCGTACGGCCTAGATTCGCCAGCAACGACGCGTTGAGGAATTGATCCATGGCCTTCGTGACGGACACACTGCCTGCGGATCGTTGGGATTTCGATCTGCCGCGGACTCTGTATGGCGCAATGCGTCGCCGCCTGGAGCTGGCGCGGTCGCGCGCCCGGTTGTTGGAGCTTGAGGACAGGATACTGGCCGATGTCGGGCTGGACTGGGCGGCCGCCAAAGCCGAGGGTGAGAAAGGCTTCTGGAGCTGAGCCATGCATATCGAGCGGCGTCTTTTCAGTTTCACCGCGGGCGTTCGCAGCCGCATCGCCTGGGCGGTGGCCGTTGGCCTGGCGGCGGTGGCGGCCGGCGTGGCACGCCTGGCGCTGCTGGGCTGGCTGATCGCCGAGATCTTCGCCGGCAAGGGCCTCGACGCGCTGCTGTGGCCGATCGTGGCGGTCGCGCTGGTAATGCTGCTGCGCGGCGCGCTGGAGCATATGCGCACGATGGTGGCGCACGAGACGGCGGCGCTGGTGCAGCGCAAGCTCCGGCGCGCGATCTTCGACCGCATCGCCGCTTTGGGACCGGCGGCGGTGGCGCGGCGTCGCTCCGGCGCGCTCACGCTCTCGCTGGTCGATGGCGTCGAACAGCTCGAGGTCTACTTCGGCCAGTTCCTGCCGCAGTTCCTGATCGCGCTGCTCACGCCACCGCTGATCTTCATCGCCGTCGCTTTCATCGACCTGCCAATAGCGCTGGTGACGCTCGCCTTCGCGCTGCTGGCGTTGTTCGCACCGGCGCTGTGGCACAAGAAGGACGCGCAAGCCTCGCTCAACCGGCAGCGCGCCTACGCCGCCTTCGCCGCCGATTTTCTCGATTCGATCCAGGGACTGGCGACGCTCAAGGCCTTCGGCCAGAGCGGCGCGCGCGCCGATCGTCTGGCCGAGCGTGCGCGCGAGCTGTTCCGCCGCACCATGTGGGTGCTGGCGACCAACTCCGCGGCGCGCGGCATCACCGACACATCCATCGCCTGCGGCGCGGCCGCGGCGCTGGCGCTGGGCGCTTGGCGGGTCGAGAGCGGCGCATTGTCGATTGCGGGGCTGCTGGTGATCCTGATGCTGGGCATCGAGATCTACCGGCCGATGCGCGAGCTGCGCTCGGTACTGCACCAGGGCATGGTCGGCATGTCGGCCGCCCAGGGCATCTACGCCATCCTCGACGATCAACCCTCGGTGATCGACGCGCCGCCGGCCGCTCTGCCCGCGCCGCTGACGCCGGCGATCGCTTTCGAGGACGTGCGCTTCCACTATCCCGGCAGTCCGCGGATCGTGCACGACGGGCTGAGCTTCAGGGCCGACGCCGGCGAGCGCATCGGCGTCGTGGGTCCCTCGGGCGGTGGCAAGTCTTCGATCGTGCGGTTGCTGCTGCGCTTCCACGATCCCGACAGCGGCCGCATCACCATCGGCGGCCACGACCTTCGGGCGTTGTCCTTCGCGCAGATCCGCTCGATGATCTCGGTCGTGAACCAGGACACGTTCCTGTTCCACGGTAGCGTCGAGGACAACATCCGTATGGGCCGCCCCGATGCGAGCCATGCGCAGGTCGAGGCTGCGGCGCGCGCCGCCAACATCCATGACTTCGTCCTGGGTCTGCCCAACGGCTATGCCACTGTCGTGGGCGAGAAGGGCGTCAAGCTCTCGGGCGGCCAGCGCCAGCGCGTCGCGATCGCGCGGGCGCTGCTGCGCGACACACCGATCCTGGTGCTCGACGAAGCCCTGTCGGCTGTCGATGCCGAAAACGAGGCGGTGATCCAGGAAGCGCTCGACGGGCTGATGCGCGGCCGCACGACCTTGGTCCTGGCGCATCGCCTTTCCAGCGTCATCGGTTGCGATCGCATCCTCGTGCTCGATGGCGGCAAGGTGGCCGAGAGCGGCCCGCACGAGGCACTGATGCGCCAAGGCGGCGTCTACGCCAGCTTGATGGCTGAGCAGGCGCGCGAGCGCCAGGCGCAGGAGCGGGCGCCCGTCGCACGTGACGCCGAGCGCGCCGACGAGCCCGCGACCGAGCGCGCTGTGGCGTTCAAGGCGGCGCAGACCGAAGGGATCTTGCGCGCTGAAGGACTGGGCTGGTTCCGCCTAACCGTCGAGCTGATGAAGATGATCCTGCCGTGGAAGTGCAAGCTCGGCCTGACCTTCGCGTTCGGCGTACTGCGTGTGCTCGCCTTCATCGGCGTCGGCGTGCTGGGCGCGCTGGCGGTGCAGGCGCTGAAGAACGGCCAGCCCTACGCGCCCTATCTCTGGGCGCTGGCGGTAGTGGCGCCTCTGTCAGGCCTGCTGCATTGGTTGGAGTCCTGGCTGGCGCACGACATGGCCTTCCGCCTGCTGGCGGAGATGCGTATTGCCACCTTCCGCAAGCTCGACGCGCTGGCGCCGGCCTATCTGACGCGCCGCCGCACGGGCGATCTGATGTCGCTGGCGACACACGACATCGAGCTGCTGGAATACTTCTTCGCCCACACCGTGGCGCCGGCCTTCGTCGCCCTCCTCGTGCCATCGGTGGTGCTGATCGTTCTGGGCCAGACCAGCGGCTGGATCGTGCTGGCGCTGCTGCCATTCCTGATCGCCGTGGGCTTGAGTCCGTTCCTGATGCGCAAGCGCGTCGACCGGCTGGGTTCGCGCGCCCGCGAAGCGGCCGGCGAGCTGGGCGCCTTCGCCGTCGACTCCGTGCAGGGCCTGGGCGAGATCGTCGCCTTCCAGCAGGAGAAGATCAGGGGCGACAAGCTCGACGCGCTGACCGCGCGTCACGCCGGCCTGCGCCTACCGTTCTTCCGCGAGCTCACGCTGCAGAGCAGCCTGACCGAGATCCTCACGGGTCTCGGTGGCCTCGCGGTGGTCGCTGCCGGCGCGTGGCTCGCCTCGCGCGGTGCCGTCGATCCGTCGGTGCTGCCACTGCTGGCGCTGCTGGCGATGGCGGCGTTCCTGCCGGTGTCGGAGATTGCCCATGTCGGCCGCCAGCTCGCCGACACGATGGGCTCGACACGTCGCGTCTATGCGCTGGACAACGAGCCGGTGCCGGTGACCGACGGCAAGGGCGTGCCGACGAGGCCCGGCGCTGCGGCGCTCGCGCTGGAGACCGTGCGCTTCACCTATCCCGGCCACGAGCGCGCGGCGCTGCACGATGTCAGCTTCGTCGTGCCGGCCGGCAAGACGGTGGCGCTGGTCGGCATGTCCGGTGCGGGCAAGACGACCACCGCGCAGCTCCTGATGCGCTTCTGGGATCCCGATCAGGGCCGCATCACGGTCAACGGGTCGGACCTGCGGGACTGGAAGCTCGATGACCTGCGCCGCAACATCGCGCTCGTCGCCCAAGACACCTACCTGTTCAACGACACCCTGCGCGCCAACATCCTGATCGCGCGGCCCGATGCCAGCGAAGCCGACCTGCTGGCGGCGGTCGAGCACGCCTCGCTGAAGGACCTGGTCGCGGCGCTGCCGGAAGGGCTCGACGCGCCTGTCGGCGAGCGCGGCACCAGCCTGTCGGGTGGCCAGCGCCAGCGCGTGGCCATCGCGCGCGCCTTCCTGAAGGACGCGCCGGTGCTGATCCTTGACGAGGCGACGTCGCATCTCGACGCGGTCAACGAGCAGGCGGTACGCGGCGCGCTGGACCGGCTGAAGGCCGACCGCACGACCATCGTCATCGCCCACCGCCTGTCGACGGTGCGGGATGCCGATCTGATCGTCGTCATGGACGAGGGCAGGGTGGTCGAGACCGGCGATCACGCCAGCCTGATCGCCAAGGGCGGGCTCTATGCTCAGCTCGTCTCACGCCAGATGGCCGGCCCGATGGCGGTGGCGGCGCAGTAGCTCAGCGTTGCCAGCGCGGCGGCAAGGCGGGAGTCGAGGGCGTGGCGGGGATCACGGTGCGCGTGCCATCCGGATTACGGAGCACGACGTCGTTATCGCGCCGGATGATCACCGTGCTTCCGCTGGGCTGCCGATAAACCTGGATGCGCTCACGCGGCGCCGGATCGGCAGCGATCGCATCGCCCGCCGTGAGCGTGAGGCAGAAGATCAACGCCGTCCGTCGCATGCGGCGATCATAGCACCGCCTCGACCCGGCCTGGATCACATCTCGCGGGCGGGCCGGACGACTACGCGGTGTTGCGACGATGCGCCGCCGCCAGCGCCTGGTCGAGGTCGGCGTAGAGGTCTTCCTTGGCCTCGATGCCGACGCTCAGGCGCAGCAGGTCCGCCGGCGCGGGGGTGCCGGCGCCCTCGATGCTGGCGCGATGCTCGATCAGGCTTTCGACGCCGCCCAGCGAGGTCGCGCGCTTCCACACGCCAACTTGGGCGGCGACGGCGATCGCGGCAGCCTCGCCGCTGAGATTCAGCGCGGGGGCGCCCTTCACGCGGATCGACATCATGGCGCCGAAGCCACCCGCCATCTGCTGCGCTGCGACCTGGTGGCCGGCGAAGCCGGGGAGGCCGGGGAACAGCACCGCCTCGACCAGCGGATGCGCTGCTAGTCTGGACGCCAGCCATTGCGCATTCTCGGCGGCGGTGCGTACGCGCGGGTAGAGGGTGCGCATGCCGCGCAGTAGCAGAAATGATTCCAGCGATCCCAGGATCGTGCCGAGCTGGGCACGGATCAGACGGATACGCTTCCAGTGCTCATCGTCGCGCGCGCCGACCAGCGCGCCGGCAATCACGTCGCTGTGGCCGGCGAGGTACTTGGTGGCGGCGTGCATCACCAGGTCGGCGCCATGCTCGATCGGACGGGTGAAGACCGGCGTGGCACAGGTCGAATCGACGGCGAGCAGGGCGCCGGCATCGTGCGCGATCCTGGCGCAGGCGGCGATGTCGGAGACGCACCACAACGGGTTGGCCGGCGTTTCCAGCCAGATCATCTTGGTCTTGCCGGGCATCACGGCGGCGCGCACCGCCTCGACCGAAGCGGCATCGACGAATTCGACCAGCAATCCCCAATGCGTGGCGAAGTTCATCAGCCAGTTGCGTAGCGACCAGTACATCACCTTGGGCGCGATCACATGGTCGCCCGGCGCCAGCGCCAGGAAGCAGGCGGTCGCCGCGCTCATGCCCGACGAGAAAACCAGTGCCGCAGCACCACCCTCGAGCTTGGCCAGCAGTTCCTCGGGCTGGTTGTAGTTCGGCGAGTCGGCGCGGCTGTAGACGCGGCCCGAGCGATACTGGTTGTCGGGATCGCGCAGATAGGTAGTGGCGAGATGGATCGGCGGCACGACCGCGCGCGTCGTCTCGTCGACCCAGCCCAGCGCCTGGGCGGCGAGCGTCTCCGGCGACAGCGGCGGCTTCACGCCACGCGCTTCTGCTGGCTGGGGTGGTCGCCTGATATGCGCAGGAAATTCTCCAGGATCTTGTGGCCGTGCTGCGAGGCGATGCTCTCGGGATGGAACTGCACGCCGTGGATCGGCAGGCTCCGATGGCGCATGCCCATGATCATGCCGTCGTCGAGCTCGGCCACGATCTCGAGCTCGGCCGGCAGGCTGGCGCGCTCGACGATCAGCGAGTGGTAGCGCGTCGCCTCGAAGGGCGAGGGCACGTCCTCGAAGACGCCTTGGCCGGTGCTGCGGATCGACGACAGCTTGCCATGCATCGGCACAGGCGCGCGTACCACCTTGCCACCGAAGGCCTGGCCGATCGACTGGTGACCCAGGCAGACGCCGAGCAGCGGCACCTGTTCCCTCGCCGCTGCGGCGATCAGCTCGAGGCAGATACCGGCCTCGTTGGGCGTGCAGGGGCCGGGCGACAGCACGATGCCCGCCGGCTTGCGCGCCAGCACCTCGGCCACCGTGATCTGGTCGTTGCGGTGCACGTCGCACACGCCGCCGACATCGCCGATGTAATGCACGAGGTTGTAGGTGAAGCTGTCGTAGTTATCGATGACCAGCAGCATGGGATGTCCTTTCGCGGCCGCAACCTAGCCGCTCACGCCAGCCTCAGCAACGGCACCGCCGCCGCCGCCAGCAGCACGGCGAGGACGCGCGACGCGGTGAGCGGCTCGCGTAGCCAGACGATAGCGATCAGGATGGCGAAGACCGAGCTGGTGTCGCGAAGCGCCGAAGATGGCGCGATCGGCGCCACGCTCCAGACCCAGAGGATCAACAGGTAGGACGCCACCGACGCCATGGCCGTCGGCGTGGCAACCCGCCAGTTGGCGCGCACGAGCCCGATCGGCGAGCCGAGATGACGATTGCGCCACCACATCGCCGCGGCGTTGGTGATCGAAACCACGAATCCGTAGGCCCAGGGGGAACCCGCCGCCCGCGTCCCCTGCGCGTCGCACATCACGTAGACGGCGGTCGCCAAGCCGCCGACGACGATCCACAGGATCGCACGCGGCGGAATCGATCGATCACGGCCGGTGCTCCTGGCGAGGAAGCCGAGCGAGAGGACGATCAGCGCGATGCCCGCCAGCCCGCCGAGGCCCAGGCGGTCGCCCGCGAGCAGCGCCGCCATCGGCACCACCAGCACCACCGAGATCGCCCGCACGACGGGATAGACGATGCCGAATCCGGCCAGTTCGTAGGCCTTGAGCAACGCCGTGACGACGATGGTATTGGTCAGCGCCGAGGCGGCGATCCACTTCCAGGCCGCCGTATCAGGGAACCCGGTCCACAGCAGGAAGGGCAGGCAGAACAACGCGCTCATCAGCATCTGCGTCGCCATCGCTTCGGCCGGGCGTGGGCTCGCCTTGACCGCGGCGTTCCACCCGGCGTGCAGCGCGGCGCTCAGCAGCGCGCCGGCGACGTGGATGACCTCCATCCTCAGGCGAGCTTGCGATAGTAGACGCTGGTGGCGCACAGCCCGCCATGCGGCAGCAGGGCATAGTCGGGTATGGCGCCGACAAGCGTCCAGCCGGCGCGCGCATAGAGACGTTCCGCGTCGTCGCTCGCCGTGTCGAGCACCAGCAGTGTCTTGCCGGCCGTGCGCGCCGCGTCCTCCGCCGCGCGCATCAGCGCGGCGCCGACACCCAGCCGCCGGGCGCGACGATGCACCAGCATCTTCGATAGATCGGCACGGTGCGGCTGGTTCTCGGGCTGGTCGAGCACGAGTTGGACCGTGCCTATCACGCCGCCGTCATCCTCGGCCACCAGCAGGGCGCGCGCGCCGCTTTCGACGTCATCGGCGACGCGACTCCAGAACGCCGTCGCCTTGGCACGCGACAGCGGGTGCATGAAGCTCACCGACGCGCCGCAGGCGACGCAGTCGATCAGCACGTCGACCAGGCCATGAAGCCGGGCTTCGTCGAGGCGATCGACCCGGCTGATGGTGTAGTGGCTCATCTGACGGTCTCCGGCTGGCCGACGATGACGACGGCGTAGCGCGCTGTCTTGCGGGTACGGTTGCGGAAGGCCGTGGGTCGGTCGAGCACGAAGGCGAAGCAGTCGCCGGTGCGCAGTTGATGGCTCTCGTCGCCGACAGTGACCTCGATGGCGCCGTCGAGCACCCAGACCTGCTGGTACACGCGCCTGTCGCGCACCCCCGTATCGAAGGCGACGCGCGCGCCGGCCGGGAACTCGACCTCGACGATCTGGATCGGCGAGGTGACGCCCGCCGGTGAGACGTTGCGCCTGAGGTAGCCCGAAGCGGGGTCGCGCCACTGCGGCTGCGTCGCACGGCGCGCCACCGGGTCGCGATCGGGCGTTGGCGAGTCGAACAGGCTGGCCAGCGACACGCCCAACGCGCTGGCCAGCTTCTCCAGCAATGCCGCGGTCGGGCTGCTCTCGCCACGCTCGATCACCGAGATCATCGAGCGACTCACCCCGCTGCGTTCGGCCAACACCTCCATCGTGAGACCGAGCGTCGCGCGCAACGCGCGCACGCGGGCGCCAATGCGCTGGTCCAAAGTCGCCGCATCCATCATAGTAGAATTGATTCCATCATGATGGATAGTCTGTCAAGAGCGCTGACCGTTTCCTGCATGCGGAACGATCCCGCTATCGCGACGTGGCGCGCTTGCCGGCGATCTGCCGCTTGTCGCATCCTCGACGCGCGCGCTCGGCAAGCGAGTGCGCGCGTCAAGCGCTTCAAGGAGGAGCATTACCGATCACGGTAAACCGACGCGGCATTCGGTGCGCGTGCGGTCGCAGGGGAGGGAACGACAATGAAGATCGGCAACGGGTGTATCGCCTTGCTTTTCGCGGCGGCCACGACGCTGGTGACCGCCGATGCCGTATGGGCGCAGAAGCGCGGCGGCGTCTTGAAGATCCAGCACATGGACACGCCGCCGAGCGCCTCGATACACGAGGAAGCGACCGTCTCGGTCGCGGTGGCGTTCATGGCGATCTACAACAACCTCGTGATGTACGACCAGCACAAACCGCGCAACAGCTTCGACACGATCGTGCCGGAGCTGGCGAAGAGCTGGAGCTGGAGCGAGGACGGTCGGCAGCTCACCTTCAAGCTGCAGGAGAACGTGAAGTGGCATGACGGCAAGCCCTTCACCGCGAAGGACGTGGTCTGCACCATGGATCTGCTGACCGGCACCGCCAAAGACAAGCTCCGGCGCAATCCGCGGCAGGCCTGGTATGGCAACGTCGAGAAGACCACCGCGAACGGCGATTTCGAGGCGACGATCCACCTCAAGGAGCCGCAGCCCTCGATGTTGGCGCTGCTCGCGTCGGGCTACTCGCCGATGTATCCGTGCCACGTCTCGATCAACGAGATGCGCCGGCGCGCCATCGGCACCGGCCCGTTCAAGCTCGCCGAGCTGAGGATGAACGAGGGCATCAGGCTGGTGCGCAATCCCGACTACTGGAAGCCGGGCAAGCCGTATCTCGACGGCATCGAGTACACCATCATCCAGGACCGCTCGACGCGCATGCTGTCCTTCATCGCCGGTACCTTCGACATGACGTTCCCGACCGACGTGTCGCCGCCGCTGCTGAAGGACGTCAAGAGGGACGCGCCGCATGCCCAGTGCACGATGCGCCAGACGGCCGTCAGCAGCAACCTTATCGTCAATCGAGATCTGCCACCGTTCGACGACGCACGTATTCGCAAGGCCATGGCGCTGACGCTCGACCGCCAGTCGTTCGTCGACATCCTGAGCGATGGTCAAGGCCGCGTCGGCGGCAGCATGCTGCCGCCGCCTGAAGGCGTCTGGGGCCTGCCCGACGATCAGGTCAAGGCCCTCTATGGCGATGTCGAGAAGAACCGTGAACGAGGGCGCGAGTTGATGAAGCAGGCCGGTTACTCGGCCGACAAGCGGCTGAAGGTCAAGGTGAGCACGCGCAACATCGCCTCGTTCAGGGACCCGGCGGTGATCCTGATCGATCAGCTCCGGCATGTGTTCATCGATGGCGAGCTCGAGATCATCGACACCGCCGTCTACTACAATCGCATGTTCAAGAAGGAGTACACGGTGGCGCTGAATCTCACTGGCAGCGCCATCGACGATCCCGATCAGCACTTCTTCGAGAATTACGCCTGCGGCTCGCTGCGCAACTACAACAACTATTGCGACAAGGAGATGACCAAGCTCTTCGAGGCGCAGTCGCGCGAGCGAGACTTCCAGAAGCGCCTCAGGATGGTGTGGGATATCGAACGTAGGCTGCAGGAGGACGTGGCGCGGCCGATTATCGCGCACGGCCCGGCCGCGGGCTGCTGGCAACCCCACGTCAAGGGCCTAACCATCCAGGTCAACAGCATCTACAACGGCTGGCGTTTCGAGGATCTCTGGCTCGACAAGTAAGATGCGACGCGGGGAGGTCGTCGGATCGGCGACCTCCCTGACAAGCGTTGAGATTGTCGAGCACGACAGCCGCAGACGGCGGCGTGACGGTGGCCTATGGTGCCGTAACAAAACCGTCACACGTCGTCTCTCCCCCTCGAATGGCCACCGTACTCGACCCTCTTGTTATCGCGCTGCTGCTCGCCGCGGCGCTGATGCACGCGACCTGGAACGCGCTTCTCAAGTCGGATCGAGGCGATCGCCTGGCGACGTTCGGCGTGATCATGGCGATGGGCGCCCTGCAGGGCGCGATCCTGGTGCCGTTCCTGCCGATGATCGACCCGGCGGCGTGGAAGTGGGCGGCCTGCTCAGTGGTGATCCACACCCTCTATTACATCTTTCTGCTCAAGGCTTACGCCTACGGCGATCTGAGCCACGCTTATCCCATCGCGCGCGGGTCCGGGCCGTTACTCGTCGCGGTGTTCTCCGGCCGCCTGCTCGGCGAGGCGCTGCGTGTGCAGGACGTCCTGGGCGTCATCCTGCTGTCGGCCGGGCTGATCGCGCTCGCTTTGCCGGACCGAGGCGGTCGCGCGACCGAAGCCGTCTCGCCCGAGGCGCGCCGTCGGCACCGCCTGACCACCGTCTTCGCGCTGCTGACCGGCGTGACCATCGCGCTCTACATCGTCGCTGACGGCCTGGGCGTGCGCGCCGCTGGTCCGACTCTGGAACACAAGATCAGCTACATCGCCTGGCTCAACCTGCTCGAAGGGCCGTGGTTGCTGGTTTTCGCCCTCTGGCGACGGCCGCGTGCGGTCACGAGCTATCTACGCACCAACTGGCATCGCGGCGTGGCCGGCGGGCTGGTGGCGCATGGCGGCTACGGCATCGCCATCTGGGCGCTGTCGCAGGGCCCCATGGTGCATGTCGCGGCGCTGCGCGAGACATCGGTGCTGTTCGGCGCCTTGATGGGCGCGCTGCTGCTGGGCGAGAGCTTCGGCCGCCGTCGCGTCGCCGCCGCGGGGGTGATCGTCGCAGGCCTCGTGCTGATGAACGCGCCGCGCCTTTTCTGACGGCCGCCTGTGCTAGACTGTCGGCAACGACAACGAAGCGATCTCCCCTCGTATGGCAGCCTCCAAGAGGCAGACCCGCAAGAGCGGCGCCGGCAAGACGCGGCCGCGCAAGCCGGCGTCGCGCAAGACCGCGCCGACGACCGTCGGCGCGCGCCTCGACGCGGCGCTGACGGTTCTCGGGGCGCGCTGGCGCGGCCTGCTCGACGCGCTGCGCGCCCGCCGGGTGGCGCTTGGCACGCTGGCGGTGCTGGGCTTGGCGCTACTGGGCGTCGGCGGTGGCTTTTGGCTGACGGACCTCCTCGACAGCCCCCGTCCGGCATCGCCCGTACCATCCGCCGGGCGGCCCGTTCCGCCGTCTTCCGCGAAGCCGTCGCCGGCGCCGCGCTACGCCAGCATCGAGCAGATTCCGGGTCTGCCGGCCTACAACGAGTCCGAGGGTAAGCCCCAACCCAATTACGAGGAGCGCCGCCCGCCATCACCGGTGCCGCGCGCCGCGCCGGCGGGCGCGGCGTGGCAACGCAACGCCATCGCCTTCAGCGACGATCGCCGCAAGCCGCTGATCGTGGTGGTGATCGACGACATGGGCGTCGACCGGCCGCGCTCGCGCCGCGTCGTCGACCTGCCGCGGCCGCTGACTCTGTCCTATCTGCCCTACGCACGCGACCTGGCCGAGCAAACGACGGCGGCGCGCGGCCGCGGTCACGAGCTGATGCTGCATCTGCCGATGGAGCCGATGTCGGGCGGCGTCGATCCCGGCCCCAATGCGCTGCTCACCAGCCTGTCGCTCGACATGATCCGCCGCCGCACCGCGGCGGCGTTGGACTCGTTTTCAGGCTACGTCGCGGTCAACAACCACATGGGAAGCCGCTTCACGACCTGGCGCCCCGGTGTCGAGGCGTCGCTGCGCGAGATGAAGGCGAGGGGGCTGGCTTATCTCGATTCGCGCACCCACGCCGACACGGTGGGCGGGTTGGTGGCCGAAGAACTGGGGATGCCCAACGTCGACCGGCATGTCTTCCTCGACGACGTCATGACCAGCGACGCCGTGCGGCGCCAGCTCGCCGAGGCCGAAACACTGGCGCGGCGGCAGGGCTTCGTCATCGCCATCGGCCACCCGCACGACGTCACCATCCAGGCGCTGGCGGAGTGGTTACCGGGACTGTCGGCCAAGGGATTCGTCCTGGGGCCGATCAGCGCCGCGATCCGTCGGCGGGGCTGGCAGTAGCGCCGGCCACGTTCTAGCCTCCACACCGATCAACGGAGGCATCCCGATGGACGCGACCTGGATGGCGGCTGGTGACCTGGCGGCGGCGGTACGCGCACGCAAGGTCTCTTCGGCCGAGCTGCTCGAGCATTTCCGTAAGCGCGTCGAGCTGCACAATCCCAGGATCAACGCCGTCGTCGTTTTCGACTGGGAGCGCGCGAAGGAGAGGGCGGCCTGGGCCGACGCAGCGCTGGCCGGGGGCACGCCAACGGGGCCGCTGCATGGCGTGCCGATGACGGTCAAGGAGTGCTTCGACGTCGAGGGGCTGCCGACCACTGCCGGTCACGTTGGCTTGAAGGCCAACGCAGCGCTGCGTCACGCCGATGCGGTGAGAAGGCTACTCGACGCCGGCGCGGTGATCTTCGGCAAGACCAACACCCCGCTCTTCGCCGGCGACTTCCAGACCTACAACGAGGTCTACGGCACCACCAACAATCCCTGGGACCTGACACTTGGCCCTGGTGGTTCCTCGGGTGGCTCGGCGGCGGCGCTGGCGGCGGGCATGACGCCAATGGAGCTGGGCAGCGACATCGGCGGCTCGATCCGCAACCCCGCGCATTTCTGCGGCGTCTATGGCCACAAGCCGAGCTACGGCGTGGTATCGCTGCGCGGTCATGTGCCGGGGCCACCGAACTCGCTCAACCTACCCGACATCGCCGTCGCCGGCCCGCTGACGCGCAACGCCGACGACCTCGACCTTGCACTGTCCGTGCTGGCCGGGCCAGGCGAATGGGACGCAGCCGCTTGGCGCATCGATTTGCCGGCGCCGCGGCGGACGTCGCTTGCCGATTACCGGATCGCGATCTGTCCGGACGACGCCTTCTGCCCGGTCGACAGCGAGATCGCCGACGCCATCAGCCGCGCGGGCGACGCGCTGGCGAAGGCCGGGGCCGCCGTGCGGGCGTCGAAGCCGGCGATCGATTTCGCCGCGAGCTTCCGCCTGTTCTACCGCATGCTCGCCGCCACCCTGGCGCCGGGTTACGACGACGGCCTGTTGGACCAGCTCGCCGCGGGCGCCAAAGCGGCGGCCGACCAGCAGGCGATGAGCGCGCTCTTCATGCGCGGCGCCACCATGCGCCATGTCGACTACGTGCGCGCGGAAGCGGCGCGGCAGGACGAGCGGGCGCGCTGGGCCGACTTCTTCACCGGCTACGACGTCTTCCTCTGCCCGATCGTGATGACGGCGGCCTTCGCGCACGACCACTCGCCGGACATTCAGGGTCGGCGCCTGAAGGTCAATGGCGCTGAGCGTGGCTACCTGGAGGCGATCGGCTGGGCGGGGCTAATCGGCAACGTGCGGTTGCCCTCGACCGTGGTGCCGGTTGGTCACACAAAGGCGGGCTTGCCGATCGGCATGCAGGTGGTCGGCCCCTACTTGGAGGACCGCACCTGTATCGATGTCGCCCGGCACCTTGAACGGGCCATCGGCGGCTTCACACCGCCCGCGGGGTACGACGCCTGAACCCCGTGCCGCCGCCGACATAGGCAGCTCGGCGAGGCGTGGTCTATCCTCGGCGGCAATTAGAACACGCGTCGAGGAAGCGCCTATGTCGTTCACGCCCGCCGATTCTCGCGGACACATCGTCAATCCCTTTGCCGGCCGCGACGTCAGCTGGCTGCTCGACTTCCGTGCCGAGGTGAGCGCCGGCCATCCATACCTGGTGTGGGAACCGTTCGAGGGGCCGCGCCAGGCCTGGACCTATCGCCAGTTCAGGGACCGCGTGCTGTGCGTCGCCGCCGGCCTGCGCAAGCGTGGCGTGAAAGCCGGCGACTTCGTGCTGGCCCATCTCGATAATTCGCCGGAGCTGGAGTTCGTCTGGTTCGCCTGCGCGCGGTTGGGCGCGGTGGTCGTGACCACCAACACGCGTTCGGCTGGCGAGGAGCTGGCCTATTTCGCCGATCACTGCGGCGCGGTTGGCGCGATCACCCAGCCGGAGCTGGCGGAGGCCGTCGCGGCCAACGCGCGGAGTATAAAATGGCTGGTCGTCACCGAGCACATGCTCGATGGCAGCGAGCCGCCAGCCAGTCTGCGGCCGGACAAAGCGAACGCCTTCTCCTCGCTCGACGGCGATCCTGCCGACCTGCCGAAGATCGAGGCCGATCCGTGGCGACCGGGCTCAGTTCAGTACACCTCCGGCACCACGTCGCGGCCCAAGGGCGTGCTGTGGACGCAGGGCAATGCGCTGTGGGGCGCGCGTACCTCGGCGATCCATCAGAATCTCAACGAGAACGACGTGCACCACGTCGTGATGCCCTCGTTCCACACCAATGCGCGCACCTACTCGATCCTGCCGACGATGTGGGCGGGCGGCACCATCGTACTCCAGCCGAAATTCTCGGCGCGGCGATTCTGGGACGTGGCGCTGCGTAATCGCTGCACCTGGCTCTCGACCCTGCCGTTCTTCCTCAAGGCGCTGATGCAACACGACATCCCGCCGCATCACTTCCGCATGATGGGCAACGCCATCAACGAGCCGCCCTTTGACGACGTGTTCAAGGTACGGACCATCGGCTGGTGGGGCATGACCGAGACAGTGAGCCAGGGAATCGTCGGCGACGCGCTGTTGCGCAACCGGCCGATGACCACCGGGCGGCCGGCCTCTGGTTACGGCATTCGCATCCTCGATGAGGATCTCGCGACGCCGGTCGCGCCCGGCGGCATCGGCCACCTGCAATGCCAGGGCACGCGTGGCATCCAGATCTTCGCCGAGTACCTCAACAATACGCAGGCCACCGCCGCCAGCTTTACCGAAGATGGCTGGTTCATGACCGGCGATCGCGTGAAGCTGGAGGAGGACGGCTGCATCACCTTCAGCGACCGCGACAAGGACATGCTCAAGGTCGGTGGCGAGAACGTCGCGGCGTCGGAGATCGAGCGCGTCATCGCGCTGGTGCCCGGCGTGCATGAATGCGCCGTGGTCGCGCAGAAACACCGCATGCTGGACGAGGTGCCGGTGGCCTTCGTGATCCCGGCGCCCGGCGTGGCGATCGCGGGCAACAACGAGCTGCCCCACCGTATCCTGAGTGAATGCGCCGCCAAGCTCGCCGACTTCAAGCGGCCGCGCGCAGTGTTCCTGGTCGAGGACATGCCACGCTCGACGCTGGAGAAGGTCCACAAGGTTGCGCTGCGCGCCCGTCTGCCGGTCGCGGGCTGATCAGACCGGCATCGCCCGCTTCTGATGCGCGCGGCCGACGCGCGCGGTTTCCGGATTGTGGCCGGCGACCACGCGCACGCCCTCGTCGAGGCGGCTGGCGATGTTGTCGGGCGCGCAACCCTCGAGGAAGGCGATGCCGCGCGCACGGCAGGCCTTCAGTACCCGATCGCGCGCCGCCTTCATCTCTGGCGGGAAGGGCTGGCGCGGCACGGTCCGGTAACCCAGCGACAGGCCGAGATCGCCCGGCCCGAGCTCGGCGAAGCCCAGGCCCGGCACGTCGAGGATTGCCTCGCAATTGGCGATGCCCTCCGGGCTTTCCAGCTTCACGCCCAGCAACAACTCGCCGTCGGGGTTGAGCGGCCAGGGATCGCATCGGCTGAGATAGTCGAGCTCGCTGATGCCCCAGACCGGTGCCGCCGTCGGCTCGGAGCCGCGGCCGCGTGTGCCGATGCCGAGCGTGCCGCCCGCGGGCCGTGGCCGCACGGCGCCACCCAGGCGTTGTACGGGCGAGGGCAGGGCGGCATCGACACCGGCAAGATTCGGCGGATAGCGACAGGACTCGACGAACGCGCGCGTGGCGTCGGCGGTCTCCGCCTGACACAGCAGGATACCATGCACGCCGCGCCCGAGAATCTGGCGGAACTGCCAGGCGTTGAAGCGGACATTGGCTTCGTCGGTGCCGTTGACCGGCGCCTCGACGATCACCGCAGGGGTGCGATGGCCCGAGCGCGTCGGCCCAGCCTCGACCATGCCGCGCATGTACTCGGCCAGCCCTGCCATGTCGAAGGAGCCATGCTCCATGCCGACATTGATGTAGTCGGCCCAGGTCTCGGCATCGGCGCGGCCCTGCGCGTAGGTCAGTACGTGGCCGGTATGCGGGCCGTCGTAGTAGATCGCCTGATCCTCTGCGAGCAGTTCGATGGCGCGATTGATGCGGCTGGCCATGAGGCCCTCCCGGCGATGTCTCCCGCCCGGAGCATAGCGCCCCGCGACCGGGGAGGCTTCCGCCTGCTGAAACCCCATGCCGCGCCCGGTTGAAGCGCCGGCCGCATGGCGATACCGTCCAGCCTACCCTCAACGCATCGACCGCCCCAGCGGGAGGACCGCCCATGCATATGAACTTCACCGACGCCGACCGCGCCTTTCAGGGCGAGGTGCGCGACTGGCTCAAGGTCAACTTGACCCCGGAAATCGTCGGCGAGAGCAAGGTGGCGCGCAACGCCCACATGCCCAAGGAGCGGCTGCTCGACTGGCAGAAGCGTCTCGCCGCGAAGGGCTGGCTGTGCACCAACTGGCCGAAGGAATACGGCGGGCCGGGCTGGTCACCGACGCAGAAGTACATCTTCGAGATGGAGATGGCCAACGCCGGCGCGCCGGGCACCTCGCCGTTCGGGCCGAAGATGTGCGCGCCCGTGATCATGAAGTTCGGCACCGAGGAGCAGAAGCGGCGCTACCTGCCGCCCATGCTGCACAGCGACCTGATCTGGTGCCAGGGCTACTCCGAGCCGGGCTCGGGTTCGGACCTCGCCTCCTTGCGCACGCGCGCGGTCCGTGACGGCGACCACTACGTCATCAACGGATCGAAGACCTGGACGACCGGCGCGCATATCGCGGACTGGATGTTCTGCCTGGTGCGCACCTCGACCGAGGGCAAGCCGCAGGACGGCATCTCCTTCGTCGTCTTCCCGATGAGCACGCCCGGCGTGAAGGTCGAGCCGATCGTCACCGCCGACGGCAACCGCGACGGCAACAACGAGGTCAACCAGGTGTTCCTCGACGACGTGCGCATCCCCGTGGACCAGCGCATCGGCGAGGAGAACAAGGGCTGGACCTGCGCCAAGTACCTGCTGGAGTTCGAGCGCGGCGGCAACCCCTACAGTCCGCGCCTGCGCTCCTCGTTCGAGCGGCTGAAGCGCATGGTGGGCGAGGCGGCCAATGGTGACGCCAAGCTGGGCCGCGACGCGGCGTGGCGCGAGAAGCTGGCGCGCACTGAGATCGAGATCGCCGGGCTAGAGATGTTCGAGATGGAGTTCTACTCCAAGCTCACCGGCGGCCAGAACCCGGGCCCGCTGTCCTCGATGATCAAGCTGCGCGGCACCGAGGTGATGCAGCAGGTGCAGGAATACGCCGTCGACGTCGCGGCGCATTACGCCGCGCCGTTCCCGAACCAGCGCAAGCCGAACTCCAACGAGGAGCCGATCGGGCCCGAAGGCTCCGATGTGCTGGCGCCGCGCTACTTCAACGGCCGCAAGATGACGATCTATGGCGGCTCGTCGGAAGTGCAGCGCGGCATCATGGCCAAGGCGATGCTGGGCCTGTAGTCGACGACGGGCCGCCGCTGTCGTCCCGAGCGAAGCGAGGGATCCAGGGCGGCCTAGATGTCTCGCTACGCTCGACATGACAGTGTGAGGCGAACATGCATCTCCAGTTCACACCAGAAGAGCTCGCCTTCCAGACCGAAGTCCGGACCTGGATCGCGGCCAACATGCCCAAGGAAGTCGCCGAGGAATCACGACGCAGCCGCAGCAGCCACGTCTCGCGCGAGCGGCTGATCCAGTGGCAGAGGATACTCGCCGCCAAAGGCTGGCTGACGCCGAACTGGCCCAAGGAGCATGGCGGGCCGGGCTGGAACTCGACGCAGAAGTTCATCTTCGAGATGGAGATGGCGCGCGCCGATTCGCCGTACCTGTCGTCGTTCAGCCTGAAGATGGTGGCGCCGGTCCTGATGAAGTACGGCAGCGACTGGCAGAAGCAGCGCTTTCTGCCGGCGATCGCACGTGCCGAGGAGTTGTGGTGCCAGGGCTACTCGGAGCCGGGCTCGGGCTCCGACCTGGCCTCTTTGCGCACCCGCGCGGTGCGCGACGGAGACGACTACATCGTCAACGGCCAGAAGATCTGGACCACCAACGCCCATTGGGCGGACTGGATCTTCTGCCTGGTGCGCACCTCGACCGAGGGCAAGCCGCAGGAGGGCATCTCCTTCCTGCTGATCGACATGAAGTCGCCCGGCATCAAGATCGACCCGATCTACCTCGTCGACGGCACGCGCACGCCGATGCGCCACGAGGTCAATCAGGTGTTCTTCGACAATGTCCGGGTGCCCGCGAAGAACCGCGTCGGCGAGGAGAACAAGGGCTGGACCTACGCCAAGTACCTGCTGGAGTTCGAGCGCGGCGGCCAGGCGCACGGCCCGCGCCTGCGCAAGTCGCTGCGGCATCTCGATGACCTAGCCGAGCTTTGGGTCAAGGACGGCAAGCCGCTATCGACCGACCCGGCCTGGCGCGAAAAGATGGCGGCGCTGCGCATCGAGATCGACGCGGTCGAGATGAACGAACTCGCCTTCTACAGCTCGCTGAAGGGCGGCGACTCACCCGGCCTGCAAGCTTCGGTCGTGAAGATGCGCGGCACCGAGGTCGGGCAGAAGATCACGGAGATGGCGGTCGAGGCAGTCGGCAACTACGCCCAGCCGTTCAGCGAGTTGCGCAACTACGACTCCAACGTGGTACCGGTCGGCCCCGGCTACAGCGACGACGCCGCACCGCGCTATTTCAACCAGCGCAAGACGACGATCTTCGGTGGCTCCTCCGAGGTGCAGCGCAACGTGCTGGCCAAGGCGATGATCGGCCTATAGGCGGCGTCAGAAATAGTGCGGCACGAAGCGGCTGTGGTTGTTGAGGATTGGGCCGCTGTCCTCGCGCACGCCGATGCCGGCCGGCGTGCCGTCGACGATCCACGAGCCGATCACGACGTGATTGCCGTCGAACACCGGCAACGGATGATAGGTCTGGAAGATGTAGCCCTCGGCGCCATAGGTGCCGTCGGTGGTCTGGCCTAGCCCCGGGCCGACCAGCTGCACGTTGCGGCCCTCACGGCCGAGGATCGGCTTGCGCACGTAACGCTCGCCCAGCCGTTGGTCGGCCTCGAAATAGGCCGGCAGAAGGTTGGGGTGGCCAGGGAACATCTCCCAGAGCAATGACAGGATCGCCTTGCTCGACAGGATCGTTTTCCACGCCGGCTCGAGGAAGGCGGTGGTGTCCGACAGGATGAAGCGGCCGAACTCCTCCCGCATCAGCCACTCCCAGGGGTAGAGCTTGTGCAGCACTTGCACCGGGACCTCCTCGAGGTCGGTGAAGCGGGAGCCGTTCCAGCCGATATCGGCGATCTTGAGCGACTTGGTCTTGAGCCCCGCCTGCGAGCAGGTATCACGCATGTATTCGGAGGTGACCCAATCCTCCGGCTCCTCCTCCATCCGTGCGAAATGCACGATCGAGCCGGGCGGCAGAATGGCACCGACCTTGCGCCAGGCGTCGATCAGCTTCTCGTGCGCGCTGTTGAACTGATCGGAGCCGGGCATGACGTCCTTGAGCCAGAACCACTGCGCCACCGCCATCTCGAGCAGCGAGGTCGGCGTATCGGCGTTGTACTCCAACAGCTTCGGCGGCGACTTGCCGTCATAGGCGAGGTCGAAGCGGCCGACGATGGTCGGATCCTGGCGGAACCACACGGACTCGATGTAGGCGCCGAACTGCTCAGGAATCGCCAGCGGCTTCCACAGCTTGTTCTTCACCACGTATTCGACGGCCTTGAGACATATCCGATGCAGCTCGGCGGTGGCGTCGTCGAGCTCGTCGATCTCCTTGGCGGTGAAACGATAGCGCGCCTGCTCGAACCAGTAAGGCTTGCCGTCGAGGTGGTGGAACTCGAGCCCGACGGATTCGACCTTCTTCTCCCAGTCGACGCGCGCCGGCGACCATTCACGCTGCACAAGCCGCTCCCTTCAGGACGATCCACCGCCATGCGAGGTCGAACTGGACCCGAATCCGCCGCGCGAACTCGTGCCGCCGGGTGTCGTCGTGGTCCCGCCCGAGCCACCGCTGGTGCGCGGCGATGTCGTCACCGTCTGGGGTCCGCTGCCGCTCGTGGTCGTCGTTGTCGTGCCGCCGCGTCCGCCACCGAACCAGTAGATCGGGTGGCTGTTGTACCAACGCGTACCGCTGCTGCCGCTGCCGGTCGTGCAATTGGTCGGCACGAACATCGTACCATCGGGCCGACAGGTCGCGTGGCCGGCCGCTTGGCACTCGGCGACGGTCGCGAAGCGGGTGGCGCTACAGCGCGGCCCAGCGCCGGCGATGCCCTGGGGGCCGCTGGTGCTAGACCCCATGAACGGAATGGTCGCCGCGCCGACGCCGGCGGCGCCCAGCATGGTGAGACCGATCACTGTCGAAGCGCGTGCCATAACGAGCCCTCCGACCCTAGTAGGTGAGGCAAGCCGCGTTGAGGATACCAAAGCCGAGCGACAGGCAGCAGGCTGTCGCGCCCACCGACACCGTGCCGCTCTCGATCAGGCGGGTCATGTCCTTGATTATGACCCGGCTGAGGAAATGGGCGCCGATCTGCACGATGAGGGCGATGAGCGCCCACATCGCGACGTCGGGAATGCTCACGCTGTGCGCGATCGTGCTGGCCAGCGGCAAGCAGAAGCCGAGGATGGCACCGCCGAAATTGAGCGCCGCCGCAAGGTTGCCGCTGCGGATCAGTTCCATCTCCGCGTAGGGCGTCACCCACTGGTAGACCAGCAGGAACACACCGAAGAGCACGGTGGCGAGGCAGAAATAACCCAGGAAGTGAGGGAAGGCCCTCAACAGATATGCGAATTCTTCCATCGTCGTTCCTGAGCGTTCACTTAGTCAGCTTCTCATCATTACCCGGCCATCGTCAATCCACCTGACACACTTATTGTCTGGCCGGTGATGAATGCGGCGTCGTCGCTGGCGAGGAAGCACACGGCGCCGGGTATATCCTCGGGCTGCCCGACGCGTTTCATCGGGATGGCGCTGACGAGGGCGGCGCGGATTTTCTGGCCCCGTTCGGACTCACCCGCGACCTGGGCCAGGAGCGGCGTGTCGGTCGGGCCGGGGCACACCGTATTGAGCGTCACACCGCGCCGCGCGGTCTCGCGCGCGACTGTCTTGGTGAAGGCGATGATGCCGCCCTTGCAGGCCGAGTAGACCGCCTCCTGCGATGACCCCACCCGGCCGGCGTCGGACGAGATATTGACGACGCGGCCCCAGCCGCGCTCGAGCATGCCCGGCAGGGTGGCATGATGCAGGTTCAGCGGGCCTTTGAGGTTGATCGCGATCAGCGTCTCCCAGAGGTCGGGCGTGGTGTCGACGAAGTTGGCGAAACGATCCCAGCCGGCGTTGTTGACCAGGATATCCGCTGGCCCGACCTCGCGAGCGAACAACTCGACGGCCTCCTTCACCGCCGCGTAGCTCGTGATGTCGACGCCAACCGGCTCGGCCACGCCGCCGCCGCCACGTCGGATTTCGTCGGCCACCCTGGTCGCCGCCTCGAGGTTCTTGTCGAACACGCCGACCCGCGCGCCGTAGGAGGCGAAGCGCCGGCAGATGGCACCACCGATCGCACCGCCGCCGCCGGTGACGATGACGTTCCTGTCCTTCAGACCACGCATTGCGCGCTCCTCAGATCGGCGAGTAGGGATCGAAGCGCGGCTTGCGCTTCTCGAGATGCGAGGCGAGGCCTTCCTTCACGTCGGGCCCGAGGAAACCCAGCATCTCCAGCGCCGTCGAGGCGTCGAAGGACGGCCCCATCATGCGCAGCCAGTTGTTGAGCGCGTATTTGGTGAAGCGGATCGAGGTCTGTGCGCCCTCGGCCAGTTTGGTGGCAACCTCCAGCCCCTTGGCCTCGAGCTGATCATCCTCGACGCACAGCGAGACCAGACCGATGCGTTCGGCTTCCTCGCCATCCACGGCTTCGCACAGCAGCAGGTAGTACTTGGCCTTGGCCATGCCGCAGAGCAGCGGCCAGACGATCACGGCGTGGTCGCCGGCGGCGACGCCCAGCCGCGTGTGACCATCGATGATCCGGGCCTTCTTCGAGGCGATCGAGACGTCGGCGAGGATGCCGGCGACCAAGCCGGCGCCGACGGCGGGGCCGCGCATGGTGCTGACGATCGGCTTGGAGCAGTTGATGACGTTGTAGACGATGTCGCGCGCTTCCTTCCACGTGCGCAAAAGCGCGTTGTGGTCCTTCATGTTGTTCTCGATCAGGTCGAAATCGCCACCGGCCGAGAAAACCTTGCCGCCGGCGCCCTGGATGATCACGCAATTGACCGTGTCGTCGCCGTCGATGTCGCGCCAGACATTGACCAGCTCGGTGTGCATGAGCGCGTCGGTGGCGTTGTACTTCTCCGGCCGGTTCATGGTGACGCGCAACACCTTCGGATGCGGCCGGTCGAAAAGAAGACGCTGATACCGCTGCTGCCACGCCGACATGTCGATTCCTCCCCGGATACGGGGAATAGCCTAGCGCGGCGATGGTAGCCGGCTCAATCGAGATCAGCGCGGCAGGTTGCCGGTGCGTGCCGCCGACGCGAACTTCACCGCTTCCTCGGCCGCGCGCACCAGGGCGCGTGCCTTGTGCACGCTCTCCTGGAATTCCGATTCGGGATCGGAGTCGGCGACTACGCCGACGCCGGCCTGCACGTACATCGTGCCGTTCTTGACCAGCGCGGTGCGCAGCAGGATGCAGGTGTCCATGGTGCCGTTGGCGGCGAAATAGCCGGCCGCGCCGGCATAGATGCCGCGGCGCACCGGCTCGAGTTCGTCGATGATCTCCATGGCGCGCACCTTGGGCGCGCCTGACAACGTGCCGGCAGGGAAGCCGGCGGCCAGCGCGTCGATCGCGTCCAGTCCATCGCGCAAGGTGCCCTCGACATGGCTGCTGATGTGCTGGACGTGGCTGTACTTCTCGATGGTGAACTGCTCGACGACACGCACCGAGCCGATCTTGGCGATACGCCCGACATCGTTGCGCGCCAGATCGATCAGCATCAGATGCTCGGCGCGCTCCTTGGGATCGGCCAGCAATTCCTCGGCCAGCCGCTTGTCCTCCTCCGGCGTGGCGCCGCGCGGCTTGGTGCCGGCGAGCGGGCGGATGGTGACGGTGTTGTCGCGCAGGCGCACGAGAATCTCGGGCGAGGAGCCGACGATGGCGAAATCGCCGAAGTCGAAATGGATCAGGAACGGCGAGGGATTGATCCGCCTGAGCGAGCGGTAGAGCGCGAGCGGCGGTAGCTCGAAGGGAAGCGAGAAGCGCTGCGACGGCACAATCTGGAATGCGTCGCCCGCGTGGACGTATTCCTTGCAGCGCTCGACCATGTCGAGGAAGGCCTGCTTCGACATGTTGGCTTGCGGCGCCGGCAGCGCCTCGAGCTCGCGACCCGTGTCGCGCCGCGGCAGGGTCCGCTCGAAATCGGCCATGGCGTCCGCCAGGCGCTCGCGCGCCAGATCGTAGGCGCTCTCGGCATCGACGTCGGCGCGCGGCCAGACCGGCGTGATCACGGCCACCATGTCTTCGAGCCGATCGAAGATGCAGATGATGGTCGGCCGCAGCATGATCGCTTCCGGCAGATTCAGTGGATCCGGATTCTTGTCCGGCAGGCGCTCCATCTGGCGGACCATGTCGTAGCCGAGGAAACCGAACAGGCCGGCGGCCATCGGCGGCAGGCCGGCCGGCATGTCGATCTGCGATTCGTTGATCAGCGTGCGCAGGGTCTCGAGCGGCTTGCCGGGCAGGGGCTCGAAGGCGTGCGGCGCGGTGCGAGCCTTGCGATTGACTTCGGCCTGGCCGCGAATGCAGCGCCAGATCAGGTCGGGCTTGAAGCCGATGATCGAATAGCGGCCACGGACCGACCCGCCTTCGACGGACTCGAGAAGGAACGAGAAGGGGCGGCCGTCGGCGAGCTTGATGAAGGCGGAGACCGGTGTCTCCAGATCCGCGACAAGGCGGGACCACACCAGGCTAGGCTTGCCGGCGCGATAGGTGGCGGCGAAGGATTCGTAGGCGGGCTCGACGGTCATGGCGGGCTCTCGGGCGGGCGTGTCAGCGGTTCGGTGAAAGCGGAGGCCTCAGCCCCGCCATCGCCCGCAATGCGCTTGCCGCGAGATAATGCCGCTCATTGCAGTACTTCACCCGACCGGAAAACCGTCGCCAGAGCCTGGGGATCGCGCACAACACCATAGCGCTTTTCCAGCAGCTGGACATAGGCGTCGCGCATCGAACGCGCCGTGACGGCGTCGAGATCCCTGTCCAACCGCTGCAGCTCGGCGGCCTCCTTGACCGGATCGGCGGCGACCACTTCCTTCAACCGCACGATGGTCGCGACGCCGGCGGCCGGCACGACGACGGCCTCGCCCGGCTTCAGCTTGAACAGCGCCGCGACTGCGGCCGATGTCAAGCCGTTGGCCTCGTCGCGATCGCCACGGCTCACCGCCCTGGACGTCTTTATCGTCAGTCTCAGCGCCTGCGCCTGGGTGTTGAGGTCTGTCACCGCGCCCAGCTTGTCGACGATCGACTTGGCCTGCGTCTCGGCCGCCTTGCGCCGTTCGGCCTCGATCCAGGCGACCACGACCTGCGCCTTGACGGTTTCCAGCGCCGGCGTGCTCGCCGGCGTCACCTTGTCGACGCGCACGGCGTAGAACGCGCCGCTGCGTAGTTCCTTGACGCTGCTGGTCTTGCCCTCGGCCAAGCTCCAGCTGGTGCCCAGCATGTCGGCGGCCGCTTCGCCGGCGACCGCCGGGCGACTATTGGCGTCGAAGCCGCGCTGGTCTACCGAATCGACCTTGCGCAGCTTGAGCTTGGTCGCCTCGGCGGCGGCGTCGATGTTGTCGGCCCGTCCCAGCTCGCGGTCGAACTCGCCGACCAGGCGACCCAGCACCTCGCTGGCCAGCTCCTTGCGCAGATCGGCCTCGATGCGCGGCTTCAGCGACTCGAAGGACGGGTTCTCGCCCGGCTCGATCTTGGTGACCCGCGCGACATGCCAGCCCAGCGGCGACTTCACCGGTGGTACCGCACCCGCCTCCTTGAGCGCGAAAATCGCCTTGGCGAGATCTGGCGGCAGCTCGCGCTGCTCGATGCTGCCCAGGCCGATCACCGCCCCGTCGCGTTGCAGGACTTCCTTGCTGGCGTCCTCCAGTGATTTGCCGGCCGCGACCGCGGCGGCGATGGCCTTGGCCTTGTCTTCCTCGGCGACGACGACCTGGTCGACCGCGCGCTTCTCGGGCCTGGCATAGCGTGCCAGGCGCTCGTCGAAGGCCTGCTTGAGCTGATCCTCGGTGACATTCACCAGTTCCAGGGCATCGGACTCCTCGACCATGACGAAGCTCAGCGAGCGCCTCTCCGCGATCTGGAAGCGGCTCTTTACCGTCTCGTAGAACGCCGCGAGCTGCTCGTCAGTCGGCTGCGGCGGGTCGGGCATACGCGCGGCCTCGAGCGTCAGCGTCTCGGCGATGCGCTGCTCCCGGCGGAAGCGGAACAGCGCGTCGCGTATTGGCGCCGGCACGTGCGTACCCTCCATCATGACGCCGACGAGCTGGTTGGCGGCCATCTCGCGTCGTCTGTCCTGGAGGTACAACGCCTCGGGTATACGGTTCTGCTGAAGGATCGAGCGGAACAGCGCCGGGCTGAACCTGCCGTCCGCCTGGAAGACCGGCTCGCGCTCGATCGCGGCGCGTAGCTGCGCGTCGGTGACGACAATGCCGGCGTCGGCGATCGCCCGGTCGAACAAGGCGCGCTCCTCCAGGCTGCGCATCGCCTGGACATGGAGGCCCATTGCGAGGGCGGCCTCGTTGGTCAGTTGGCCGCGGAACTGCTGATTGAATCGCTCGTACTGGCGGCTGAACTCTTCTCGAACCTCACGGCCCTTGATCTGGGTGCCACCGAAGTGGAAGGGGCCGGCCTGCACACCGCCGATGCGCGAGACAGTGGCGTCGGAGCCGGCCATGCGCAACGCGCTGCTGACGCCGGCGATGTCGCTGAAGACGAAGGCCAGCAGCAGAACACTCAGCAACAGAGCGAGTACGATCGAGGCGGCGATCTTGCGGAAACGGTTCATCAGCGGGTCCGGAGGCGCCCCGGGGCGCGGGAGGCGCATCCCTACCACCGGCCCGCCGCGCGCGGCAACGGCCAAACCCGCGCCGGATCAAGGCGTTCGCGGCACGGGCGATGACATGTTAGAGAGCGGCGAACCGACCGGAGAGCCGATGCCATGCCCGCCCGACGTCCCCTGATCGCCGGCAATTGGAAGATGAACCTGCTCGGCAAAGACGCCGTGGCCTTGGCGGCAGCGTTGCGCATGAGCGCCGCGACGCCGGCCAAAGTCGACCTCGTGGTCTGCCCCGTCGCTCTCCATGTCGCCGACGTCGCCCGAACGCTGTCCGGCAGCGCCGTTGGCGTCGGCGGACAGGACTGTCACGCCAACCCGTCGGGCGCGCATACCGGCGACATCTCGGCGGAGATGTTGGCCGATGTCGGGGCCCGATGGGTTATCGTGGGGCATTCGGAGCGGCGCACCGATCATAGCGAAACCGACGAGCAGGTCCGCGCCAAGGCGGCTGCCGGCCTGCGCGCGGGCCTGACGCCGATCATCTGCGTCGGCGAGACGCTGGCGCAGCGTAAAGCCGGCGAAACGCTCGATGTGCTGGCGCGACAGATCGCCGCCAGCGTGCCGCCGGGGGCCTCGAACGTCGTGATCGCCTACGAGCCGGTCTGGGCGATCGGCACCGGCCTGACGCCGACCATCAGCGAAATCGACGAGGCGCATCGCCATCTGCGGGCGCGGCTGGGCGGGGCTGTGCCCGACGCACAGGCTGTGCGCATTCTCTACGGTGGCTCGGTGAAGCCCAGCAACGCGGCCGAAATCCTGGGCGTCGCCGATGTCGATGGCGCCCTGGTCGGCGGCGCCAGCCTCAAGGCGGCGGACTTCCTGCCGATCGTCGCGGCGGCCTAGGCCTGCGCGGGCGCTGGCGCTGCCCCCATAAACCGACTAGAACACCGGCCGATTCGCAGGTTGGGCCGCCCGGCGGCCCCAGGGAAACGTCTCGATGCAAGCCATCCAGAATGTCGTGCTGGCGATCCATGCTCTGATCGCCCTGGGGCTGGTCGTGGTCGTGCTGCTTCAGCGCAGCGAGGGCGGCGGGCTCGGCATGGGCCGCTCGTCCGACGGCATGATGAGCGTGCGCGGCCAGGGCAATCTGCTGACCCGCACCACGGCGATCCTCGCCGCCGTCTTCTTCGCCACCAGCATCGCCCTGGCCGTTTTCGCCGGCACGGCCAGCAAGCCAACGCCGGTCATCCCGACGGTTCCCACCGCGCCGACGGCGCCAGGCGCAGCGCCCGCCCCAGGCGCTCCACCCGCGCCCCCGGGGGCTCCGGCCGCGCCGACCCGCTAAGGCCGTCGGCATCACCTCCCAAGGGCGAGCGGCCAGGCGTTCGCCCTTTTTCGTTGCGCCGCGACGGCCAGATGGTGGCTTTTTCCACATAGGCACAACGTCCGCCTTGGCTGTGACCCCCTATCGGTAGTAGGTGAGAGGTCCATGACGCGCTTTATCTTCATCACGGGCGGCGTGGTGTCTTCCTTGGGGAAGGGGCTATCGTCCGCCGCCCTTGGCGCGTTGTTGCAGGCCCGGGGCTACAAGGTCCGCCTGCGCAAGCTCGACCCCTACCTGAACGTCGATCCGGGCACGATGAGCCCGACCCAGCACGGCGAGGTCTTCGTCACCGACGACGGCGCCGAGACCGACCTCGATCTGGGCCACTACGAGCGCTTCACCGGCGTCGATGCCAAGCAGACCGACAACGTCACGACTGGGCGCATCTACTCCGAGGTGATCAAGCGCGAGCGCCGCGGCGACTACCTTGGCGCCACCATCCAGGTGATCCCGCACGTCACCGACGCGATCAAGGAGTTCATCCTCGCCGACCCCGGCGAGGCGGATTTCGTCCTGGTCGAGATCGGCGGCACGGTCGGCGACATCGAAGGCCTGCCGTTCCTCGAGGCCATCCGCCAGCTGCGCAACGAGCTGGGTGAGGAGCGCACGATGTTCGTGCATCTCACCCTGTTGCCCTGGGTGCCGACGGCCGGCGAGCTGAAGACCAAGCCGACCCAGCATTCGGTGAAGGAGCTGCTGAGCGTCGGTATCCAGCCCGACCTGTTGCTCTGCCGCAGCGACCGCTCCATCCCGCCCAACGAGCGCAAGAAGATCGCGCTGTTCTGCAACGTCAGACCGGAGCGCGTGATCGAGGCGCTCGACGCCGACACGATCTATCAGGTGCCGATCGCCTATCACGACCAAGGCTACGACCGCGAAGTCTGCCGCTACTTCGATCTGCCGTTCGAGCAGGAGCCGTCGCTGGCGCAGTGGCGCGGCATCGTGCGCACGGTGCGCGATCCCGAAGGGCAGGTGAGCATCGCTGTGGTCGGCAAGTACACCGGCCTGCTGGACGCCTACAAGTCGCTGTCCGAGGCGCTGACACATGGCGGCCTCGCCAACAATGTGCGGGTGAAGCTGGAGTGGATCGACTCCGAGATCTTCGAACGCGAGGACGCCGTCGTTCACCTCGAAAACGTGCACGGCATCCTGGTGCCCGGCGGCTTCGGCGAGCGCGGCTCGGAGGGCAAGATCCAGGCGGCGCGTTTCGCGCGCGAGCGCCGCGTGCCGTATTTCGGCATCTGCTTCGGCATGCAGATGGCGGTGATCGAGGCGACGCGCAATCTCGTCGGCATCAAGGACGCCGGCTCGACGGAGTTTGGTCCCACCGCCGAGCCGGTGGTCGGCCTGCTCACAGAGTGGCTGAAGGGCAATGAGATCGAGCGGCGCAACTACGGCAGCGATCTTGGCGGCACGATGCGCCTGGGCGCCTATATCGCGCATCTCGACCCCGCCAGTCAGATCGCGCGCATCTACGGCTCGGACCGCATCAGCGAGCGGCATCGCCACCGCTACGAGGTCAATACCGACTACAAGGCGCGGCTGGAGAAGGCAGGCATGAAGTTCGCCGGCATGTCGCCTGATGGCGTGCTGCCGGAGACCATCGAGATTCCCGGCCATCCCTGGTTCATCGGGGTGCAATACCACCCCGAGCTCAAGTCACGCCCGCTCCAGCCGCACCCGCTGTTCCGCTCGTTCATCGAAGCGGCCAAGACGCAGAGCCGGCTGGTCTAGAGCACTCACCGACCGACCGGGAATCCGCCGATAGTTGGCGTTTGGCGCCGCCGGGGACGAGGTGTAGGACTTGACCTCGGCTGCTCCGTGGAGGCGCGACTTGCCCAACTTCAACGTCGGCTTCGTGATCTTTCCCAATCTGACTCAACTCGACTTCACCGGTCCGCTGCAGGTGCTGTCGCGTCTGCCCAACGCCGCTGTCCATATCGCGTCGAAATCGATCGCGCCGGTGCCGAGCGACTGCGGGCTCGGCCTGGTGCCGACCCACAGCTTCGCCGACTGCCCGCGGTTCGACCTGGTCTGCGTGCCGGGCGGTGCGCAGGGCGTCGTCGACGCCATGGGCGATAGGGAGACCGTCGATTTCGTGCGCCAGCAAGCGAGCGGCGCCAAGTATGTCACTTCGGTCTGCACCGGCGCGTTCATTCTCGGTGCGGCGGGGCTACTGAAGGGAAAGCGGGCGACGACCCACTGGGCTTTCACGGATCTGCTGCCGATGGTCGGAGCGATCCACGAGAAAGCCCGCGTCGTGAAGGACGGCAACGTCATCACCGCAGGCGGCGTCACATCGGGGATCGATTTCGCGCTGGGTGTGGTGGCGGACATCGCGGGCGAGGCCGCGGCGCACGCTATCCAGCTCGGCATCGAATACGATCCCGCGCCGCCCTTCAGTGCCGGTCATCCCGATCAAGCCCCGCGTGCCGTCACGGCGGCCGTGTCAGACCGATACAGTCGCGTGCACGCGGTTTACCGCAGCAGCCTCGAACGGATGGCCGCGGCCTGATCCCGACCGCGACCCGACGCACAATGCGACGATCAGCGCGCAGCCGATGATGCCGATCAGGGGATCAGCGAGCCGATCGTCCAGAGTGTCGCGCGCATGTCGTGCGCTTGCGCGGCGAAGTTGCCGCGAAGTGCGGCAGGCGCGAGACGACATAGCCGTAGAGCAGGACGCGGGCTCAAGGTAGCGACGGTTCCGCGATGACGAACAGCAGACCGGCAACCAGGAAGAACGGCAGGTTCTCCAAGTCGTTCATCAGGCCGAGCCTGTCCAAGGATGATCATCTCCCATCTTTTGCCGCACCAGCGGCATCACCTGTTTGGTGACGCGCTCCACTTCCTCGACTGCGTGCTTCAGCGGCATGCCCGGCATCTTGGGATGGAACAGCAGGATGTCGAGGTTCATCTTGCGCTGCCACTCGACGATCGAGTTCGCGACCTCTTCGGGCGTGCCGACGAACCATCGGTCGCGCATGTAGGCTTCGGACATAAAGTAGGGATTGTCGCTGGTCAGCGGCTTGCGTTCGCCGGTGGCCGGATCGCGGTAGGTCATGCCAGTGCGCTCCGGCGCGTATTGAACGCGGTAGGTGTGGTCGAGGTAGATCTGATGACGCGTGATAGCTTCCTGCGCGGAGTCCCCGACCAGGATCTCGCGTGACAGCGCGTGCGGCAGGCGCGGCGCGCCCTGACGCTGCGCTTCCTGGTCGAAGGACTCGAATTGCCGCGCGGTATGGCCGAGTTCGGTCAGCGGCGCGATCATCAGGCCGGCGTGGTGGCGCACCGCGCGGGCGCGCGAGATCGGCGCGGCGGCGCCGATCCATAGCGGCGGACGGCCGGGTCGCACCGGAGCGGGGCGTAGCAGGCCGTTCTTGGTCCGATAGATCGAGCCCTCATAGTCGAAACGCTCGCCCGTCCAGGCCAAGCGCAGGATATCGAGGCTCTCCTCGAAGGCGCGGGTGCGGGTGCCGTAGTTGAGGCCGAAAGCCTCGAACTCGGCGCGGCGATAGCCCTGGCCGAACCCGATCTGGGCGCGGCCGCCGGAGATATTGTCGAGCACCGAGAGGTCCTCCGCCAGCCGCAGCGGGTGGCCATAGAGCGGTGAGATGGCGATGCCCTGGCCGATACGGCAATTCGGCGCCGCCGCCGCCAGCGCGGCGCCGGCGACGACGGGCGAGGGACAGTAGCCATCCTCTTCGCCGTGATGCTCGCTGACCCAGATGTCGTCGATGCCCAGCCGGCTGGCCTCGGCCGCGAGCGCAAGGCCGTCGCGATAGGCTTTCTCCCAGTTCTCGCCGAGATCGGCGCGGTTCTGGAAGCTCAGCATGATGCCCAGGCGCATGGTGCGATTCCCCGGTCTTTGGCGGCAGCATAACATCGTTGGCGAAGCCGCCGCGCGCACGCTACAAGGCGCGCGCAATCCGTCTGAAGGATCATGGGATGAGCGCCATCACCGATATTCGCGGCCGCGAGATTCTCGACAGCCGCGGCAATCCGACGATCGAGGTCGAGGTCAAGCTCGAGAGCGGCGCCTCGGGCCGCGCCGCAGTACCGTCGGGCGCTTCGACCGGCGCGCACGAGGCCGTGGAGCTGCGTGACGGCGACAAGTCGCGCTATGGCGGCAAGGGCGTGCGCAAGGCGGTAGCCAACGTCAACGGCGAGATCTTCGATCTGCTGTCGGGCCTCGACGCCACCGATCAGATCAAGATCGACCGCGCCATGATCGAGCTCGACGGGACGCCCAACAAGGGCCGGCTGGGCGCCAACGCGCTGCTCGGCGTGAGTCTCGCGGCGGCGCGCGCGGCGGCGATGGATTGCGGCCTGCCGCTCTACCGCTATGTCGGCGGCAGCCACGCCAACACGCTGCCGGTGCCGATGATGAACATCATCAACGGCGGCGCGCACGCCGACAATCCGATCGACATCCAGGAATTCATGATCATGCCGGTGAAGGCGGCGAGCTTCGCCGAGGGCCTGCGCATGGGTGCCGAGACCTTCCAGGCGCTGAAGAAGCAGCTGCACGACGCCGGCCACGGCACCAATGTCGGCGACGAAGGCGGCTTCGCGCCGAACCTCGCCTCGGCCGACGCGGCGCTGGGCTTCATCATGAAGTCGATTGAGGCCGCCGGCTACAAGCCGGGCGAGGACATCATGCTCGCCCTCGACGCCGCCTCGACCGAGTTCTTCAAGGACGGCAAGTACGTCATGGAAGGCGAGGGCAAGACGCTCGACGGGCAGGGCATGGCAACCTGGCTCGCCGATCTGTGCAAGCGCTACCCGATCGTCTCGATCGAGGACGGCATGGCCGAAGACGACTGGTCGGGCTGGAAGGCGTTGACCGATATGGTCGGCAAGACCGTGCAGCTCGTGGGCGACGACCTCTTCGTCACCAACCCCAAGCGCCTGGCCGAAGGCATCAAGGGCGGCGTCGCCAACGCCATCCTGGTCAAGGTCAACCAGATCGGCACCTTGACCGAGACCATGGACGCGGTCTCGATGGCGCGCACCGCGTCCTACGGCGCGGTGATGTCGCATCGCTCGGGCGAGACCGAGGACACGATCATCGCTGATCTCGCGGTAGCGACCAATTGCGGGCAGATCAAGACCGGCTCGCTGTCGCGCTCCGATCGGCTGGCCAAGTACAACCAGCTCCTGCGCATCGAGGAACAGCTCGGCGGCCAGGCGCGCTACGCCGGATCCTCGATCCTGAAGGCGCGCGGGTAGCGCACAGCGCCGCTCGTCCCGGCGAGCGCTCCCGGCTTCAGCTCCAACGCCATGAACGCCGCGCCCGAGAAGGGCGCGGCGAGCTTGGCCGCGAGCGCCGCCGAGAAGCCGAAGCGCGGGTAGTAGCCGGGATGGCCGAGCACAATCACGGCTTCGTACCCGCGCTCCGTCAGCAGGGCGAGACCAAGGCGAACGAGGCGCGATCCGATTCCCGCGCTCTGTCGATCGGGCACGACAGCCATCGGCGCCAGGGTTACCGCGCGGATCCTGCGTCGATCGACGGTGACGTCCAAATCGCTGAACAGGATGTGACCGATGATCGCGTCGGCGTCGCGCCCGACCAACGACAGCGCGACGAGCCCGTCGCGCCGCAGGCGATCGATGATCTCGACCTCTTCTTCGCCGCCGAAAGCCGCGCGATTGAGCGCGGCGATCGCGGCGATATCGTCAGGCCTTTCCTCGCCGATCACTTCTTGGGCTGGCGCTTGTGCTCGTGATCGTGGTCGTGCGGATGCGGGTGGGTGGGGTCGACCCAGTACACCGTCTCCGGCTTCTCGACCGGGGCGATGTCGATGTTGATGGCGATCGCCTCGTTGTCGCTGCGCACCAGCACGCATTCCAGCGCCTCACTCGGCGAAGCGTTGATCTCCTGGTGAGGCACGTAGGGCGGCACATAGATGAAGTCGCCGGGGCCGGCCTCGGCGGTGAACTGCAGATGCTCGCCCCAGCGCATCCGCGCGCGGCCCTTCACGACGTAGATGACGCTCTCGAGATGGCCGTGGTGATGCGCGCCGGTCTTGGCGTCGGGATGGATCGTGACCGTACCGGCCCATAGTTTCTGTGCGCCGACCCTCGCGAAGTTGATCGCCGCGGCACGGTTCATGCCCGGCGTCTGGGCGGTGTTGGTGTCGAGGCTGCCGGCGGGAATCACCCGTACGCCGTCGTTACGCCAATCCGTTGCTTTGCTCATGCTCGTTCCTGTCAGCCTGCTGCGGGCGGCTTATCGGCCGCCCCGGGGGAGGGTTCAAGCAATCGATCCTAATGCCGATGAAAAGGTTAATGAGTCCGGCCTAAGGCGCTCGTTTCATTGATCTTTCTTGCCTAACTCGACGAATCGTGAAAGACTACCAGCGAGTCATGTTCCGCTTTCGTCAGATCATCACCCCCGTCGTCTTCGCCCTGGTGTTCGGCTATTTCGGCTATCACCTGATGCATGGCGAGCGCGGCGTGCTGGCGCTGCTGCAATTGCGGCAGGAGGTGGCGCGCGCCGAGGCCACCTTGGCCGAGACCGAAGCCACCAAGCGCATCTGGGAACGCCGCGTCGCGGCATTGCGCAGTCAGAGCCTAGACCCCGACATGATCGACGAGCGCGCCCGGGCGCTGCTGCACATGGCCTGGCCGGACGACATCGTCGTCTTCACACCGTCGCGCTGATACGACCCGTCCCTTGCGCCGCGTAGCGCCCGCCCCTATTGAAGGGGCGGGGTGTCGAAACCGAACGACGCCGGACGGACCACAATTCGGGAGGCAATCTATGAAGACGATCATCCGTCGCGGCCTGCTGGCCGCAACGGCGCTTGTGGCAATGGCCGGCGTGGCCGGCGTGGTGGCACAGCCCAAGAGCATGACCTTGGGCACGGCCTCGGTCGGCGGCACCTATTTCATCTACGGCGGCGTGGTCGCCAAGATCCTGACCGACAAGCTCGGCGTCCAGGTCTCGACGCAGCAGACCCAGGGTCCGAACCAGAACGTGCTGCTGGTCGACGACCAGAAGATCGAGTTGGGCATGACCACGATGGGCGTGGCGCTGCAGGCTTGGACCGGCTCGGCGGAGTGGACCAAGGGCAAGAAGTTCAGCAACATCCGCGCGCTGTTTCCGATGTACGACACGCCGCTGCAATGCGTGGCGCTGAAGAAGTCGGGCATCACCAGCTTCAAGCAGCTCGACGGCAAGACGGTCGGCGTCGGCCCGCGCGCCGGGACACCCGGCACTTATTTCCCGCTGATCTTCAATACGCTGGGCATGAAGGCGACGATCCGCAACGGCCAGGGCGCCGACATGGGCGGCCAGCTCGGCGACGGCATCCTCGACGCCTTCTGCTTCGGCGCCGGCCTGCCGATCCCGATCTTCTCGCAGATCGATGCCGAGAAGGAGGCGGTGTTCTTCACCTGGACCGACGAGGAGCGCGCCAAGGTGCGCGCTGCCATGCCGGAGTTCTCCGAGGCGGTGATCCCCAAGGGCACCTACAAGCAGCAGACCGCCGACCAGAAGACGCTCGGCCTCTACAATTTCGGCATCGCCCACAAGGACCTGCCCAACGACGTCGCTTACAACGTGGTCAAGGCGATCCTCGAGAACAACGCGGCCATGGTACAGGGTCATGAATCGGCCAAGGAAACGATCGCGGCCAACGCCACCCGCAATTCCTTCCTGCCGTTCCATCCCGGCGCAGTGAAGTACTACAACGAGAAGGGCATCAAGCTCGATCCGGCGACCATCCCGAAGTGATGGCGAGGCGCTGACACATCGGCGAACGCCCGCTCCCCAAGGGGCGGGCGTTTTGCTATTCAAGGGCGAGGGAAGCGCGGCGGCCCAGTCGACGGAAGACCGACGGCCGCATCCGGGGACGGGTGGATTCATGGCGAATGTGAACGCGGCGGGCGACGCGCGCGAGGTTGGCGCGGTCGATGTCGACGAGCTGGAGCATGCCGGCGGCAGGCGGCAGCACCGGCGTTGGGAGCGACCGCTGTTCTTCTGGCTATGCGCCGCTTTCACCGGCTTTCATCTCTGGATCCTGGTCGGCCCGGTCGTCCTCAAGCAGATCGACGCCCTGATCGGCGGCCAGATCCTCTACAAGGCGATTGCGCCCAACCTCGACCAGGAGCTGTTTCGCGCCATCCACCTGGCGTGGGGCGCGACCCTGGGCTTCGGCTTCTTCACCATCCTCAAAGGCCGCGGTCGCGACGGCGTGCCCTGGTACGACTGGCTGTTCATGCTCGGCGCCGTCGCTTGCGCTGTCTACATGTGGCGCAATCTCGACGACCTGCAGATGAATCAGGGCGCGGTCTACGACCTGCCCGACCTGCTCTACAGCCTGGTCGGCCTGGTCGTGCTGTTCGAGTTCACGCGGCGCACCGCCGGCAACGCGCTCACCATCATCGCCGCGATCTTCATGCTCTACGCCATGGTCGGGCACATCTTCCCGGAATCCTGGGCGCTCTATCACAACAAGTCGTTGAAGGATCTGTGGTTCGCTTTCCCCTACATCTTCAGCAATCTCGGCGTCTTCGGCTCGACGCTCGAGGTGTCGTCGACCTTTATCATCATGTTCACCGCCTTCGCCGCCTTCCTCACGCGCTCGCGCGCCGGCGAATACTTCAATGACCTCGCGGTGTCGCTGGTCGGATGGGCTCGCGGCGGCCCGGCCAAGGTCGCCGTGCTGTCCGGCGTGATGTTCGGCTCCGTGAGCGGCTCCTCGGTCGCCAACGTCGTGGCCTCTGGTTCGGTGACCATCCCGATGATGCGGCGCGTCGGCTACGACCGCGCCACGGCCGGCGCGATCGAGGCGACGTCCTCGACCGGCGGGCAGATCACGCCGCCGGTGCTGGGCGCCGCCGCCTTCCTGATGGCCGAGGCGACGGGCATCAAGTACGCCGAGATCGCCGCGGCGGCGATCATCCCGTGCCTGCTCTTCTATGTCGCCTGCTACGCGCATTGCGACCTGCACGCGGCCAAGCACGGGCTGCGCGGCATCCCGCGCGCCGAGCTGCCGCCGATCCGGCCGCTGCTGATGCGGCTCTACATGATCGCGCCCATTGCGGTGCTGATCTGGGCCTTCGTCAGTGGCTACTCCGCCTTCCTGGCGGCCGGGCTCGGCATGGGGCTGTGCGTCCTGGTGAGCTGGTTCAACGGCCTGAAGCGCGAGTCCGGCGGGCGCCTGACCTGGCGGCGCGGCGACGACGTGATGGGCGGCAAGGCGATCATCGAGGCGCTGGAGATCGGCGCCAAGGATAGCATCCAGCTCGTTTCGGTCTGCGCCGCCGCCGGCATCATCGTCGGCGTCATCGCGCTCACCGGTATCGGCGGCCGCTTCGCGCAGATCATGCAGGCCATCGCCGGCCAGAACCAGTTGCTGGCGATGTTCTTCACCATGGTGATCGTCGTCATCCTCGGCATGGGCATGCCAACGACGGCGGCTTACGCCATCGCCGCCGCCGTGGTCGCGCCCGGCCTGCAGCAGATCGGCGTGCCCAAGCTGGTCGCCCACATGTTCATCTTCTATTTCGCGGTCTTGTCGGCGATCACCCCGCCGGTCGCGGTGGCCTCGATCGCCGCCGCTGGCATGGCGAAGGCCGATCCCTGGCGAACGTCCTGGATCGCGGTGAAGATGGGCCTGGCGACGTTCATCGTGCCGTTCATGTTCTTCTACAGTCCGCTGCTGCTGGGGCAGGGCGACTTCATCGAGGTCGCTCATGTCACGCTGACGGCGATGATCGGCGTGTGGCTCCTGGCCTGCGCGACCGAGGGCTGGTTTACCGAGAGACTGGCGCTCGTCCCGCGGATCCTGTTCGGGATCGCGGCGCTGGCACTGATCACGCCCGGCACCATCACCGATTTGATTGGGGTCGCTCTCGCGGTTGCGGCATGGGCGGCGCAACGCTTCTACTACCGCGCGCGGATGGCGACCTGATGCGGGTCAGCAAGAATGTTTCTGCCGCCGCGCGGCGTTTCGCAACAAACCGTGCGCCACGATGCGCCGGGAAGTAGGACAAGAGTTTTTCCTAGGCAGATCAATGTCTCTTCATCACAGTCGGGTATGAATTCGGGGACAAGAGCTTAGCGTTCGTGTCGGGAGGACAGCCGATGGCCAAAGCAGCCGCCGCCAAGTCGAAACCGTCCGTATCGGCCGAGTCGCCCAGGACCGGCGACAACAGCGTCACTCCCGAACAGCTCCGACAATTCTATCGCGACATGCTGCTGATCCGGCGCTTCGAGGAGCGCGCGGGGCAGCTCTACGGCATGGGTCTCATCGGCGGCTTCTGCCACCTCTATATCGGCCAGGAAGCCGTCGTCGTCGGCATGCAGTCGACCATCGACAGCTCGAAGGACGCCGTGCTGACCAGCTATCGCGACCACGGGCACATGCTGGCCTGCGGCATGGATCCGCGCGGCGTGATGGCCGAGCTCACCGGGCGCTCTGGCGGCTACTCGCGCGGCAAGGGCGGCTCGATGCACATGTTCTCGAAGGAGCGAAATTTCTACGGCGGCCACGGCATCGTCGGCGCCCAGGTACCGATCGGCACCGGCCTGGCCTTCGCCCGCAAGTATCGTGGCGAGAATAGTGTCTCGCTGACCTATTTCGGCGACGGCAGCGCCAACCAGGGCCAGGTCTACGAGGCGATGAACATGGCGGCCCTGTGGAAGCTGCCGGTGGTCTACATCATCGAGAACAACAAGTACGGCATGGGCACCTCGGTCGAGCGCGCTTCGGCCGTCGTCGATCTCTACAAGCACGGCCAGTCCTTCGGCATTCCCGGCGAGCAGGTCGACGGCATGGATGTCATCGCCGTCAAGGCCGCCGGCGAGCGCGCGGTCGAGCATGGGCGCGCGGGCAAGGGACCGTATGTGCTGGAGATGCTGACATATCGCTATCGCGGCCACTCGATGAGCGATCCCGGCAAGTACCGCTCCAAGGAGGAGGTCGAGAAGATGCGCGGCGAGCGCGATCCGATCGAGCGCCTGAAGAAGCGCATGACCGAGACCAAGGCGATCGACGAGGCGCGGCTCAAGGCGCTCGACGCCGAGGTGCGGCGCATCGTGGCGGACGCCGCCGAGTTCGCCACCACCAGTCCGGAGCCCGATCCCAAGGAGCTGTGGACCGACGTGCTGGTGGAAAGCAAACCGGCGCAAGCCGCCTAACGCATCGATCGGAACAGGTCCCCAGTCATGGCCATCAACGTCCTCATGCCGGCGCTATCGCCGACGATGACCGAAGGCAAGCTCGCCAAGTGGCACGTCAAGGAAGGCGACAAGGTCACCGCCGGCATGGTGATCTGCGAGATCGAGACCGACAAGGCGACCATGGAGGTCGAGGCTGTCGACGAAGGCGTCGTCGGCAAGATCCTGATCACTGAGGGCACCGAGAACGTCGCCGTCAACACGCCGATCATGGTGCTGGCCGAAGAGGGCGAGCGCGTCGACGCTGCACCCGCGCCGGCGGCGAAGCGCGAGCAGAAGACCGAGGCGCCGGCACTGGCCGCGCCCGCCGTCGCCAGCGCGCCGCCCGCCACTCCACTGGCGTCAGAGCCGGAATGGACTGGCGCCACCAAGAAGTTGACGGTGCGCGAGGCCCTGCGCGACGCCATGGCCGAGGAGATGCGCGCCGACGAGAACGTCTTTCTGATGGGCGAGGAGGTCGCGCAGTACCAGGGCGCCTACAAGGTGAGCCAGGGGCTACTCGACGAGTTCGGCGCCCGACGCGTGATCGACACGCCGATCACCGAGCACGGTTTCGCCGGCCTCGGAGTCGGCGCCGCTTTCGGTGGGCTCAAACCCATCGTCGAGTTCATGACCTTCAACTTCGCCATGCAGGCGATCGACCAGATCATCAACTCGGCAGCCAAGACCAACTACATGTCGGGCGGCCAGATGGGCTGCCCGATCGTCTTTCGCGGGCCCAACGGAGCGGCCTCGCGCGTCGCCGCGCAGCATTCCCAGTGCTACGCCAGCTGGTATGCGCATTGCCCGGGCCTGAAGGTCGTGGCGCCGTGGAGCGCGGCCGACGCCAAAGGTCTGCTCAAGGCCGCGATCCGCGACCCCAACCCGATCATCTTCCTCGAGAACGAGATCATGTACGGGCAGAGCTTCGAGGTGCCCGACAGCGCCGACTTCGTCCTGCCGATCGGCCGCGCCAAGGTCGAGCGACCAGGCAAGCACGTCACCATCGCCGCCTTCTCGATCATGGTCGGCAAGGCGCTGCAGGCGGCCGAGGAACTGGCCAAGGACGGCATCGAGGCCGAGGTGATCAACCTGCGTTCGCTACGACCGCTCGATACCGAGACGATCGTCGAATCGGTGAAGCGCACCAACCGCCTGGTGTCGGTCGAAGAGGGCTGGCCCTTCGCCGGCATCGGCTCGGAGCTGGCGGCGCTGATGATGGAGCAGGCCTTCGACTGGCTCGACGCGCCGGTCAAGCGCGTCACCGGGCTCGACATCCCGCTGCCTTACGCGGCCAATCTCGAGAAGCTGTCGCTGCCGCAGGCCCCCGATATCGTCGCCGCCGCCAAGGCGGTCCTCTATCGCTGACGGGGGCGCGCCATGGCGATCAACATCCTCATGCCGGCGCTGTCGCCGACCATGACCGAGGGCAAGCTGGCGAAGTGGTACGTCAAGGAAGGCGACACGGTCAGCGCGGGCAAGGTCATCTGCGAGATCGAGACCGACAAGGCGACCATGGAGGTCGAAGCGGTCGACGAGGGCGTCATCGGCAAGATCGTCGTGCCCGAGGGCACCGAAGGCGTCGCGGTCAACGCGGTGATCGCGATCCTGGTCGAGGAAGGCGAGGCGGTGCCGGCCGGCGATGCGAAGCCCGCCGCGCCCACACCTGCCGCGAAGCCGGCGCCCGCCGCCGCAGCACCCGCTCCGACTCCCGCGCCGACGCCCCCAGTCGGCGGGTCGGCGAAGACTCACGAGGGCGGCCGTATCTTCGCGTCGCCCCTGGCGAAGCGGCTCGCGGCCGAGTCCGGACTCGATCTCGCGAAGATCAGCGGCTCGGGCCCGCATGGCCGCATCGTCAAGGAGGACGTCGAGCAGGCCGCCAAGGCGGGAACCGCGAAGCCCGCGCCGAAAGCGGCACCGGCGCCCGCCGCCACCAAGGAACCGTCGGCACCGCAATTCGTCGTACCGGGCGAGGCGACGACCAGGATCCCGCACACCTCGATCCGCAAGGTCATCGCGCGCCGCATGACCGAGTCCAAGCAGACGGTGCCGCATTTCTACCTGACGGTGGATTACGAGATCGACGCGCTCCTGGAAGCGCGCAAGGCGATCAACGCGCTGGCCGAGAAGAGCAAAGGCAGCAAGGTCTCGGTCAACGATATGGTGATCAAGGCCTGCGCCATGGCGCTGCGCGATCACCCCGACGTCAACGCCTCGTGGAGCGAGGAGGCGATGATCCAGTACAACACGGTCGACATCGCCGTGGCGGTGGCGACCGATCGCGGCCTGGTGACGCCGATCGTGCGCAACGCCGACCTCAAGGGCCTGGGCCGCATCGCCACCGACATGAAGGACCTCGCCGCGCGCGCCCGCGAGGGCAAGCTGAAGCTCGACGAGTTCCAGGGCGGCGGCTTCACCATCTCCAATCTCGGCATGTACGGCATCAAGGACTTCCTCGCCATCATCAACCCGCCGCAGGCTGCCATCCTCGCGGTCGGCGCCGGCGAGGAGCGCGTCGTGGTGCGTAACGGCCAGATGGTGATCCGCAACGTCATGAGCTGCTCGCTCTCGGTCGATCACCGCGTCGTCGACGGCGCGCTCGGCGCCACCTTCCTGCAAACGCTGCGCTCGTACATCGAGCAGCCAGCGACGATGTTGCTGTAGGGGGTCGCGATGGCCGACACCAGCTTCGACCTTATCGTCGTCGGCAGCGGACCGGGCGGCTACGTCACCGCGATCCGCGCGTCGCAGCTCGGCATGAAGACGGCGATTGTCGAGCGCGAGTTGCTGGGCGGCATCTGCCTGAACTGGGGCTGCATCCCGACCAAGGCGCTGCTGCGCTCGGCCGAGGTCTATCACCTGATGAAGCATGCCGACGCCTATGGGCTGTCGGCGAGCGGCGTGGCGTTCGACGCCAGGAAGGTCGTCGAGCGCAGCCGCAAGGTCGCGGGTCAGCTCAACGGCGGCGTGACCTTTCTGATGAAGAAGCACAAGATCGCGGTCTTCATGGGCAACGCCAAGCTCGACGGCGTCGCCGGCGGTCTGCGCAAGGTCGCGGTCGCCGGCAAGGACGGCAAGAGCACCGCGCTGACGGCCAAGAATGTGATCCTCGCCACCGGCGCGCGGGCACGCGAGCTGCCGGGCATGGAGGCCGACGGCAAGCTGATCTGGACCTATCGCGAGGCGATGGTGCCGCTTGCGATGCCGAAATCGCTGCTGGTGATCGGCTCGGGCGCGATCGGCATCGAGTTCGCCAGCTTCTATCGCACCTTCGGCGCCGAGGTGACCGTGGTCGAGGTGATGGACCGCGTGTTGCCCGTGGAGGACGCGGACATCTCCGCCTTCGCCCGCAAGGCGTTCGAGAAGCAGGGCATGAAGATCATGACCAGCGCCACGGTGAAGGCATTGACGAAGGGCGCCAATTCCGTGACCGCTACGGTCGAGATCGGCGGCAAGACGCAGGACATCACCGTCGAGCGCGTGATCTCCGCCGTGGGCATCGTCGGCAATGTCGAGAACCTCGGGCTGGAAGGCACCAAGGTGAAGGTCGACCGCACGCATGTCGTGGTCGATGGCTGGGGTGCCACGGGCGAGCCCAATGTCTACGCCATTGGCGATCTCACCGGCCCGCCCTGGCTGGCGCACAAGGCGAGCCACGAGGGCGTCACTTGCGTCGAGAAGATCGCCGGCGTCAAAGGCGTGCATCCCTTCGAGACCAAGAACATCCCGGGTTGCACCTACTGCCATCCGCAGGTCGCCAGCGTCGGCCTGACCGAGGCGGCGGCCAAGGCGGCCGGGCACCAGGTCAAGGTCGGCCGCTTCCCGTTCATCGGCAACGGCAAGGCGATCGCGCTGGGCGAGGCCGAGGGGCTGGTCAAGACCGTCTTCGACGCCAAGACCGGCGAACTCCTGGGCGCACACATGGTGGGCGCCGAGGTCACCGAGCTGATCCAGGGCTACACCATCGCGCGCACGCTTGAGACCACCGAGGCCGAGCTGATGCACACGGTTTTCCCGCATCCCACGCTCTCGGAAATGATGCACGAGTCGGTGCTCGACGCCTACGGTCGCGTGCTGCACATCTGAGGCCATGCGCAGCGAGCGGGAGATTCTCGAATTCATCCGCCAGGCGTTGCGGGAGAAGGAAGAGGCGCGTCTCGCCGAGGAAATCCGCCTGCGCGAGGAGATCGAGCAAAAGAAGGTCTTCCACCAGGCCGCGCACGCGGTGCTCCGGCACGTCGTCCTGCCGGGCATGGTGCGTCTCCACAACCTCAGCACCCAGGCCGGGCTGCGTACGGCGATCGGCGACACTGGCGATTTCTATCTGCCCGAGCAGACCGACTCGACGCTGGTGGCGAAGTACGCCATGCCGCTGCCGAAGGCGGCATCCGACTTGCCACTCTGTGTTTCGTTCAAGGCTGTGTTCCCCGTCGGCTTCGCGGTCTACTACACCGATATCGACAAGTCGCAGGCCGACGCCAAGGGCGTCGTCGAGGAAGTGCCGCTCGAGGATGTCACCCCAGAGTTGGTCGAGGACCGCCTGCTGCGCGTGCTGCGCAACCACCTGCATGAGATGTGACCCACGCGTCATGCCGAGCGAAGCGAGGGATCTCCTCGACACGATTCCATGCTCGCGGGAGACTTCTCGCCGCGCTCTGAATGACGCGGTGCTTGGCCGCCTTGACGCCGCCGTCGCAAGGGATCACCTCTAGCGCCATGGACCCTACACACGACAGGCGCGCCGAGCGTCATCCCGAGAAGGCGCACCGGCCGGACAATCCAGTCGCGCGCAAGCCGGCGTGGATCCGCGTCAAGGCGCCCAACTCACCGGAGTACGCCGAGACGCGCCGGCTGATGCGCGAATACGGGCTGAGCACGGTCTGCGAGGAGGCGGCCTGCCCAAATATCGGGGAGTGCTGGAAGCAGAAGCACGCCACCTTCATGATCATGGGCGACACCTGCACGCGGGCCTGCGCCTTCTGCAATGTGCGCACCGGCATGCCCGGCACGCTCAACCCGCACGAGCCGGCCAATGTCGCGGAGGCCGTCGGCAAGCTCGGGCTGAGCCATGTTGTCATCACCTCGGTCGATCGCGACGACCTGCCTGACGGCGGCGCGGGGCACTTCGTCGAGGTGATCGAGGCGATCCGCCGCGCCTCACCCGAGACGACGATCGAGATCCTGACGCCGGACTTCCTGCGCAAGCGCGGGGCGATCGAGCGCGTGGTCGCGGCCAGGCCCGACGTCTTCAACCACAACCTCGAGACGGTGCCACGGCTCTACCCGACGATCCGTCCGGGCGCGCGCTACTTCGCCTCGCTGCAGCTGCTGGCCAAGGTCAAGGAAACCGACCCGGCGCGCTTCACCAAGTCCGGCCTGATGGTCGGGCTGGGCGAGACCAGGGGCGAGATCCTGCAGGTGATGGACGACCTGCGCGCCGCCGATGTCGATTTCCTGACCATCGGCCAGTACCTGCAGCCGACGCCCAAGCACGCCACCGTCGAGCATTTCTGGACGCCCGACGAGTTCGCCCAGCTCGCCAGCGCCGCCCGGGGCAGGGGATTCCTGATGGTCTCGGCCTCGCCGCTGACGCGCTCCAGCTACCACGCCGGCGACGACTTCCAACGCCTGCGCGCGGCGCGCGAGGCCAGGCTGGCCTCAGGCTGAGCGCGCATGCCGGTTCATCGCGAACGGCGGGTGTTGCCCTACACGCCGCGCCAGCTCTTCGACCTCGTGGCAGACATCGAGGCCTATCCGCAGTTCCTGCCGTGGTGCATCGGCGCGCGCATCCGCAAGCGCGAGGGCGCGCAGATCGTCGCCGACCTGGTCATCGGCTTCCGCCTGTTCCGCGAGCGCTTCACCTCGAAGGTCACGCTGCAGCCGGACGATCCAGGCGGGCCACGCATCGACACGGTCTACGCCGATGGTCCGTTCAAACGGCTGGAGAACCACTGGATCTTCCACTCGCATCCGGAAGGCTGCGACGTCGAGTTCTTCGTCGACTTCGAGTTCAAGTCACTGCTGCTGCAGGCGACCGTCGAGATCCTGTTCCACGAGGCCGTGCGCCGCATGGTCGCCGCCTTCGAAGGCCGCGCCGCCAAGCTCTACGGCGCGGTACCCCGGGCGCGGCCGGCCTAAGGCTTCGCAGTCGGGCGCGCTACACCACCACTGTCATCCCGAGCGTAGAGAGGGATCCAGGGTGGCCGCATAGATCCCCCTGAGTTCACGCTGGAACGGCCATCGATCAGATGATCGACCTCCGACCGTTCAGTTGCCGGCCGCGGCGACCAGTGCGGCCCAGCGCTCGAGGAACGGCTTGCGCTGTGCGGCGGCCTCGTCCTCGTCGATTGCGAACACCTTGATCTTCGCCAACTCCGGCAGGTCGGCGTGCTTGCCGACCTCGATGTCGGTGCGCGCCGGGCGGCGGAAGGCATTTTCGAGCAACGCGATCTGCGCTTCTTTCGAGGCCAGCAGGTCGCAGACCTGCCGCGCCGCCGCGCCGGCCGGCGCGCCCTTGATCAGCGCGAAGAACTCCGGCGTCGTGAAGGTGCCGTCCGCCGCGTAGACCAGCTTGATCTCCTTCTGGCCGCCGGCGACGTAGGTATAGGCGTTCGATTCGAAGGTCAGGCCCAACGGGTACTCGCCCTGGGCGACGCTGCGCAGCACGGTCGGCGCCGACGCGGTCACCTTGACGTTGTTGGCGAGCGCCTTGAGCCCGGCCGCGCCCAGCATCTTCTCGACGCCCCACAGGATCGTGTACGCGGTCGAGGAGTTGGCGGGATCGGCGATGGTCACCTTGCCCTTGAACTTCGGGTCGAGCAGATCGGCATAGCTCTTGGGCGCGGGCAGGCCGCGCAGCTGGGCGCTGTTCATCATGATGACTGCGACGTGGATGTTCGCCGCCGTCCACTGATCCTTCGGGTGGCGCAGGCTTTCGACGAAGGCGGCGGAATCCTTGACCTTGTAGGGCTCGAACAACTGGCTGAAAGCGCCCATCGTGTTGGCGCTCGACGACCAGAAGACATCGCCCTGCGGCTTGGCCGCCTCGGCCTCGATCCGGCGCAGCAGCTGGCCGCTGCCGCCGGTGACCGTGCTGATCTTGAGCTTCGGCAACTGGGCGCGCGCCACGTCCATCACCGCCTCGACGGCCTGGGCGGAGTTCGAGGTGTAGATGATCGCCTGGGCCGCGGCCTGGGCAGCGGCCGTGCGCGCCAGCGTCGGCAGGAGGCCGCCGGCGGCGAGCCCGGCCAGAGCGGCGCGGCGTGTAAGCGTCGGGATCATGGCAGGTCCTCCTCGAATTTCATGTGGTAGCGCCCGTTGGTACACATGCGTCGCTTACGACCGCGACGAGAAAAGATCGACCCTGAACAGCTTGGTCGCGACGACGATTGGCACCACGATGACCGCGATCAGGATCAGGCCGTAGGCCGAGGCCTGCGCCATCAGGTTGCTGTCGATCAGCTTGAAGATCTGGATCGGCATGGTCTCTCTGCCGCCCGAGTAAACGATGATCGACGCCGATAGTTCGGCGACGGTGGTTGTCCAGGTCAGCACCGCCGCCGCCGCCAGGGCCGGCACCATCAGGGGCAGCACGACCCTGAGGAAGGTTCGGCCCGGCGGCACGCCGAGGCTGACCGAGGCTTCCTCGATCGAGCGGGGGATATTGTAGAGCGTAGAGGAGGCGTTGCGCAGGCCGAACGGCAAGCGCCGGATGATGTAGGCGAGCACGATGATCGCCGCGGTCCCGGTCAGCGGCAACCAGCCCCCGTTGAAGGCGTGAATCAGGCCGATACCGAGAGCGGTGCCCGACAGGGCGAGCGGAATCGCCGTCAGGTAGTCGAGCGTCATGGTCAACGCGTTGTTGCGCTTGACGATGAGGTAGCCGAGCAGGGCCGAGAGCACGATGGCGATCGCCGTCGCCGCCGCGGCGTAGGTCAGCGTGTTGACCATGGGTCCCGGCGCATTGATCAACACGCGCTCGAGATTGGCCGTGGTCCATTCGCCCCAGCGCATCACCGGCCCGCGCGCCCGGGTGAAGGCACCGGCGATCACGGCCATCAGCGGCATGAGCGAGATCAGCACAACCGCGCCGCCGACGAGCGCGAACAGCCCGGCCGCGAGCCCGGACAGGCGTGCGGGTCGCGCGACGCGACCCTGAGTCACCTCGAAGCGACCACGCGACACGATCCAGCGCTGCGCGAACAACACGATCATCACCAGAGCGGTCGACACACTGGCCAGCGTGCTCTGCAGCACCGGGTTGGCGCTCGTCTCAGAGACTGCGGCCTGGTAGGTCATCACCGATAGCAGCTCGACCCGTCCGCCGAGGATCATGGCGAGCGCGAAATTGCCCACGACCAGGGTGAAGATCAGCAGGGCGCTGGCCAGCACCGACGGCAGCACGACGGGCAGCAGCACCTTCCAGCGCGAGCGCACGGGCGAAGTACCGAGACTCTGCGCCGCCTCCTCGAGCTGGACGTCAAAGCCGCGAATCGCCGCCAGCGTGCCGATATAGGCGTAGGTGTAGTAGATGAAGGTCATCGCGGCGACGAGGCCGAACCAGCCGTAGAAACTCGGCAGGGTGACGCCGACCTCGAGCAGCCAGCGGCGCAGCAGGCCGTTGTTGCCCAGCAGCATCAGCCAGGTCTGGGCCACGATCACCTCCGGCGTCACCAGGGTGATGATCGGCAGGATCGAGACGATGCCCTTGCCAGGGAAGTCGTAGCGCGCGCTGAGATAGGCCAGCGGTACGCCGACGGCGAGCGCCGCGATTGTAACGAGCACGCCCAGCAGGATCGTGTTGCCAATCGCGCGCACGTACTTCGGATCGCCGATCAGGGTCGCCCAGCCCGACCCCTTGCCGCCGTCCACGCCGAAGCTGCCGTAGAAGATGTTCGCGACAGGATAGAGCATGAACACCACGAGCAGGGCCAGCAGCGCCAGCGACAGCCACGTCCAGATCGAGCGAAGATCGACGCTCATGACGCCAGCACCAACGTCTTGGCGGGGTCGAAGGACAAGGCGACCTCGTCATCGACCGCATAGCTGTCGTGGCCCGTGCCCCAGCAATCGACGGCCAGCTTCTGGCCGCCGACGAGCGTCATGACATAACTGGTCTTGGAACCGAGATACTGGCGCTGCCGCACCCGGGCTGTGATCGCGCCCGGCGCGGCGCCAACGGCAGGCGATACGCCGATATCCTCGGGCCGAGCGACCAACTTGGCGGCGCCGGCTGGCACGGGCTGTGGCGCATGCCCGGCGAGAGGACGCCCGCCGAGTTCGGCGGTGACGGCGGTGTTCGCCACGGCCGGCGTGGCCAGTGACACATCCACGACATTGGCGGCACCGATGAAGTCGGCGACATAGCCGGTGCGCGGCGCCCGGTATATCTCGGCGGGCGTGCCGACCTGCTCGAGACGACCCGCGTTCATGACGCCGATGTGATCGGACATGGCCAGCGCCTCGTCCTGGTCGTGGGTCACGAAGATCGTGGTGATGCGCGCCTCGCGTTGCAGCTCGACGATGGTGGCGCGCACCTGATGGCGCAGCTTGGCGTCGAGATTCGACAGCGGCTCATCCATCAGCAGGACGTCGGGCTTGATGACCAGCGCGCGGGCCAGCGCGACGCGCTGCCGCTGGCCGCCCGACAGAGCCGCCGGACGCCGAGCATCGAGGCCAACAAGGCCGACCCGTTCGAGCGCTTCTCCGACACGTGTCGTGATCGCGCTCTCGACGACCTGCCGGGCGCGCAAGCCGTAGGCCACGTTGTCGAATACCGTCTTGTCGGGGAACAGCGCGTAGTCCTGAAAGACCATGCCGATGTTGCGCCTGTGGGCCGGCAAGTGGGCCACATCATTGGCCCCGAACAACAGCCGGCCGGACTCGACCGGCACGAAGCCGGCAATGGCGCGCAGCAAGGTCGTCTTGCCGCAACCGCTGGGGCCGAGCAGGGTGAACAGCGTGCCGGGCTCGATGGTGAGCGACAGGCCATCGATGACGCGCTTGCTGTCGTAGCGGATGCCCAGCTCCTCGATGGCGATCTTCATGAAGCCTGGCTCCCCATGTCAGGTCGAAAGGGCGGCCTCGATCAGGGCGCGGGCCTCGGCGTGGCGGGCGGCGTCGCCGGCGGCGAGCACGCGCGGGCCGCTGGTCAAGGTGAGGGGACGTCCCTCCCAATCGGTGATTGCGCCGCCGGCGCCCTCGACGATCGGCACGAAGGGCGCGAAGTCGTAGACCTGGAAGCCGGTGTCGATCGCCAGGTCGGTGCGTCCCGAGGCGAGAAGACCGTAGGCCATGCAGGCCGTCCCGTAGATCCGCCACGCCGTGGCCGTCCGCAGCGCGTCGAGGGCGGGCCGTTCCCGGTCGGAAAAGAAGTCGGGATTGCTCGATGTCAGGATCGCGCGCGATAGCGCATCGCAGGCACGTGCACGGCAGGGACCGTCGGTATGACGGGTGGTCCGGCCGCGGGCGCCAATCCAGCGATCCGGTGTCGCCGCCTGGTCGATCACGCCGATGATCGGCGCGCCGTTGTGGGTGAGCGCGATCAACGTGCCGTAGACCGGCGAGCCGGCGATGAACGGCGCGGTGCCGTCGATCGGGTCGAGGACCCAGACAAGCTCGGCGTCGATGGCGGTCGGCCCGCCTTCCTCGCCCAGGATGCCGTGCGACGGGTAACGATCGGCGATCAGGACGCGCAGCCGTGCCTCGATCTCGAGATCGAAGCGGGTGACGAAGCTGCGGTCGGGCTTGGTTTCGGCGTCGGGCCGAACCCGCCCGGCCGGCGCTAACATCGCGTGCGCGGTATCGGCCAACTCAACGGCGAAGGCGATCCACTCGTCGAGGACGCGGTCGGAGAGGGCGCTTGGCACGGTCATCTACCGTCCCGCCACGGGCAGGCCGTCGCCGAAGGGATCATCAGGGTGTCGCAAGAGGGTGGCCTCGCCGGTGATATAGGCGCGGCCGGTGATGCTGGGGATGATCTCGCCCGAAGCGTCGCGCCGATAGCGCGCCGTGAAGATGCCGCCAACGATGCTTTCCTGCACCCAAGGCTGCCCGGGGGCCAGCTTTCCCGCAGCGGCGAGGCAGGCGATCTTGGCGCTGGTGCCGGTGCCGCAGGGTGAGCGGTCATAGGCGCCACCCGGACACAGGACGAAGTTGCGGCTGTCGATGCCGGGGCGGCTGGGCGTGCCGTAGAACTCGATATGATCGACCGGCGCGCCGTCGCGGCCGGTGATGTTTTGTGCCTTGAGCGCCGCCGTCACCGCCTCGGCCTGGCGCGTCAGCTCCGCGACATTCGCCATGACGAGCGCGACCGGCGCGTCGTTGACGCAGAAGAACCAGTTGCCACCCCAGGCCACGTCGCCGGTCAACGTGCCGAGGCCCGGCACATCGACGCGCACCGCCTCGCGATGGCGGTAGCTGGCGACGTTCTCGATCGTCACCTCGTTGCCGGCCGCGAGTTCGACCTGCACCACGCCGACCGGCGTGTCGAACCGGTGCGTTCCCGGGCCGATCCGGCCGAGATGGGCCAAGGTCACTGCGGTGCCGATGGCGCCGTGGCCGCACATGCCGAGGTAGCCGACATTGTTGAAGAAGATCACACCGGCCACGCAGCCCGGCGACTGCGGCTCGCAGAGCAACGCGCCGACCAGCGCGTCGTAGCCGCGCGGCTCGTTGATCGTGAAGCTACGGTAGCGGTCGAAGGCGTCGGCGAAACGCTGGCGGCGGGCGGCGAGCGGGCCGGCGCCCAGCGGCGGTCCCCCATCGACGATCACCCGCGTCGGCTCGCCCTCGGTGTGGCTGTCGATCACCCGCATCGAGCGCTCAGGCGTTGGCTTTCGACCAGGTGCGGTACCATTCCTTGAAGAGCTTCAGCTGGCTCTCGGCGTAGTGCTTCTGGCTGGTCGTCAGCTGGTCGGTGGCGCAGAAGTTCAGCGCGTATTCCGGGTTGCCCTCGACGACCATCAGGTGCTTGTAGAACAGTACGAGGTCGACGCCCTCGTCGAACGACGACAGCACGCCGAGCGCGCGGTCGAGTTCCTCGGCCTTGCGGCGTGCCTGGGAGTCGCCGGCCGCGGCCTTCTGAGCCAGCGCCACAAGGTGCAGCACCTCTTTCGGCAGCACGTTGCCGATGCCGGTGATGGCGCCGACCGCGCCGCAATTCACGTAGCCGTGCACGACCTGGGTGTCGACGCCGACCGTCAGCATGACGTCGGGATCGGCGCCGGCGATGTGCTCGGCGGCGTAGCGCAGGGCCGCGGCGCCGCCGAACTCCTTGAAGCCGACCAGGTGCCGGTACTTCTGGCGCAAGGCGAAGAACAGCTCGGCCTTGGTCTCGAAGCCATAGTAGGGGCTGTTGTAGATGACGGAGGGCAGGCCGTCGGCGGCGTCCAGCACCGCCTCGAAATGCGCCCGCTGCGCCGCCGCCGAGGAGCCGCGCGACAGCACGCGTGGGATGATCATCAGGCCCTGCGCGCCGACCCGCTTGGCGTGGGCCGCCAGCGCGACCGCGCGCATCGGGCTCTGCGCGCCGGTGCCGACGACGACCGGCACGCCGGCCTTAACCAGCCGCGCGACGCCCTCCTGGCGCTGCTCGTCGGACAGCAGCGGCCAGTCGCCCATCGAGCCGCAATAGACCACCGCCGACATGCCCAGCCCGACCAGCTCCTTGCCTTTGCGCACCAGCGCGTCGAAGTCCGGTTCGCGCCGATCGGTGCACGGTGTCATGAGCGCCGGGATGGTGCCGGTGAAGATCCTGGATGCCATGGTTCTCCCTCTCGTCCCACGGTTCGACAGTCCCGCATCGAGACCTTTCGATTCGGTACATGATGGCGGCGCCGTGCTAGGCTTGTCTTGGCGAAACACGCAGTGGCCTGTCAGGAATCGGCACAATCCCTTCGATCGCCATGCGCCACAGCACACCTTCCCCCGACGACGCCCGCCTTCGTCTGCTCGCCGCGCTCGATCGCCCCTACGGCGGCGACGAATTGTTCGACGCGGTATCCGATACGGTGTTCTTCCTCAAAGACGCGAAAGGCCGCTATGCCGCGGTCAACCAGACGCTGGTCGCGCGGACCGGCGCCAAAGACAAGAGTGAGTTGATCGGCCGAACCGCCGGCGACGTGTTCCGCGGCGTGCTGGGCGAGCGGATCATGGCGCAGGATCTTTCGGTGATCACCTCCGGCCGACCTGTCCACGGGCAACTCGAGCTGCACCTCTATCCCGGCGGCGAGGAGGGCTGGTGCCTGACCTGGAAGGAACCGCTGATGGGCCGGGACCGGCGGGTCGTCGGCCTGTGCGGTATCTCTCGCGACCTGCAGGCGCCGTCGCGCGCGCCGGACGACCTGACAAGCCTGTCGCGCGCGATCGACTATCTCCACGAGCACATCGATGCGCCGCTGCGCGTCGGCGACCTGGCGAAGCGCGCGGGGCTGTCGACGTTCCAGCTCGACCTGCGCATGCGGGCGCTATTCGGCGTGACAACGGGGCAGTATCTGATGCGCGCCCGCATTGAGCTCGCGTGCAGCCGACTGCGGCATTCCACCGACTCGATCAGCCGCATCGCCCAGGATTGCGGCTACAGCGACCAGGCCGCTTTCACGCGCCAGTTTCGCAAATCCGTCCGCCTCACGCCATCGCAGTACCGGAAGCTCCACGCCAGAAATGCCGCGCGCTGAACGGGGCGATGTCGATGGGCGCCGTCGATCTGGTCACCGCGAGGTACGCCGAAGGGCAACTGGCGCCAGCGGGCGTCACCCGCTCACACCGCTTCGCACAACAGCGCGAGCGCCGTCTCGACCGCGCGGGCTCGGATCTCGTCGCGATCGCCAGGGAACACGTGCCGCGCCGTCACCGTCGGACGGCCGCGTCGCGCGCAACCAAAATGTACCAGCCCGACCGGCTTCTCGGCGCTGCCGCCGCCCGGCCCGGCGACGCCGGTGATCGAGACCGCGACATCGGCGCCTGACTCCGCCAACGCGCCTTCGGCCATGGCGCGCGCCACGGGCTCGCTCACCGCGCCGTAGGACAGCAGCGTGACGCGCGGCACGCCGAGCATCTTCTCCTTCGCTTCGTTGGAGTAGGTGGCGAAGCCGCGATCGACGACATCGGACGAGCCGGGGATCGCGGTCAGGGTCGCGGCGACGAGGCCGCCGGTGCACGACTCGGCGGTCGCCAGCTTCAGGCCCGCGCGCCGGTAGCGGTCGAGCAGATCGGTGGCCAGGGCACGCCAGGCGCCAGGGAAGAAGGCGTCGGTCATGTCTGCTCCTGAACCGGCACGACGACCGTGGCGAGGGCCTGCGCGGCGATGCCCTCGCCGCGGCCGGTGAACCCCAGCTTCTCCGTCGTCGTCGCCTTCACCGCGACGCGGTCGATGGCGATGCCGAGGATCCCGGCAATGCGCACACGCATGCGCTCGCGATGCGGGCCGACCTTGGGGCGCTCGCAGATGATGGTCAGGTCGAGGTTGACGACGCGGCCGCCGCGCCTGGCCACGAGATCGGCGGCGTGGCGCAGGAAGCGATCGGACGACACGCCCCGCCATCGCGGATCGGACGGCGGGAAGTGCTGGCCGATGTCGCCGGCGCCGATCGTGCCCAGGAGCGCGTCGGTCAGCGCGTGCAGCGCGACGTCGGCGTCGGAGTGGCCGGCCAGGCCGTGGCTGTGCGGCACCGGCACGCCGCAGAGCGTGACCGAGTCGCCGGGGCCGAAGGCGTGGACATCGAAGCCGGTGCCGGTGCGGGTTTCCATCGGTCCGTCCAGCTCCCGTTCGGCGCGCGCGAGATCGGCGCTGGTGGTGATCTTGAAATTGCGCTCGGCGCCTTCGACCAGGGCCACGCGGTAGCCGGCGGTCTCGGCAACCGCCGCGTCGTCGGTCAGCGCCGTGGCCTCGTCGTCGCCCAGCGCGGCGACGGCGCGGTGGGCGGCGAGGATGCGCTCGAAACGGAAGACCTGCGGCGTCTGGGCGCGCCACAGGCCCTGACGTGGGACGGTGGCCGCGACCATCGTATCGGCGTTGCCGCGCTTGAGCGTGTCGGCCAGCGGCAGGGCCGCCAGCGCGCCATCGACACCCTCCCGGTTGGCCGCCTCCAGGGTGCGGGTGATGGTGTCGGCGTCGATCAGCGGACGGGCCGCGTCATGGATGGCGACCAGGTCGAACCCGTATCCGTCCAAGGCCTCCAGCCCGTTGAGCACCGAGCGCTGCCGGGTGGCGCCACCGATGATCGGCGCCGGCAGGTCGAGCCCGCTCAGGGCGGCGTCATGGAGCGGTCGGTCGGCGGCGGCGATCACCACCTGAACCCGCTCGATCCGGGGATGGCTGGCGAAGGCCTGGACGGCGTGGCGCAGCACAGCGACGCCCGACAGGCCCAGATATTGCTTCGGCAGGGGCGCCCCGACGCGGTGGCCACGGCCGGCGGCGACGATCAACGCGGCGGTTCGCGGGACGGCGGAGGGGGGCATCGAATGAATATATAGCGTTGAAAGTGCCGGGGCGACGCGCTAGCTGTGTGGTCATGAAATGCGCAGATCGGAAATTGCCTAAAAAATGAGCACGAATGAATTACAACCGATCGTGATCGGTCCCGTGACCCTGGAGGCGCCGGTAATCCTGGCACCGATGTCGGGCGTCACCGACCTGCCGTTCCGCCGGCTGGTGAAGAGCGAGGGAGCAGGGCTGGTGGTGTCGGAGATGATCGCCAGCCAGGCGATGATCCGCGAGAACCGCAAGACCCTGCTGATGGCCGCGCGCGGCGAGGACGAGAACCCGATGGCGGTGCAGCTCGCCGGCTGCGAGCCCGAGGTGATGGCCGAGGCGGCCAAGCTCAACGAGGACCGCGGCGCGCACATCATCGACATCAATTTCGGCTGTCCGGTGAAGAAGGTGGTCAACGGCCATGCCGGCTCCTCGCTGATGCGCGACGAGGTGCACGCCGCCAAAATCCTCGAGGCCACCGTCAAGGCGGTGAAGATCCCGGTGACGCTCAAGATGCGCAAGGGCTGGGACGAGCGCACGCAGAACGCGCCCAGCCTTGCGCGCATCGCCGAGCAGAGCGGCATCCGCATGATCACCGTGCACGGCCGCACGCGCTGCCAGTTCTACGAGGGCCGCGCCGACTGGGCCTTCATCCGCGCGGTCAAGGAGGCGACGCGCCTGCCGGTGATCGTCAACGGCGACATCGTCTCCTACGACGACGCGGCGATGGCGCTCGGCCAGTCCGGCGCCGACGGCGTCATGATCGGCCGCGGCGCCTATGGTCGGCCCTGGTTCCTGCGCCAGGTCGCGCAGTTCCTGCGCACCGGCGAGCGGCCGGCCGACCCACCGCTGCGGCACCAGTACGAGCTGCTGTCACGCCACTACGAGGACACGCTCGCCCACTACGGCGCGCATGCCGGCGTGCGCATGGCGCGCAAGCATATCGGCTGGTACTCCAAGGGCCTGCCGGGCTCGGCCGAGTTCCGCTCGACGGTCAATCGCGTCGCCGACCCGGACGAGGTGCGCCGCCTTGTGGCCGCGTTCTACGCCGCCGCCATCGATCGCGGCGAGACCCGCACCTACGTGCCCGAGCGCGAGGCGGCCTGAGATGAGCCCGCGCGCCGCCGCCGTCGCGCGATCCCGATCGGGCGATCCGGCGCCGACCGCCGACGCGATCCTCGCCGCGCTGGTCGAGGCGACCCTCGTGGTCGGCGGCGACGACACCATCCTTTACGCCAACCCGGCGGCGGAGCAGTTCTTCGGCACCGGCGCGGCGCTGCTGATCGGCCATCCGCTCGGCGAGTTCCTGCCCCACGACTCGCCCGCCTTCTCGCTGCTGACACAGGTCAGGCTGAGCGCGGCGGCGGTGAGCGAGAGCGGCCTGACCTTGAGCTCGCCGCGCATCGGCGCGCGCTTCGTCGCCATCCAGATGGCGCCGGTGCAGGACGGCGACGATCGCGTGGTGATCTCGCTGCTGGAGCAGTCGATCGCGCGCAAGATCGACAACCAGATGCTGCACCGGGGCGCGGCGCGTTCGGTCAGCGCCATGGGCTCGATGCTGGCGCACGAGGTCAAGAACCCGCTGTCGGGCATTCGGGGCGCCGCGCAGCTCATCGAGCAATCGCTCGGCGAGGACGAACGCGAGCTCACCCAGCTGATCTGCGAGGAGACCGACCGTATCGTCGCCCTGGTCGACCGCATGGAAGCCTTCGCCGACGGCCGCCCCGTCGAGCGCGGCCCGATCAACATCCATCAGGTGCTCGGCCACGTGCGCAAGGTCGCCGAGGCCGGCTTCGGCCGACGCGTGCGCTTCGTCGAGACCTACGACCCGTCGCTTCCCCCGGTCTGGGGTAATCGCGACCAGCTCATCCAGGTGTTTCTCAATCTGGTGAAGAACGCCTGCGAGGCGGTCCCGGAGGAAGGCGGCGAGATCATCCTCTCGACCGCCTATCGGCAAGGCGTGCGGCTTGCCGTTCCGGGCGTGCGGACCAAGGTGCATCTGCCGCTGGTCGTCTCGGTGCAGGACAACGGTCCGGGCATCGCGGACGCGATTCGCGAGCAGGTGTTCGACGCGTTCGTCACCAGCAAGGTCAACGGCACTGGGCTCGGACTCGCCCTGGTGGCCAAGATCGTCAATGACCACGGAGGGGTCGTCGAGTTCGACAGCGAGCCGAGGCGCACGGTCTTCAACGTCATGCTGCCCATGCAGCCGGTGACGCGCGAAGAGCCGTGGCGTCCCGGCGGCTAGGCAACGGAGCCTCTCAATGTCCCACGCCAACGCCGTCATCCTCGTCGCCGACGACGACAAGGCGATCCGCACGGTGCTCAGCCAGGCGCTCGGTCGCCAGGGCTACGACGTGCGCTGCACCGGCAACGCCGCCAATCTGTGGAGCTGGATTCAGGACGGTATCGGCGATCTGGTGATCACCGACGTCGTCATGCCCGACGACAACGGGCTGGACCTGATCCCGCGCATCCGCAAGCTGCGTCCCGATCTGCGCATCATCGTCATGAGCGCGCAGACCACCTTGCTCACCGCCGTGCGCGCCGCCGAGCGCGGCGCCTTCGAGTACCTGCCCAAGCCCTTCGACCTGAAGGAGTTGGTATCGGTGGTCGGCCGCGCGCTCGCCAGCCAGACGGCGCGCGGCGTCGAGCCCGAGCTGCCGGAGAATGCGAACGGAGAACGCCTGCCGCTGATCGGCCGCTCGCCGGCAATGCAGGAGATCTACCGCACCTTGGCGCGGCTGATGTCGACCGACCTCTCGGTGATGATCTCCGGCGAGTCCGGCACCGGCAAGGAGCTGGTGGCGCGCGCGCTGCACGACTACGGCAAGCGGCGCAGCGGGCCGTTCGTCGCCATCAACATGGCAGCGATCCCGCGCGAGCTGATCGAAAGCGAGCTGTTCGGCCACGAGCGCGGCGCCTTCACCGGCGCCACGCAGCGCATGGCCGGCAAGTTCGAGCAGGCCGCCGGCGGCACCTTGTTCCTCGATGAGATCGGCGACATGCCGATCGAGGCACAGACCCGCCTGCTGCGCGTCCTGCAGGAGGGCGAGTACACCTCGGTCGGCGGCCGCCAACCGATCCGCGCCAACGCCCGCATCGTGGCCGCGACGCACCAGGATCTGCGCCGCCTGATCCAGCAGGGCCTGTTTCGCGAGGATCTGTTCTATCGCCTCAACGTCGTGCCGATCCGCCTGCCGCCTTTGCGCGACAAGCCCGAGGACATTCCCGAGCTGGCCCATCACTATCTGCGCAAGGCGGCGGCCGACGGCCTGCCGGAGAAGGTGCTGGCGCCCGAGGCCTTGGCGCTGATGAAGGCCTATCGTTGGCCCGGCAACGTGCGCGAGCTGGAGAATCTGGTGCGCCGCCTGGCGGCGCTCTACTCACAGGAGGTCATCACCGCGGACATCATCGAGGCGGAGCTCGCCGAACAGGTCGGCGCGCCGGCGACAGCGACCGCGCCGGCGGCCAATGGCGCCACCGTCAGCGCGCCGTCGAGCGTCGAGACTCTGAGCGAAGCGGTCGAGCGCCATCTCAAGGACTATTTCGCCGCCCACAAGGAAAGCCTGCCGCCCGACGGCCTCTACGACCGCGTCCTCGCCGATATGGAGCGACCACTGCTGGCGCTGACCTTGGGTGTCACGCGCGGCAACCAGGTCAAGGCGGCGCAGCTTCTGGGCTTGAACCGCAACACCCTGCGCAAGAAAATCCGCGAGCTCGACGTCCAGGTGGTGCGCAGCCCGCGATAGGTTTGGCGGCCACGGTAAGCCATTCCCCGTCGCCCTGAGCGCGCGGAGGACCCTGCAGTGGCGCGAACGGCGGCACCTTGGCTTGGCCGAAGTACCCCTGGATCCTCCACTTCGCTCGGGATGACGCGGTGAAACGCCCTATGGCGGCATCTGCGCCGGGATCGATCCTGTGATAAACTATTATCCCCTGGCCGGTGCGCCCAGCGCGCCGCCGCCCAAGACTACGGTGCAATGAGCGTTCCATCGGCCTCCGCTCCGCGGCAACCCCAGATCGTCCTGCTGTCGCGCGTCGGGCAGCTGTTCACCGGACGCGTCGCGGCGCTGGCGTTGGTCGTGCTGGCGATGGCTGCCGGCGCGCTCACCTACGCGGCGTTCGGCGGCCTGCTGCCGATGACCTTCGCCAATCGCTGGTTCGTCGGCGGCCTGCTGGCGGCGGACATCGTCATCGCCATCGGCCTCGCCGCCGTGGTCGTCGCCCGCGTCGTGCGCACGTTGATGGAGCAGCGCCGCGGCGCCGCCGGCGCGCGCCTGCATGTGCGCATGGTGCTGTTGTTCGGCCTGTTCGCCGTGGTGCCGACCTTCGTCGTCGCCATGGTGTCGGGCTACTGGCTGTCGATCGGCCTGCAGGAATTCGTCAACGAGCGCATCGCGCGTGGCATGGACAGCGCCCGCCTGATCGGCAACACGGCGCTCGAGCCGCAGCGCGCCGCCGTGCTGGCCGATGTCGAACGACTGTCGAGCGCGCTGCAGCAGCTCGGTCCTGAAACGGTCGGCGACGCCGACCGCGCGCAGGTGGCGCTCGGTCGGCTCGCGGCCGGCTTGCCGACCCTGATGGACGCGCTGATCGTCGATTCGTCGGGCACGGCCATCGCCTCGGTCGCGCTGCTGCCGGGCCGTGTCGCGCCGTCCTACGTGCCGCCGCCCCCCTCGATGGCGCGCGCAGCGGCGGAAGCCGGCGCGTTGATCGAACTCCGGCAGACCGGCGTCTATGTCGTGCTGCACCTGTTCACCGGCGGCGAGCTGTTCCTGGTGACCGGCCACACCGTCGATCCCGGTCTGTGGTTCCATGTCGACCAGATCACGCGCGCCGACGCCTTCCTGACACAGCTGGAGAACAACTCGATCGACAACCAGCTGCGCGTCTTCGCGGTCTACGCCGTGATCGCCGTGCTGATGCTGCTGTCGGCGGTGTGGCTGGCCCTGACCTTCGCCTCGCGGCTGGCGCAGCCGATCGGCAATCTGATGACGGCGGCCGACCAGGTGCGCAAGGGCGACCTCTCGGCGCGGGTATCCGAGGACGGCGCCGATGGCGAGCTCAAGCGGCTGGTGCGCGCCTTCAACCGCATGGCCCGCCAGCTCGACGAGCAGCGTCGCGACCTGGTCGACGCCAACCGCCAGCTCGACGAGCGCCGCCAGCTCACCGAGGCGATCCTGTCAGGCGTCTCCGCCGGCGTGCTCAGCATCGGCGCCTCGGGCGAGGTGCTGCGCGCCAACCGCTCGTCCGCCGACCTGTTGGGCCTGCCGTCCGACGAGATCGAGGGCCGCCGGCTGCCCGACGTGCTGCCCGAGCTGGGCGACGCGCTGGAGCAGGCGCGCGCCCGGCCTGACCGCGCCTACCAGCGGCAGATCGAGATTCGCCGCGACGGCGTGTCGCGCACCCTGCTGGTGCGTATCTCCACCGAGCTGGGCGAGGACGAAATCAGCGGCAACGTCGTGACCTTCGACGACGTCAGCGACCTTATGACGGCGCAGCGCATGGCCGCCTGGGCCGATGTGGCGCGCCGCATCGCGCACGAGATCAAGAATCCGCTGACGCCGATCCAGCTCTCCGCCGAGCGGCTCAAGCGCAAGTATCTGCGCCAGATCACCGACGATCCCGACACCTTCACCATCTGCACCGACACCATTGTGCGGCAGGTCGGCGACATCGGCCGCATGGTCGACGAGTTCTCGTCCTTCGCTCGCATGCCCCGGCCGACGCTGGCCAACGAGGACATCAAGGAACTCTGCCAGCAGGCGTTGTTCCTGCAGCGCACCGCCCAGCCGCAGATCGAATTCATCGCCGAGCTGCCCGAGGCGCCGCCGATCGTGGTCTGCGACCGGCGCCAGATCGGCCAGGCGCTGACCAACCTGCTGAAGAACGCCGGCGAGGCGATCGAGGGACGCGCACCGCCGCCGGATGGCGGCAAGCTGCCGCCAGGCCAGATCAGCCTGCGCCTGCTCGATCGCGGTGGCGAGGTGCGTGTCATCATCGAGGACAACGGCAAGGGCCTGCCGCGCGAGGGCCGCGAGCGGCTGGCCGAGCCCTATGTGACCACGCGGGCCAAGGGTACGGGGCTTGGCCTGGCGATCGTCAAGAAGATCATGGAAGACCACGGCGGCGCGCTAACGCTCGAAGATCGCGAGGGTGGCGGAGCCCGCATCTCTTTGCTATTCCAGCGCGCCACGTCCCAGGCCCGTCCGGCGAGCGCCGCCGCGTCCAGCTGATGGCCCACATATAGAGCCTCCGACCCCCACCCCATGGCCCACGAAATCCTCATCGTCGACGACGAGCGCGATATCTGTACACTGATCGCGGGTATCCTCGAGGACGAAGGCTACGCCACGCGTCGCGCGCATGACAGCCGCGAGGCGGTCGAGGCGTTCCGCGCGCGCCGGCCGTCGTTGGTGATCCTCGACGTCTGGCTGCAGGGCAGCGAGCACGACGGCCTCGAGGTGCTGAAGATCATCAAGCGCGACGATGCCTCCGTGCCCGTCGTGATGATCAGCGGTCACGGCACGATCGACACCGCCGTCGCGGCGATCAAGTCGGCGGCCTACGACTTCATCGAGAAGCCGTTCAAGTCCGACCGCCTCCTTCTGGTCGTGCAGCGCGCCATCGAGGCGGCGAGCTTGCGCGCCGAGAACGCCGCGCTGCTGAAGCGCGCCGGCGGCGAGGAGACCCTGATCGGCAGTTCGCCGTCGATGAGCCAGCTGCGCGCCGCGATCGATCGCGTGGCGTCCACCGGCAGCCGCGTGCTGCTGAGCGGTCCGCCCGGTTCGGGCAAGGAGCTGGTGGCGCGCCTGATGCACCGCGCCTCGAAACGCGCCGGCGGTCCGTTGGTCATGGTCAATTGCGCCGCCTGGTCGGCCGAGCGCCTCGACATGGAGCTGTTCGGCAGCGAGAACGCCGAGGGCGACGGCGTCGCCGTGTTCGGCGCTTTCGAACAGGCGCATGGCGGCACCTTGCTGCTCGACGAGGTCGGCGAGCTGCCGGCCGCGACCCAGGGCAAGGTGATCCGCGTCCTGCAGGAGCAGGCCTTCTTCCGCGATGGCGGCAAATCCAGGGTCGAGGTCGATGTCCGCGTCATCGCCGCGACGACGCGCGATCTGCAGCCCGACATCGCCGCTGGCCGCTTCCGCGAGGACCTGTTCCACCGCCTCAATGTCGTGCCGATACGCGTGCCGTCGCTCGCCGAGCGGCGCGACGATATCCCCGAGCTCGCCAACCACCTGGTGCGCCGCGTCGCCGCCGCCGCCGGCCTGCCGGCGCGCCAGATTGGCGAGGACGCCATCGCGGCGCTGCAGAGCTACGACTGGCCGGGCAACGTGCGCCAACTGCGCAACGTCATCGAGCATCTGCTGATCGTGGCGCCGGCCGATGGTGCTGCGCCGCTGCGCGCCGACATACTGCCGGCCGATTTCGGCGACATCTCGCCCTCGGTGCTGCGCTGGGAGAAGGGCGGCGAGATCATGCAGCTACCGCTGCGCGAGGCGCGCGAGGTCTTCGAGCGCGAGTACCTGATGGCCCAAGTGACGCGCTTCGGCGGCAACATCTCACGCACCGCCACCTTCGTCGGCATGGAACGCTCCGCGCTGCACCGCAAGCTGAAGTCGCTCGGCGTTCACGGCGAGGAGCGGGGGAGCTGACGCGTGGCGGTCGACCAATCCAATCTGTCATCCCGAGCGCAGCGAGGGATCTAGGATGACCCTGGATCCCTCGCTGCGCTCGGGATGACAGACTCCGGGGACTGATCCGATGTCGCGTATCGCTTACGTCAATGGCCGCTACGTGCCGCATGGCTCCGCGCGGGTGCATATCGAGGATCGCGGCTACCAGTTCGCCGACGCGGTCTACGAGGTGATCGGCATCGCCGACGGCCGCTTCCTTGACGAGGACCCGCATCTCGACCGGCTCGCGCGCTCGCTCGAGGAGCTGCGCATCGCCTGGCCGATCGAGCGTCGGGCGTTGAAGTTCGTGCTGCACGAGGTGGCCCGGCGCAATCTGGTGCGCCACGGCCTGGTCTATTTCCAGGTCTCGCGCGGCGTGGCGCGGCGTGACTACGGCTTTCCCAAGAACGCCAAGCCGGCGCTGGTCGTCACCTGCAAGCACACCGCGCCGCCGTCGCCCGAGACCGGGCCTGGTGTCGCGGTGATCAGCACGCCAGATCTGCGCTGGAAGCGCGTCGACATCAAGACCACCGGCCTGCTGGGCGGCGCGCTGGGCAAGCAGAAGGCGCGCGAGAACGGCGCCTTCGAGGCCTGGCAGGTGGACGAGAAGGGCTTCGTCACCGAAGGGACGTCGAGCAACGCCTGGATCGTCACGGCCGAGGGCGAGCTGGTGACGCGCCCGCTTGGTAACGACATCCTGGCCGGCGTCACGCGCGGCACCGTGGCGAAGGTCGCCGCGACCCTGCAGCTCAAGCTGACCGAACGCCCATTCACCATCGCCGAGGCGCAGCGCGCGCGCGAGGCCTTTATGACCAGCGCGACCTCGTTCGTGACCCCGATCGTGAGGATCGACGGCAAGGCTGTGGGCGAGGGCAAGCCCGGCGACACCGCCCGGCGGCTGCGCGCGGAGTACTTCCGCGCCGTGTCGGAGACGGCGCCCTTCCTGTGAACGACGCCCCGCCGCCGCCGCGCGCGGTGATCTTCGACTGGGACAACACCCTGGTCGACACCTGGCCGACCATCACGCGCTGCTACAACGCGGTTTTCTCCGCCTTCGGCATGCCGCGCTGGAGCGAGGACGAGGCGCGCGCGCGCGCCCATGGCTCGCTGCGCGACTATTTTCCCGTGCTGTTCGGCGAGGAGCGCTGGGAGGAGGCACGCGAGATCTTCTACGGCACCTTCACCGCCTGCCACCTGGAGACCTTGCGGCCACTCGACGGCGCCGCCGAGCTGCTGCGCGATCTGGCCGCGCGCGGCGTCTACCTGGCGATCGTCAGCAACAAGATGGGCCCGGCGCTGCGCATCGAGGTCGGCCATCTCGGCTGGAGCGGATGGTTCGGCAAGGTGGTCGGCGCCACCGACGCGGCGCGCGACAAGCCGGCGCCGGATCCGGTCACCATCGCGTTATCGGACGCCCGGCTGCGGCCCAGCGACGCGGTGTGGTTCGTCGGCGACACCGTCGCTGATCTGCAATGCGCACATGCTACCGGCTGCCTGCCGGTCCTTGTCCGCCCCGAGGAGCCGGCGGCGGGTGAATTTTCAGCATACCCGCCACGACTTTACGCCCGGAACTGTCGGGCCCTGGGGGCGTTGATGTATGGCGGCGCCGGGACTATATCTGCCTAGAGTAAGCGGCACGTGACCTGCGTGTGTATTCGTGTCGCCTGATCCCGAGCACCGGAGCGGCGTTCGGCAACAGCCACCAAAGGGGGCCAAGAACGTGTCGGAAAAAGCGCAAAACGTTCAGGACGTCTTCCTGAACCACATACGCAAGACCAAGACGCCGGTCACGATCTTCCTCGTCAACGGCGTGAAGCTCCAGGGCATCGTCACCTGGTTCGACAACTTCTCGGTCCTGCTGCGTCGCGACGGTCACTCGCAGCTTGTCTACAAGCACGCGATCTCGACCATCATGCCGGTGACACCGGTCCAGCTGTTCGAGAATGAGAAAGCACCCGCAGCCGCCACCGCGGATCATTGATCCCGCCGATATCCCCGAGGGCACGCTGATCGACGGCGAGGAGAAGCCGCGCCGTCGACGCGTGTCCGAACCCAGGGACACCGCCGCGGGCCCGGCCCTGGCGGCCGTCATCTGTCCGATCGGGCACGAGCGGGCCGTCAATGGCGATCAGCCGGCGGCGCGCGACAGCGCCGCCGTGCTCGAGGAAGCGCTGGGCCTGGCGCGCGCCATCGATCTCGACATACGCATCGCCGAGACGCCGCCCTTGCGCCGGCCGGTGCCCGCGACCCTGCTGGGCCGCGGCGCCGTCGAGCGCCTGAAGACGGCGATCGCGGATCAGCACATCAAGGTGGCGATCGTCGACGCCAAGCTCAGCCCGGTGCAGCAGCGCAACCTCGAGAAGGCCTGGAACTGCAAGGTCATCGACCGTACCGGCCTGATCCTCGAGATCTTCGGCGCGCGCGCGCGCACGCATGAAGGCCGCCTGCAGGTCGAGCTCGCCTCGCTCGACTACCAGCGCAGCCGGCTGGTGCGGTCGTGGACCCACCTCGAGCGCCAGCGCGGTGGCTTCGGCTTCCTCGGCGGTCCCGGCGAATCACAGCTCGAACTCGATCGCCGCATGATCGAGGCGCGCATCCTGCACATCAAGCGCGACCTCGCGAAGGTGAAGCGGACACGCGGCCTGCATCGCGCCGGCCGCAAGAAGGGGGCGATCCCGACCGTGGCGCTGGTCGGCTACACCAACGCCGGCAAGTCGACCCTGTTCAACCGGATCGCCCGCTCCGACGTGCTCGCCAAGGACCTGCTGTTCGCGACGCTCGATCCGACGATGCGTTCGATCCGCCTGCCCAACGGGCAGCGCGCGGTGCTGTCGGACACGGTGGGCTTCATCGCCGACCTGCCGACCAGCCTGGTCGCCGCCTTCCGCGCCACCTTGGAGGAGGTCGTCGAGGCCGACCTGCTCGTGCATGTGCGCGACGTCGCGCACGAGGACAGCGAACGCCAGCGCCACGATGTCGAGTCGGTGCTGCGCGAGCTCGGGCTGGAGGAGCGCATCGCCGAGGGCGACATGATCGAGGCGCTCAACAAGATCGACCTGCTGCCCATGGCCGAGCGGGCGCGACTGGAGACCGTATCGTCGACCGGCCGCGACCGCAGCTCGGTATTCCCGATCTCGGCGGTGACGGGCGAGGGCGTCGACGCGCTGCTGGAGGCGATCGGCGAGCGCCTGTCGGCGGCCGACGCGGCGATCGAGGTCGAGCTGCCGCTGGCCGACGGCGCCACCATCGCCTGGCTCTATCGCCACGGCGACGTGCGCAGCCGGCACGAGACCGACGACCGCGCCGTGTTCACCGTGGCGATGGACGCCGAGACCAAAGCCCGCCTGGCGCATCGCCTGGGCCGCGAGCTGGCCTGACGCCCCCCTACCTTCCTCCCCGGGGTTGACGCGGGCGTGGCCGGTTCCTAAAACCGCGCCCGAAGCCGTATCCAGCCACCGGGGAAAAGCAGATGAACCTCAAGCCCTTGTACGACCGCGTCCTGGTCCAGCCGACCAATGCCGAGACCAAGACCAAGGGCGGCATCATCATTCCCGACACTGCCCAGGAGAAGCCGCAGCAGGGCAAGGTGATCGCCGCCGGCAAGGGCGCGCGCCTCGAGGATGGCCGTCTGCAGCCGCTCGACGTGAAGGTCGGCGACGTGGTGATGTACGGCAAGTGGTCGGGCACCGAGGTCAAGCTCGGCGGCACCGATTACGTGATCCTCAAGGAAAGCGACATCATGGGCGTGGTCGGCTGAACCGACGCGGTTCGACACGATGCTCCGCGACGCCGATATCGAGACCGTCGCCGAACTGATGAAGGAAAGCGCGACAGCGGAGCTGCTGTCGCGCTTTCGTCGTTTGGAGCCCGGCGACATCCGCGAGAAGCGCCCGGGCGATCTGGTCACCGTCGCCGATGTCGAGTCGGAGCGGCGTCTGGCCGCCGGCCTGTCGAAGATCCTGCGCGGCGCGCCCGTCGTCGGCGAGGAAGCGGTGGCCGCCGAGCCCGGCCTGCTGGCGCATATCGCCGAGGCCGAGGCCGCGTGGATCGTCGATCCGCTCGACGGCACCGCCAATTTCGCGCGCGGCGACGAGCGCTTCGCCATGATCGTGGCCTTGGTCGAGCGCGGCGAGACCGTCGCCGGCTGGATCTACGAGCCGGTCACAGGCCGCATCGCCATCGCCACCAGAGGCGGCGGCGCGACGCTCGACGGCGCGACGGTCGAGCTGCCGGAGACCGGGGCGCTGAACAAGGCGCATGGCTTCGTCGGCTGGAAGATCAAGCGCGAGGTCGAGCAGAATATGCGTGCCGGCGCCAAGCGACAGTTCGGCGGCCTCAGCACCATGAACTGCGCCGGTAGGGAGTACCTAGAGATCCTTGCCGGCCGCGCCCAATTCTCGCTCTATCGCCGCACCCGCGCCTGGGATCACGCCGCCGGTACCTTGATGGTGCGCGAGGCCGGCGGGTTGGCCAGCCGTCACGACGGCAAGCCCTATCACCCGACCCAGCCCGACACCGCCGGCATCCTCACCGCGCCCGACGAGAAACGTTGGGTCGAGCTCTATGAGCTGCTGCTCGGCGCGCCCGCGCCGCTGCTCGATCGGGCGTGAAGTCCCTTCCCCCAAGGGTGCGCAAGCGCGCCTGGAGGCGGGGGAAGGTAGGCGTGCTCAGCGGCGTCGAAACACCACCGTCAGATTGTTCGCCGGCATCTCGGTGATGTCGTCGAGGTCGAGGCCGTGCGTGGCGGCGACGTCGGCAACGGTGCCGAGGTCGCGGATACCCCAGCTCGGATCGCGTCGCCGCAGGTCGGCGTCGAACGCGGCGTTCGACGCGGCTGTATGGGTGCCCTCGCGCATGAACGGGCCGTAGAGCACGAGCGGCGCGCCCGACGGCAATACGCGCGCGGCGCCGCGCAGCATGCCTTCGGTCACGGCCCATGGTGCGATGTGGATGACGTTGGCGCTGAACATCGCGTCGGCGCGACCCGTCGGCCAGGTGTCGGAAATGGCGTCGAGAACGCGCGGCGGTTCCACCGTCGACGCCCCATGTTCGCGCGCCCACCCGGTGATGCTGGCGAAGTCCCGGTCGCTGGCGTCGGTGGGTCGCCAGCGCAGCGGCGCCAGCGCGGCGGCGAAGTAGGCGGCGTGCTCGCCGCTGCCCGATCCGATCTCCAGCACGGTGCCGTCGCGCGGCAACACGCGACGCAGCACGGCGAGGATGGGATCACGGTTGCGCAGGGTGGCGGGCGCGTGACGAAGGCTCATGCATACCCGATGGCATGGAAGGGACGCGCCGGTAAAGGGCGCGCTGGCCCGCCCGCGACGGGAAGCAGGACGCGTAGGCGCGATTCGCTCTAAGCTCGCCCCGACAAGATCGACCGGGAGACAACGCCATGAAGATGCGCGCCGCCGTGCTGACCACCTGTTCCGCGCCGCAGCCTTTCGCCAAGAGCAGGCCGCTCAGCATCGAGGAGATCGAGCTCGATCCGCCGGGCGAGGGCGAGGTGCTGGTGAAGGTGGGCGGGGCGGGGCTGTGCCATTCCGACCTGTCGATCATCAACGGCGATCGGCCGCGGCCGGTGCCGATGGTGCCGGGCCACGAGGGTTCGGGCGAGATCGTCGAGGTCGGCGCGGGCGTCCACGACGTGAAGGTCGGCGACCATATCTGCTTCACCTTCAATGTCAGTTGCGGCCGCTGCCGGCGCTGCCTGGAGGGCCGGCCGTACATCTGCGAGCGCTCGGTGGCGCCGCGCGCCGCCGGCGCGCTGCTGTCGGGCCAGAAGCGCCTGCGGCGCGGTGGCGAGTTCATCGGTCACGCCTCGGGCGTGTCGTGCTTCGCCGAGTACGCCGTGGTCGATCGCGGTTCGGTCGTGGTCATCGACCGCACCTTGCCGCTCGACATCGCCGCCCTGTTCGGCTGCGCCGTGGTCACCGGCGTGGGCGCGGTGGTCAACACCGCGCAGATCCAGCCGGGCAGCACGGTGGCGGTGGTCGGGCTGGGCGGCGTGGGTTTGAGCGGCCTGTTGGGCGCGGTGCTGGCGGGCGCCGGGCGCATCATCGCCATCGACCTGTCGGACGAGAAGCTCGGCCTGGCGCGCCAGCTCGGCGCCACCCACACAGTCAACGCCGGCGAAGCGAACCACGTTCAGCAGGTGCACGACCTGACCAGCGGCGGCGTCGACTACGCCTTCGACTTCGCCGGCACAATCAAGGCGATGGAGACGGCTTACATGGTGACGCGCTGGGGCGGCACCACGGTGAGCGCCGGCCTGTCGCCCATCGCCGCCAAGTTCTCCTTCGCGCAGAGTGCCCTGGTCAGCGAGGAGAAGACCATCAAGGGCAGCTACATGGGCAGCTGCGTGCCGGTGCGCGACATCCCACGCTTCATCGGCCTGTACCAGCAGGGCAAGCTGCCGGTCGACCGCATGGTCAGCCGCCGCGTGTCGCTCGACGAGATGAACGAGGGTTTCGACCGGCTGCAGGCGGTGATCACCGTGCGCCAGCTGCTCGTGCCGCACGGCGCCTGAGCGGGCAGCCGCCGCGACATGCCCTTTGCATTTGGCGCAGGCGGCGTATCCTTCCGGGGTACCCGGAGGTACCCATGACAAGTTCGGCCGAAGGCGCGGAACTCACCCAGACCGGTCCTGGCACGCCCATGGGTCGGCTCATGCGCGAATACTGGATCCCGGCGCTCAAATCCTCCGAGCTCGTGGCCGACGGCGACCCGGTGCGCCTGATGCTGCTCGGCGAAAAGCTGATCGCCTTTCGCGACAGCGCCGGCCGGGTCGGCGTCATGGACCATCGCTGCCCGCATCGCTGCGCCTCGCTGTTCCTCGGGCGCAACGAGGAGGGCGGCATACGCTGCCTCTATCACGGCTGGAAGTTCGACGTGTCAGGGCAGTGCGTCGACATGCCGAGCGTGCCGCCGGAGCAGGACTTCAAGCACAAGGTCCGTGCCGACGCCTATTGCACCATCGAGCGTGCCGGGCTGGTCTGGGTTTACATGGGCACGCGCGCACAAGCGCCACCATTGCCGGGGCTGCAGATCCTCGACGCGCCCGAGGACGAGATCAACATCAGCATGGTCCAGCGCGACTGCAACTACCTGCAGGCGATCGAGGGCGAGATCGACACCGCGCATTTCGGCTACCTGCACGGCGGCCACGTCGATCCCGCCAGGCTGAGCGAAGACGAACCGCTCTATCACACGGTCAACATCAGGGCGCCGCAATACCGCGTCGCCGACGTGCCGTGGGGCACGCAGTACGGCGCCTACCGATCGGCGCGGCAGGGCCGGACCTACTGGCGCTTCGCCAATTTCCTGTTTCCCTTCTGGACACAGGCACCCAATGGCGAGTTCGACAGCCATGCCCATGGCCGCGCCTGGGTGCCGCTCGACGACCATCACACGATGTACGTCTTCATCTGGTGGAAGCGCGCGACGTCGGCGATGTCGCTGCCGCAGCCCGCCTACCGGGACGGCACGCCGATCGGCGGCACAGGGCGCGGCAACAAGCTGCTGCCCAACACCACCGACTGGCTCGGGCGCTGGCGCATGGCCGACAACGAAGGCAACGATTGGGGCCTCGACCGCGACGCGCAGCGCGGCAACGCGATCTACAGCGGCATCGACGGCATCCACTTGCAGGACCAGGCGATCACCGAGAGCATGGGGCCGATCGTCGATCACACGCGCGAGCATCTCGGTCCGTCGGACCAGATGATCACCCGCACGCGCCGCCGCCTGCTGATGGCGGTGCGCGCATTGAACGCATCCGGTACCCTGCCGCCCGGCGTCGAGGACGGCAGCGTCTACCGAGGCGCGCGCAGCGGCTACTTCGTTAGTGACGACGAGGGCGCGTGGCGCGACATCTATGACCGGCGGCTCGCCGCAGCGCTGCGGCCGGGACCGACCTCCGCGCGCGCCGCTGAGTAGGCCGGCAGGATGGCGGACGGGGTGGGATTCGAACCCACGGTGAGCTTGCACCCACGCCGGTTTTCAAGACCGGTGCCTTAAACCGCTCGGCCACCCGTCCCCGAGTATCGCGCACCTATCACGACTGGCCGGCAGCCGGCCAGCGCGGCGTTGACGGCGGCACCCGCCGGGCGCCTACTTCCGCGATGAGCACGACCCACACGCTCGCGCCGGTGAAGGACGCCAGCCACCTCTACGAGGCCGAGCACCGGGCCTATCACCTGCAACGCCCGGGCTTCCGCATCGCCGAGCTGCGGCTGTCGCCGACGCAGAAGGTGCCGTGGCACTACCACAGCAACATCAGCGACACGTTCTACGTGCTGGAAGGCGAGATGCGGCTCTTCCTGCAGGATCCCAAGCAGGAGGTGCGGCTGAGGCCGGGCGAGAGCTTTGTCGCCGCCGCCGGCCGACCGCATCTGGTGACTAACGCCGGCCAGACGTCGCTTACCTTCCTGATCATGCAGGGCGTCGGCGAATACGACTACGTACCGCTCGTATAGCCCCGTCAGGCATCTTGCGTAGACCGTCCAATCGCGAGATGGTGCCGGCCGGGATGGCATTAGGCGGCGCGATAGCGCTGCGTGGAGATACGGTGTGCCGGGTTACGCGATTGGTCTTCTGCTTATTCTCATGTTGGGCGTCACTGTCGCCTGGATATTGTTCCGGGGCGGTGAGCGCCTGTTGAACTGGCCGATCAGGATCCTGTTCGGCTTCCTGTTCGTGGTCGCGGTCGCCCTCATCCTCGGATTCTAGCGGGCCGGGCGCCTCAGATCAGGAACGCCATGTTCCACTGCGGCGCCTCGGCGGTCACCAGCTCGACCACCTTGCGCGCCATGCGCAGCTCGCCCTCGACGCGGCGCAGGCGGTGGGTGACGCGACCCGGCCAGACGCGCAACGACGTGCCGGCCTGCACCGCCAGCTCGTAGAGCACGAAGTTCGAACCGACCGTATAGACGCCGGCCTCGTGGTCGACGGCGAGGATCTCGATGTTCGACACGACACGCCGCATCGGCGAGGGCGGCGTCTGTGCGTGGCGCAGACCGGTCTTGAGCTGACGGATGCGCGTGGCCAGCCGGGCGCGGTTGTCGTTGATGTAGGACAGCCGATCGGCGGGATCGTAGTCGGCGCGCCCGCGCGGCACCCAGTACTGCATGTCGTCGGCGACCAGCGCCTCCCACTCGTCGTAGCGCGACTCGTCGGCCAGCCGCGCCTCGAGATATAGGAAATCCTCGATCTCGCGGCGCAGCTGCTCGGGCAGGGGAGTCACGCGCGGCTCTCCATGACGTGGCGGTAATGGCGCCAGAAGGAGCGATTTGTGGTCTCGTCGCTGACATGGCCGACGCGCGTGCCGTTGGCTTCGTGGCTCTCGCGCGCGCGGCCGCGGCTGAGATCGACCCAGCCCGGGCCGTTGTCGCTTTCGTTGAGCGGCGGCTTCAGGCCCTGGAAGCCGAGCTGCATGCGCTCGGCGATGATCGCGTCGTCGGGCACGATGAAGCTCGCCGGCCCCAGCCCCGCCTCGGACTGGCGCACCAGGCGGCGGTTGAGGGCCGGATCGACGCCTTCGAGCTGCAGCGCGGTATGCACGTGCAGCACCGCGCCGACGTCGACGGGATCGACGCGCGCCACATTGCCCTCGCCGAGGAACAGGTTGGGAAAGATGAAACCGTGCGGCGGACCGTCCCACAGGAGCCGATCGGCGCGTTCCTTGCCGTGCCGCGCCTCCAGCGCCGCGCAGTAGGACGCGACCTTGTCGCGACTGGTGCCCAGCCAGGCCAACTCGCGGCGGTAGCTCGGCCTCAGGTCGAGCTCGTTGACGCCCCCGCCATGGTCGATGGCGCGCGAAACGTTCTTCGATTCACCGCCGATCACCGTCTCGTCGTAGTAGTTGTCGGGCACGGCGCGCAGCATCGAGGCGTGCACGAAATCAAGGTGGTAGCCGTCGCTGTCGCTCTCCGGCCACATCTTCCAGTTCGACTCGACGCGATGGCCGATCCAGCCAGCGCCGAAATGGATCCTGCCTGATGGCGACAGATCGCACAGCCGGTCGATCAGCGCGCGGCCGCCGGCGCCCAGGTGATCGGCAAGCGGCCCGGCGTCGCCCGACATGTTGGCGAAGATGAAGCCACGATGGCTGTCGACCTGGCCGGCGCGGTCGAGCGGCATGTCGCCACGCGCGGGGTCGAATCCGGCCTTGTGCGACACCGCGCGCAGCGAGCCATCGAGGCCGAAGGTCCAGCCATGATAGATGCACTGGAATCGGCTGTCGTGACCACGCTCCTTCCAGCACAGCCGGTTGCCGCGATGGGCGCACCGATTGGCCAGCACGCGGATCGCGCCGTCGCGATCGCGCACCATGATCACCGATTCGAGGCCGATCGAGCGCGTCACCCAATCGCCCGGCGCGGCGATCTCCGATTCGTGGCCAAGAAAGACCCAGCCGCGGCGGAAGATGCGATCCATCTCCTCGGCGAAGATCGTCGGATCGGTGTAGAGGCTACCGTGCACCCGATCGTCGCGCACCAGGGTGGCGTATTGGCCCGCCATGCTTGTCCTCCCGCGTCCTTGGCCGGCATTCAATCGCGCGGGCGGCCGCATGACAAACCGTTTCCGACGCGAGCCGTCGCCTGCGATGCTGCCGCCGCCATGGCCGACGATCAACGTGAGCGACTCGCCGCCCGCTATCGCCGCTTCGCAGAGGACGAGGCGCGCGGCCGCTCGCCGAGCTACGAAGCCATCACCACGGCGATCGCCGACGATCGCGCGACGCTCGATTTCCTGCTGGGTTTGCCTGACGACAAGCGGCAGCCCAACCTGCTGCTGGCGGCGTTGCGCCACCTTTTCGGGGCGCAACCGGACTGGCCCGCGTTCCGCACCACGTTGCACGACAACGTCGACGCCATCCGCACACTGATGTTGGCGCGCTCGACGCAGACCAACGAGCCGGCGCGCTGCGGGGTGCTGCTGCCGGTGCTTGCGCGCCTGCCGCAACCGATCGCGCTGATCGAGGTCGGCGCCTCTGCCGGGCTATGCCTGCTGCCCGACTTTTACGGCTACGACTATGGACGCCGCGGGTTCGCACCTCGACCGCTGTCGATCGAGGCGCCGATATTCCCCTGCGCCGCGAGCGCCGACACGCCGCTTCCCGAGGCCTTGCCGTTCATCGTCTGGCGCGCCGGTCTCGACCTCGATCCGATCGACGCCTCCAATCGCGCGCAAGCGGCCTGGCTCGAGACGCTGGTCTGGCCCGAGCAGACCGAGCGTGCCATCAGGCTGCGCGACGCGCTCAAGATCGCCGCGCTTCAGAAGCCGCGGATCGACCGGGGCGACCTGCTGGGCGACGACCTCGCGCGGCTATGCGCGCTTGCGCCCAAGAGCGCGACCCTGGTGGTCTTCCACACGGCCGTGCTGGGCTACGTCGCCGATCGCGCGGAGCGCCAGCGTTTTGCCGCGTCGGTACGCCAGCTCTGCCCGGTCTGGATATCGAACGAATCGCCGCGCGTTTTCCCCGAGCATGCCGCCGGCGCCGGCGCGCCGCCGAAGCCGGGCGATTTCCTGATGGCCGTCAACGGCTCGGCGGTCGCCTGGACCGATCCGCACGGCGCATCGATCGAATGGATCGCCGACCCTGTCCTCTGATAGCCTCGCTGGCAGGGGAGGTCTCCATGCCACGCCACGCCTATCTCTTCAGCATCAATCCCAACACGCCGCCGGTGATGAAGGTGCAACCCGACGAGGAGTTCCGCATCGAGGTGCTGGGCTCCCTGGCAGAGATCGAGGACGTACGCACCGTGCCGGTGCCGTTCACGCCGGAGTGCGAGGGCCACCCGCTGACGCCCATCGCCGGGCCGATCGTCGTGCACGGCGCCGAACCGGGCGACGCGGTGGCGATCGACCTCTTGGAGATCACGCCCGGCCCCGACGGGGTCACCGCGATCCTCAAGCAATTTGGCGTGCTGAAGGAGGAGTTCGCCGATCCCAAGGCGCTCGCCTGTCCGATTCGCGATGGCAAGGTGTGGTTCGCCGATCGCATCCCGATCCCGCTCTATCCCAATCTCGGCACGATCTCGACCATGCCGCCCGACGGCTACAAGCCGAGCTACGCCGGCCCGTATGGCGGCGACTTCGACCAGCGCGACGTCGGCGTCGGTTCGCGCGTGCACCTGCCGGTGATCCATCCCGGCGCCCAGGTGTTCTTCGCCGATCCGCACGCCGTGATCAGCGACGGCATCATCTCGGGGACCGGCGTCGAATGCGGCGCCACGGTGCGCGCCCGCATCGGGCTCAACAAGAACGTGGCGCTCGACCGGCCGATCATCGAGCAGAAAGACACGATCCAGGTCCTCGGTTGGGGGCCGACTGTCGAGGCCGCGACCGAGGACGCCTCGCGCGGCGCGGTCGACTTCGTCGCGTCGCGCACGCCACTGTCGCGCGAGGAGGCCTACATGCTGCTGGGAATCACCGGCGAGCTACGCGTCGGTACCTCGCCACGTCCGGTGATGTGCGCCCGCCTGATGATCCCGCGCGCGGTGCTGGAGGCGGCCGGGATGACGAAGGTGATCTGAGCCCCCATTTCCTGGATGAACCATGGAACTGGACGGCGTCCAATCAGTGTGAGCCATAGGACGCAACGTCTTGTCTCATTGGATCTGGGTCGCAGATGGTGCAGCCAGCGGGTGAAGCCAATCCAATGCCCTGCGCCTTGATTTCGACCGCCGCCTCGAGCTGGAGTTCCACGGTCCAAGCGTCACTTCCGATGCCGGCCTGCTGGCCCATCGCGAACTCGATGACGCGCTCGGCTTGATGGCTGTCGCCCGCCAGCACCTGGTTGATAGTCGCACAGGTCGGGGAACGGTCGCCATGATCTGGTGGGCATGCTGCGCCAATTGGTGTTCGGCGGGCTTGCCGGATACGAGGATGTGAACAACGCCGACCGTTTGGGACTTGATCCCGCAATGTGATGGATCGTCGGCGGCAAGCTGGACGACGCCGCGCCGTGTCGTGGCCAAGGTCGAATGGCGCCCCGGCGAGCTTTGTCCCCGCGTTGGCTTCATCGTCATCAACCTGTCGCGACCGGCCGAGCGGGTCGTCGCCTTCTAAAACAGGCGCGGAACCTGCGAGCAATGGATCAAGAAAGGCAAGAACGCGGTTAAGTGGATGCGCCTGTCGTGCTGCTCGTTCGCCGCCAACGCGGTACGTCTTCAGTTGCACGCGTTGGCCTGCAATCTCACTAACTTCACGCGCACCTTGGCCTTGCCCGAGGCGGTCGCTGAGGCATCAGCGACCAGCCGCGATATCTCCTACATCGTCAAAACCAATGACAGCTTTTCGACAGATGAATAGTGAATGCCAATGAGGGCCGAACTCAACCAACGTTTGGCAGTCGCGATCCTATCTGGGGTGTCCCTCGTCAAGGCTGTCTTGGCATCCTCGACAGTTGAGTTGCGTGCTTGTAGGCTCAAACGGTTTCGCGCGTGGGAGTTGGACCATGGCCGTTCGACAAAAGACCTCAGCGCCTCTTTGGGAGAGGATTGCGATCTTCGCATTCGGTGTTGTGTTTGTGTCGCTGTTGATTGGCATTGCGGTCGCATTGCCCAATCCAACGAGTGCCCAGTACACGACGTTCCGTATCGCCTTGGCGCTCGCGGCTGCGGGCGTTGCCGCTCTGATTCCAGGGTTCATCGAGGTGAAGGCGGGTGGAACCAAGACACTGATTCGCGCCGGCGGTGCCGCCGCAGTGTTTGTCATAGTGTATTTCTTCAGCCCTGCCGCGCTGGAACAATCTGGTTTGGTGACGGCATGCGGCGGCGTGGCGGCTGGCCGCGATATCAGAGGCTCAACTGTTATCGTCACCAACGCCGGAACGGTTGATTGCAAGTGAGATCGCTTGCAGCGTTGCTGCTCGCCTGTGTGCTGCTGGCGTTAGTGCCAGCAGCGCGGCAGGCGGCGTATGCACAGACAGTGAAGGCCAACCCGTGCAGTGTGTCGGCCGGTCGCGACATTCGCGACAGCGCTGTTACCGTGATCTGTGGCTACACGCCGGAGCAGGTCAGGGAGTTGATTCAGGCGGCAGGCCTGGACGCCGAGGCAGCGAAGACAAGGGTCAAGGCGCTGAGCGAGAAGTTGCGGGTGTCGGCAGAGGCCTTGGTGCAGTTCTTCCGCATCCTGGGCGAGAATCGGGTTGAAGACGAGGAACTGCCGTCCAAGTTGCTGGAGATCGCGAAGCTTTACCGCGAGGCGCTGGACCGGCTGGCGGTGCTGCGGGGCAAAGACCCGCGCACGGCTGCGCTGGTCGATGAAGCGCGGCGCGTGTTTGAGGCTGGCGACTATGCCAAGGCCAACGAACTGCTGGCGAAGGCCGAGACGATCCACAAGGAGGCGAGGAGGCAGGCCGCATTGCTGCGCAAGGAGGCTGCGGAGGCGGAGCGTCGGGAGGCAATGGCGGAAGTGGGGATGCGCGAGGAGCGGGGACGCATCAGCCTGGCGCGTTTGGCCTATTTGGAGGCGGCGGACCACTTCCGTGTGGCGCTGGATCTGACGCCGGAGGATGAGCAGTCGCGACGCTCGGCGCTGCGCTGGGCGATGGCGAGCGCCCTCTACCGGCAAGGCGACGAGAAAGGGGACAACGAGGCGCTGCGATCGAGCGTCGCTGCCTTTCGTGCGGCGCTGGCGGAGCGCACCCGCGAGCGCGTGCCGCTGGACTGGGCGATGACGCAGAACAACCTCGGCGGCGCGCTGGCGGCGCTTGGACAGCGGGAGAGCGGGACGGGGCGGTTGGAGGAGGCGGTGGTGGCCTTTCGCGCGGCGCTGGAGGAGTACACCCGCGAGCGCGTGCCGCTGGACTGGGCAGCGACGCAGAACAACCTCGGCACCGCGCTGGCGGCGCTGGGAGAGCGAGAGAGCGGGACCGGGCGGCTGGAGGAGGCGGTGGTGGCCTATCGCGCGGCGCTGGCGGAGTACACCCGCGCGCGCGTGCCGCTGCACTGGGCGACGACGCAGAACAACCTCGGCGCCGCGCTGGCGGCGCTGGGAGAGCGGGAGAGCGGGACGGCGCGGCTGGAGGAGGCGGTGGTGGCCTATCGCGCGGCGCTGGAGGAGCACACCCGCGAGCGCGTGCCGATGAACTGGGCGATGACGCAGAACAACCTCGGCGCCGCGCTGGCGGCGCTGGGAGAGCGGGAGAGCGGGACGGTACGGCTCGAGGAGGCGGTGGTGGCCTACCGCGCGGCGCTGGCGGAGCGCACCCGCGAGCGCGTGCCGCTGGACTGGGCGATGACGCAGAACAACCTCGGCGCCGCGCTGGCGGCGCTGGGATACCGGGAGAGCGGGACGGCGCGGCTGGAGGAGGCGGTGGTGGCCTTCCGCGCGGCGCTGGCGGAGCGCACCCGCGAGCGCGTGCCGCTGGACTGGGCGATGACGCAGAACAACCTCGGCAACGCGCTGATAGCGCTGGGACGGCGGGAGAGCGGGACGGCGCGGCTGGAGGAGGCGGTGGTGGCCTTTCGTGCGGCGCTGGAGGAGCGCACCCGCGAGCGCGTGCCGCTGGGCTGGGCAGCGACGCAGAACAACCTCGGCAACGCGCTGATGGCGCTGGGACGGCGGGAGAGCGGGACGGCGCGGCTGGAGGAGGCGGTGGTGGCCTACCGCGCGGCGCTGGCGGAGCACACCCGCGCGCGCGTGCCGCTGGACTGGGCGACGACGCAGAACAACCTCGGCAACGCGCTGGCGACGCTGGGAGAGCGAGAGAGCGGGACCGGGCGGCTGGAGGAGGCGGTGGTGGCCTATCGCGCGGCGCTCAGGGAGCGCACCCGCGCGCGCGTGCCGCTGCTGTGGGCGAAGACACAGACCGATTTAGGCCTCGCCTTACATATGATCGGCGACCGGTACGATGACCCGGAGCTGCTAGGGCAGGCTCTGGCAGCTCTGCGTGCCGCGTTGGAAGAATATACGCAGGAGCGCTTTCCGCACGAACGAGCGAGCATACTGGGAAGCGTTCGCCAACTGGAAGAGTTGATGCGCAAGTATCGACGCTGAAGTTCGTGCTTGGCACGGTGTAGCGAAGGAAATCAATGCGCCCCTCAGCCGATCATGCGCGAAGTGGAGTAACCTTGGCCGTCGCACCGGCCACGAAATCTGCCCACCTTGTCATGAGATGTCGGCGCTTCTCAAAAAAGGTCGCCATGCCGATATGCGGCCTCGATCTTGCTCTTGACCGCGTGCGCCAAGGCCATTTCGCACACTTCATTTGAGAAATTGGTGCGTTCCGACGCCCAGTCGCGAAACGACGAACGGAAGCCGTGCGCGGTGCAATCGATCCCCATTCGCCGCAGCGTCATCAGGAACACCATGTTCGACAGCGGCTTGCCAACATCGCGGCCGGGGAACACCAGCTCGCTATCAGGCGCCAGCTCGCGCACACGCCGCAGGACTTCGACGCAGCACGGCGTCAGCGGGACACGATGCTCTCGCGCGGCCTTCATGCGGTCGGCCGGGATGGTCCACACGGCGGCGTCGAGGTTGATTTCAGGCCATCGCGCACCCAGCACTTCGCCCGTCCGGGTCACGATCAGGATCAACACCTCAAAGGCCAGCCTGACCAGTTCGCCACTGTCACCGCCGCGCAGGCACGCAACGAACGCTGGCACGTCGGCATAGGGAAGGGCGGTCATATGCGCCGCGCGGTCGTATTGCTTGGGCAAGCCTCTGGCGACGCCATCGATCGGGTTTTCACCTCTGAAATCCTTCTCCCCCGCCTGTACAGGAAGACAGAGACGGTTAATCCCCGTCGCTCGCATCGATCGCCGCCCACTCTCTGCCATGATAGGTCTCCAGGCTGTTGTCCGATGAAGAGGGATGGATCATGAAGTTCATAGGCCTGTCGGCGGCGGCCGGCGTCGTGCTACTGGCCTTCGGGGCCTGCACGCCGCAGGACCCGCTCCCGACGGCGGGCGGCCAGAGCACAGTGTGTACCGGGCAGCGGCAGCAGGTGTGCACGCGCGAGTATCGGCCGGTCTGCGGCACCGACGTGCGCGGCGCCTCGCGCGCCTATGGCAACGCCTGCGAAGCCTGCGCCGACAAGCAAGTGGTGAGCCACCGGCTGGGAACATGCTAGTGACGGCGCAGCAAAGGAGAATCGCGTGACGTCGATTGATCGTCGGAGTTTCGCTGTCGGCGCGGGCGCATTGATACTCTCGTCGGCCGCGCTGGCGCAGGACGCCTGGGGGACCTGGCTGCAGGGCGTCAAGCGCGAGGCCATGGGCAAGGGCGTGCCGGCCGACATCATCGACCGCGCCTTCGCCGGCCTGAAACCGATCGACCGCGTGCTCGAGCTCGACCGGCATCAGCCCGAGTTCAAGCTGACCTGGAGCGAGTATCTTGGCCGCGTCGTCACCGAGGAGCGCGTGCGTCGGGGCCGTGAGCTGTTCCGGGAGAACGCTGCGCTGCTGTCGCGCACGGTAGGACCGCACGGTGTAGCGCCGGAGATCGTCGTCTCGTTGTGGGGCGTGGAGAGTAACTACGGCACGCGCATGGGCGACTTCAACGTCATCGCCGCGCTGGCCACGCTCGCCTTCAATGGCCGCCGCGCGCAGTACTTCCGCGCCGAGCTGATCGCGGCCCTGCGCGTGCTGGCCGGTGGCCACGTGCCGTTCGACAAGATGGTCGGCTCCTGGGCCGGCGCGATGGGCCAGTGCCAGTTCATGCCGACGAGTTTCCTGGCACTGGCCATCGATGGCGACGGTGACGGCAAGCGTGACATCTGGGGCAGCCGCGCCGACGTCTTCGCCTCGGCCGCCAACTATCTTCGCAAGGCGGGCTGGAAGGCTGGGGTGCGCTGGGGCGACGAACTGCAGCCCGGCGAGGCCCTGGGCGGCAAGGGCGATCGCATCGTCACGCCGGAAGGCGCCAATGGCCGGCGCTACGCCACCACGGTGAATTTCCGCGCCATCCGCGGCTGGAATCCGGCCGATTTCTTCGCCCTGTCCGTGGGCATCCTGTCGGACCGCATCGCCGCGGCGCGGTGACCTCACCCCAGGCTGCTGGCGGGGGAGTGGTTGTGCAGGGCCGCTCTGTGGTATTACTGCAACACCCCTCTCAAGTGCTGATAAAAGAGCCCATGAATTATCCGATCTCCGCAACGCTGCGCGCCACTGGCGTCGTCATGTCCGTCCTGATGCTGGCGGCCTGTGGCACCACGACGTCCCAGCCTGACGGCCGCAGCAGCTACAAGGTTGGCGGCACCTATGTCATCGCCGGCCAGGTCTACACGCCGGAAGAAAACCTGCGGTACAACGAGTCGGGCATGGCCTCGTGGTATGGTCCGGGCTTCCACGGCAGGCGCACGGCCAATGGCGAGGCCTACGATCAGCACGCCATGACCGCGGCGCATCGCACACTGCCGATGCCCTCGGTGGTGCGCGTCACCAACCTCAGCAACGGCAACACCGTGATCCTGCGCGTCAACGATCGCGGTCCCTTCGCGCGCAACCGCATCATCGACGTCTCGCGCGCCGCCGCCGAGCGCCTCGACATGGTGAAGTCAGGCGTCGCCAGCGTGCGCGTCGAAATCCTGCCGGAGGAGAGCACACGGGTGAAGGATATCGCGCGAAACGGCGGCAGCGTGTCGGAGCAGATGGCGGCGATGCGCGGCGCGCCGTCGGCGCCAGCGGTCGCGGCCGTGCCACCGCCGCCTCCGCCGCCGCCGCCACCACAGGCGGTGACGGCGCGCCCGGCGCCCGCGGCACCAGCGGGTCCCGGCTATTTCGTGCAGGCCGGCGCCTTCACCAGCATTGACGGCGCCGAGCGCGTGCGCGCCAGCCTGGCGCGCTTCGGCGATGGCGCGGTCAGCCAGACCAGCTTCGGGCCGACCAGCCTCTATCGCGTGCGGCTGGGCCCCTATGCCAGCGCCGACGCCGCGCAATCGGCGGCGGGCCGCGTGCAGCAGGCGGGCTATCGCGATGCCCGCGTGGTCAACGAGTAGTCTCGCCAGGGAGTCCGGCGCATGCCGTCTTGGTCACGGTTTTTGATGGGCGGCGCGGCGCTCGCTGTGGCGGCGTCGCTGGCGCACGCCGTGGCCTCGGCGCAGCAACCTCCCAACAAGCCCAACCGGCCGGCGCCGAGCAAGGCGACGAAACCACCGCGCCAGCCGCCCAACTTCGACGCGCTGCCGCCATCGCAGATCGGCATCGGTACGCTCGCCAAGACGGCTTATGTGATCGACGCCGTCACCGACACGGTGCTGCTGTTCAAGGACGCCGACCAGCGCACGGCGCCCTCGTCGATGGCCAAGATGATGACGGTGTACATCATCTTCGAGGAACTCAAAGCCGGCCGCCTGAAGCTCGACAGCAAGTTCCGCGTCAGCGAGCGCGCGCGCTCGATGGGCGGCTCGCGCATGTTCGTCGAGCTCGGCACCGAGATCTCCGTCGAGGATCTGATCAAGGGCATCATCACGCTGTCGGGCAACGACGCCTGCGTGGTGATCGCCGAAGGCTTGAGCGGCACCGAGGACAATTTCGCCGCGCGCATGACCAAGAAGGCACGCGATCTGGGGATGCCCAACTCAGTGTTCCGCAACGCCAGCGGCTGGCCGGCCGAGGGTCAGTACACCACGGCGCGCGACCTCGCGGTCTTGGCGCGGCGCACCATTCTGGACTTCCCGGAGTACTACAAATACTACGCGGTCACCGACTTCACCTGGAACAACATCCGCCAGGAGAACCGCAACCGCCTGCTCAGCATCACGCCGGGCACCGACGGGCTGAAGACCGGCCACACCGAGGAGGGCGGCTACGGCCTGGCGTCATCCACGATACGCGACGGCCGGCGCATCATCCTCGTTGTCAACGGCCTGGCCGACATGCGCCAGCGCGCCAGCGAGTCTGCGCGGCTCACCGAGTGGGCGTTCCGCGAATACACCAACAAGGTGGCGTTCCGCAGCGGTGACAAGGTGGTCGACGCCCAGGTCTGGCTCGGCGATCAGCGCACCGTGCCGCTGGTCACGCAACGCGCCATCGCCGCGACCGTACCGGTCGGCCAGGACGCCAATGTCCGCGTCACCGTGCAATACGACGGGCCGATCCGCGCGCCGATCCGCAAGGGCGACCAGATCGGTAAGGTCCTGGTCTCCGCCGCTCCAGGCGCGCGCGCCGTCGAGTACCCGCTGTTCGCCGGGGCCGACGTGCCCAGGCTGGGCGCCTTCGGGCGCGCCGTGGGCGTGATCAAGCACTACCTGTTCGGCTGGATGGCGTGAGCCCGCGCGGCCGGTTCATCACGCTCGAGGGCGGCGAGGGCGCCGGCAAGTCGACGCAGATCGGCTTGCTCCAGGCGTTCCTGCGCGGCCAGGGCAGGGAGGTCGTCACTAGTCGCGAGCCGGGCGGCTCACCGGGCGCCGAGATGATCCGCAAGCTGTTGGTCGAGGGACCGGCCGACGCCTGGGATGGGCCGACCGAGGCGCTGCTGATGTTCGCCGCGCGGCGCGATCATCTCGTGCGCACGGTATGGCCGGCGATCGAGCGCGGCGCCTGGGTGATCTCCGACCGCTTCGCCGATTCGACGCGCGCCTACCAGGGCCATGGCCATGGCCTGCCGCTCGACCGTATCGAGCTGCTCTACACGGTGGCGGTCGGCAACTTCGCGCCCGACCTCACCTTGATCCTCGATCTGCCGGTCGACATCGGTCTCGCGCGCGCTGCCGCGCGCCGTGGCGCGGAGACGCGGTTCGAAGGCCTTGGCCCGGGTTTCCACGAACGCGTGCGATCAGGCTTTCGCGCCATCGCGGCGGCCGAGCCGAAACGCTGCGCCTTGATCGACGCGTCTGGCGATGTCGATACCGTGCACCGAGCGATCGTGCGCGTGGCGCGCGAACGGCTGGAGCTGGCCTGATGGCGCGCAAGCCGGAGAAGGTCGACGACACGCCGCCCTGGCCATCGCCGCGCACCAATCCGCGGCTGGTCGGTCATGACGAGGCCGAGCGCGCGCTGCTCGATTCGTTCAATTCAGGCAAGCTGCCGCATGCTTGGCTGATCTGTGGCCCGCGCGGCATCGGCAAGGCGACCTTGGCGCATCGCTTCGCCCGCTTCCTGCTGGCGGGCGAGCACGGCGGTGGCCTTTTCGGCGCGCCCACCTCGCTCGATGTCGACCTCGACAGTCCACCCGCCAGGCGCCTCGTCGCCGGTGGCCACGCCGATATGCGCAATATCGAGATCGGCATCAACGAGCGCACCGGCCGGCGGCGTACCGAGATCATCGTCGACGACGTGCGCGACCTCGGCTCGTTCATGCGGCTGACTCCGGCGGAAGGCGGCTATCGCGTCGCCGTGATCGACGCCGCCGACGAGATGAACCGCAACGCCATGAACGCGGTGCTCAAGCTGCTCGAGGAGCCGCCGCCGCGCGCCGTTCTGCTACTCGTGGCGCACGCGCCGGGTGGGCTGTTGCCCACCATTCGCTCGCGCTGCCGCCGGCTGTCCCTGAAGGCGCCACCCGAGCCCGTCGCGATCGAGCTGGTGGGCCACTACATGCCCGACTTGCCGTCGGCCGAGCGCGCGACCCTGGTACGGCTCACCGAAGGCAGCGTCGGCCGCGCGCTGGAACTGGTGCGCGCCGGCGGGCTGGCGCTCTACGGCGATCTCTTCGGCCTGCTGGCCGGGCTGCCGCGGCTGGACGCCAACGCGATCCACGCCTTCGCGGAGAAGGTGGCCCGGCGTGGCGACGACGGCGAGCGCGACTTCCGCACCGTCGCCTTCCTGCTCGACTGGTGGCTGAAATCGCTGCTGCGCCAGGGCGCGACAGGGGAGGCGTCGCCCGATCTCCTGGCCAACGAGGGCGCGCTGCGCCAGCGTCTGTTGCAGGGTGCCGGCCTTGATCGCTGGATGCAGGTGTGGGAGAAGGTCGCGCACCTGTTCGCCCGCGCCGATGCGGTGAATCTCGACCGTAAGCAGGTCGTCCTCGGCAGCCTGTTCGCCTTCCAGTCGGCGATCCGCTGATCGCGCGCCGGACAGGCGGAAGCAGGCGGAGCATGAGCGACAACAGGTTCTACATCACGACGCCGATCTACTACGTGAACGACGTGCCGCATATCGGCCACGCGTACACGACGCTCGCGTGCGATGTGATGGCCCGCTTCATGCGCCTCGACGGCAAGGACGTGCGCTTCCTCACCGGCACCGACGAGCACGGCCAGAAGGTCGAGCAGGCGGCGGCCAACGCCGGCATGGATCCCAAGGCGTTCACCGACAAGGTGAGCCAGTCCTTCCGCGACCTCGTGCCGGCGATGGGCTACAGCCCGGACAACTTCATCCGCACGACGGAGCCACGCCACTACGCGGCCTGCCAGGCGCTGTGGAACAAGGTACTGGCCGCGGGCGACATCTATCTCGGCAAGTATGCCGGCTGGTACTCGGTGCGCGACGAGGCGTTCTACGCCGAGAGCGAGACCGAGGTCGGACCCGACAACAAGCGCCGCGCCACCGCGAGCGGCGCCGAAGTCGCGTGGGTCGAAGAGCCCAGCTATTTCTTCCGTCTCTCGGCCTGGCAGGACCGGCTGCTGAAGTTCTACGAGGACAATCCGCGCTTCATCGCGCCGCAGAGCAGGCGCAACGAGGTGATCAGCTTCGTCAAGGGCGGGCTGCAGGATCTTTCCGTGTCGCGCACCACCTTCAAATGGGGCGTGCCGGTGCCAAACGATCCGGCGCACATCATGTATGTGTGGTTCGACGCGCTGACGAACTACATCACGGAGTGCGGCTATCCCGACGAGACCGCGCCCAACTGGAAATACTGGCCGGCCGACCTGCACATGGTGGGCAAGGACATCGTGCGCTTCCACACCGTGTACTGGCCGGCCTTCCTGATGGCCGCCGGCGTGGCGCCGCCCAAGCGCGTCTATGCGCATGGCTGGTGGACGAACGAAGGCCAGAAGATATCGAAGTCGCTGGGCAACACGATCGACACGGTCGCCCTGGTGAAAGAGTTCGGCCTAGACCAGACGCGCTACTTCCTGATGCGCGAGGTGCCGTTCGGCAACGACGGCGACTTCCGCCGCGCCGCCATGGTGCAGCGCATGGACTCGGATCTCGCCAACGCCTACGGCAATCTCTGCCAGCGCGTGCTGTCGATCGTCGCCAAGAATTGCGGCGGCGCGGTTCCCGCCAAGGGGCCGCTGACCGACGCGGACAGGCCGCTGCTCGACAAGGCACGGGGCGCGCTGGCCGCCGTACGCGAGAAGATCAACGAGCAGGCCTTCAACGAGGCGCTGACGACGATCTGGGAGGTGATCGGCGACGCCAACCGCTACGTCGACGCGCAAGCGCCGTGGGCCTTGGCGAAAACCGACCCGGCGCGGCGCGATCACGTGCTGTGGGTGCTGATCGAGACCATCAGGCGCGTGACCTTGTTGGCGCAGCCCTTCATGCCCGGCTCGACGGCGCGCATCCTCGATCAGCTCGCGGTGCCCGCCGAGGGCCGGAGTTTCGCCGCCTTCGACCGCGAGATGGCGAGCGGAACCGCGCTGCCGGCGCCGCAGGGCGTGTTCCCGCGCTACGTCGATCCGGCGGCGCCTGCGCCGGCGCCCAAGCAGGCGCGCAAGAAGGCGTAAGCGTAGGCATGTTGGTCGACTCCCACTGCCACCTCGACTTCCCCGAGCTGGCGAGCGAACAGGACGCCGTCGTCGCGCGCGCCCGCGACGCTGGCGTCGGCGCCATGCTGACCATCGGCACGCGGCTCGATCGCTTCGAGACCGTCCTGGCCATCGCCGAGCGGCACGCGAACATCTGGTGCAGTGTCGGCGTGCATCCGCACGAGGCCAAGGAGGAGGGGCAGCGCGTCCCCGATCGCCTGGTCGCGCTGGCGGCGCATCCCCGCGTCGTCGGCATCGGCGAGACCGGTCTCGACTATTTCTACGAGCACAGCCCGCGTGCCGAGCAGGCCGAGAGTTTCCGTGCCCATATCGCGGCGTCGCGCGCCACCGGCCTGCCGCTGATCGTCCATACCCGCGATGCCGACGACGACACCATCGCCATCCTGCGCCAGGAGCAGGCGGCCGGCGCCTTCCCCGGCCTGATCCACTGTTTCTCCTCGGGCCGCGCCGTGGCCGAAGCGGCGCTCGCGCTGGGCATGTATGTCTCGATCTCCGGCATCGTCACCTTCAAGGCGGCCGAGGATCTGCGCTCCATCGTGCGCGATATCCCGATGGACCGACTGCTGGTCGAGACCGACGCGCCTTACCTCGCGCCGACGCCTAAGCGCGGCAAGCGCAACGAGCCGGCCTTCGTCGCCCACACAGCGGCCAAGGTCGCCGAGATCAAGGGCGTGAGCATGGCCGAGCTGTCGGCGGCGACGACCGACAATTTCTTCCGGTTGTTCGGCAAGACCGATCGCGCCGCCGCCGTCGAGCGCACGGCGTGACGACCAAGGTCACGATCCTCGGCTGCGGAACCTCCGGCGGCGTGCCGCGCCCTGGCGGGCCGGGCGGCACTGGCGCCTGGGGCGCCTGCGATCCCAAGAACCCGAAGAATGTCAGGCGCCGCTGCTCGATCCTGGTGGAGGAGGCGGGCAAGACCATCCTGGTCGACACCTCGCCCGACCTGCAGCGCCAGCTGATCGACGCGCGCGTCACGCGGCTCGACGCCGTGCTGTGGACGCACGACCACGCCGACCAGACACACGGCATCGACGACGTGCGGCCGCTGGCAATCCACCAGGGGCCGATCGACGCGTGGGCGACGAAGAAGACGCTGGCCTCGTTGCGCACACGCTTCGGCTACGTCTTCGCCCAGCCCGATGTCAGCGTCTACTCGACGCTCTACAGGGCGCACGAGATCGGCGAGGGGCCGTTCACCGTGGCCGGGGTGCGCGTCGTGCCGTTCGAGATGGATCACGGCTCGACCGTCGCGCTGGGTTTCCGCTTCGGCGGAATCGCTTACTGCAACGACGTGGTGCGGCTCGATGAGCACGCCTTCAAGGCGCTGGAAGGGGTCGACACCCTGATCGTCGACGCCATGCGCTACCGGCCGCATCCCACGCACGCCCATCTCGACCTGACCCTGGAGTGGATCGCGCGCGTCAAGCCACGCCGCGCGGTGCTGACCAACATGCATGTCGACATGGACTATGATGAGGTGAACCGCGTGACGCCGGCCAATGTCGAGCCGGCCTATGACGGGCTTGTGCTCGAGGCGTGATGTGTCTATATTATGGAAAATAATCGGTGGGGCTGTCGTCGCGTTCACGCTGGCATGGCCGGCCGCCGCGCAGGACGCCGGCCGCTTCAGCGGGCCAACGACGACGTTCAGGACGTACTCGCTGGACGAGACAACCCGGACGCTGATCGACCCCGACGAGGTGCTGAACCGGCAATACACCGGCCAGACCGCCGAGAGCCTGCTGGAGCTGGTTACGGCGGTCACGGCCGAGGGTTTCGCCCGGATGCGGTCCAGGGCGGTCGACGCCGAGGTGTCCTTGCCGCTGGGCTGGCACGCCATCGAGGACAACGAGCGGGTCGCGATCTTCAATCCCAGGCGGACCGTCCGGGTGATCCTGTGGCGGGTCGACCTCGAGTTCGAGGGCGCGGCCGACATCGACAAGTTCCTGATCGCCAAGGCGGCGGCGCTGCGCACGCGGTTCCCGACCATCAAGGCCAGCTTCGAGACGCTGTCCACGGGCGAGCGGATCGGGGTGTTCGAGAACGTGCCGCCCAGACGCGGGGATCGCGAGCACCGCGTGGTCGCCGATTTGCTGATCCCGAACCCTCAGAACGACAAGCGCGCGTTCCTGGTGACATTGGGGGCGCCACAGAGCGAGGCGGAGCTGTATCTGCCATTGCTGATCCTGATAAAGCGAGATTTGAAAATAGTTTGGCGAAAGGATCGGTGAAACAAGATCCAATGTGACTCTTATATATTTATATTAATTAATTTATATATAATTTACCATAATATATATTATACGATAAATGCAACAGCAGCTGCAGGGCCACGATGGATAAGCCGACGCCTGACGACCTGCCCGCCGATCCGATGGAGCGGCTGATCGCCATCATGGCTTGGTTGCGCCATCCCGAGCGCGGCTGCCCTTGGGATCGCGAACAGGATTTTGTGAGTATCGCGCCGTATACTATTGAAGAAGCTTATGAAGTCGCGGATGCGATCGAGCGCCGGGATATGGCCGATCTGCGCGACGAACTGGGTGACCTGCTGCTCCAGGTCGTCTACCACGCCCGCATGGCCGAGGAAGAAGGCGCCTTCGCCTTCGCCGACGTGGCGGCCGCCATCAATCGCAAGATGATCGACCGCCATCCCCATGTTTTTGGCCCGGAATCCGTCCGCGACGCGACCGCCCAGACGGCCGCCTGGGAAGCCGCCAAGGCAGCCGAGCGCGCCGGCAAGGCTCAGCCCGACGACAGTGTGCTGGACGGGGTCGCGCGCGCCCTGCCCGCGCTGCTGCGCGCGGAGAAGCTGCAGAAGCGCGCCGCCCGGGTCGGTTTCGACTGGGGCGCGCCAGGGCCGGTCATCGACAAGATCGAGGAGGAGATCGGCGAGGTCCGCGCCGAGATCGCGGCTGGCGCCCCGGTCGAGCGTTTGACTGACGAGATCGGCGACGTGTTGTTCGCCGTCGCCAACCTGGCGCGGCACCTGAAGATCAATCCCGAGGCGGCGCTGCGCGCTACCAACGACAAGTTCACCCGCCGCTTCCGCCACGTCGAACAGTCGCTCAAAGCCCAAGGGCGCTCCCCTGAAACGGCCAGCCTCGAGGAGATGGAAGCCTTGTGGGTCGAGGCCAAACGGGCCGAGCGGCCCTAATCGGCGGCGGCGACCGACGGCTTCAGCCGCCGCGCATAGGCGGGATCGGCGAGCTTCTTGGAGCTGAAGCGCTCGTCGCCGCGGGCAACCAGGAACTCGATATGGGGCGCGAGAATAGCGGGCGGAGCCGGCGGCTCCTCCCTGCCCTCCGGCATCTCGACCTCGGCCAGGGCGAAATAAGTCCGCCCCTCGTGCTTGAAGAAGTCGATGTCCCACAGGCATTCGCCATCGGGGATCGTGTAGCGCACCTTCTCCAGCGTTTCGCGGCGCAAGGTCCACAGGCGCTCGAAATCCTGCGCGTCGATCTCGCGCTCGATCTCGACCATCGCGCCATCGACCGGCCGCTTGTAGGAGAAGATGTGGCTCACCGTCCCGTCGCGATCGAAGCGGCGGATGCGCAGCCCCACCGTGTCGAGATAGGCCTGCCGGATGGCGGCGCGGCGGATCGCCGGCCGCACGGCCGCCAATGCCCGCTCCAACTCGCCACGCGGGTCGTCGAGGACGAATTTGCGTTCGTTTTCGATCGGCATGGAGCGAGCGTAGTCCCGCCCGTCCCGACAGACGACGCCCGAGTTGCCGCAGCCTGGGGATTGTGTTGCGCGCATGCCGACGGGCGTGGCCTGATGGAGCCCATGACCGAGACGCTGGATACCCTGCCGACCCCCGCCCTGATCCTCGATCGCGCCATCCTGCTGCGCAACACCAGGCGCATGAGCCAGCGGTTGGCGGCCGCCGGCGTGGCGCTGCGCCCGCACGTGAAGACCGCCAAGTCGCTGGAGGTGGCGCGGCTGGCGACCGAAGGCCATGACGGGCGCATCACCGTCTCGACCCTGGCCGAGGCGCGCTATTTCGCCGCCGGCGGCTTCAAGGACATCTTCTACGCCGTGGGCATCGTGCCTTCGAAGCTGCCGGCGGTCGGCGCGCTGCGCCGCCAGGGCGTGAACTTGCGGGTGGTGACCGATAATCTGCCGGTGGCGCGCGCCATCGCCGTGGCGGGACGCGCCGGCTCCTCCTTCTCCGTCTTCATCGAGATCGACAGCGGCGCCGGCCGCGCCGGCCTGCCCTACCCCGATCTTTCCGCCTTGATCGAGATCGCCCGCACGTTGCATGACGCGCCCAATGTCGAGCTCGCCGGCGTCATGACGCATGGCGGGCACTCCTATCACGAGAACACCGTGGCCGGGATCCGCCGCGCCGCCGACCAGGAGCGCACCGCCGTGACGGCGGCGGCGAGGATGCTGCGCGAGGCCGGCCTGCCCTGCCCGATCGTCAGTGCCGGCTCGACGCCGACGGCGATGCACGCGGCGGGCTTCGACGGTATCACCGAGATGCGGCCCGGCGTCTATGTCTTCAACGACCTCGACCAGGTCGGTATCGGCTCCTGCGGTTCCGGCGACATGGCGCTGTCGGTGGTGGCTTCGGTGATCGGCCACTACCCGCATCGCAACCAGCTGCTGATCGACGCCGGCGCGCTGGCGCTGTCGAAGGACATCAGCGCCCAGGAATTCATGCCCAAGGCGGGCTACGGCACGATCAAGGATTCGCCGGTGCCCGAACTGGCCGTGGTCGCCTGCTCGCAGGAGCACGGCTTCGTCGGCGCCGACGCCGCGCTGCCCTACGACAAGCTGCCGATCGGCTCGCGCCTACGCATCATGCCCAACCACGCCTGCATCACGGCCGCGGCCTACGACCGCTACTACGTCGTCGACAGCGAGCAAGGCGATGGCCGCACCGTCGTGGCGACCTACGATCGGGTCAATGGCTGGTAGGCTCGCGCGCCGGACGCTGGCCGGCGCGTTGTTTCTGCCCTTGGCCGCACCGGCTCTCGCGCAGACCCGTTACGACGTCGGCGCCCGGGTGATGACCGTGCCGCATCCCGGCCTCGCCTCGATCCCGGTCACGGTGTGGTTTCCGGCGCCGGGCAGCGGCGCCGTCGCCAAGCAGGATCGCAAGCCGGCGCCCGGCAAACGCCGCCTGATCGTGATCTCGCACGGCTCCGGTGGCGGCCTCGACAATCACGGCGACACGATCCACGCGTTGGTCTCGGCCGGCCTGCTGGTCGCCACGCCGATGCATCCCTACGACAACCGGCAGGACATGAGCGGCATCGGCAGCGACCTCCAGCTGCTCGGCCGCCCCAACCACATTGTGCGGGCGCTCGACGCTATCCTGGCCGATCCGATCTTGGCGCCGGTGATCGACCCCTCGCGCATCGGCTTCATGGGTTTCTCGGCCGGCGGCTACACTGGCCTGGTGCTGGCTGGCGCCGTGCCGGATTTCAGGCTCGGCCTGGCGCATTGCGCGCGGAGCGACGCCGATTCCTTCTTCTGCAATTCAATGAATCGCGGCGGCGTGCGGCGCGCGCGCACCGATTTGAAGGCCGCGCACGATCCACGAATCCGCGCGGCCGTGCTGCTGGCGCCGGCCTACAGCATCTTCTTCGACCGCCACGGGTTGGCCGACGTGAGCATCCCGCTGCGCATCTACCGCGCCGCCAACGACACGACGGTACGCGCCGCCACCGGCGAGGAGCACCTGCTGAAGCTGTTACCCAAGCCGCCCGAATACGTCGTGATCCCCGGCGGCGACCACAACGTATTCCTGGCACCCTGTGGCCCTGGCATGCGTGGCCCGGCCTGCGTCGATCCCAAGGGTGTCGACCGCGTGGCGATCCACCGCGTCATGAACGCGGAGATCCTCGACTTCTTCGACCGCACCTTGGGCAGGGACTGAACTCAGCCGGGCAGCTGGACGTATCCTGGCCGGCCCGGCTGCGACGGCGGCATCGGCGCGCTCTTGAAGGCCGGCAGCGCCTCGCAGCGATCCGTGAAGCGGCAGAGATGGGGTAGCTGCTGCTTCAGCTCCGGCCGGATGAGCATGATGAAGCTGACAACAACCGCTGTCGTGATGTCTGCCTGACTCAGGCGCGGTGTGCCAGCGACCCATCCTGATCCGGCGTGCGCGGTGAGTTCCTCCAGTCGGCGCAATCCGCCCAGTGACTGGCTCTCATTGTGATCAATCCAGGGCTGATGAACCTTCTCCTCCGGCCGGAAACGCCGTTCGTAGAAAGCCCATTGCTGCTTGTCCATGCTGGCGAGCGCGATGGCGGTGACCTGCATGACCCGGCGCCGCTGCCGGCCGGACGGCGGCACCAGCGCGCGATCAGGCCCCACCATCTGGTCGATCTCGTCGAGGATGGCGTAGCTCTCGACCAGAGCCTCGCCATCGTCGAGCACGAGCGCGGGGATGCGCACCAAAGGATTGTGCATACGCACCTTCTCCGGCGTCTGCACCGTGGAGGTGAACTGCAGCTCGAACGGGACGCCGAGTGCATGCAGACTGACCCCGACGCGGCGGGTGAAAGGCGACAGGTAGTGGCCGATCAGTTTCATCGCGAAAACCTAGCAGCGCTCTGGCCGTCCGACGCATGAGGTTGCATAACACCGCCATGAAACAGGCACTCCTGATCATCGATATGCAGCAAGGCTCATTCACGCCACCGACTGCGCGGCACGACGCCGTCGCGTTGGTGGTGCGGCTGAACCGCCTGGCCGAAACGGTGCGGCGGCGCGGCGGCGCTGTCGTCTTTATCCAGCACGACGGGCCCGAGGGCGATCCGCATCATCCGTCATTGCCCGGCTGGCGCCTGATGCGCGAGCTCGACGCGCAGATGACGGATACGGTGATCCGCAAGCGCGCCTGCGATTCCTTCCTCGACACCGGTCTCGACGAATTTCTGCGCCAGCAGGATGTCGAGCAGATCATCATCACGGGCTGCGCTACGGATTACTGCGTCGACACCACGGTGCGCAGCGCCTTGGCGCGACGCTGGTCGACCATCGTGCCGTCGGACGGCCACACCACGTCGGATCGACCGCATCTGCCGGCAACAAAGATCATCGAACACCACAACGCGATCTGGGCTGATTTCATCGCGCCCGCCGGACCGGCGATCCTGCGCCGCTGCGCCGACGTGTGACCGTCATTCCGAGCGCATCGGGGACTCTCGAGATTCCTCGCTACGCTCGGAGTGACGGAGGGCTCGCTATAGCGAGTTCACCGTGTGGCCGCCGTCGACGGTGATATCGGCGCCGGTCATGAAGGCGCCGGCGTCGGAGGCCAGCAGCAGCAGCGGCCCGTCGAGATCGCCGGGCTTGCCCAGGCGACGCTGCGGCACGCGCGCGATCAGGCGCTTGCCGGCTTCGGTCTGCCAGAACGCCGCGTTCATCTCGGTCTCGATGTAGCCCGGCGAGATCGCGTTGACCTGGATCTGGTAGCGCGCCCACTCCATCGCCAGCACGCGTGTGAGGTGCAGCAGCCCGGCCTTGGCCGCGTTGTAGGGCGCGACCTGGCCGATGGTGCGCAGACCGAGGATCGAGGCGATGTTGATCAGCCGGCCGGGCTTCTTCGCCTTCACCCAGCGCTGCGCCGCTGTCTGCGCCACCAGCCAGGCGCCGCGCAGATTGGTATTGCTGACCTCGTCCCAGTCTTTCTCCAGCATGTCGAGCGCCGGCTTGACGATGCTGATGCCGGCGTTGTTGACGACGATGTCGCAGACACCCAGCGCAGCTTCGGCGTCGTCGAAGGCGGCGCGGACCTGCTCACCCGACAACACGTCCATCGCCACGGCGTGCGCGCGCTGGCCCTTGCCCCTGAGCTCGGCCACCAGGTCGGCGAGCCGGTCGGCGCGCCGCGCGGTGACCACCACGGCGGCGCCGTTGTCGGCGAGCGTGCGCGCGAAATGCAGGCCCAGCCCCGACGAGGCGCCGGTGACCATCGCCACCTTGCCGCTGAGGTCGAAAGTCTTGGACATGGGTCAGGCTCCCGCGTTTGATGCGCGCCGTTATAAGCGGGGATAACCATGGACCTCAATCTCAAGGGCAAGCGCGTGCTGGTCACCGGCGGGACCAAGAGCATCGGCCGCGCGATCGTCGACACCTTCGTCGCCGAGGGCGCGATCGTCGGTTTCTGCGCCCGCGACCAGGCCTTGGTGACCCAGCGCGAGGGTGAATGGCGCAACAGCGGCTTCAAGGTCACCGGCAGCGCGCTCGACGTGACCGACGCCGCCAAGCTCAAGGCCTGGATCGACGGCTTCGCGCGCGACAACCAGGGTATCGACCACTTCGTCGCCAATGTCAGCGCGCTGGGCAGCCCCAATACGGCGGAGGGCTGGCGCCAGGCCGTCGAGGTCGATCTGCTGGCCACGGTCGATGCGCTCGCCATCGTACAGCCGCATCTGGAGAAGAGCGCGCCCGGCTCGACCGCCTGTGTCATCGGTACGGTCGCGCTGGTCGAGGTCTCGACCCCGACCTCGCCCTACCGCTCGGTGAAGGCGGCGCTGACGCCCCTGGTGAAGTCGCTGGCGATCGACCTGGCGCCCAAGGGCGTGCGCGTCAACATGGTCTCGCCCGGTACGATCATCGAGGACGGCAACACCTGGGGCCGCCAGCGCGACGCCAACACACCGCGCTATCAGGACTCGATGAAGCGCAACCCGACAGGCCGCATGGGCACGCCGCAGGAGATCGCCAACACGGTGGTCTTCCTCGCCAGCGACCGCTCGAGCTTCACCACGGGCATCAACATGGTCGTCGACGGCGCCATCACCAAGCGCATCCAGTATTAGGTCGCGTCCTCGATCCGCGACCGGTTCTCCGCAGCGCTTGCGCCCGATGGACAACCGGGCCTAATGCACATGTCACAGGCGTCCTCGCGGGTATGGCCCGGCAAGCTCTTGTAGGAGAACCACCCAATGTCCGTTTCATTCTACGATGCCAGCGTCGCAAGCTATCTTCAGTCGCTCGACGCGGTTGGACGTTTCCTAGAGAAGTCACACGCGCATTGCGTAGAGAAGGGTATCGACCCGCAGGAGGTCGTGAAGGCGAGCATCCATCCGGATATGTTGCCCTTCCGGTTTCAGGTGATCTCGATCGCCCATCATTCGGCCGGCGCCGTCGAGGCCGTGAAGACCGGAACCTTTGCGCCGCCAAAGGATCCCGGAACACTCGATTGGAACGGCCTCGCGCAACTCGTGTCGGCCGCGCGAACCGCGCTGGGCGCGGTCGATCGGGCGGCGTTCGAGGCGCAGGCCGACAACGACGTGGTCTTCAAGCTCGGCGAGCGCGCGATTCCGTTCCGGGCGAGCGACTTCATCCTGTCGTTCTCTCTGCCCAACTACTATTTCCACGTAACGACGGCCTACGACATCCTGCGCGGCCGCGGCGTTCCCCTCGGCAAGCGTGACTTTCTCGGCATGTTCCGCATGAAGCGCTGACGGTTGGGCCGCCTCTCCGCCGGCGCACACGGCTACTGCTTCGGCCGGTTGAAGTGGTCGGCGATGACCTGGGCCATCGCCATGGTGACTCGCTTGCCGGTGGGGATGTGCAGGAACTCGTTGGGACCGTGCGCGTTGGAGTGCGGTCCCAGCACGCCGGTGATGACGAACTGCACACCGGGGAATTTCTCGCCCAGCATGGCCATGAACGGGATCGAGCCGCCCTCGCCCATGTAGGCCGGCGGCTTGCCGAAGGCGTCGGTCGAGGCCTTGGTCAGCGACGCTTCCAGCCATGGCGCCAGCTCGGGCGCGTTCCAGCCGGTCGATCCATCGCCGAACTCAACCTCGACCTCGGCGTCGTTGGGCGCCGCCGCGTTCAACGCCTTGGTCACCGCCGCAACCGCGACCTTGCCGTCGAGCGTCGGCGGCAGGCGCAGGCTGAGCTTCAGCTTGGTATAGGGCAGCAGCACGTTGCCGGCCTCCTCGACCGGCGTCAGGCCCTCGCCGCCGATCACGGCGAGCTGCGGCCGCCAGGTGCGGTTCAGCACCAGGTCGGCACGATCGCCGCTCATCGGCTTGGTGGCGCCGGCGAAGGGGTACATCGCCGAGACCTGCTCGCCGAGGATCTCCGCCGCCGCGCGCGCCTGGGCGATGCGCGCCGGCGGCACCTGGACATAGAGGTCGTCGAGCAGGATGCGGCCGGTGTTCTCGTCCTCGATGCGCGACAGGAGCTGGCGCGCGATGCGGAAGCTGGAGGGCACGATGCCGGAGGCGGCGCCGGAATGGACGCCCTCGGTCAGCACGCGCACCGTCAAGGTACCGCTCGCCAGGCCACGCAACGACGTCGTCATCCAGAGCTGATCGTAGTTGCCGGCGCCGGAATCGAGACAGATCACCAGCGACGGCTTGCCGATCCTGGGCGCCAGATGATCGATGTAGAACGGCAGGTCGTAGCTGCCCGATTCCTCGCAGGCCTCGATCAGCACGACGCAGCGCGCGAAGGGCAGGTTCTGCGCCCTCAGCGCCATCAGCGCCGTGAGCGAGGCGAACATGGCATAGCCGTCGTCTGCGCCGCCACGGCCGTAGAGCTTGTCGTCCTTGATCAGTGGAACCCATGGGCCGAAGCCCTCGAACCAGCCCTTCATCTCGGGCTGCTTGTCGAGGTGGCCGTAGAGCATCACGCAATCGGAGCCGGTGCCGGGGATGTCGATGAAGATCAGCGGCGTGCGGCCGGGCAGCCGCTCGACCGTGAGCGTGGCGCCGGGGAACTTGCCGAGGTGGCGCCGCGCCCAGGCCTCGAACATGGTCACGGCCTGCTCCATGTAGCCGTGCTTCTCCCAATCCTTGTCGAAGCTCGGCGACTTGTTGGGAATCTTGATGTACTCGAACAAGGTCGGCACGATCTCGTCGTCCCACATGGCGTCGACGAAAGTCTTGAGCGACTGGGTATCGGGCATCTCGGCAACCTTGCGACAGCGGGCTGGCGCGACACTCGCGCATGGACTGGGCGGTGGCAATAGGGCCATGGTGCCGGCGTGAATCCGCCCGCCCGCTCCGCCACCGACTGGAAGCTCGCCATCCTGCTGATCGTCGCCGGCATCGCCGCGGCGACGCAGATCGGCAAGGTGCCGCCCGCTTTGCCGGCGATCCGCGCCGAACTCGGCATCGACCTGCGCGCCGCCGGCTGGTTCGTCTCGCTGGTCAATCTCATGACGGCGCTGATCGGCATCCTGATCGCGCTCGCGGCCGATCGCATCGGTCATCGCCGCCTGGTGATCTTCGGCCTGCTGCTGGGCAGCGCCGGCAGCGCGGCGGGCGCCCTGACGCACTCCGCCACCCTGCTCTTTGCGCTCCGCATCCTCGAAGGCCTCGGATTCCTGTCGGTCGCCGTGCCGGTGCCCGCGCTAATCCTGCGCGTCACCGCCGTGGCCGACACACGGCGCATGATGGGCTACTGGGGCGCCTACCTGCCGGCGGGTGCCGGCGCGATGGCCTTCGCCTCGGCCGGGCTGCTGCCCTGGATGGGTTGGCACGGCGTGTGGTGGGCGAGCGCGCTGCTGCTGCTGGTGATCGCGCTCGCCATCGTCGCCTCGAAGGCTGGCCTGGGCGACAACGCCCTGCCGCTGGCGCCCGGCCGATCATTGTGGCGCGACATCGCCACGACCGCCGGTTCGGCCGGCCCGCTCGCCATCGGCATCTGCTTCGGCCTGTATTCGGGCGCGTGGTTCGCGCTGATCGGCTTCCTGCCGACCCTGCAGGTCGAGACCCTGGGCTTCTCGATCCCGCTGGCGGCCGCGATCGGCGCCGGCGTCATCGCCATCAATGTCTGCGGCAGCCTGGTCGCCGGGCACCTGCTGCATCGCGGCGTGTCGCGTTTTGCCGTGCTGTCAGGCACGGCGCTGATCATGGTCGCGACGGCGGCGCTGGTGTTCCTGGACTGGCTGCCGCCGCTGGCCCGCCTGGCCATGGCCTTTGCCTTCTCGGCCTCGGCCAGCGCCATTCCCGGCGCGTTGTTCGGCGCGGTTCCGGTGCATGCGCCGCGTCCCGACCTGATCGGCGCCACGACGGGCGTGCTGATGCAGTGCTCGAACATCGGCTCGCTGCTTGGACCGCCGGCGGTCGCCGCGCTGGTCTCGGCCGGCGGCTGGTCGTGGGCGGCGCTCTACACCACCCCCGCCCTGCTCGGCTCGATCGCCGCCGCCTGGGTGCTGCACCGGCGTGAGGCCGCGAAGGCGAAGTGACAGGAAGCGCTTGGAAGCGCGACCTTGCTCATCCCGAGCGTCACGGCGTGGCCAGCATATCGATCGATATCGCCTCTGGTACGATCTGTCGGCGACGTCGAGCCGACAGGAAGCGCCGCGAGCGCGCCATGGCGCTCGACTTAAGAGCGCGGTACGACTTGTTCCGTCTTGCGCCAACAGGGCGCATCTATCGCGCCACAGTCGATCTGACGAGACCGCCGGCTCTTGGATACGTAACCGCGCGAAAACATCGGCGTGATTGATCTCACTGACGCTGTGGAGCAGCCATGCCGACAGGCTGCTGCTGAGTAGCGCAATGGATGCCACCGCCAGCCTCGCCAATCGGATCGATGTTCAGGCTGACGACTTCGCGGCCAGGATACAGCTGGCGCAGGATGCTCGCGGCCGCCATGTCTTGCCTATCGTTGCCAAACTCGGCCGAGATGACCGCACCGTTGCATACGTAGTAGTTCACATAGCTCGAGACGAAGTCGGTTTTGACGGAGCGAACTCTGGACGGGTCCGGCTCGGCCACGACGACGATATCGAGCGACCGCCCGCTGGCATCCTTCGCGCGCTTGAGAATGTCGTACGTCTCGAAGGCCGAGACGCTCCAAGGATCGCCATCCGTCTTCTTGCGCGGAAGCTGGATCAGCACCTGACCGGGTTTGACGAAACGCGCGAGGGCGTCGATGTGGTAGTCGGTGATATCCTCACCCTTGACCCCAGGCGCCCAGATCATTTTCTGGCCCCCCAGGGCGTCCAGCAGTCGAGCCTCTATCGCCTCTTTCGAACCGCGATTCCGGTTCTTGTTCACCCAGCAGCTCTCGTGCGCCAGAAGCGTTCCAGCTCCATCCGTCTCGACACCGCCGCCTTCGCCAACGACGCCACTGTTGAACAGCTTGAGACCGATATTCTCGGCTACGCGGCTGGCGATGCGCCCATCATCGTGATGCGACTGCTTGTTGCCCCAGCCGTTGAAGTTGAGCTCGGCGACCGCCAGTTCTCCGGATGCGGATCGCACGAATGTCGGGCCGGAGTCCCGACACCACAGGTCCTCGGTCGCGATCGGCCAGACGTCGATTCCAGTGCCCAGGCTTTTGCGGACAGCCGCCTTCTGGTCGGGCCTCGCCAGCATGACCACGGGTTCGAACTTCGCGATCGTCGAAGCGATCAGCGCGATGCTTGAACGGACAGCCTCCAGGGCTTTCGCCGAGCCGTAGATAGCCGTGCGCGAAGGCCATTGCATGAACGTGCGGGCGTGCCGCTCGGATTCGAGTGGCATGCGGAAGCCGGATGATCGCGCGGAAGGTCCCAGTGAGGGACCCTGGCCGATGGAATCGGAAGGCCGCAGCGTCAAGTGAGCACCAAACACGAGCGAAGACGGCAAGAACTGTCGGCGAGTCACCATAACGTCATAGTATGATGGCGTGTCCTCGGATCAAGCTGTCTATCGGCTCGAGACTGCCGACGGGAGTTCGTGGAACAACGCGTCGCGCGCTGCACAGGCGCCAGGCCGCGAAGGCGAAGTGACAGGACCCGTCAACGGGCGTAGCCTTGTTCACCCCCTACGGCCTGGAGTTGCCGTCATGTTGATCGATATCGTCTCCGACACGATCTGTCCGTGGTGCTACATCGGCAAGAAGCGCTTCGAGCGCGCCGTAGCCGAAAGCGGCCGTGCCGACGTCATGGTCGCGTGGCGCCCGTTCCAGCTCAATCCCGACATGCCGGCCGACGGCATGGCGCGCGAGGCGTACCTGAAGCTGAAGTTCGGCGGCGGCGACCGCTCGAAGCAGATCTACCGCGCCATCGCCGAGAACGGTGCCGAGGAAGGGATCAACTTCCAGTTCGACCGCATCCAGCGCACGCCCAACACGGTCAATTCGCATCGCTTGATCCACTGGTCCGGCCCCAAGGGATTCCAAGACGAGGTCGTGGATTCGATGTTCAAGGCCTATTTCGAGGAAGGCCGCGACATCGGCTCAGTCGGCACGCTGATAGAGTGCGCCGTGCGCGCCGGTGTCGACGAGAAGGAAGCCCGCGACTTCCTGGAGAGCGACGAGATCCGCCAGGAAGTCGTCGCCGCCGACGTCTACGCCCGGCGCATGGGCGTGAGCGGCGTGCCCTGTTTCATCGTCAATCGCAAGTACGCGGTGTCCGGCGCCCAACCGCCCGCGGCCTTCGCCGAGGTCTTCAACCTCGTGGCGCAGGAAGAACGCACGGCTGCCGCCGGGCAGGCGCAGTCGGTCTGACGCCGCTCAGTCGTATCGGATTGCTCCGTCGCTGTCGCGCCGCGCGCCGCGGTGATCCGCGTATAGCCTGCGCACCCAGGCAGCGCCGGGATGATCCTGCCGCCGCGCTATCCATGTGGCGAAGCCGGCGGCCATCGGCTTCGGCCGGCTCATCGGCGAGTTCGGCGGATCGACGGCCATGGCGAGCATCGAGGCGGCGGCGATATCGGCGACGCTGAGCGTGTCGCCGGCGAGGTAACCGCTGGCGCCAACCTCCCGTACGACGAAGTCCAGCGCCTCGTCGAGCGCCACGTTGCCGTCGGCCACCGCACCCGGGCGGTCGATCCCGTTGCCCTTGCGCACCATCCCTTTCGCCAACGGCAAGGCCGCGCGATAGATCAGCCGGCGCAACGGCGGCTGGCCGTCGGCGAAGACGTCGCGGAAGTAGCCGAGATCACCCAGCAACGCGTCCAGGGTCGCGCGTCGGATACGCGGACCCCAGTCCTCGTCGAAGCGCTTCTCGATAGCCAGCGCCCGCTCGCGCGTCTCGCGATCGGCCGGCAGCAGGCTGGGTATCGCGCCGCGTCCCTCGAGCGCCTGGAGGATCGCGGCCGACCCCGCGATCCAATGCCCGTCGAGTTTAAGTACCGGCGTCGCGGTCTGGCCCGTCAACTTCTTCACCTGGCCCATATGCGGGCCCGGCAGCAGGCTGCGCCTGACATGCGGCAGGCGCTTGATGTCGAGCGCCCATCGCGCCTTCTCGTTGTACGGCGAGTAGCGGAACTGCAGCAGTTCGATGTCCATGTCTCTCCCCACCGATACATGTCAATAAACCTATGGTATGTTATATGTCCTACAACGGAAACACCAGCGATGCCTCCGAGCAAGGAACACACGGCGCGCAGCCGCCAGGCCATCCTCGATGGCGCCGGCCGACTGTTTCGCGCGCGCGGCTACGAGACGACGTCGATCGATGACGTGACGGCGGCGGCCGGGCTGACACGCGGCACCTTCTACGCGCACTTCGAGTCCAAGGAGGCGCTGTTGAGCGAGGTGCTGCGCGCCAATTACGGCCTGGTCCGCATGATGCGCGGACGCAAGGCGCGGGATCCTCAGGGGCTGCGGCGCGAGGCGTGGCGGATCCTGCGCGACTACCTGGCGCCAGCCCACATTGCCGAAGTCGGCCCTGGCTGCACCCTGGCGGCGCTGTCCGGCGACGCCGCCCGCGCCGGCCCCGAAGCGCGCGCCGCCTATGCCGAGACGCTGGCGAGCCTGGTTGCGGAGTTCGAGCGCTCACTGCCGCGAAAAGGCGCAACCGCCGATCCCGCCGCGCTGGCCGCCATCGTCAGCGTCGGGGCGGTGATCCTGGCGCGCGCCTGCGCCGATCGGCCGGCGGTATCGGGCCGCCTGCTGCGCGCCGCGGGGCGCGCGATGGCGGCCGAGCTGGAGTCTATCAAGCCGCCATCTTCGCCAGCGCGCCGACGACGCGACTGACGCCGTTGAGCCGCGCGGTGTCCTCCTCCCAGGCGCGGCTCAGCACGACCTTCTGGTCGGGCCGCACTTTCAGCAGGGGCGCATTGCGCTGGATGTAGGCGATCAGCTTCTCCGGCCGCGCGAAGACGTTGTCGCGGAAGGCGAACAGCACGCCCTTGGGGCCGGCGTCGATCTTCTCCACGCCCGCGGCGCGGCACAGCGTCTTGAGCGCGATGGTACGCAGGAGGTTGTCGACCTCTGCCGGCATCTTGCCGAAGCGGTCGACCAGCTCGGCGGCGAAGGAGTCGATCTCCTGCTGGTCGCGCAATCCGGCGGCGCGCCGATAAAGCGACATGCGCACGCCGAGATCGGCGACGTAGGTTTCGGGGATCATGACCGGCAGGCCGAGATTGATCTGCGGCGACCATTCGACCGACCGGCGTTGCGCCTCCTGCGCCTGGCCGCGCGCCGCCTCGACCGCCTCCTCCAGCAGCTGCTGATAGAGCTCGATGCCGACCTCGCGGATATGGCCGGACTGCTCCTCGCCCAGCAAATTGCCGGCGCCCCTGATGTCGAGATCGTGGCTGGCGAGCTGGAAGCCGGCGCCCAAGGTGTCGAGCGTCTGCATCACCTCCAGGCGCTTGGACGCGGCCTCGTTGAGCGCGCGGCCGGGCGGCACGGTGAGATAGCAATAGGCCCGCGTCTTGCCGCGGCCGACGCGGCCGCGCAGCTGGTAAAGCTGGGCCAGGCCGAACATGTCGGCGCGATGGATGATCAAGGTGTTGGCGTTGCGGATATCCAGGCCGCTTTCGACGATATTGGTCGACAGCAGCAGGTCGAATTTGCCCTCGGTGAAGTCCTGCATGGTGTCTTCCAGCGCCGTCGGCGCCAGCCGGCCATGCGCCATGGCGAAGCGGATCTCCGGCACCAGTTCGCGCAGCGAGGCGGCGACACCGTCGAGATCCTCGATGCGCGGGCAGACATAGAAGCTCTGGCCGCCGCGATACTGCTCGCGCAGCAGCGCCTCGCGGATCGCCACCGGATCGACCGGTGTCACGAATGTACGAACCGCCAGGCGGTCGACCGGCGGCGTGGCGATCAGGCTCATGTCGCGCACGCCAGTCAGCGCCAATTGCAAGGTGCGCGGAATCGGCGTCGCGGTCAGCGTCAGCACGTGGACGTCGGCCTTCAGCTCCTTCAGCCGCTCCTTGTGGGCGACGCCGAAGTGCTGCTCCTCGTCGACCACCAACAGGCCGAGATTGGGAACCTCGATACTCTTGCTGAGCAGCGCATGCGTGCCGATGACGATATCGACCGTGCCCTCCTTCAGCCCCTTGCGCGTCTCGCTCGCCTCCTTGGCCGGCACCAGCCGCGACAGGCGGCCGATACGCACCGGGAAGCCGGCAAAGCGCTCGAGGAAGACGCGGTGGTGCTGGCGCGCCAGCAAGGTGGTCGGCGCCACCACCGCGACCTGCTTGCCCGACATCGCCGCGACGAAAGCGGCGCGCAAAGCGACCTCGGTCTTGCCGAAGCCGACATCGCCGCAGACCAGACGATCCATCGGCTTGCCGCCGCCAAGATCGTCGATGGCGTCCGAGATAGCGTTGAGCTGATCGTCGGTCTCGGCATAGGGAAAGCGCGCGCAGAACTCGTCGTAGAGACCTTCCGGCGGCCCCATCACCTCGCCGCTCTTCACCGCGCGTTCCGCCGCGATCTTGATCAGGCGATCGGCCATGTCGGCGATGCGCTGCTTCAGCCGCGCCGAGCGCGACTGCCAGCCGGCGCCGCCCAGCCGGTCGAGCGCCACCGGCCCGTCGGCGGCGCCGTAGCGGCTCAGCACATCGATGTTCTCGACCGGCACGAAGAGCTTGTCGCCGCCGTCATAGACCAGCTTCAGGCAGTCGTGCCGCGCGCCGCCGACCTCGACCGCGACCAGGCCCTCGTAGCGGCCGATGCCATGTTCGCGATGGACGATGAGATCGCTTTCGGCCAGCGCCGACGCCTCGGCGATGAAGCGCTCGGACGGTCGGCGCTTGGGCTTGGGCCGCGACAGGCGATCGCCGAGGATGTCCTCCTCGCCGATCACCTCCAGCGCGTCCAGGGTGAAGCCATTCTCGATCGGCAGCACCGCCATGCCGACGGCGCCATCGGGCAGGTTGGCCGCCGTCGGATAGTCGATGACAGGCGTCGGCGCGGCAACGCCATGATCGCGCAGCAGGGTGCGCAGGCGTTCGACCGAGCCCTCGCTGTAGCCGGCGATCAGCACGCGGCGTTTCGCCCTGTGCGCCTGCTCGATATGGGCGGCCACCGCCTCGAACAGATTGACGTTCTGCGCCTTGCGCGCCTCGGCGAAGCCGGCGTGACGTCGCCCGCCAAGATCGACGCTCGTGACCGCGACCGCCGTATCGGCGGCGTCGAAGCTCGACATCGCCACCACGGTGCGCTCGGCCAGCACCGTGTTCCATTCCTTCTCGTGCAGGTACAGGCGCTCGGGCGGCACCGGCCGATAGGGCGCGGCGCCGGCGAAGCCGCCCTTCTTGCCGCCGCCGCCCAGTGCCGCCTTGCGTGCCTGGTAGTAGTCGCGGATCAGTTCCAGCCGCGAGGCGCGCGCCTCCTCGGCCTGCTGGTCGAGCACGACCACGGCGCCGGGCAGGTAGTCGAGCAGCGTGTCGAGCCCGTCGTGGAACAGCGCCAGCCAGTTCTCCATGCCGGGATAGCGCTGGCCCGCCGAGACCGCCTCGTAGAGCGGATCGTCGTCGCCCGCGCCCATGGCGCCGAAAAGCTCGCGATAGCCGGTGCGGAAGCGCTGGATCGACTCGAGGGTCAGGACGATCTCGCTCACCGGCCGCAAGGTGATGGTCGGTATCGTGCCCGTCGTGCGCTGGCTCATCGGGTCGAAGCTGCGGATGCTTTCCAGGGTGTCGCCGAACAGATCGAGCCGCAACGGCTCGGCGGCGCCCGGCGGGTAGAGGTCGATCAGACCGCCGCGCACCGCGAACTCGCCCGGCTCCATCACCGTCTCGCTGCGCGTGTAGCCGTTGTCGCCGAGGAAGCGTTGCAGGGCGGCGACGTCGATCGGCTTGCCTGACGTGATCTCGAAGCCGAGGCCGGCATAGAGCGCGCGCCGGGGCACGCGTTGCAGCACGGCGCCGATCGAGGCCAGCAGGATGCGCGCCGGCGTACCGGCCGGCTTGTCCGACGCCAGCCGGGTGAGCGTGTCGAGACGTTCGCCGACGATGTCGGGATGCGGCGACTGGCGGTCGTAGGGTAGGCAGTCCCAGGCCGGGAAGCTCAGCACGGCGCGGCCGGGCGCGAAGAAGCGCAGCGCCTCCTCCAGCCGTTCCAGCCGGTTGCCATCGCGCACGACGTAGAGGATGTCGGTGCCGCCGGAAGAACGCGCCAGTTCGGACAGCAGCAGCGCGTCTGCGCCCTCCGGCGCGCCGAAGAGCTGCCAATGCGCCCGGCGCGCGTGGATACGAGGCAGAATATCGGCGAAGACGGTCATCAGAACTTCACCTGGAACGCCAACAGCAGGCGCAGCACGTCGGAGTCCTTCTCGGCGGGTATTTCCGCGCGGCCGGCGACCCAGTCGAAAATGTCGTTGTCGCTCTCCTCGAGCAGCGCCTCGTAGCGGTCGAGCTGGGCGGCGTCGAAGCCGTGGAGATGCGCGTGCGCGAACTGGCCGAGCACGATGTCGTTCTCTTTGACGCCGCGATGGTCGCTGCGATAGATCAGCCGCCGCCGACGGCGCTCCAGCGCCTCATCCTCGTTGATCTCCTCGCTCATCGCCCAAGCTCCGCGGAATCGACAATCTCCCACCGGCCCGCGAGATACCCCTCGAAGGCCGGCCGGGATAGTCGGAGCGCTATATAGGGTGGAAGCGCGCCGGAGTCAGCGGCCATCCACATGCCCGGGGTGCTAGGCTGGCGCGAGAACCATGCGTCCCGCCCTCCTCAACCCCCTCTTCGCCGGTCCGACCTCGCTGCCCGGCATCGGCGACAAGCTCGGCCGACTGGTCGAGAAGCTGGTCGGCCCGCGCGTTGGCGACCTGCTGTGGCATCTGCCGCAGGGGCTGATCGACCGGCGCTTTTCGCCCAAGATCGCCGAGGCGCGGGCGGGCGAAATGGTGACGCTGACGGTCACGGTCTCCGATCATCAGGCGCCGCGCAGCCGCCGGCAGCCCTATCGCGTGTGGTGTCACGACGAAGGCGGCACGCTCTCGCTGGTCTTCTTCCATGGTCACAGCGACTACATCCAGAAGCTCCTGCCGCCGGGCGAGCAGCGCGTGATCAGTGGCCGGATCGAGATGTTTCAGGGCCTGCCGCAGATCACCCATCCCGACCACGTCGTCACCCTGGCCGAGCGCGACAAGGTCATGCGGGTCGAGCCGGTCTACGGGATGACGGCGGGGCTGACCGCCAAGCCGTTGCAGAAGGCGATCGAGGCGGCGCTGGATCGGACGCCTGATCTGCCGGAATGGCTCGACCCGGCCTGGAAGCAGCGCAACGGCTGGGCCGACTGGAAGACTGCGCTGCTGCAAGCGCATCATCCCGAAAGCGAGAAGGACCTCGAGCCGACGACGCCGGCGCGCCGGCGGCTGGCCTATGACGAGCTGCTGGCCAGCCAGCTGGCGATCTCGCTGGTCCGTGAGCAGCAGCGTGAAATGCCGGGACGCTCGATCCGCGGCGACGGACGGCTGCGCGACAAGGTATTGGCCGCCCTGCCCTATCGCCTGACGCCCAGCCAGGTGATGGCCGGCGCCGAGATCGCCGGCGACATGGCTTCGGACTCGCGCATGGTGCGCATGCTCCAGGGCGATGTCGGCAGCGGCAAGACGGTGGTCGCGTTCCTCGCCATGCTCACGGCGGTCGAGGCCGGCTGCCAGGCCGCGCTGATGGCGCCGACCGAGATCCTCGCGCGCCAGCATTTCGCCACCATGGCGCCGCTCGCCGAGCTGGCCGGCGTCGGGCTCACGTTGCTGACTGGCCGCGACACGGCCAAACGCAAGGCGCAGATCTACGAGGGTCTGGCCAACGGCTCGATCCAGCTGATCGTCGGTACGCACGCGCTGGTGCAGGAGGACGTGGCCTTCGCCGACCTCGCGCTGGCGGTGATCGACGAGCAGCATCGCTTCGGCGTGCATCAGCGACTCACGCTGTCGGCCAAGGGCCGGGCCGTCGACATGCTGGTCATGAGCGCCACGCCGATCCCGCGCACCCTGATGCTAGCGGTCTATGGCGATCTCGACGCCTCGCGGCTGACCGAGAAGCCGGCCGGCCGCAAGCCGATCGATACCCGCACCGTGCCGCTCGACCGCCTCGACGAGGTGGTGGGCGCGGTCGGCCGACGTATCGCGGCGGGCGGCCGGGTCTACTGGGTCTGTCCACTGGTCGAGGAGTCGGAGGTTGTCGACCTCGCCGCCGCCGAGGATCGCTTCGCGACGCTCGTCGCGCGCTTCGGCGACAAGGTGGCGATGGTGCACGGCCAGATGAAGGGGCCGGAGCGCGACAAGGCGATGGCGGCGTTCGCCTCGGGGCAAGCTCAGCTCCTCGTGGCGACGACGGTGATCGAGGTCGGTGTCGACGTGCCGGCGGCCACCGTGATGGTGATCGAGCACGCCGAGCGCTTCGGTCTGGCGCAGCTGCATCAGCTGCGCGGCCGCGTCGGTCGCGGCGAGGAGGCTTCGTCCTGCCTGCTGCTCTACGGCTCGCCGCTGTCGGAGAACGCCCACTCGCGGCTGGCCATCATGCGCGAGACCGAAGACGGCTTCCGCATCGCCGAGGAAGACCTGCGCCTGCGCGGCGGCGGCGAGGTGCTCGGCACGCGCCAGAGCGGCCTGCCCGAGATGCGCCTGGCCAACCTCACCTTGCACAGCGACCTGCTGCAAGCCGCGCGCGACGATTCGCGGTTGATCATCGAGCGCGATCCGACGCTCGCCACACAACGCGGCGAAGCGCTGCGTACCCTGCTCTACCTCTTCGAGCGCGACGCCGCCGTGCGCACCTTGCGGTCGGGCTAGAGCGTGTACGGCCGGGCGACATCTTGTGTCATCCCTCGCCGCGCTCGGGATGACAGAGCGCGCGGAACGTCGTGGTGAGCGCCGCGCCGCGCCTGGGCGTGCTGCTGAACCGTTTCGGCGGTCGCGATCGGCGCGCGCTGCGACATCTGAGCGCGGCGCTCGCCGAGGCCGGCGCGGGTGTGGTGGTGCGCGAATCCGAAAGTGCGCGGCGCTGTGGCGGCGCGCTCGAGGCGCTGCTGGATGAGAACGTGGTGGCGATCGCCGTGGCCGGCGGCGACGGCACGCTGCACCACGCGATCACCTACCTGCTGAACCGCGCGCCTGGCGCGCCGCTTCCGCTACTTGCGATCCTGCCGACCGGCACCACCAACGTCGTGGCGCACGACATCGGCGCCAATTTGTCGCCCGCCGGCGAACTGCGCGCGCTTTTGGATCGGATCGATCGCGACCGCCTGCCCTCGGGCTTCGTCGAGCGCCATACGATGGCGGTGCGAATCGGCGACGCGGTTGCCCCCCGCTACGGCCTGATGGGTGGCGGCGCCGGCATCTACCAGGGCACGGTGTTGATCCGCCGCCATCTGCGCCGATGGGGCGCGCGCGGCGCGCTGGGGCCGATCGCCGGCATGGCCCGCATGATCGGACCGCTGCTGATCGGCCGTAACCCGATCACGCCCGTCGCCGCCGACATCGCGTCTCTGCCGAATGCGCGGTACCTCATGATCCTGCTGTCCACGCTGCATAGCCTGTCGCCGGGCGTGACGCCGTTCTGGGGTACGGGCACCGGTGCGCTGCGCTTGACCCTGGTGCGCGAGCAGCCGCGCCACTTCGCCCGCGCGATATGGTCGGCGTTGCGCGGCCGTCCAGGCGCGCTCACGACGCCGGAGAACGGCTATATCAGCCTCAACGCCGAGGAGATCGAGATCCGCATGAGCGGCGGCTTTGTGCTCGATGGCGAGATCCTCGAGCTCGGCGCGGACCAGCCGCTGCGCGTGGCGGCCGGGCCGGCGGTGAGATTCCTGCGCGGCTGAGACTTCAACTGGCGAAGAAGGCGCGGATCGCCTCGTAGGTCTCGCGCGGCGCTTCCTCGGCGACGAAATGGCCGCAGGGCAACGCCATGCCGACCACGTCGTCGGCCCATTCCTTCCACACCTTCACCGGATCATGCGCGCGGCCGACACCGCTTTTCGCGCCCCAGATCGCCAGCAGCGGGCAGGCGATCTTGCGGCCGTTGTCGGCCTTGTGGTGGTCGAGGTCGATATAGGCGGCGGCGCGGTAATCCTCGCAGCTCGCGTGGATGCGTTCTTTCTGGACGAAGCAGCGCGTGTATTCAGCGCGCGCCTCGGGCGTGAAGGCGTCGGCGGCGGCCGCCAGAAGGCGATCGAGGTAGAATTCCGGATCGCCGCCGATCAGCCGCTCCGGCAGGTCGAAGGGCTGCGCCAGGAAGTACCAGTGCCAGCCGCCCAACGCCGAGGCGCGGTTCACCGTGGCGAACATATGCGGCGTCGGCACGATGTCGAGCACGGCCGCGCGCGTGACCCTCTCCGCGTGGTCGAGGCACAGGCGATGCGTGACGCGTCCGCCGCGATCGTGTCCCGCGACCATGAACTTGCGGTGGCCGAGATTCTCCATGACTTTCGCCAGGTCGTTGGCGATCGCGCGCTTGGCGTAGCTGGAGTGGTCCTTCGTCGTCGCCGGTACCGAGCTGTCGCCATAGCCGCGCATGTCGCAGCACACGACGCTGAAATGCTCGGCCAGACGCGGCGCGATCTTGTGCCACATCACATGCGTCTGCGGGTAGCCGTGCACCAGCAGGAGCGGCGCGCCCTTCCCCGAGGTCAGCGTGTTGATGCGCGCCTCGCCGACATCGATCATCTGGCGCTTGAAGCCTTCGAACATCGCCGTCCCCTACTTCACGATCAGATCGAGCGGACGGCGCGAGAGCACCTCGTTGCCACGCTCGCCGACCAGGACGGTTGTGCCCGGGCACATCGCCGTGGCGCTGCCGCCGTCGACCAGGATCATATGCAAGAAGAACACCATGCCCGGTTCGGCCAGCACCGGATTGCCCGCATAGAACATCGGCCAGTCCATCCAGTTGGGCGAGAAGGTGGTGCCCAGGCTGTAGCCGCAGGCATTGAAGCGGAAGCCCGCCATGCCATGGCGTGCCGCAGTGGCGGCGTAAGCGTCGAACACTTTGGCGATCGGCTCGCCCGGCTTGAGCGCGCCGAGACAGGCGTGCATCGCCTCGATCGCCACCTTGTGCATCTCGGCATGGAGCGGACGCGCACGACCTACCGGGATCGTGCGCATCAGGCAGGAATGGTAGTGGCGATCGACGCCGGCGAACTCCAGCGTGATCTGGTCCTCGGCGTCGAGATGGCGCCGGCCGCTGAAATAGCGACACAGCAGCCCGTCACGACCCGAGCCGATGATGAACTCGTTGCCAGGATAGTCGCCGCCGCCCCTGAACACCGCGCCCTGCATCGCGGCGAGAATGTCGCCCTCGAAGGCGCCGGGGGCGATGGTCGCGTGTGCCGCATCGAGCGCGTCATCGGCCAGCGCGGCGGCACGACGGATATAGGCGATTTCCGCCGAGCTCTTGCGCACTCGCTGCTTTGTGACGAGGTCGGAGGCGTCGACCAAGGTCGCGAATCCGTCCATCGCCGCCTCGAGGCGCTTTCCATTGGCGGCGGTCAGACCGTAGGCGTCGTACTCGACACCGAGCGTGCGGCCCACCACGCCAAACGCGCGGAGGATCTCGCGCAGCTCGATCGCCGGCGTCGCGTCAGGTCCGTCGACCCAGATGCGGATATCCTCGACGGTCGAGGTGTGCATGGCCTGCAGCCGGTCAGGGGCGCGGGTCAGCAGCATCAGACGGCCATCGGCGCCGAGATAGAGGCACTGGAAGAAGACGTAGCCGAAGGTGTCGTAGCCCGTCAGGTAGTACATGCTCTCCTGGCGGAACATCAGCAGCCCGTCGAGTCCCCGGCGCCGCAGCTCTGCGATGGCGGCGGCCTGGCGCTGGGCGAACTCCTCGCGGCTGAAATGCAGCGCCATGGTCAGCTACCCGTGACTTCCTTCAGGTAGCCGAAGAAGGCGCGCTTGCGCAGGGAGTTGATGCCCCAGTCGACCGGCAGCGATTGGTAGCCGTCGGTGAAGCGCTCGGAGATGCGGCGATAGTCGAAGAAGCCCCAGCTCGCGTAGGCGCTGAGCGCGGCGCGGAAGTTGTTGTCCTTGCCCTCGAAGTCGTAGTGGTCATCCTCGTTGAAGACGATCGGCTGGCCGCGGAAGGCTTTGCTGGCGCGCGTCTCGCTCACCATGCGGCGGATGCCCTCAGGCGACTCGACATGATTGCCGTGTACCAGCAGGTAGTCGGCGGCAGCGATCACGTTGTCGCTGGGTACGGCGCCGCCGCTGAAGCTGGTACTGACCTTCAGCCGGCCGCTCGAGCGCGTCTTCGCCAACTCGATCAGCTCGTGCCCGCGCGGCGACTGGATGATGGCGTGGTCGAACCACGGCAGGTCAACCTCGTTGCCGATCTCCAGCAGCGCGTTCGTGACGCCGCGCGCCGCCAGCAGGTCGACGACCTCGCCCACCGCGCGCTTCACCGCCGCCTCGTCCTTCAGATGCGGCGTCTGGCGGCCGTAGAAGCAGCCCAGGATCACGGCCATACCGTTGCGATCCGCCGCGTCGAGCACACCCATCAGTCGGTTGGCATAGGCCGGCTTCAGCGCGCCATCGGCGGCGAAGCCTGACATGATCCAAGGCTGGTTCCAGCTATAGCCCTGCGGACTGCCGCCTTGCAGGTTGACGCTGACCGCCAGCAAGCCGTGCGCGCGATAGGTCGGAAACTGCGCGATGAACTCCCGCGTGCTGCGCTCGGCGTCCCAGGGACCGTCGGCGTAGGCCCAAACGCCCACGGTCGAAGGATTCTCGTCGTCGATGATGGCGTTAGCCATGCGGGAGTTCAGCAGCAGACCCTCGATCTTGTGCGCCCGCCAGCGCTTGCCGGCATAGGTCGGCTGGCCGTTCATGGTGAAGCCGTCGCCCGTGATGCCGATGACCGTCGCGCCCGCCATCGTTTCCTCCTCTAGATCATCGACGGATCGGTCGGCAGCCCGAGCACGACGCGGCCGGCCAGTTCGTAGCTCGGTGGCGCTACCATCATGTGCTGGGTGATGACATGCGCGTCACGGAAGCGCCGCTGCAGCGGGCTCTTGCGATAGACCGAGGTGCCGCCGCCCAGCGTGTAGCAGATATCCACCACCCTGGCCGACTCGTTGGCGGCGTGGGTCGAAGCGAGGCGCAGGGCAGCGCGCCTCTCGACGCTGATCGCGCCCTTCTCGGCCTCGGCCCAGGCCTCGAGGATGGCCTCGACCAGGAAGGCGCGGGCCGCGCGCAGGATCGCCTCGGCGCGCGCCACATCGCCTTGGGTCGCGCCGCGCTCGGCCAATGCGCGGTTCGAAAGGGTTGGCTTCTTGGCGCCGGCCAGCTCGACGATGTCGGAAATCGCGCCGCGGGCGATGCCCAGCGCCGTCATGGCGCAGATCATGCCCAGCAGGCCGAACATCGGAAACACGTAGAGCGGCGTCTGTATCAGCGGCTTGTCGCGCGTCAGCGCGATCGTGTGCGTCGCGGGCACGAAGACATCGTTGACCTTGATGTCGCACGAGGCTGTGCCGCACAGCCCCGAGGTGTACCAGTTGTCGATGAACTCGATCTTGTCGCGCGGGAAGTAGACGGTCAGCACCTCGGGTACCCCGTCGCGGATCATGCGCGGCTTGCCGTCTTCCCAGGCGACGCATCCCCCCTTGATCCAGGCGCAATGCGGGCTGCCGCTGGCCCACTGCCAGTGGCCGGTGACGCGATAGCCGTCGCCTTCGCGCACCGCCTTGCCGCGCGGCGCGAAGATGCCGCCGGTCACCGCCTCGGGCGATCCGTGGATCAGCTGCGCCACCTCTGGCGAGAGATAGGCCGCGGTGCTGCCGGAGCTGGCGCCGATGGCGACGTTCCAGCCGGCTGAGCCATCGGCGGCGGCTGTCTCCTCGATCGCCTGCATCAGCACCAGGGGATGCGCTTCCTCGCCACCCACGGCCTTGGGCACGCAGAGCTTGAAGACCTTGGTGCCGATCAAGGTGCGCGCGAGATCGGGCGGCAATTGTCGCGCCTGCTCGATCTCGTCGGCGCGTCGGGTGACCTCGGGCAGCAGCGGCCGCAGGCGGTCGAGTACGGGATGGGAGGGCCAGGTGGTCATGCGAGTCGCGCCAAAGGCCGGCCGAAGACTTCACCGCGCAGCTGGGCACAGAACAGCGCCGGCAACGCGTCCAGTCCCTCGACGATATGCTCGCGGAATTTCAGGCGACCGTCGCGGATCCAGCCGACCATGGCGTCGGTCGCCTCGTCGTAGCGCTGGGCGTAGTCGAACACCACCAGGCCTTCCATGCGCAGGCGCTTGCCGATGAACTCGTAGACCCGGCGCGTGCCGTAGCGGCCCGACGGCTCGGCGTTGTAGTCGGCGATCTGGCCCGACACGACGATGCGGCCCTTGGGCTTCATGCAGGCAATGGCCGCGTCGAGCGTGACGCCACCGACATTGTCGAAGTACATGTCGACGCCGCTCGCCGCGACCTTGCCGATGCGCTCGGCCATGGCCTCGACGGAATTGGCGCCGGCGCGGTCGATCACGGCGTCGAAGCCGGCGTCCTCACGTAGCCATTTCAGCTTCTCGGCACCGCTGGCGATGCCGATGGCGCGGCAGCCCATGATGCGGGCGATCTGGCCGGCCGTGGCGCCCACCGGGCCGGCGGCCGAGGAGATCAGCACCGTGTCGCCGGCCTTGGCCAGACCGACATCGCGCAGCCCGAAATAGCCTGTGAGTCCGGGAATGCTGAGGATGCCGGCCCAGGCGCTGATCGACGGCGTGTCGGCGGGAATGCGGCGCATCCCGCGACCGCTGATCTGCACATGCTCTGCCCAGCCGAATGGCCCGCTCAGCAACTCGCCCACCTTGAACGCGGAATTGCGCGATTCGATCACGCGGCCCACCGCCGGGCCCTCCATGGTCTCGCCCAGCTCCATGCCCCGCGCGTAGCTGGCGCCGCCGCCGCCCAGCCGGTTGCGGCTGCCGGGATTGGCGGTGGCGTAAAGCACCTGCACCAGCACGCGGCCCTCGGGCAGCGCCGGCAGCTCGCGCGTCTCGAGACGGAAATCCTCGGGTACCGGCGCGCCGTCGGGGCGGCGCGCCAGCACGACGTGACGGCTTTTCACTTACTCGCCACCGGTACCGATGACGCCGCCATCAGCGACGATCATCTGCGCCGTGACGAAGGCGCCGGCCTTCGACGCCAGGAACACGGCGACGCCGCCGATATCGTCGGGGTCGCCGATACGCTTGAGCGCCGCCTTGTTCTCGGCCGAGGCGCGGATCGTCGGGTTGTCCCACAGCGCCTTGGCGAAGTCGGTCTTGATCAGACCGGGCGCGATGGCGTTGACGCGGATGTTGTGCTTGCCCCATTCCGCCGCCAGCGACTTCACCAGCGACAGGTCGGCGGCCTTGGAGATGTTGTAGGCGGCGATATGCAGCGAGGCGGTCAGTGCGCCGATCGAGGAGACGATGATGAAGGCGCCGTCCTTGCGCTCGGCCATTTCAGGGCAGACCATGTTGGCCAGCCACAAATTGCTGAGCACGTTGTTCTGCATGATCTTCGCGAACACCTCGTCCTTCAGCCCAGTGAGCGGCCCGAAATACGGGTTGCTGGCGGCGTTGCAGACCATGATATCGATGCGGCCGTAGGTCTTGCGCGCCTGCGCCACGAGGTTCTCGAGCTGCGCCTTGTCGGAGATGCTGGCCGCCACCGCCGTCGCTTCGCCGCCGCGCGCCTTGATGCCGGCGACGACCTCCTCGCAGGCTGGCAGCTTGCGGCTCGACACGATGACCTTGGCGCCCTGTTCGGCCATGCGCTCGCAGATCGAGCGGCCGATGCCGCGGCTGCCGCCGGTCACCACCGCGACCTTGCCCGTGAGATCGAACATCGACATCGGCATCTCTCCCGCTTCTATCCTGGCACAGCCTAGCCGTTGCCGATTCGCCGGAACAGGGCGATGAGCTCGATGTGTGTCGACCAGAGAAACTGGTCCACGGGCAGCAGGCGCTCGAGCCGGTAGCCGCCGTCGATCAGCGTGCGCGCGTCGGCGGCGAAGCTCCAGGGGTCGCAGGAGGCGTAGAGCACGATGGGAACGCGGCTCCGGACCAGTTCCCGCGCCTGGGGCGCCGCGCCGGCCATCGGCGGATCGAGGATCGCCAGGTCGAATTCGTCCAGCTCCTCGGCCGACAGCGGTTCACGCTTCAAGTCGCGTTCGACCGCCTGCGCGACGCCCGCCAACGTGGCCTTGCGTAGCGCGGCGTTGACCGCGTCGACCGCGGGCGCGCCGCCTTCGACGATCGTCAGCCGCGCCTCGGGCAGCAGCGGCAACGACAGCGTGCCAAGGCCGCCATAGAGGTCGACGACACGCCTGGCACCGCCCGACCAGGCCTTCACCGCGGCGCGCAGGGTCGCCTCGCCGGCGAAGCTCGCCTGCAGGAAGGCTCCCGGCGGCGGCTCGACCACGACGGCGCCGAAACGCAGCGTCGGCGGCCGGCGCGTCAGCAAGATCTCCGGCTTGCCGCGCGAGCCCCAGGACACGCGCGCGACGTCGGTCGCTTCCGCGAAGGCCGCGATGGCTTCGCGGCGCGCCAGGTCGAGCGTCAGGCGCGCTGCCGGCACCAGCAGCAGGTCGGCGCCCGTGTCGGTCCAGTTGACTATCGCCTCCGCTTCGTCGTTCACCGGCAGGATCGCTTCGATCAGGCGGCGCAACGGCACGGCCATGGCGATGATGGCCGGCAGCAGCACCGGGCACTCGCCGAGATCGACGAGGTCGTGCGAGCGGCGCTGCGCGTAGCCGACGATCGCGCCCGCGCGCGTGTGGCGCAGTGTCAGATCGGCGCGGCGGCGCCCGCCTGGCGGTGTGCGCGCCATGGGCATGATGGTCGCGGGCGTGACAGCGGCGCTGTCGAGCGCCGCGCGCAGCCGGTCGAGCTTCCAGGCGGCGTAAAGGTCGTCGGGGTAATGTTGCAGCGCGCAACCGCCGCAGACACCGAAATGCCGGCAGGCCGGTTCGCGTGTCCGGGGCGGCGGCTCGACGGCGGCTACGCCGCGGCGCCGAGCCATGAGATCGCCGGACGGATGTCACCGATGCGCGCGCCGACGGCGTTGCGAACCGGCGGGTTGAGGGCGTCGACATAGCGGCGCGCATCGAGCACGCCGAGATGACGCAGGACAGTGGCCATCGCCACTTCCGACGCGCGGGTGGCGCCGTCCCAGATCTTCAGCGCAATACCCACGCCAAGCGTCGGCAGGATGCCGCAATAGACGCCCTCGGCGCCGGTCTTGATCTGCGCCACGCCAGGCAGCGCACCGTTGACTTGGGTGCAGAAGCGGCCCGTGCCGGCCATGAAGAACGGCTCGGCGTTCATCGCCGCGCGGATGCGCACGATCGCGGCCACACGGGACTGCTTCAGGCGCGAGGGATCGGCCATCACCGCCATCGCCGTGGCCATGGCGCGCAGCGGCACACCCAAGGTGGGGATACCGCAGCCGTCGCTGCCAACCGGCGCACGCGATGGATCGAAACGGCCGAGCTCGCCATAGATCGTCGCGATGCGCTTCTGCACGGGGTGATGGGCGCCGATATAGCCCTTGGTCGGCTCGCCCAGATGCACCGCGGTGGTGAGGAAGCCGGTGTGCTTGCCCGAGCAATTGTTGACGGCGGGCGTGAGCGGCGTGCCTTCCCTCAGGAAGCGCTCGAACATCGGCAGGCGCGTGGGCGTGTGCGCGCCGCATTCGAGATCGGCCTCGCTGAGGCCGATCCGCGCCAGCCACGCCTGTACGGCCGCCACGTGCCGCGGTTCGGCGTTGTGCGAGGCGCAGGCCAGCGACAGCTGCGTGTCGGTGAGCCCGAAGCGATCCGCCGCGCCGCTTTCGACCAGCGGGATGGCCTGGATCGGCTTGATCGCCGAACGGGCCATCACGGGGGCGTCGATGTCGCCCCAGGACTCCACGACCTTGCCGTCGGGGCGCATGATAGCGGCGGCGCCGAGGTGGCGGCTTTCCACCATGGCACCCCGCGTCACCTCGATAACGACCGGCTTCTCCCGCGACATGAACGCCGCGCGTCGCTCAGTGCCAGGTCGCCGGCAGGTTGGTCAGCCCGCGCAGGGTGAAGCTGCGCCGCCAGTTGGGGTTGGTCAGCTCGGCGACCTTCAGGTTGGGCAGGCGCCGCGCCAGGCCGGCGAAGGCCTCGTGCGCCTCGATGCGCGCGAGTTGCGCGCCCAGGCAATGATGGATACCGCCGCCGAAGGATAGCGGGCGGATGTTCTGGCGCCGCACGTCGAGCTTGTCGGGATCGGCGTAGGTCGCCGGATCGCGGTTCGCGGCGCCGAGGAAGCAGATGACCGAGGCGCCCTTGTCGAGCTTCACACCACCGACCTCGACCTCCTCCAGCGCGACTCGGCCAGTCATCTGCACCGAGGAGTCGAAGCGCAGCAGCTCGTCCATGGCGTTGGGGATCAGCGACGGGTCGGCCTTCAGCGCTTCCCATTGCTCGGGATTGCGCTGCAAGGCCAGCAGGCCGTTGCCGATCAGATTGGCCGTGGTCTCGTGGCCGGCGGCGAAGAGCAGGCCGACATTGGCGCGCAGCTCCTCGGTCGTCAGGCGATCGCCCGCCTCCTCCGCCTGGACGAGCTGGGTCGTCAGGTCGTCTTTCGGCTCGCGGCGGCGGCGCTCGAACAACGAATCGAAATAGGCGCCGACGACCCGGCCGTTCTCATTGACCGCGTCCATCTCCGCGCGGCTGAGCGGCACGGGATCGATCAGCCGGCCATTGACCTTGTACTGGTCGAAGAACTGGCCGCGATCCTCCTCGGGGATGCCGAGCATGTCGCAGATCACGATCACCGGCAGGCGGTGGGCGAAATCCGCGATTACGTCCATCGCGCCCTTGGCGGCGACGCGGTCGATGAGCTGATCGACGACGGCAGCGATGCGCGGCCGCATCTCCTCGACGCGCCGCGCGGTGAAGGCCTTGGTCACCAGGCCGCGCAGGCGGGTGTGATCGGGCGGATCGAGCACCAGCATGGTACGCGCAAGACTGGCGACCGCCGGCTCGTTGAGCGCGTTCTCGCCGTAGCGGCGCTTCATGTTCTCGGCGTAGTTCTTGCCGAAGCGCTTATCGCGCAGCACCAGGGCGACGTCCTCATAGCGGGTCATCACCCACTGGCCGAGCGGCGACAGCCAGACCGGCGCGGCGGCGCGAAGCTGGTGATAGATAGGATACGGGTCGGCGATGAAGGCCGGGTCCAGCGGATTGAAAACGGGCACCTGCGGCGCCAGCGAGTCGGGCATGAGGGTTTCCTGATGGTGATGGCGCCACCATAGCCGAACGGCGCACGGCGCACTACCCGCCGGGCGCTGGCTGTCCTACCGTCCGGGCCGGAGCAAACGCGCACTGAGGACGATATGTACTTGACGCAGGGACTGCGCCGCGCCGCGCAGCTCAAACCGAAGGGCGCCTCGACGGTGTTCCTGGATCGCCGCCGTACCTGGCGCGAGACCGTCGAGCGCGTGGCGCGGGTCGCAGGCGGCCTGCGCGGCCTGGGCGTGGCCAAGGGCGATCGCGTGGCGATCCTGGCGCTCAACAGCGACCGATACTTCGAGCTGATGTACGCGATTCCCTGGCTGGGCGCGGCGATGGTGCCGCTCAACACCAGGCTGGCGACGCCGGAGATCGAGTACATCCTCGATGATTCCGGATCGGCGGTGATATTTGTCGACGGCGCGATGAAGCACCACGCCGAGGCGCTAGCCGGCAAGCTGCCGGCGCTGAAGCATCTGATCTATCTCGACGACGACGCGACGCCGTCGGGCATGACCGCCTACGAGACGTTGGCCAAGGCGGCGCCGGTCGACGATGTCGGCGCCGGCGGCGATACATTGGCCGGGCTGTTCTACACCGGCGGTACCACCGGGCGTTCAAAGGGCGTGATGCTGAGCCACAACAATCTGGTGTGGAACGCGATGAACGCCGTCGCCGGCATCGGCTTCGACGGCGAGACCACCTACATCCACTCCGGCCCGATGTTCCATCTCGCCGACGGCGCCTCGAGCTTCGGCGTCACCCTGGTCGGCGGTATCCACGCTTTCGTGCCGCGCTTCGACGCGCTGGATTGCCTGCGGACCATCGAGCGCGAGAAGGTCACCCACGCGCAGTACGTGCCGACCATGATCAACATGATCTGCAATCACCCCAGGCTGGCCGAGTTCGACATCTCGACGCTCGGGCTGATCCTCTACGGCGCCTCGCCGATGCCCGAGGGCGTGCTGCGCAAGGCGCTGGAGGTGATGCCAAATTGCCGCTTCATGCACGCCTACGGCATGACCGAGGCGGCGCCGATCCTCACCCTGCTGCCGACGCGCTACACCACGCTCGACGGCCCCTACGCCGGCCGCATCAAGTCGTGCGGGCTTGCCGCGCACACCGCCGAGATCAAGATCGTCGGGCCCGACCGCAAGGAGGTGCCGCGCGGCGCGTCGGGCGAGATCGCCGCCAAGGGGCCGATGATCATGCTGGGCTACTGGAACAAGCCGCAGGAGACGGCGGCCGTGCTGGAGGATGGCTGGTACTACTCCGGCGACGCCGGCACTATGGACGACGAGGGCTTCGTCTTCATCGTCGACCGTCTGAAGGACATGATCATCAGCGGCGGCGAGAACGTCTATTCTGCCGAGGTCGAGAACGCGATCTCGCTGCTGCCCGGCGTCGCCGAGGTCGCGGTGATCGGCATCCCCGACGCGCGCTGGGGCGAGACCATCCACGCCATCGTCGTGCCGCGCGCCGGCGCGAATTTGACCGCCGAAGCCGTCATCGAGCACTGCCGCACGCAGATCGCCGGCTACAAGCTGCCGCGCAGCGTCGCCTTTCGTGACCAGCCGCTACCGCTCTCCGGCGCCGGCAAGGTGCTGAAGCGCGACCTACGCGAACCGTTCTGGAAGGGATTCGAGAAGCGGGTGAATTGACGTCCTCACTACCTTCCCCCGCCAGCGCGGAAAGGTAAGCTGGTGACATGAGCGCCATCCCCTACTTCGACTGGATCGCCCACCACGCCGGCCGCCGTCCCGCGACCCTGGCGATCCACGACCTGCACACCGGCCGCAAGCTCAGCTACACGCAGCTCGACGAGCGCGCGCGCCGGCTGGCGTCGCACCTCCAGGCCAACGGTATCGGTCGCGGCGATCGCATCGCCATCCTCTCGCCGAACTGCCCGGAGTACTTTGAGCTGCAATTCGCCGCCGGCAAGATCGGCGCGATCATGCTGCCGTTGAACTGGCGGCTGACCGTCGCGGAGCTCGAGTACATCCTGAACGATGCCGGGCCGAAGATGCTGGTTCACGATTCGAGCTTCACCGCGCAGGCGCGCGACTTGAAGGGCCGCGTCGGCATCGCGCACCTGCTGGAGATCGACATCGATCGTGCCGACAGCGCCTACGAGCGCGCACTGATGGCCGCGTCGGCCACGCCGCGTACGGTGGCGCTGACGCACGACGACACCGCCATGGTCATGTACACGTCAGGCACGACCGGGCACCCGAAGGGCGCGATCATTACCCACGGGATGAACTTCTGGAACTGCGTGAACCTCGGCATCCCGGCGCTGATCTCGCCGCGCACGGTGCAGCTCGTCGTGCTGCCGCTGTTCCATACCGGCGGGCTGAACTGCTACGCCAACCCCGTCCTGCATGCCGGCGGCACGGCCCTGATCATGCGTGCCTTCGATCCCGGCCAGGCGCTCGACCACATCGGCGACCCTGATCTGGGTATCACCCACTTCTTCGCCGTGCCGGCGCCCTACCAGTTCATGATGCAGCACGCAAAATTCCAGGGCTGCGACCTGTCGCGGCTGCAGATCGCCGGGGTCGGTGGAGCGCCCTGCGCGCTTCCCATCCTCGAGGGCTGGGCGGCGCGCGGCGTCCCGCTGGTGCAGGGCTGGGGCATGACCGAGACCAGCCCGGCCGGCACCATGCTCGACGCCGCCGACGCGCTGCGTAAGCTCGGCTCGGCCGGCAAGGCGCTGATGCATACGGCGGTGCGCATCGTCGACGATGCGGGCCGCGACGTGCCGCGTGGCGCGATTGGCGAGCTGTGGACCAGGGGCCCGCACATCACGCCGGGCTACTGGAACAACCCCGAGGCCACCGCGAAGGCCTTCACCGATGGCTGGCTGCACACCGGTGACGCGGCGCGCGAGGACGAAGAGGGCTTCATCTTCATCGTCGATCGCTGGAAGGACATGTACATATCGGGCGGCGAGAACGTCTATCCGGCCGAGGTCGAGAACGTGCTGTTCCAGCTGCCGCAGGTCGCCGACGCCGCCGTGATCGGCGTGCCCAGCGAGCGTTGGGGCGAGGTCGGCAAGGCGGTGCTGGTGCTGAAGCCCGATCAGGCCTTGACGGCTGACGATGTCATCCGCCATTGCCTCACGCGGCTGGCGAAATTCAAGGTGCCGCAGTCGGTCGAATTCGTCGAGGCGCTGCCGCGCAACGCCACCGGTAAGGTGTTGAAACGCGAGCTGCGCACGATGTATGTCGGCGCCGCGACCCCGGCGATCACCTGATCGGCCGACAGGAGAAGAACACCATGGCTATCCGCAAGATCAAGAGCAGCGCCGAGAAGCTCAAGGCGCTCGACGAGCGCATCGCCGCCGCCAAGGCCGATGCGTCCCCGGCCAAGCAGCGCCAGGCCAAGAAGATCGCCCGCTCGCGCGCCGTGCTGGCCCACAAGACCGCCAAGGCCAAGCCGAAGGCGGCGAAGAAGTAGCTGGGAGTGCCGGCGCGCTAGGTCTCGCCTGTACAGAATTTGGACCTACCTTCCCCCTCCGGGGGAAGGTAAGACCAAGTCGCTGCCTTGGGCTTCACACCGACATGATCATTCGTTGCGTCGAGGGCGAGAAGCCGAACGCTTCGTAGAAGCGGATCGCCTCGGTGTTGAAGCTGTGGGCCACGAGTTCGACATGGGTGGCGCGGCGTTGGCGAGCCCATTCGACGCAGGCCGCCAGCAGGCGTCGGCCGACGCGGCGGCGGCGATGGCGTTCGAGCACCACCAGCGTGTCGATCTCGACGACCACCCGCGGCACGGCGCCGGTGAATTCCGACGGCGGGCGGATCAGCAGCACGGCCAGCCCGGCCAGGCCGTCCGCCGACGCGGCTACCAGCATGTTCGATGCCGGCCCGCACAGAATGCGTTCGACATGCGCGGGCGAGCGTGCCGGGCCGTCGAATTCCTGGAAGATGTCGGGTCGCGCCGCGCGGTGCAGCGCGTCGATCTCGGCGAACAGCGCGTTCATGCCGTCGTAGTCGCGCGGCGATCCGGCGCGAATGGTGATCGGCAGCGATGGCAACGCCGCCGTGTCGGTATCCTCGATCTGTTCCGCGAGCATGGTGCTCTCCTCCGGGCGCGGTGTCTGCCGCCCGCGGGCCCGGAGGTGAGGTGTTGAAACAACAAAGCCGCCGGACCGCGGCGGCTTTGTCTGGTCGTGACCGAACGCGCCGCCCTATGGGAGCGACGTAAAATACCAGCGCGAGGCGATGGAGCGTCCATTCATGGGGCGATTCTATACAGGGCCGCGCTATGCTGGTCAACGACATCACGGGAATCAGGCATGCGCATCGGTATCGACCTCGGCGGCACCAAGATCGAAGGCATCGTGCTCGGACCATCCGGCGCGGAGATCGCGCGCGAGCGTGTCGACACCCCGCAAGGTCCCTACGACGACACGATCGAGGCGATCCGCGCGCTGGTTGATCGACTCGAGCGGTCGGCCGGCCGGCGCTGCAGCGTCGGCGTGGCGACGCCCGGCGCGATCTCGCCGGCCACCGGCCTGATCAAGAACGCCAACTCGGTGCGGCTCAACGGCCGCCCGCTCGATGCCGATCTCGCCCGCGCGCTCGGCCGGCCGGTGCGGCTGGCCAACGACGCCAACTGCTTCGCGGTGTCGGAAGCCGCCGATGGCGCAGCGGCCGGCGCCGCGGTGGTATTCGGCGTCATCCTCGGCACCGGCGTCGGCGGCGGCGTGGTGATCGATGGCCGTCCGCTGACCGGCCTGCACGCCATCGCGGGCGAATGGGGGCACAACCCGCTGCCGACGCCGCATGATGACGAGCGCCCGGGCGATTCCTGTTATTGCGGTCGGCAGGGCTGCGTCGAGACCTGGATCAGCGGCCCCACCCTCTCCCGTCAATTCGAACGACTGAGCGGCCGCAGCCTGCGCCCCACCGAGATCGCCCAGGCGGCCGAGGCCAGTGACCCGCAAGCGGCAGCGATGATGGAGCGTTACTGCGATCGCCTGGCGCGCGCTCTGGGCGGCGTCATCAACCTGATCGACCCTGATGCCATCGTACTCGGCGGCGGCCTGTCGCTTATCGCCCTGCTCTACCGCCGGGTTCCGGAGCTCTGGCGGCAGAGCGTCTTCAGCGAACCCGGCCATATCCGCACACGTCTGTTGCCGCCCCGGCACGGCGACTCCAGCGGCGTGCGCGGCGCGGCGTGGCTTTGGCCAGCCGACCCTGGATGATTCATTGCGGTCCGCTTCGATCCTGCCCTAGGCTCCCTGCGCCTCGATATCCCGAAGGATCAAGCGATATGCCCGCCGAGAGTCTGCCCGCCGACCCCGCCTCCCTCGACGCGCTGCGGTGGCGCTGCATCGGCCCGCCGCGCGGCGGCCGCGTCGTCGCCGTCGCCGGCGACTACAGCGATCCCATGACGTTCTATTTCGGCGCCTGCGCCGGCGGCATCTGGAAGACCACCGATGGCGGCGTCTACTGGCGCAACGTCTCGGATGGCTTCCTGGGCAGCTCTTCGGTCGGCGCCATCGCCGTCGCGCGTTCCGACTCCAACGTGGTCTACGCCGGCATGGGCGAGACGACGATCCGTCTCGACGTCTCCTACGGCGACGGCGTCTACAAGTCGACCGACGCCGGCCGCACCTGGAGCCATGTCGGCCTGCGCAACTCCAAACATATCGGTCGGGTCTGCATCCACCCCAAGGATCCCGACCTCGTCTACCTCGCGGTGCTGGGCGACATTTTCGGCCCGAGCGAGGAGCGCGGCGTCTACCGGACCAAGGATGGCGGCAGGAACTGGGAGCGCGTGTTGTTCCGCAACGCCGACAGCGGCGCCGTCGACCTGTCGATGGATCCCAACAACCCCCGTATCCTGTTCGCGACCATCTGGGAGACGCGGCGCAATTTCTGGAACATCTCCAGCGGTGGCCCCGGCAGCGGCCTGTTCCGCTCGATGGATGGCGGCGACACCTGGCAGGAGATCTCGCGCAACACCGGCCTGCCCGACGGCATGCTGGGCAAGATCGGCGTCGCCGTATCGCCCGCCCGCGCCGGCCGCGTCTGGGCGCTGATCGAGACCTCGGCCGAGAAGACCGGGCTCTATCGGTCGGAGGACTACGGCGCGAGCTGGAAGGTAGTGTCCACGCACCGCGACCTCATGCATCGGCCCTGGTACTACACCCATGTCTTCGCCGACACTGGCCATGCCGACACGGTCTATGTGACCAATCTGCAGATGTGGAAGTCGACCGATGGCGGCTCCAGCTTCAGCGAGATCACCACGCCGCACGGCGACAACCACGATCTGTGGATCGACCCGGCCAATCCCAGGCGCATGATCGAAGGCAACGACGGCGGCGCCAACGTCTCGTTCAACGGCGGCGACACCTGGTCGTCGATCTACAACCAACTGACCGGGCAGTTCTATCGCATCGACGTCGACAACCAGTATCCCTACCGTGTCTACGGCACGCAGCAGGACAACACCTCGATCTCCGCGCCCAGCGCCGCCGAATGGGGCGCGATCACGCTGGGCGACTGCATCTATCCCGGCACCGGCGAGAGCGGCTTCATCGCCGTTAAGCCCGACGATCCCAACATCGTCTATTGCGGCGCCGTGGGCTCGAGCCCGGGCGGCGCCGGCGCGCTGCAGCGCTACGACCTGCGCACGCGGCAGATGCAGCTGGTCAACGTCTGGCCCGAGGAGTCGACCGGCATCGCGCCCAAAGACCTGAAGTATCGCTTCGCCTGGACCTTCCCCATCGTCTTTTCGCCGCACGACAGCGGCGTGCTCTACGCCGGCGGCAATTGCGTCTTCCGCACGCGCGACGAGGGCATGAGCTGGCAGCCGATCTCGCCCGATCTCAGCCTCAACGACGTCTCGCGCCAAGGCGCCTCGGGCGGGCCGATCACGCGCGAGAGCGCCGGCGCGGAGATCCACGCGACCTGCGCCAGCGTCGTCGAATCGCCGCATCGCAAGGGCGAGATCTGGGCCTCGACCGATGACGGCCTGGTGCATGTCACGCGCGACGACGGCAAGACCTGGACCAACGTCACGCCCAAGGACATGCCGCCTCTAGCCTATGTCGGCTGTGTCGAGATCTCGCGGCACAACCCCGACACGATCTATCTCGCAGCCACGCGCTACAAGCTGGCCGACTATCACCCTTACCTCTTCCGCAGCAACGACGGCGGCAAGAGCTGGACCTCGATCGTCGGCGACTTCCCGTCGGACGAGATCAGCCGTGTCGTGCGGGCCGATCCCGTGCGCGCCGGCCTGCTGTTCGTCGGCACCGAGACCGGCGTGTTCTACAGCCTCGACGACGGCCGGCACTGGTTGCGGCTACCCGGCGGCCTGCCGGTGGTCCCGGTCTACGATCTGAAGATCAAGGGCGCCGATCTCGTGGCCGGCACGCATGGCCGCTCGTTCTGGATTCTCGACGACATCACGCCGCTGCGTGAGATCGATGCCGCGCGGCGCGCCACCCGCGTCTTCACGCCGCGCGAGACGGTGCGTCAGAAGCTGACCTTCAGCGCGTTGGCCGGGTTGCGCACCGGCACCGGCTACCAGCTCTCCTTTGGTATCGGCGGCGCTATCCTGAGCACCGACAAGCCGGACGGGACCAAGGGGCGCGAGTACCTCGACGTCGGCGAGAACCCGCCGAATGGCGCCATCATCTATTACTGGCTGGCCGACGCCGCAGACGCGCCGATCACGCTCACGATCCGAGACGCGTCGGGCGCCGTCGTCGCCGCGTTCCGCAGCGATGACCAGGCGCTGACAGCCGCGCGGCGCCCCCAGGTGAAGCCTGGGCTCAACCGCTTCGTCTGGGACCTCAAGCATAGCGGCCCGACCAAGCTCGATCCGGCGCTCGCGCCGGCGCGCAACAAGCCGCTGGCGACCGAACCTGACAGCGTGGCCGGCCCCGCCGCCGTGCCGGGCGGCTACACGGTCGAGCTGGCCGCCGGTACGCACAAGAGCACCGCGGCGTTCCGCGTCGCGAAGGACCCGCGCGTCAGCACCAGCGACGAGGCGTTCGCCAGGCAATACGCCCTGCATCGCAAGCTGGTCAACTGCGTCGGACGGCTGCACGAGGGCGTCAACCGCGTTCGCCGCATCCGTCGCCAGATCGGCGACCTGACCAGCCGCGCCAGCGGCCTGCCCGACGGCTTCGGGCTCAGCGCCAAGACCTTGAGCGACGGGCTGTTGGCGATCGAGGGCGTGCTGGTCGACTTCAACCGGCAATCGGTGCGCGACGTGCTGCGCAATCCGGCGGGCCTCAACGACACGCTGGCCGACATGATCAACATGGTGATCATCGCCGACGCCGCGCCGACGACGCAGACTGAAGCGGTATCGAGCGAGACGATGACACGCGTCGATGGCGAGCTGGCGAAGCTTGAGGCGCTGATCGTCAACGAGCTGGCGGCACTCAACGGCACGATCGGCCAGTCGGCCGCCTATGCGATCGGCTGAGGGCGCGGCATGTGGCGTCAGCCATCGGGCTTTTGGCTTCTGTTCGTCACCGACCTGATCGTCCGCGCGGGCTATCAGATGGCCAAGAGCCCGGTGCTGCCGCTGCTGGCGGCGTCGCTGGGCGCCAACAAGGTCACGATCGGCGCCATCGTCGGCGTGTCGACGCTCACCGGCACGGTGTTCAAGCCGTTTGTCGGCGCGCTGTCGGATCGCTGGGGGCGCAAGATCTGGTTCTTCACCGCGCTCCTGCTGTTCGCCGGCTTTCCGTTCCTCTACCGCTTCATCGAGACACCCGACCAACTGATGTTGCTGCGCATCATCCATGGTTCGGCGACGGCGATCTTCGGGCCGGTGACTCTGGCGATCGTCGCTGAGCTTGGCCGCGACAACCGCGCGACGCGGCTGGGCATTTATGAGATGGCGCGCGGCGCCGGCCATATGATCGGACCCGCCGCCGCCGGGTTGCTGCTCGCGGTCAGCGACGTGTCGACCGTCTTCACCGTCGTCGGCCTGCTGAGCTGCGCGGCGATGGTGCCGGCGGTGTTCGTGCCGTTCGACTCCAGCACAATCGAGCCGGTCAGGCGACCCAGCCTTCCGCGCCAGCTCGCCGACGGCTTCCGCCATGCCGTCGGCCGCGCCGAGATCTGGGGCGTCGGCGCGCTGGAGTTCGCCGTCTACGGCTCGCTGTACTCGCTCAAGGCATTCCTGCCGATCTTCGCGCTCCAGGCAGGCTACGGCGTGTGGGCCGCCGGCCTGTTCTTCACCCTGCAGGAGGGCGCGCATCTGCTGGTACGGCCTGTCGGTGGACGTACCGCCGATCGCCACGGCGCCACGCCGGCGATCGCGATTGGCATGCTCGCCATTGGCAGCGCGCTGATCCTGCTACCCTATGCGCCCACCGCCACCACGCTGCTCATCCTCGCGGTGCTGGTCGGCGTCGGTCAGGGATTCACCTTCCCGGCCACGGTGTCGGTGATCAGCAACACCATCGCCGCCGATCACATCGGCCTCGGGCTCGGCGTCTATGGCGCGCTGCGCAATCTCGGCAAGGTGGCCGGCCCTGTGGCCATCGGCGCGCTGCTGGAATTCCTGCCGGCCAAGCTGGTGTTCCCCGGCCTCGGCGCCACGGCGCTGGTGATCTGCGTCGCGTTGGCCGTCGGCTACGTCCAACGCCGGCGGTTACGGCTGGGATCCTGATCGGCCCTCAGCACTTTGGCATCGCCACTTTCTCGATGCGTTCGATGACATACTCGAAGCGCAGTGGACCCGCCGTCTGCACGCCGAGGATCTCGACGCCATTGTCGAGCATCGCCGCGCCCCAGGTGTGCGACGGCTCCATCGCGTCCTGTTCCTTGCTGTCGAAGAACGACATGTGCATGTAGAACGGCTCACGGCCGGCGACGAGGTCGCTGTCGCCCGGCGGTGGCGGCAGTTCGCGCGCCCGGCGCGGCGCGATGCCGATGATGCCGGTCATGCGATAGGGCGGCTCGGCCTTCTCGCCGATGAACACTTTGTACTCGAAGCCGTCGCGCCCGACCTTGCGGTCGGCGATGCCCTTGGCCAGCGCGGCCATCGGAAACAGCGTATCGGCCGGCAGGGCGACCGTGCGGGTCGCCGGCGACGTGAACTTGGCCTCGCCTTCGCCGCCGTCTTTCAGCTCGGCGCTGCCACGAATCACCGGTCGCGTCGCGCCATCGTGCTTGCTGCGCGTCTCGAAGCGATAGCGCTTGCCGTCGAGTGACTCCGATCCGCCCCAGGTCTGCTCGAGACGGAAATCCTGGCCGCCGCCCGAGGCGGTCAGATCCATATGCTGGCGCCACTCCAACCCATCGCAGGTGCGCGTAAGCTCGTAGGCTATCGTGCCCGAGGCGTTGAGCGGCAGCGTGCCGGCGGCGACGGGCGCCGGGCGGATTTTGTAGAGCGCGCGATGTGGCACGAGGTCCTGAACCTGCGCCATCGCCGGCCAGGACAGCGCGCAGGCGGCGACCAGCGCGCCGAAGATACGAGCCATCAGCATCGCGGGCGCGGCAACGCGTCGATGCGCTGCAGCCTCGCGTTGATGGCGAGGTCGCCGTAGTCCAGGACCATCGAACGCGCCACGCCGTTGGCTTGCAGCTCCATCGACACCTCGTACTCGGGTTGCCCCTCCTGGTCGTTGGCGGCGTAGAACGCCAGCCGGACCGACCAGGCCTGCTGGTTGCGCAGCAGCGCGAGATCGCCTCGCGGCGTCGGCGACAACTGCCGGCGCGGCGACGGGCCGATCACCGCGTTGACCTTGAACGCGCCGTCGAGCCGCGCGCCATCGAACAGACTGTAGGACTTCACCGTCTCGCCGGCGCGCGCGTCGTCGATCAGGCGCGAGAGGTGCTGCACCGGGAAGATCGTGCCCTGCGGCAACGGGAATTCGCGCTCTTCCGGCTGGGTGAAGCGCGCCTTGCCGGTGCCATCGGCCGACAGATCGGCGATGCCGCGCAACTCGTCCTCAAGCTCGCCGTTCTGTGCGTTGCGCACGCTGAACTGCAAATTCGTGCCATCCTTGCTCTCGAGGCTGGCGAAGGTCGAGTCGGTGGTGAACTCGTCGCTGTCGGTGCGCAGGAAGGTGAGCTGGATGCGCTGCTTGGTCTCCCAGGATTCGCAGGCGTCGACCGTCTCGAGGATCATGGTGCCGCGCACGTCGACGACACCGCTCGAGCGCTTGGCGGTGCTCAGGCGCATCTCGTAGGTCGCGCGGTGCGCCACAAGGTCGGCCGCCGGCGCATTGCCGGCGAGCATGGCCACTGCGGCGCCGGCGATCACGCCACCGCCGAGCGTCCGACAAATTGTGGTAAGAAAAGACACTCCGAACGCCGGATGTTGGGGGCTGCGCCGAAAAGGCAGCCTAGACCACCATCGCCAAAAGTCGAGTCGCAACACGCCGCAGGGGAGATATGAAGTATCATGATCCACAGGAAACCACGCGTATTGGCGACCCGGCTGTTTCCACCTGCAGTCGAGGCCCGGCTGGCCGCCGGCTTCGACGCCATTCTGAACCCCGATGATCATGTCCGGGACGGGACAACAGTCGCCAAGCTGGCGGAGGGCTGCGACGGCGTGATGTGCGCCGCGGGCGATCCGCTGGGTGCGGCGACCATCGACGCGCTGCCCGCCTCGGTGAAGATCATCGCCACCTTCTCCGTCGGCTACGAGCATGTCGACGTCGCCGCCGCGGCGCGCCGTGGCATCGTTGTGACCAACACCCCCGACGTGCTCACCGACGCTACCGCCGACATCGCGTTGCTCTGCATGTTGGGCGCCGCGCGCCGGGCGCAAGAGGCCGAAGCCGTGCTGCGCCAGCGCCGTTGGACGGGCTGGGCGCCGACCCAGTTCATGGGCACGCACCTCGGGGGCAAGCGTCTGGGCATCTTCGGCATGGGCCGCATCGGCCAAGCGACCGCCGACCGGGCGCGCGCCTTCGGTATGGACATCCACTACTGCAACCGCTCGCGCCTGCCGGCAGCGCAGGAAAAGGGCGCGACGTTCCACGCCGATGCGGAGGCGATGCTGCCGCTCTGCCATTTCCTGTCGATCAACGCGCCGATGACCCCAGCGACACGCAAGTGGCTCGACGCTCGACGGATCGCGCTGCTGCCCGACGGCGCGATCGTGGTGAACACGGCGCGCGGCGGCGTGGTCGACGACGAGGCGCTGATCGCCGCGCTCAAGAGCGGAAAACTGGCGGCCGCGGGCCTCGATGTCTTCGACGGCGAGCCGCGCATCCATGACGGCTACTACAGCGCGCCCAACACCTTCCTGCTGCCGCATCTCGGCTCGGGCACGATCGAAACCCGCAACGCCATGGGATTCAAGGCCTTGGACAACCTTGAAGCGCTGCTGTTGCGCGGCGAGCGGCCGCCCAACCTGGTGGGCGCCTAACGCCGAGGCTTGAGACGAGAACCCGCCGCCGCGACTCCAGCCCCCTCAGGTGTCGGCGCGACGGCGGGTTGACCGGCTGAGCCGAAGCGTGCCTCGCCAGGCACGGAAGCGGCGGCGGTCATCGGATTGGGCGGAGCGTCGAGGACCGGCGGCTTGTGCTTCGCCAGGGTCTGTCGGGCTTCATCGCCAGTCAGCAGTTCTCCGCCATCGCCGGCGGAGCGAACGACCTCTGTGCCGCTCTCGCCGTTGGAACGGAACGGCGCATTGGGGTCGACATTGTAGGGGTCGGGGGCCCCCACGGGTCGGTCCTTGCACAGGGGACCACCGCGCACGATGGCGCGAAAGGCGCCGCAGTCGCGCTGGGTGTTCATCGACACAAGGTGATCGGTGCTCGACTTGCCGGTGGCGACAAGGAGACCGCCATCGGCCGCGTAGCTGCCCACCGCCACAGCGACCGGCAGGGCGCAGCCAGGCAGAAAGCCTGTTATGCCGATCAGCAGGGCCGCAGTGAGGGTAAATTTCATTATTAGTTTAAGACTCTTATATATTTAATTGAAATATATCATTAAATACAAAATTCATCAACAATAATCTCAAGGCGTGGCTCTGACGAAGCGCCGATAGCAGTCCAGCAGATGTCCCCCAGCCTGTTTGCTGCCTTCGAGCGACACCCGATAGCTCTCGCCGCTCGGGAAGCCGATGCGCAGCCATTCGCCACCGCGCATCTGCTCCAGCAGGCGCTGCGCGTTGGCGTCGAAACGAGCCTCGACGAACACGGTGTCCGAGGCGGTGGGCGAACGCCGGGCGATCACCTCCCAAGGGCCATGGCGATCGATCCGCAGATGGATGGCGGCGCTGGTGCTCGCGGGAATTCGCCACTGGGAGTTCTGCAGGACCAGGCGCTGGACGTCGCCGGGCGCGATGGCGTAGGCCACGCCCGAGCCCTCGCCGATATTGCTCATCAGGCACTGCACCGGGCCGGTGAAGCCGGCGCCGATGGCCTTGACGGTCCAGCGTCCGACCTTTGGCGCCTCCCACAGCGTGGAGGGCGCCGCCCCCTGCCCCACGGCCGACAGGCTTCCGAGCACGGCGATGAGACCCGCCATGACCGGAAGCGCGCGCATGTCAGTCGGCCTTCTTCGGCGGCAGGGCCACGCGCAGGCTGAGCTCGCGCAGGCGTTCGGCCGGCACCTCGGCCGGCGCCTCCATCATCAGGTCCATCGCCTGCTGGTTCATCGGAAAGGCGATGACCTCGCGCAAGTTCGGCTCGTCGGCCAGCAACATGACGATGCGATCGACGCCGGGCGCCGAGCCGCCATGCGGCGGCGCGCCATACTTGAAGGCGTTGAGCATGCCGCCGAAGCGCTGCTCGACCTCCTCGCGGCTGTATCCCGCGATGCCGAAGGCCCTGTACATGATCTCCGGCCGATGGTTGCGGATGGCGCCCGAGGACAGCTCCACGCCGTTGCAGACGATGTCGTACTGATAGGCCTTGATGGTCAGGGGATCCTGCGACTCCAGCGCTTCCAGTCCACCCTGCGGCATCGAGAACGGGTTGTGGCTGAAATCGATCTTCTTGGCCTTCTCGTCGTATTCGAACATCGGGAAGTCGACGATCCAGCAGAAGCGGAACGCGCCCTTCTCGACGACGTCCATATCGGTGCCAATGCGGGTGCGGGCCTGACCGGCGAACTTCCACGCCGCCTCCGCCTTGTCGGCGACGAAGAACACCGCGTCGCCATCAACCGCGCCGGTCAGCGCCTTGAGCCGGGCCAGGCGTTGCTCGTCGACGAACTTGGCGATCGGCCCTTTCCCCGCGCCGCCTTCGAGCACGATGTAGCCCAGGCCAGGCTTGCCCTCGCCCTGTGCCCAGGAATTCAGCTTGTCGAAGAAGCTGCGGGGTTGGGAGGCCGCTCCCGGCGCGCGGATCGCGCGCACCACGCCACCCGCGGCGACGATCGAGGCGAAGACCTTGAACGTCGAGCCGGCGAAGACCTCGCCGATATCGCTAATCACCAGTGGGTTGCGCAGATCGGGCTTGTCGGAGCCGTATTTCAGCAACGCCTCGTCATAGGCGATGCGCGGGAACGCGCCTGACGTGACCGTCCATGGCGTGTCCTTGGAATAGCCCGCGAACTCCTCGAACACGCCGCGCAGCACCGGCTCGATGGCGGCGAACACGTCCTCCTGGGTGACGTAGCTCATCTCGAAATCGAGCTGGTAGAACTCGCCCGGCGCGCGGTCGGCGCGCGCATCCTCGTCGCGGAAGCAGGGCGCGATCTGGAAGTAGCGGTCGAAGCCCGACACCATCAGCAGCTGCTTGAACATCTGCGGCGCCTGCGGCAGCGCGTAGAACTTGCCGGGATGGATGCGGCTGGGCACCAGGTAGGAGCGCGCGCCCTCGGGGCTGTCGGCCGTCAGAATCGGCGTCTGGAACTCGGTGAAGCCCTGCTCGATCATGCGCCGGCGCAAGGACGCGATGACCTGGCTGCGCAGCATGATATTGCGATGCAGCTTGTCCTTGCGCAGGTCGAGGAAGCGGTACTTCAGCCGCAGATCTTCGGGCGTCGTGTCGTTCTCGGCGTAGACCGGGATCGGCAGGCCCTCGGCCATCGACTGGATGACCATCTCGGCGGCGCGTACCTCGACGGCGCCAGTGGGCAGACGCGGATTGACCGTCGAGGCCTCGCGCGCCACGACCGGGCCGGTGACGGTGACCACGCTTTCGGTACGCACCGCTTCGGCGTTGGCGAAGGCCTGGGCCGCTCCGGTGTCGAACACCACCTGGGTGACGCCGTAATGGTCGCGCAGATCGATGAACAACAGCCCGCCATGGTCGCGCTTGCGCTGCACCCAGCCTGACAGGCGGACGGTCTGGCCGACATGCTCCGGGCGGAGCTGCCCGCAGGTATGGGAGCGGTAGGCGTGCATGGGGCGGATTCCTGAAAAACGCGTCCGGCGGCGCGGGAAAAGGCACGGTTTGGCGGCCAAAGTCAACCAACTGGCCGATCTGCGGCCTTCGGCGCTTGGACGCGACCCGGCCATCAGTCTATACAGCCACCCGAACATGCAAATGATAACGACAACGGCCGAACTGGCCGCGTTCTGTGAGCGTCTGTCGACCGCCGAGTTCGTCACCGTCGACACGGAGTTCATGCGGGAGCGTACCTACTGGCCGCAGCTCTGCCTGGTGCAGATTGGCGGGCCGGAAGAAGCCGCGGCGATCGATTCGATGGCCGAGGGCATCGACCTCTCGCCGCTCTTCACCTTGTTCGACAATCCCACCGTGCTGAAGGTCTTCCACGCCGCGCGGCAGGACCTCGAGATCTTCCTCAAGCTGATGGGCCACCTGCCGCAGCCTCTGTTCGACACCCAGGTCGCCGCCATGGTCTGCGGTTTCGGCGAGCAGGTCGCCTACGACACGCTGGCCGCGCGCATGGCCAAGGCCAAGATCGACAAGTCGAGCCGCTTCACCGACTGGAGCCGACGGCCGCTGTCGGAGAAGCAGCTGCACTACGCGCTCGCCGACGTGACGCATCTGAGGGTCGTCTACGAGAAACTGCACGACCGGCTGACACGTACCGGCCGCGAGGCATGGATCGCCGAGGAAATGGCGATCCTGCGCGATCCGTCGATCTATGTCGTCGAGCCCGAGGAAGCCTGGCGGCGGCTGAAGCCGCGCAACCCCAGCCCGCGACAGATCGTCATTCTGCGCGAGCTGGCGGCGTGGCGCGAACGCGAGGCGCAGCGGGTCAACGTGCCGCGCCAGCGCATCCTGCGCGACGAGCAGCTGCTGGAGATCGCCGCCCACGCGCCGGGCAACGTTGCCGATCTCGGCGCGACGCGTGGGCTGGGCAAAGGCTTCGTCGAGGGCAAGCAGGGCCAGGCGGTTCTCGCCGCCGTCGCCCGCGCGCTGGAGATCCCCGACAGCGAATTGCCCAGGCGCGAGCGCGGCCCGGAGCCGCTGCAGGTGCCTGGCGCCGTGGTCGATCTGCTGCGCGTGCTGCTGCGGCTGCGCTGCGACGCCACCGGAGTCGCCAGCCGCCTGGTCGCGGCGAGTGACGAGCTCGACCGCCTCGCCGCCGGCAAGCGCGACGTGCCCTGCCTGCACGGCTGGCGGGCGGAGATCTTCGGCAACGACGCGCTGCGGCTGATCTCGGGCGAGCTGGCGCTGGTGCTGAAGAACGACCAGATCCGCGTCATCGACGTGGTCGCCGCCCAGCCGTCCTGACTTTTCCATCCCTCGTCATTCGGAGCGCAGCGAGGAATCTCCCGGCAGTGGGACTCTGTCCGCCGGGGATCCCTCGCTGCGCTCGGAATGACGGATAGTCAGACCATCCGCACTTCGTGCTTGAGGTCGAAGGCCGAAGCGACGGCAGCCAGGCGGCGTTCGGTGACGTCGCCCAGGTGATTGCGCAGCGCCTCGGGCACCAATAGCTCGAGCTGCTTCTCGGTGCGCCGCAAGCCGACCCGTGGCAGCAGGCCCGGCGCGCCGCCGGAGAGGTTGTAGGACAGGCGCAAGGCCGCGCCGAGCCGGCGCGCGAAGCTCTGCGCGGCGCCATCGGCCAAGGTCGTCGCCGTCGCCGTCCACGGCACGCGCGGGATGCTGTCGTAGCGCCACGCCATCGCCAGCGCCAAGGTCGCGCGTTCGCGATGGTCCATGCCCGGCGCCGGCATGTGCAGCACGCGCGCATGCGCCTGCTCGGCGCGGTAGTCGGGATGATCGTCCCAGGCGATATCGCTGATATGGCAGGCCGCCAGCCGCAAGGTGCGCTCGCCCGCCGACTCGCCCGAGAAGATCGGGGTGAGCCAGTCGAAGACCTCGACGGGCGAGAGATCGAAGCGGCGCCAGGCGACGCCTTCGTCCTCGGCGAAGGCGAGCAGCGGATGGCGCGCCTTCTCCGAGTCGGGCAGCTGGGTGAAGTAGAACCCCTCGCGCAGGCCGAAGGCCGAGAACACCACGCGGCGCGGCTTGAGCGCCGCCAGCACGCGCTCGAAGGCGACGCAGGCCAGCGGCAGCGACTCGGTGCGCCGGCGCGACACGCCGGCCATCTTCTCCAGCGATTTCGGGCTTTGCGCGGCGATGAAGCGGGCCCAGTCGCGCGCCTCGTCGCCCGGCACGGTGTAGTGATGGATGATGTGCAGCGGGTACTTCTTGTACTCCATGTGCAGGCGCGCAAAGGCACGCCAGGCGCCGCCCACGGGATAGAAGGTGCGGCCCGAGTATCGCGACAACCAGTCGACGCCGGCGATCGCGCTCTCGACCGCCTGCTTCGGGTCACGCTTGGCGGTCAGCAGCCGCAGCGGGCCGATCGGCAAGGTCACCCATGGCCCCAGCCCGGACTCCGACAGCGCCACCAGCTCCAGGCTGCCGCCGCCGAGATCGCCCATCACGCCGTCGACGCCGGGCATGCCGCACATCACGCCCAGGCCGGAGAGCCTGGCCTCCTCCTCGCCGCTGATCAGTTGTGGCGTCTTGCCGGCAATACGACCGATGCGGTCAATGAACTGCGCGCCGTCGGCCGCGTCGCGTACCGCCGCCGTGGCCAGCAGGTCGAGCCGGGCCACCTTCATGTTGCGCGCGAGATTGGCGAAACGCTCGATGTTGCCGACCGCCATCTCGACGCCCGGCGGGTAGAGATGGCCGGTGATATCGAGCTCGCGGGCCAAGCCGCACAGCACTTTTTCGTTGAACACCGGCAGCGGCGAGCGCGTGGCGCGCTCGTACACCACGAGGCGAATCGAGTTCGATCCGATATCGATGATGGCGACGCGACCGCTGCTCTGCATGCGCGCCCCGTGTAGCCGAAGCGCGCGAGCAATGCAGCCGAAAAGGTGCGCCCCGACCTCACCACGAGGAGCGTCCGAAGGACGCGTTTCCAGGTGTGGGCGCGACCCGAAGACCGATTACGCCGCCGCCTTCGGCGTCGGCCCGATGTAGCGCGACAGCGGCCGTACCAGGCGGCCGTGACGCTGCTGCTCCATGACATGCGCCGACCAGCCGACCGAACGGCCGACGGCAAAGAGCGGCGTGAAGGCTTCACGTGGGATGCCGACCGCCTCGAGCATCAGCGCGGTGTAGAACTCGACATTGGTGTCGAGCCGCCGGCCGGGCTTGAGCCGGCGCAAGGTGGCGATCACCGCTTGCTCGACGGCGCCGGCGAAGGCCAGGCGACCGGCATGCGAGCCGAGATCGCGCACGACGCTCTTCAGCACGTCGGCGCGCGGATCGCGCACCTTGTAGACGCGATGGCCGAAGCCCATCAGCCTGTCGCCGGCACGGATCGCCTCCTCCACCCAACGCGCGATGCGCGCTTCTGTGCCGATCTCGTCCAGCATGTCGAGCACCGGACCCGGCGCGCCGCCATGCAGCGGCCCCTTGAGCGCGCACAGACCGGCGATCAGCGCGGAGATCATCCCGGCCTGGGTCGAGGCGACGACGCGCGCGGCGAAGGTCGAGGCGTTGAACCCGTGATCGGCGATGGTGGTGAGGTAGGTGTCGAGCGCCCGTACGTGGCTCGCCGAGGCTGGTTGTCCGCGCAGGCAGCGCAGCAGATCAGCGGCGGCGCCCAGCAACGGATCGGGCGCGACCGGCGCCTTGCCCTCGGCTCGCCGCAACAGTGCCGGCAGGAAGACCTGGAGCGCGCCGCAGGCCCTGACATGCGCCGGCAGCTTCCCCTCGTCGGGCAGCATGCCCAGCCCGGCGCGCAGCGCCTCGATCGGCGTCAGGCCTTGGGTCACCTGGAGCAACCCCGGCACCAGCGCGAAGGCCGCGACCCGCGCCTGGCCGAAAAGGCCGGCCACGGCGTCGCGATCACCCGCGCTGTCGTCGAGATCGGCCCACAGCAGCGCCGCGATGCCCTCGAAGCCGATGCGCCCGGCGATCTCCTCCAGGAAATGGCCGCGCAGGATCAGGGTCCCCGCCTCGCCATCGACATGGCTCAGCACCGTCGCGCCGGCGACCACGCCGTCGAGGCCATTGTTTTCGTGGATGAGCGCTTGCATGGGTCCCTCCTTCGCAGGTGCGAAAAGGAATCGGCTTACACATCAATCTTGTCAATTTGGATAATATTGATCAATATAGACACATGATGGATCAACAATTGATCACCGCCCTCGAGGCATCCGAGCGCCTGGGCGTCAGCCGCGAGACGCTCTACGCCTATGTCAGCCGCGGCATGATCCGCTCCGACCCCGAGCCGGGTCCGGGTCGCCGCCGGCGCTACAATGCCGAGGACGTCCAGGCCCTACTCGACCGCAAGGCGCGCGGCCGCGGCGCCGAGGCGGTGGCCTCGCAGGCGATGAATTTCGGCGCGCCGGTGCTCGAGTCCGGCCTGACCCTGATCGACGCCGACCGCCTGCTCTATCGCGGCAAGGACGCCTGCGCGCTAGCCGCCGAAGCCAGCCTGGAGGACGTGGCGCGCCTGCTGTGGAGCGTCGACTCCGACCCCTTCGCCGACGCCGCCCTGCCCGAGATCGACGAGACGCTGAAGCGCGGCTGGGTCGCCAGCGCCCGCCTGGCGCCGATGGATCGCTGCCTCGCCATGCTGCCGCTGGCGGCGGCACAGGACACGCGCGCCTGGAGCCGCGATTCCAAAGCGCTCGCTGTGACCGGCACGCGCGTCGCGCGCCTGCTCGCCGCCATCGTCGCGGCGCGGTCGCCCTCCTCCATGCCGCTGCATCGCCAGATCGCCACCGCCTGGAAGCTTGACGAGCACGGCGCCGATCTGGTGCGCGCCGCTTTGGTGCTCTCGGCCGACCACGAGCTCAACGCCTCGACCTTCGCCGTGCGCATCGCCGCCTCGACCGGCGCCACGCCGTGGGGCGCAACGGTCGCGGGCCTCGCGGTGCTGCAGGGCCCCTATCACGGTGGCATGACACGGCGCGTCGCCTCGATGATGGAGGCGCTGCGCGGCGCCGAGGATCTCGACCGCGCCGTCGCCGAGCGCATCGAAAGCGGCGCACGCATCCCCGGCTTCGGCCATCGCCTCTATCCCGACGGCGACGTGCGCGCGCAATTCCTGCTCGAGCGGCTGAGCCACCGCCTGGGCGATCGCGAGGAGGTGCGCTACGCGCGCCGCCTGATCGCGGCGGCGAGCAAGGTGACCGGTCTGAAGCCCACGATCGACGTCGCCACCGTGGCGATCGAGCGTGCCTGCGGCATGCCCAAGGGTGCGGCGCTGGGCCTCTTCCTGCTCGGCCGCTCGATCGGCTGGATCGCCCACTTCATCGAGCAGACCGAGAGCGGCACGCTGATCCGCCCCCGCGCGCGTTACGTCGGGCCCGAGGCACCGGCGTTCTCCTGAATTCCTTCTCCCCGCGTTCGCGGGGACAAGGATTCAAGAGCCGCTGGTGGCTTTGTGCCGTTTGCCCTCGCGCCCTGGCACCAGCTTGGGCATCGCGCCGGGTTTGCGTAGCGCGCTGCCGCGGCCTGACAGCGACGGGTTGGTCATGAACCAGGTGTGGGCGCTGAAGGCGTCGGGGCCAGCCTTGCGCCTGGTGTAGACGCCCTCGCCGTCGAGATCCCAGGACTGCGCCTCGTCCTTCAGGTTGGCCACCATGATCTGGTCGAGGATCTGGCGGTGCACCGTCGGGTTCTCGATCGGCACCAGCAGCTCGACGCGTCGGTCGAGGTTGCGCGGCATCCAGTCGGCGGAGGAGATGAACACCTTGGCCTCGGGCGACGGCAGCGGATGGCCGTTGGCGAAGCAGACGATGCGGCAATGCTCGAGGAAGCGGCCGATGATGCTCTTCACCCTGATGGTCTCGCTCAGGCCCTTCACGCCGGGCCTGAGGCAGCAGATGCCGCGCACCACCAGCTCGATCGGCACGCCGGCCTGCGAGGCCTCGTAGAGCTTGTCGATGATGCGCGCGTCGACCAGCGAGTTCATCTTCGCCCAGATGCCGGCCGGCTTGCCCGTCGCGGCGTTGGCGATCTCGCGATCGATATTGGCCACCAGCGTGGCGCGCAGGGTCGCCGGCGCGACCGACAGCTTCTCCATCGCGTCGGGCTGGGCGTAACCGGTCATGTAGTTGAACACCCGCGCCGCGTCGCGGCCCATCGCCGGATCGCAGGTGAAGAACGAGGTGTCGGTGTAGATGCGCGCGGTAATCGGGTGGTAGTTGCCGGTGCCGAAATGCACGTAGGTGCGGATCGAGCCGCTCTCGCGGCGCACCACCATCGAGACCTTGGCGTGCGTCTTCAGGTCTAGGAAGCCGTAGACCACCTGCACGCCGGCACGCTCCATGTCGAGCGCCCAGCGGATATTGGCCTCTTCGTCAAACCGCGCCTTGAGCTCGACCAGCGCCGTCACCGTCTTGCCCGCCTCGGCCGCCTCGATCAGCGCCTTGACGATCGGCGAGTCCTTGCTGGTGCGGTAGAGCGTCTGCTTGATGGCGATCACCGCCGGATCGCGCGCCGCCTGGCGCAGGAACTGCACCACCACGTCGAAGCTCTCGTAGGGGTGATGCACGACGATGTCCTTGGCGCGGATCGCCGCGAAGCAGTCGCCGCCATAGTCGCGGATGCGCTCGGGAAAGCGCGGCTCGTAGGGCGGGAACTTCAGGTCGGGCCGCTCGTTGACGATCAGCGCGCTGACGTCGCCGATATTGAGAATGCGATCGAGCTCGAAGATGTCGACGTCGCCGGCGACGACCTCGAGCTGGTCGAACAGAAAGGCGCGCAAATCCGGATTCATGTCCGAGTCGATGGCGATCGACACCAGATCGCCACGCCGGCGCCGCTTGAGCGCGCTCTGGAACACCTGGACGAGGTCTTCGGCCTCTTCCGCGATCTCGACGTCGCTGTCGCGGATGACGCGGAACTGCCCGCGCGAGTCGACGGCGTAGCCCGGGAACAGCCGGTCGAGGAACAGGCCGATCAGCGTCTCCAGCGGCAGGAAGCGCACGGCGGCGCCCGGCAGACGCACGAAGCGGTCGATCTGCGGCGGCAGCGGCAGCAGCGCCATCATGGTGCGGTTGCCCGACGCGCTGCGCAGCTTGAGGATCTCGGCGAAGCCGAGATTCTGCAGGAACGGGAACGGGTGCGACGGATCGATCGCCAATGGCGTGAGCACCGGGAATACCTGGCCGATAAAATACTGGTCGAGCCAGGCGCGCTCGGCCTCGCTGAGCTCGGCCTCGTCGAGCACGGCGATGTCGTGCCGGCGCAACTCGTCGCGCAATTGCGACCACACCGTCTGCTGGGTGGTCATCAGCCGGCTGGCCGCCTCGCGGATCGCGGCGAGCTGTTCCGATGGCGTCAGGCCGTCGTCGCTGAGCTGGCTGGCGCGGGTCGGCAGCATGTCGCGCAGGCCCGCGACGCGCACCATGTAGAACTCGTCGAGATTGTTGGCGCTGATCGACAGGAAGCGCACGCGCTCGAGCACCGGATGGTTGGGATTGCTCGCCTCCTCCAGCACGCGGGTGTTGAAGGCGAGCCAGGAGAGTTCGCGGTTGATCAGCCGGCCCGGTGCGGATCGCGCCTCGGCGGTGCCCGAGGCGGCGGACGGCGCTGGCTGCACGCTGGCGTTCATGGTCAAAACGGGCGGCGGCCCGTCCTCCCTGTCTGTCGTGAGGGTAGCCAGAATCGTGCCGGCTCGCCCATTAAATTCTGGTTACGCACGCTCAACATATTGAAAATACAATCGAATACGGCGAGTGTGTGGCATGCGTCGCGACCTTGTCTTGTATCGCCACGCCAAGGCCGGGCTGGGCCGGCCGGGTGGCTCCGATCATGACCGGCCCCTGACGGGGCGCGGCCGGCGGGCCGCCGTCGCGATCGCCGCCGCCCTCGTCGCCCGCGGTGCGCCGCCCGACCTGATCTTGTGCTCGACCGCGCTGCGCACGCGCGAGACGCTCGAGCCCCTGCTCGCCCGGCTCACGCCGACGCCGCCGGTTTCGCTCGAGCCCGGCCTCTACCTCGCCAGCGCGCAGGCGCTTCTCGCGCGCCTGCGGCAAGTGCCCGGCGACGTCGAGCGGGTGATCCTGATCGGGCACAATGACGGCATGGCCGAGCTCGCCCGCGCGCTGGCGACCTCTGGCGATCCGGCCGCGCTCGGGGCGATAGCCATCAAGTACCCCACCGGCGCGGCGGCCTGTCTGCGCGCGACGCTCGACGACTGGTCCGACCTAGGGCATGCCGACGTATACCTGGAGGCGTTCCTGCGGCCGCGCGACCTCATGACCGGTGCCCCCAACCCATGAAGACCTTCCGCTCCATCGTCATCACCGGCGCATCGTCGGGCATCGGCGAAGCGCTGGCGCTCGACTATGCCCAGTCGGGCAATCGGCTGGCGCTGGGCGGCCGCGACGCGGCGCGACTCGAAGCCGTCGCTGACGCCTGCCGCGCGCGTGGCGCCGAGGTCGACGCGCGTACGATCGACATCGCCGACCGCGAGGCCATGGCGCAGTGGCTGCGCGCGCAGGACGCGGCGCGTCCGGTCGACCTGGTGATCGCCAACGCCGGCATCTCGATCGAGAAGGGCAAGGGCCAGGGCATCGACGAGGAGCGCACGCGGCGCACCTTCGCGGTCAATCTTGAGGGCACCTTCAACACGGTGTTCCCGCTGCTCGAGGCGATGCGCGCGCGTCGCAATGGCCAGATCGGCCTTGTCGCCTCGCTCGCCGGCTTTATCGGCCTGCCGCGCGCCGCAGCCTACAACGGCAGCAAGGCGGCGATGCGCGTCTGGGGCGAGTCGATCCGCCACCAGCTGCGTCCCGATAATGTCGGCGTCAGCGTCATCTGCCCGGGATTCGTCGAGAGCCGCATCACCGTGGGCAACGACTTCCCGATGCCCTTCATGATGACCGCCGCCCGCGCCTCGGCGATCATCCGCAACGGCCTCGCCAACGACCGCGCCCGCATCGCCTTTCCCCTGGGCACGAAGGCAGCCGTCTGGTTCGGCGCGACACTTCCGGGTAACGCGACCGATTGGCTGCTACGAAAGTTCTCGCGTTAGTCCTTCTCCCCGCCTTCGCGGGGAGAAGGAAGACAGTCACACCGCGCCGAACAACACGCTGGCGTTGGTGCCGCCGAAGCCGAAGGAGTTGGAGAGCGCGTAGCGTACCTTGCGTTGCTTGGCGACCTTGGGCACGAGGTCGATGTCGCAGCCGTCCGACGGATCGTCGAGGTTGAGCGTCGGCGGCACGGTCTGGTCGGTGATCGACTTGATGGCGAAGATCGCCTCGATCGCGCCGGCGGCGCCCAGCAAGTGGCCGGTGGCCGACTTGGTCGAGGACATCGACAGCTTGTAGGCGTCGGCGCCGAACAGACGCTTCACGGCGCCGAGCTCGATCTCGTCGCCTAGCGGCGTGCTGGTGCCGTGCGCGTTGACGTAGTCGATCTTGTCGGTCGTCAGCCCCGCGCGCTTGAGCGCCGCGCGCATCGAGCGGAAGCCACCATCGCCATCCTCGGCCGGCGCCGTGATGTGGTAGGCGTCGCCCGACAGGCCATAGCCCAGGACCTCGGCGTAGATCTTGGCGCCGCGCTTCCTGGCGTGCTCGTACTCCTCGAGGATGACGGCGCCGGCGCCCTCGCCCATGACGAAGCCGTCGCGGCCCTTGTCCCATGGGCGCGACGCGCGCTCGGGCGTGTCGTTGTAGCCGGTCGACAGCGCCTTGCAGGCGTTGAAGCCGGCGATGCCGATGCGGCACACGGTGGCTTCGGCGCCGCCGGCGACCATGACATCGGCGTCGTCGAACGCGATCAGGCGGGCGGCGTCGCCGATGGCGTGCGCGCCGGTCGAGCAGGCGGTGACGACGGAATGGTTCGGTCCCTTGAAGCCGAACTTGATCGAGACCTGGCCCGAGGCGAGGTTGATCAGCGCCGAGGGGATGAAGAACGGGCTCAGCCGGCGCGGGCCGCGCTCCTGCAGGGTCACCGAGGCCTCGAAGATCGTCTGCAGGCCGCCGATGCCCGAGCCGATCAGCACGCCGGTGCGCTCCTTCTGCTCGTCGCTCGGCGCGGTCCAGCCCGCGTCCTCGACGGCCTGTGTCGCCGCAGCCATGCCGTAGATGATGAACTGGTCGACCTTCCGCTGGTCCTTCGGCAGCATGTAGAGGTCGGCGTTGAAATGGCCGTTGGCCTTGTCGCCCGCCGGCACGTTGCCGGCGATCTTGGTCGGCAGGTCAGACACGTCGAAGCCCTGGACGGCGCGGATGCCGGACTTGGATTCGAGCAAGCCGCGCCACGTGGTGTCGACGCCGTCGCCCAGCGGCGTCACCATGCCCATGCCCGTCACGACCACGCGTCGCATCGGCTCTCCCCGGTCCGTCGATCAATCCAGCCAGACACGCGAACGCCGGCCATCGGCGATGGCCGGCGTTCGCGCGAAACCACTCAGGAGTTGGCCTCGATGAACTTGATGGCGTCGCCGACGGTCTGGATCTTCTCGGCGGCGTCGTCGGGGATCTCCACGCCGAACTCTTCCTCGAAGGCCATGACCAGCTCGACGGTGTCGAGGCTGTCGGCGCCCAGATCGTCGATGAACTTCGCCTCCGGCTTCACCTGGCCGTCCTCGACGCCGAGATGCTCGATGACGATCTTCTTCACGCGGTCGGCGACGTCGCTCATTGTTTTTCCCTCACTCACGATCTCTCGTCGCCGCTCGCTCCGGCGCCGTTCACAGGCACGCCGCCGACGCGGAGTCGGCGCCAATGGAGGCGCTTCGTAACACGTTTCCCCGGGCAAGGCCAGCGGCCGAGATCGGAGTGAAATCAAGGAGATGCGGGGATTCCCACCGCCTCTTCTGCCCTTCTCCCCGCGAAGGCGGGGAGAAGGTGCCGAGCGCCAGCGAGGCGGCTGAGGGGCTTCTCGTACAACGACCAAGGGCGTCGTTGTGGAGGCTCCGCGAAGCCCCTCATCCGCCCTTCGGCCACCTTCTCCCCGCCTTCGCGGGGAGAAGGAAGACGCATCAGCCGAGGCTGGCGACGTATTTGGACACTGCGTCGCGAGCGGTCTGGACCGTGACCTCGGCCTCGCTGCGGCGCTTGGCGAGCGCCTCGATCTCGGTTTCCTGGCGATCGAGCGTCGCGAGGTAGCGACGATGCAGGTCGGTCCCTGACGGCACGCGCCCGAGGTTGTCGCGGATACGGGCCTGCTCCTGCACGATGCGCTGGCGCTGGCCGTCGATCTCGCCCAGCACCTTCTCGGCGGCGACGACGGCGCCCTGGAGCTGGATCAGGCGGCTGAGCGCGTCGCGCGTCTTCTGGTCGAACTCCTTGGCGCGGGCGTAGAAGCCCACCCGCTCGACCTCGGCATCGACCAGCCGCAGCTCCTGCGACACGGTCTGTTCCTGCACCACCTCGAAGGTATAGGCCTCGCCGCCCTTCAGATCGAAGGGCACGCGATACTTGCCCTCGATCTGGCCGATGTCGGGGTTGACCGGCTTGGTGAGCTTCCAGCCCGCCAACCGCGGCGTCTCGACCAACAACTGGCGACCCTCGCGCGCCGGCGCGCGCACGCGGTAGGTCATGGTCTGGCGCTGCAAGGTCTCGTACTTCAGCACGCCGCCGGCGATGCTGCCGCGCACCAAGGTCTCGCTGCGCGCCTGATCGCGCTCGACGTTGATCTTCTGATCGAGCGCGTAGGACAGCAGCCGGTTCTCGCCCGGCGGCAGCGCGCCCAGGCGGGCGTCGCCGACATAGGTGATATCGCCCGAGCCCGGCGCGCCCTGGCGTTCGTAGATCGTGATCACACCAGGCGGCAGGCCGCTGGTGCCGTCATTGGCCATGCGCACAGAGGCCAGCGGGTGGCGCGCGCTGGTCTCGGGCTGATAGAGCGCCTGGCGCTTGACCGGCACGTCGCCGTTGATGATCGGCACCGACAAGGTGCGACCGTTGGCGACGGTCACCGGCGTCGGGAACTTGAACAGCACCTGGGTCAGCGCCTCCTGCGCCGCCACGGCCTCGGCCGGTGCCGCCATGTTGGTCGGCGCAGCACGGTCCACGTCGCGCACGCCCGGCGCACCCATGCCAACGGCGCGGCCGTCGGCGCGGGTCTGCGCCGGCGGCGCCATCGCCGGCCGCGGCATCGTCGCCGGTGCCGGTGGCGGTGGCGGCGGCGGAAACGCCGTCTGGCCCGTATCGACGTTGGGCAGCAGGCGGCCGACGACCTCGACCGGCACTTCCGGCCGCTCGACGTAGTACGCGCGATAGAGCGCTTGGCGGAACATCACCGGCTGGCCGGACACGAGGGTCAGCTCGACGTTCTTCCAGTCCGTGCCGCTCAGGTTCTCGACCACCGCCCAACCCTGCAGCTGCGCCTTGGTCGCGGCGTCGTCGGCCGGCACGGTCAGGCGATAGGACGCCTTCCACAGCGGCGCGCTGACGATATAGGCGACGCGCACCGTGCGCCGGTCCTTGCCCTTCGAGGTCAGCTCGATGGTGCGCGCGTCCTTGGCGCGGTTGTTGGCGACGGCGGCCAGCGCACGCTGCACCTGCTCGCGCAAGGCGGGATCCGCGAACTGCAGGTTCTCGGCGTCCTCCAGCACGAATTGCTGCAGGCCCTTCTCAGTCATCATGGTCACGCGATTGCGCGACTGCAGCGCGCGGCCCTCGGGCGTCATCACCGTCTCCGGCGTCACCGCCACGACGCGGCCGGTCATGGCGCGCGATCCGCCGATGCTGATCTCCGCCCCGCGCAGCGCGTTGAGCAGCGCCGCCGGCGAGCCCAGCGCGCCCTGGTCGAAGGGCAGGTCCTTGAAGGTCTGCGACAGCGGCTCGCGGCCGGCGAGATTGAGGCCGCCCACCCCGCCCTTGTCGTCGTAGACCACCAGGCTCTTGAGAACGTCGTCGACCTGCTCCAGCCCGACGGTGAGCTTCAGCGACGCGTCGCCCTCGACCGCGGCCTCGTACTCGAAATAGCCGACACCGCCCGAGGACAGCATCACGCGCTTGAGCGCCAGCTCCTGGGCCAGCGCCGAGGTCGACATCAAAAGGGCGGCTCCCAGGGCCGCCAGTCCAAGCACGCGAGGAACACGGGTCATGGCGGCGGCAATCATGGGATCTCCCCTGAAGACAATGGCGGCGGATGATTGCGCGGCGATATTGGCACCTTTGCGGCGTCGCGGCGATAAAGCCGTGCAACGGCTTGACCCCTAACGGCGGCGCACCTATACCGCGTGGCGCCAGCGATGCCGGCCCGATGGCAGAATGGCTATGCAGAGGACTGCAAATCCTTTTATGTCGGTTCGATTCCGGCTCGGGCCTCCAGCGCGTCCCCCCAGCGTGTCCCAAGGGGAGAATCCGCTTGCAAGCGCCTGCTGCGTCTGCAAGAAACCGCCCCGCGCTGGCGGACGTGACGTCGTCCGCCATGGCCGTGATCCGGAGTAGCTCAGTGGTAGAGCAGGCGGCTGTTAACCGCCGGGTCGGGGGTTCGAATCCCTCCTCCGGAGCCAATTCCCCTCCTCAGTCCTAAGCACGCTGACGATCATGTTTCGGGCCGTGGTGTAGCCGACGGAAGCTCACTGCGACGACTCCAGTCTGGAACCAGAGCGTACGGGACGAACCCCTCACGCTTTATCCCCTCTCGAGAACCCGCGCGACATCGGTGCGATCGAAGTCGGCACGGACGTATCGATAGCGATCACTGGAGTAATCCGTCGTTGCGGCAGCTTTCGGGTTGCGATCGAAAGCTGCCTCATGGTCGATAGGATGCGACTCCGCCGGGCCACTCATGTTGGGGGATCCGAGGCGATACGCCGCCCCGATCTTGTCGAGCGCTGCAAGGAGCATTCCCGGAAGGTGCCCGACAACGGCTGGCGTTCGGATGCAGGTCCTGTCCCCGGTCGACCCAAGAATGAATGATCCATGACGACAGACCGTGCAATCTTGACTTGGAGTGCATCGTATATTTAACTCTTCAGTTAATTTATGAGACCGCTCTTCGACACCATGCCCGCCGACCAGCTCAGCACCACCTTCGCCGCTCTCGCCGATCCCACCCGGCGTGCCATCCTCGCCCGCCTGGTGAAGGGCGAGGCGTCCGTCACCGAACTGGCCGAGCCGTTCGACATGAGCCTGCCCGCGGTGTCCAAGCATCTGAAGGTGCTGGAGGGCGCCGGGCTGATCACGCGCGGTCGGGAAGCGCAGTGGCGCCCGTGCAAGCTGGAGGCCGCGCCGTTGAGGGACGCCACGGACTGGCTCGACCAATATCGTCGCTTCTGGGAGCGGAGCTTCGATCGCCTCGACGCGCATCTGCGCGCCCTGCAGGCGAAAGAGAAGAAGCGTGGCCGCCGAAAGTAGGATTCCCGCCCGGCCGGGCCAGAGCGAGCTCGTGCTGACCCGCACTTTTGATGCCCCGCGCTCGATGGTCTATCGCGCCTGAGTCGAGATCGGGCAGGTCGAGGAATGGTGGGGGCCACAGGGCTTCACCATGGTCTCGTGCCAGACGGACGTGCGGCCCGGCGGGAACGCTTCGAGACGTACCTGACTCCGTCACTCTGAGCGAAGCGAAAATCTCCCGGCGACAGCGACTCGTTGTAGCCCGCACTACCCAGCTGAACCATTGAACTGACCTGGTTCGAATCCATTTGAGCCGTAGGCTTCAGCGACTTGTCTCATTAGATAGGGTCGCACATGGCGCATCCAGCGGGTGAAGCGCAATCCAATCCCCTGGAGCTCGATTTCAACCGCCGCCTCAAGCTGGAATTCCACGGTTCCAGCGTCACCTCCCACGCTGGCTAGCTGGCCTGTCGCGAACTCGATAACGCGCTCGGCCTGATGGCCATCGCCGGCCAGCACCTCGTCGTCGGGCGCACGGGCCGCAACAGTCGCCACGATCTGCTCGGCATGCTGCGGCAGTCTGTGTCCGATCGGCTTGCCGGATGCGAGGATGTGATCGACTCCGTTCACGACCGGCGTTCGCCACGATCCATCGTACTCAATATGGATTCGAGCTTCAGCCCGACGCACGGCGAGCAGGAAGGCGCCGCCTACAACGGCCACTTCGCCTGCACCTGCTGTAATCCGCTGTTCGTGTTCAACCAGTTCGGTGATCTGGAGTGTTCTGCGCTGGCGGGAAGACCGCACAGGCCGCCCATGGCTTCCCCGCAGCCCGATGGAGTGATACACTTCATATTATTCTATAAATTCATCGGCAGTGAATTCGTCGGGGGGAACGTCGGGGCAAAGCTCTATCAGGAGCCGCGCAATGACCAACACCAGCGACCGGATCGAATGGCGGTTATCCTACGCGCTCGACGACTGGGCGGTGACCGCGAAGGAGGAGCGCGAGATCATCGCGCTGCTGGTGGCCGACCCGAACGCCTCGCAAACCGTGCTCGACATGCAGAAAAACGGGACGCTGCGCGACCTGTTCGACCGCGTCGATGACAACGACAACCTGCTGGAACTCGTGCAGGTGCTAGGCGGCGCCATCAACACGCCAAGCGCGATCATGGCCGCCGACAAGGAGTTGCAGGCGCGCGCGATGCGCATCGCGACGGGCAGCAAGCACCCGCACGACGCGCAGACCTGGAAGAGCGTCTTCGCGGTGCAGGGCGACCTGCCCTACATGCTGCGGCTGTCGGCCGAGTTGCAGGCCAGCCTGCGCGCCTCGGCCGGCGGGAAGCCGCCCGGCGCCGGCTTCTCCCCCAAGCTGCTGCTGCTCGCGGCGAGCCTTGCCGGCAACCCGGACCAGCCGTTCAGCGGCCTCGGCGCGACCGGCTCGGACCCGCGCAAGCGAAGTGTCGGCGTGGTCGATTCGATCCTGCTGGCCGGCAAACACAAAGCGACGGTGGCGGAGTACTCCAACCCAATCCCCGGCAGCCTGGCGGGCTATCTCGCCTCGCTCACCGCGGCGCAGCGGCGCGACCAGGCGACGCTGCTGCTGACGCAGCCGATCTTCAGCGTGCTGCGGCATTCCTATCTCGGCACGCCGCCGAGCCGCGCCGAGCTGATGAAGCGGGCGGCCGCCGCGCATCGGCTGGAACCGGCGCTCATCGCCGCCTTCATCCTTGCCGAGCAGCGCGACCAGTCGGCGCTCGAGGATGCCAAGGACTACACCGCGGCGGTGGCCGGGCTGACCATGGCGAACACCTCGATCGGGCTTGGCCAGGTGGTGGTTTCCACCGCGCGCAAGCACGACCTGTTCGCCGACCTGCTGGAGCCTACGACGCGCAAGTCGCTGAGCCATCAGCAGATCGCCGCGCTGCTGGTGTCCGACGACTTCAACATCTTTTGCGTGGCGCGCTACCTTCGCATCGTCGCCGACCAGGCGAAGGGGCTGGCGGCCGCGGCCTTGCCGCAGACGGTGGCGAAGTTTCCCGGCCTGGTGTTCGCCGACTATGCCAAGCCATCCAAGGATTGGCCGGCCGACAATATCCGCGCACTCGGCTCCGAATACACGTCGACGGCGTGGGACGATCGGCTGTCACCCGGCTGGGGTGATTTCGTTTTCGAGGCATTCACTGATGTTCGCGCCAGCGGAGTCTTCTGACCTTGAGGGACATCGCGCGGCTGTGTCTTGCGGCTGCTTTGCTGCTGGCCGTGGAGGTCTATCTTGGTGGACCCACGCTGCCTACGAGTTCCGCCAGGGCACCGGACGAGACGACGAGCGTGCAGTTGAGCCTTGGGGGAGTGACCGCGGTCGTTCGGATTCCTCAGGGATGGATCTCCCAGGCGATGTCTGGCGGCATCCTCGTCCAGCCGTCCGATCACACCAGCCTGCGAAGTCCGCCAAGAATGGAAATCGTGCTGGGGCCGGAGGCCTCGCCGACAGGTCCATGGCCTGAGCGACGCGACATCGACGGTCAGCCCGCATATTTCAGAGTCCTCCGAAGCGAAGGTGGCTCAGGCGGAGAGATGAACGAGCTGTTGGCGTGGAAACGCTGCGGAAGCGGCCACCTCATGGTGCGCTATACGATACAGTCCGAATGGACGCTTGGGAGTACCGACCTTCGAGCTCCATGGGGTGTGCTCGAAAGCGCCGCTTGCCGATCAACGCCATAGTGAGTCTTGCCTAGTACCCCCCCCTTTTCCGAGCCCGTCCTCGCCGGTTAGGGCAACTAGCCCAAGGTGTGGATGCTAAGCCTTCGTAGCGGCGACTTGATTCACACCTTCTGGGCTTCCGGTGCGGGCTGGTTGGGGTAGGCAGCGCGGATATCTCATGCGGGCAATGCAGATACAGCAGATCCGTCGCTGCGCTGCCGGGGCCACGGACGGCCCCGAGGATGACGGGAGCGCTTGGTCGGCTGTTCGATGTCTGCTACCGCTCGTGCCGACATCCAGGCTGGAGTGCGGCGATGAGCGAGGAACGGGTGGTCTCGGTCGAGAGGCGCACCGCCTTCAAGGGCTATTTCGAGATCGGCGAGTATCGCTTCCGCCACACGCTGTTCGGCGGCGGCGTCGGACCCGAGGTCAAGCGCGAGATCTTCGAGCGCGGCCATGCCGCCACCGTGCTGCCCTACGATCCGGCGCGCGACGCCGTGGTGCTGATCCGCCAGTTCCGGCCTGGCGCGCATGTCGCGGGCCATCACGCCTGGATCTGGGAGATCGTCGCCGGCATCATCGACCCGGGCGAGACGACGGAGACCGTCGCACGGCGCGAGGCGCGCGAGGAGGCCGACCTCGACATCCTCGAGCTGATGCCGATGCACAGCTATCTCTCGAGCCCCGGCGGCACGTCGGAGACGGTGACGCAGTATTTGGGCCGCGTCGATTCGAGCAAAGCCGGCGGCGTGCACGGCCTCGCCACCGAGGGCGAGGATATCCTGGTGCGCGTCTTCAGCCTCGACGAGGCGCGCGCGATGCTCGAGCGCGGCGAGATCGCCAGCGCCAGCGGGTTAGCCTCGATGCTGTGGCTCCTGCTCAACCGCGACAAGGTACGCGAGCGCTGGCGATGAGCGGCCGCGTCATCGTCGCCGGCAGCCTCAACATGGACCTGATCGCCGAGGCGCCGTCCTTGCCGCGCGCCGGCGAGACCGTCATGGGTACGGCCTTTCACACATTGCCGGGCGGCAAGGGCCTCAACCAGGCGGTGGCGGCTGCGCGTCTGGGCTCGGCCGTGTCGATGATCGGCTGCGTCGGCCGCGACGCCTTCGGCGCGCGCTTGCTCGAGGTTCTCCGAACCGACGCCGTCGATGCCTCAGGCGTGCGACAGACCGCCGATGCACCCACCGGCATCGCCCAGATCGTCGTCAGCCAGGGCGAGAACTGCATTGTCGTCGTGCCCGGCGCCAATATGAAGCTGACCGATGACGATGGGGCGTCGATCGCCATCGCCAGCAGCGATGTCGTCGTCGCCCAGCTCGAGACGCCGATGGCGGTCACCGAGCGACTCTTCGCGCGTGCCGGCGATGCCACGACCATCCTCAACGCCGCGCCGGCGGCCTCCGTCCCCGACAGCCTGCTGGCGCTGACCGATCTGCTGGTGGTCAACGAGACCGAGCTCGCGACCCTGTCGGGCGCGACGCTGCACGACGACAGCGCGCTCGCCGATATCGTGACGGCGGCGCGGTCGCTGCAACGCTCCTGCAAGGCGGTGATCGTCACGCTCGGCCGGCGCGGCGCTGTGCTGGTCGACGGTGATCGACCGCCGCACGCCATCGACGGCCACGCCGTCACCGCCATCGACAGCACCGGCGCCGGCGATTGCTTCGTCGGCGCCTATGCCGCGGCGTTGGCGACCAAGCGGCCCGGCTCGCCGCTCGCTTTCGCCAACGCCGCCGCCGCGCTCGCGGTCACGAAGCGCGGCGCGGCGCCATCGATGCCGCGTAGGGCCGAAGTCGAGGCGCTCATGCGGGCATGAGGTTGTTCGGGTTGCCCGGCCGTGGCGCCTGGCGCTAGGGTCCGGCCAACTTCCCCTCCGCTTGGGCTCATCGATCATGGACGTCCGCTCCGGCTTCATCGACAGCATCGGCAACACGCCGCTGATTCGCCTCAAGGCCGCCTCCGAGGCGACCGGCTGCGAGATCTATGGCAAGGCCGAGTTCCTCAACCCCGGCGGCTCGGTGAAGGATCGCGCGGCGTTGGCGATCGTCGAGGATGCCGAGAAGCGCGGGCAGCTGCGGCCGGGCGGCGTGATCGTCGAGGGTACGGCTGGCAATACGGGTATCGGCCTGGCGCTGGTGGGCAACGCCAAGGGCTATCGCACCGTGATCGTGATGCCCGAGACGCAGAGCCAGGAAAAGAAGGACATGCTGAGGCTGTGCGGCGCCGACCTGCGCCTGGTGCCGGCGCTGCCCTACGCCAATCCCGGCAACTACGTGCGTTATTCGGGCCGCCTCGCCGAGGAGCTGGCGAAGTCCGAGCCCAACGGCGCGATCTGGGCCAACCAGTTCGACAACGTCGCCAATCGCGACGGCCACTACCGGACGACGGGTCCCGAGATCTGGAAGCAGACCGACGGCAAGGTCGACGGCTTCACCTGCGCCGTGGGCAGCGGCGGCACCTTGGGCGGCGTGTCCCTGGCCTTGAAGGAGCGCAACCCCGCCATCAAGATCGCGCTCGCCGATCCAATGGGCGCGGCGCTCTACAGCTGGTACACGCGCGGCGAGTTGAAGGCCGAGGGCAGCTCGATCACCGAAGGCATCGGCCAGGGCCGCATCACCGCCAATCTCCAGGGCGTCGCCGTCGACATGGCCTTCCAGATCAAGGACGAGGACGCGCTGCCGCTGATTTTCGACCTGCTGCAGCACGAGGGTTTGTGTTTGGGCAGCTCCTCTGCGATCAACATCGCCGGCGCGATTCAATTGGCCAAGGCGATGGGCCCGGGCAAGACCATCGTCACCATCCTCTGCGACGGCGGCCAGCGCTATCAAAGCAAGCTGTTCAACCCCGCCTTCCTGCGCGAGAAGAACCTGCCCGTGCCAAAGTGGCTGGCGTGACGGTTTTCCTTCCTTCTCCCAGCAATCCCCCGACGCGATAGCATGACAACGAACCCATTTCGCATCCCCTGAGGGTGCGCTATGCGTTGGGCATGACCGAAGAACTCTTCCGCCAGGATTCGTATCTCAAGAGCTGCGAGGCGACCGTCGTCGGCGTCGACGGCAACGGCGTGCGCCTGGATCGCACCGTGTTCTATCCCATGGGCGGCGGCCAGCCGGGTGACACCGGCACCCTGACCTTCGCCGATGGCCGCGTCGCCAAGGTCGTCGATTCGGCCAAGGGCGACGGCGTGGTGCACGTTCTGCCGCCCGATGCGCCGCGCCCCGCCGTCGGCGACAAGGTCACGGCCACGCTGGACTGGGATCGCAGGTACCGCCATATGCGCATGCACACCGCGCTGCATGTGATGTCGGCGGTGATCAAGGGCAACGTCACCGGTGGGCAGGTCAACGCCGACAAGAGCCGGCTCGACTTCAATCTCGACGGCGACGTGCCGACCAAGGAGTTCGTTACCGAGGAGATGGCCAAGCTGATCGGGCTCGATCGCCCCGTCGCGGCGCAGTGGATCACCGACGAGGAGTTGGCCGCGCGGCCCGAGCTGGTGAAGACCATGAGCGTGCGGCCGCCGTCCGGCGCCGGCAAGGTGCGCCTGCTGTCGATCGAAGGCATCGACCTGCAGGCCTGCGGCGGCACGCACGTGGCGCGCACGTCCGAGATCGGCCGTGTCGAATGCGTGAAGGTCGAGAACAAGGGCAAGATGAACCGCCGGTTCATCGTACAGCTCGTCGATTGATTCCCTCTCCCCTCAGGCGACGACCTTCGGTCGCGCCGACGCGGGGAGAGAGAGAAAGAACACCAGAGGAAACCTCCATGTCCTACGCGCGACCCGACGCCCTCGTCAGTACCGAGTGGCTGGCCGCCCATCTCGACGCGCCCGATGTGCGGGTGGTCGACGGCTCGTTCTACTTGCCGGCGCAGAAGCGAGACTCGAAGGCCGAGTACGCGGCACGTCACATCCCCGGCGCGGTGTTCTTCGACATCGACGACATTTCCGACAGCGACAATCCGCTGCCGCACATGATGCCCGCGCCGGAGAAGTTCAGTTCCCGCGTGCGCAAGCTCGGGCTGGGCGACGGCAACCGCATCGTCGTCTACGACGGCAGCCCGATGATGGGCGCGACGCGCGTGTGGTGGATGTTCCGCGCCTTCGGACACAAGGACGTCGCCGTGCTCGATGGCGGCCTGCCCAAGTGGATCGCCGAGGGACGGCCGGTTACCGACGATCCGCCCCAGCCGCGCGAGCGGCATTTCACCGCCCGCCTCGACAGCACCTTGATCCGCGACGTCGGCCAGGTGAGCCGGCTGATCGACAGCAAGGCCGAGCAGATCGTCGATGCGCGCGCCACCCCGCGCTTCCGCGGCGAAGCGCCCGAGCCGCGTCCCAATTTGCGGATGGGCCACATGCCGGGCGCGCTCAACATGCCCTATACCGAGCTGATCGACTCCAGGACCGGCACCATGCTGCCCGACGCCGAACTCAAGGCGAAGCTCGCCGCCGCCGGCATCGATCCGGCGAAGAAGGTGACGGCGAGCTGCGGCTCCGGTGTCAGCGCCTGCGTCGTCGCGCTCGCGCTCTATCTCACCGGCGCGAAGGAAGCGGCGATCTACGACGGCTCGTGGGCCGAATGGGGCTCGCGCCAAGACACGCCGATCGTCACGGGTGCATGAGCGAGGGCGCTTGAGAGCATGGGCCATCACCCACCGCCGCGCGCCGACGGCAAGCTGCCGACGACGCTGACCTTCCTCGAGATGCTTGCGCCGCCCGCGCGGCCGGCGGCCGCCGAGCGGCCGGCGCCGAACGCCGAATTGCGCCTGGTGCGACCGCCGGATCTCGCGCTCAACCGATATCTCTACGACGCGGTCGGCCGCACCTGGCTGTGGTACGAGCGCAAGCTGAAGCCCGACGAAGAGGTCCTCGCCTATCTCGCCGACCCCAAGGTCGAGATGTGGGCGCTCTACGAGGGCGACACCGTCGCCGGCTACGCCGAGCTCGATTCGCGGCAATGGCCCGATGTCGAATTGGCGTATTTCGGCCTGCTGCCGGTGAGCATCGGCAAGGGCTACGGCCCGTGGATGCTCGACCGTCTCGCCGACATGGTCTGGGCGCGCGGACCGAAACGCTACTGGGTCTACACCAACCTGCTCGACCACCCCAAGGCACTCGACCGCTACGTCCGCTCGGGCTTCACGATCTACAAGCGCATGGACACGCTGTACGACGATCCGCGCGTGCTGTGGCCCGACGAGTATCCACCCGACGCCCAGCCGCGCATCGCGTAGAGCATCGCATCTGACTCCCTCTCCCCGCAGGCGGGGAGAGGGAGGACGTTCAGCCGTTGTAAAACGGCCGCCCCTCGTTCCTCAGCCACAACCGCACCAGCAGGCGCTTGCGGTCGGCTTCGGGCCAGTCCTCGAAGCCGGTGCGGCGATGGCCGATGCGGCGGTTGTCGAGAAACTGCATCTCGCCGGGCTTGAAGTGGAAATCGACGCCCATGCCGGGCGCGTTCATCACGTCTTCCAGCACAGCCATGGCCGCGGCGCCGTCGGCGTCGAGTTCGGCGCCGGCGAGCTTGTAACCATTGACCACCTGGAAGCGTGACAGCCGCGCGCGCAGCCGGCCGGCGTGATCCTCGAACATCGCGTGCCACGTCGTCATGACGTCGCCGGGCGCGTGCTCTCGCTGGCGGTCGAAGTGGAACGGCTGGTAGAGCCGCGGCAGCAGATTGCCGTGACGCCGGCGCAGCTCGTTGTGCGCGGCGGCGAAGCTCACGATGTGGCTGACGCCGCCCGACCTCGCGGTCCGCACGCACAGCAGTCCGACATAGGCCGGCGAGCAATTGTTGTAGCTGTTGTCGGTGTGGAAGTTCTGCTCGGCGTTGGTCTGGTCGGGGCGCACGCCGTTTCCCGGCGGCCGGCCGGTGTCGTGTACGTCGTAAATCATCGTGCCGTCCCATTTCTGGGCGACCGGCCGGGCGATCATCGAGCCCAGCAGCCAGTAGATCGCGCGCGCCGTATCGGGAGCCAGCCGCTCCATCGGCAGGCGATCGAGGATGACGAAGCCGCGCCCCTCTTCCAGCTCGCGTGCGACGCGCGCCATCAACGCAGACAGACGCGGCAGGTCGAAATCGCCCGGCCTCAACGCGGCCAGCGGCAGCGGATTGTCCGCGAGCTCGGCGGCGAGCGCGTCGAGCTCGGCCAGGGCATCGGCCTCGATGCGGATGCGCCCCGGGTCGGGGCCCAGCTCGGCGCCGCGCCAGGCGATCGGGCCGGTGATGTCGCGCTCAATCATGACCACCATGTTGGGATACAAGATCGGCGCGGACAACATGGCGCTGCGATTGGCCGCCATGCGATAGTCCGCCTCAGGTAACAGAAAGCCGCGGGAGCCATGAGCAAGAAGGGCAAGTTCAGCAAGCCGGATACGATCCTCGCCGTCGCCGGGCGCGACCCTGACAACAACTTCGGCATCGTCAATCCGCCAGTCTACCACGCCTCGACCATCCTCTTTCCCACGGTCGAGAAGCTCAATCACCGCGTGCCCTTCGAGGGCGTCAGCTACGGCCGCAACGGCACGCCGACGCAGTTCGCGCTGGAGGAGGCCTTCGCCGAGCTGGAGGGCGCCCATCGCTGCGTCGCCGTGCAGTCCGGTCTGGCCGCCGTGACTGGCGGCATCACCGGCTTCCTCAAGGCGGGCGACCACATGCTGGTCACCGACAGCGCCTACGGCCCGACGCGCAAGTACGCCAACACCTTCTTGCAGCGCTTCGGCGTCGAGACCACCTACTACGATCCGCTGATCGGCGCCGGCATCGCCAACCTGATGCGACCCAACACCAAGGTGGTGTTTGTCGAGTCGCCGGGCTCGCAGACCTTCGAGGTGCAGGACATCCCGGCGATCGCCGCGGTCGCGCACAAATCGGGCGCCACCGTCGTGATGGACAACACCTGGGCCACGCCGTTGTTCTTCCGCCCGTTCGACAAGGGCGTCGACGTCGTCGTGCACGCCGCCACCAAGTACGTCGTCGGCCACTCCGACGCCATGCTCGGGCTGATCAACTGCCGCGACCGCGCGACCTTCGAGACGGTGAAGAACACCTGCATGACGTTGGGCTTCCACGCCGCTCCTGATGACGTCTATCTCTGCCTGCGGGGCTTGCGCTCGATGGGCGTGCGTCTGCGCCAGCACGAGAAGAGCGGGCTGGACATCGCGCGCTGGCTCAAGACGCGGCCCGAGGTTGACAAGGTGCTGCACCCCGCTCTGCCCGACTGCCCGGGCCACGCCCACTTCAAGCGCGACTTCCGGGGCTCCTCCGGCCTGTTCGCCTTCACGCTCAAAGGTGAGTGGAGCGACGAGGCCGAGGCGCGCATGCTCGACGGCCTGGGCATCTTCGGCATGGGCTATAGCTGGGGCGGCTATGAGAGCCTGATGATCCCCGCTCATCCCGGCCAGTTCCGCACCGCCGTGCCGTGGAACGAGCGCACGCGCATCTACCGCGTCCATATCGGGCTGGAGGATGTCGAGGATCTGCGCCAGGACCTCGCCGACGGCCTCGATCGATTGAAGGCCAACGCCTGATGGCACTCGCGATCCGGATCGTCCGCGAAACGCCCGATCAGCCCGACGTGCGCGCCGAGCTAAAGGTGTTCGACGACTGGTATCACGCCACCTACCCGGCCGAGAGCATCCATACCCTCGCGCTGACCGAGCTGATGGCGCCCAACGTCACGTTCTTCGCGGCGCGCGACCGGGACGGCCAGTTGCTGGGTTTCGGCGCGCTCGTCGAATGCGGCGACTACGCCGAGATCAAGCGCATGTATGTCAGCCAAGCAGCGCGCGGCATGAAGGTCAGCCGGCGCATCCTCGAACGCCTGGAGGCGCACGCGATATCGCGCGGCTTCAAGGTGATCCGGCTGGAGACCGGCCCGTTGCAACCCGAGGCGCTAGGCCTCTACCGCACGCACGGCTACCAGTCGATCCCGCACTACGGCGACTATGATCCCAACGATCCCAACAGCCTGTGCTTCGAGAAGCGGTTGGGCGACCAATGACTACCTTCCCCCGCCAGCGGGGCAAGGCAGGTCAGCCCGTCAACCCGCCCGGCAGCTCGCGCAGGTGCCGGCGATTTCGAGCGTGGTGTGGCGTGCGGTGAAGCCGTGGGCCTCGGCCGCGCGGGCGATGGAGGCGTCGAGGCGCGCGTCGTCGAGTTCTTCGGCGTTGCCGCACTGCTTGCAGATCAGAAAGTAGCCGCGATGGCTCTCGCCGGGATGAGCGCAGCCGACGAAGGCGTTGAGCGATTCGATGCGATGCACCAGCTCGTGCTCGAGCAGAAAGTCGAGGGCGCGGTAGACCGTTGGTGGCGCCGAGCCGAGGCCTTCGCTGCGCAGGATCTCCAGGATGGCGTAGGCGCCGACAGGCTTGTGGCTAGCCCACACCAGCTCGTAGACGCGCCGCCGCAGGTCGGTGAAGCGTATACCGCGCTTGGCACACACACGATCGGCGACCGAGAGCGCATCGGCGACACATTGGCGATGGTCGTGCGCGGGGTCGGCCGGCGCCGGGTGGCCGCCGCGATGCGTGCGGGCGTGCGCCATGGGCTAGCGCGCGGCGCCCTTCGGCGGCTGGAGCCGCAGGCGGCAGCCGCAGACCGGGCAGCCGACGACCGTATCAGAGGCGCGATCGAGCCTGCCGCCGCTCTCGAGCTTGCGCTGCAGATCGTCGAGCAACTGCTGATGATAGCTGACCGGCCCACAAGCCTGATGGTAGAGGGCCTGAATGTCGGGATCGGCCTCGACCAGGCTGATCGCCCCGGCGCGGCGCGCCGTGAAGGCCACGCCCGCGGCCGCGAGCAACGCGCCGCCAGCCCAGATCAGCGCCTGCCGCCGGCCGCCATCGATCACTTCCGTCCGCGCCGCGGCGTCCTTGGTCCTGTTCCGCATCGCCGGCTCCCGCATTGAGTTCCGTCCGCATCGCGACTATACGCGCCGCTGGCCCGGACAGCCAAGCCCGGCACGGAGGCATTATCATGGCGGTCACACCAGCCATCTACCCTCAGGCCGCCATCGCGGAGGCCCTGGCGGCGATCCGGTTCGACGCCCAGGGCCTGGTCGCCTGCGTAGCCCAGCAGCACGACACCGGCGAGGTGCTCATGATGGCCTGGATGAACCGCGACTCGGTGGCCGAGACCCTGAGCACCGGCCGCGTCTGCTACTGGTCGCGCTCGCGCGGCAAGCTGTGGCGCAAGGGCGAGGAATCCGGCCACGTTCAAACCCTGGTTGACCTGCGCATCGACTGCGACGGCGACACGCTGCTGGCGCTAGTCGAGCAGCAGGGTGTCGCCTGCCACACCGGCCGCCACAACTGCTTCTTCCGCGCCCTGCGCGAGGAGAAACTGACCGAGATCGCGCCCGTGCTCGTGCCACCGCAGGAGATGTACGGCCCGGGCTGACGCGCCGGGCGCTCTCGGGTATAGTGCGCGGCAATGAAGGAACCCCTCTCGACGCCGCGCCGGCGTCTGGTGCTGGTCGCGATGCTGGCCAGCCCCCTCGGCGCCTGCACGATGCCGGAATGGCTGGCCCTCGGTCAGTCGAGCACGCGCGTTGCCAACCGCGCCGAGCGCTTGATCCGTATGGTCAACCGCGAGGGCACCGACAAGATGTTCGCGCCCGACGCGCTCAGCGTCATGGGCCTCAACAACGGCACGCGAGACATTCCGGTGAAGCAGCTGGCAATGGATGATCCCAGCGGCCGGCATGTCGTCAGCGTCACCAATATCCGCGGCCGCGCCGAGGTGATCTTCCACCGTCGCCAGGGCGATCTGCTGGTCTTCCACCTCGCCAACTCGGCGCTGAACCGTGTCGGCAGCGCGACCTATCCCCGCAATGCCAGGCCGGCGCGCATGAACGAGGGCGCCGGCGAGATGGACTACCAGAATCAGCTCGCCTTCTGGATGGAGCGCACCCCCGGGCGATGACGGCCCGGCGACTGGAGCGTATGCTCATACCGCGCTCTTGAACGGGAGGCCGTCATGCGCGTGCACATCGCCGCAGCCTTGTTGCTTGCGATCGTCGGCTGCCAGCCCGCGCCAACGCCCAGCCGCGATGTCGCCTATTGCGAGGAGCTGTTCGCGATCCACGAGCGCTATCTGTTGCCGCGCGGTTTCGACGGCAACGACCGGCGCGATCCAAGGGCCGACCTGGCCGTCGATCTGTGCCGACGCGGCCGCACCCAGGAAGGCATCCCGATCCTCGAGGACAGGCTGCGACGGGCTCGCTGGCCGTTGCCCGAGCGTTAGAGAGTCACGGCGAGCCGTTAGCGCACCGGCCCGAGCGGCCGCAGCTTCACGCCCTTGCGCAGTTGCTGATACGGGTACTCGACCGGGTCGGTGATGTGCGCGCCGGGTGATTGCACGACCAGGATGGTCTCGGCGATCGGCTGGAAGTCGGCGCGGAAATGCACCGTCGACTTCAGGCCGAGGATCGGCGTCTTGCCCGGCTCGACGCCGACATGGCGGAACATCTCCTGGTCCGCGGCCTGCACGCGCTTGCAGGCGAGCACGACGGAGACGCCGCTCTCCTCGTGAGTCAGCAACGCCATCGGGCCGATCTGGAACTTGGCGCCGCCGTAGAACGGGCCGGTGCCGGTGAAGACGCCGTTGCCCAGCTTCATCACGCGCCAATCGGCCTCGACCGGCGTCTCGCCAGCGTAGCCGACCACCGCGCCGATACCACGACGTAGGATGTTGCCCTCGCCGGTCGCCACCGCCGCCTCGGCCGAGGGCGGATCGACCAGCATGCCGATCACCGCGCCCTTCGCCTTGGCCTTCATCAGCGCGCGCAGGAGACCGACCGTATCAGACGTGCCGCCGGCGCCGGGGTTGTCCTGCACGTCGGCCAGCACGATCGGCTTGCTCGCGCCCTTCGACAGCTTGATCGCCTCGATCGCCGCCTCGTCGGGCGACCAGAGCTTGCCGGCGAACGCCGCCTCCTTGGCGCGGATGGCGTCCGCCAGTCGATCGGCGGCCGCTTCCGCCGCCGCCTTGTCGTGGCCATAGACGACCAGCGCCGGGCCGCATTGCGCGATATCGGCCGGCGGGAAGCCGGGCGTGTGCGTGACGCTGACGATGCCCTGGTTGTGCGAGCCGCCGGGCGCGCCCTTGCCGCCGGTCTCGATCTCGTCGAGCAGGTCGAACAGGCCCTTGGCCGGCTCGAGATAGGTGCACTGCCAGACCAGCGGGATGAGGAAGTCGACCTGGCGATAAGCCTTGTACAGCGGCCTGCCGTCCTTCAGCAGGCGATCGAGCAGCTCGGCCGCGCGCCGGCCGGTGGCGGCCATGTCGACATGCGGATAGGTGCGGTAGCCGATCATCGCCGTCGAATGGCGTACCATCTCGGCGGTCATGTTGGTGTGGTAGTCGAGGCTGGCGATCAGTGGGATGGTGTCTCCGACCACGCCGCGCATGCGGCGCATCAGCTCGCCCTCGCCATCCTCGTGATGCTCCGCGACCATGGCGCCATGCAGGTCGAGATAGACCGCGTCGAACGGCCCGAGCTTCTTCAGATCCTCGACCAGCCAGCCCGCGACCTTCTCGTAGGCGTCCCGGGTGACATAGGAGCTGGGCGGTGCCGAGCACCAACTGAGCGGCACGACCTCGTGGCCACGCTCCTTGAGCGCGGCGACGGCGCCGGCGATGGGAATGTTGAAGCCCTCGACGGCGGCGATCAGCGCGGGACCGCGGACGAAGGGCGGCCAGGCGTCGGCGCGCTCGAACTCTTCCCAGGTCGCCTTCTGCGGCGCGAACGTGTTCGTCTCATGCTGGAAACCACCGACCGCGATGCGCGCCATGACTCGACCCCCGACCATCCCTTGGCGGCCGGGACGTTAGCAAACCCGATCGGTCTATTGTTAGCGGACGGCAACCCGGTCGTTGGCGATGGAATCGGGCTTCATGTTGATGGCGGTAATGGTCGA
>Ga0194129_10000074_pt1 | contig 183295 bp, 143 predicted proteins | sample TA2KigCa35mmetaG_FD_150862 | JGI IMG/M metagenome (GOLD analysis project Ga0194129, IMG submission 150862) | Freshwater microbial communities from Lake Tanganyika, Tanzania - TA2015038 Kigoma Deep Cast 35m | ecosystem: Environmental > Aquatic > Freshwater > Lake | place: Tanzania: Lake...
CTGGAAACAACTCTATCCCACATTGGGGGAGATCTCAGACAGCGACCTGCGCCGTTGGGTGGATGCCGCCATCCGCCTTATATCTCCCACCATCGGCCGAGAAGCCTCCAGAGATGCCGTGCGCTATATCCTCCTGTCTGACCTGCTGGAGCCCATCACTACCCCATCCCGCATCCCACCCGACCCCCGCAACCCACTCAGCCTGCTGAAAAAGGCCACCCCCTTCACGTCCCTGTCAGATATGGGCTTGCGCTACCGCAGCTTCACGCGTCGCGATGACCGCCGGCGGGAAGATGTCCGCCTGCCCGCCGCTACCCTTGAGCGGCCCTTACCGACTGCTGCCGGCCTGCCGGCGCCAGCCGCTGGACGTCCGCAAGAAGCCATGCCACCGGGTGGGACAGGGCTGACAGACAGGCCCCCGCACGACTCGGAAGAGATTGCTGAATTCCGCACCTTCCTGCTCTCTGGCCATTTGATGCGATACCGCTCTCGCAGTATGAACACAGAACTGGTGCGGTTATTCCGGGGACTAGTCATCCATCAGCTGCCGGTATTGGAAACCACCATCAAAGACCTTGGCAGAAGCGAACGGATTCGCCGGCGCATCATCGACTCCATCTCTTCGCCGAACATCCGCTTCTTCTTCGAGAAGGCGGTGCCTTCCAAGAAGGATCTCATCGACTGGGTGTCGGATGTCTACCTGGAGACGCAGAAGAAGTTGCGGCCCATTAACCAGACCAATATCCGTGTACGCCGCTCCGTCGATGAGATCACCCTTGAGATCTATACATCGACAAACCTCAACGCCGTTACCAATGCAACCTTCCTGCGGATGCATTTCCAAAGTATGGCGCTCAAGCATCACATTCGTTATGAAGACCTCTTAAGCAAGATCGTCGACTCAGTCGGTATGCGCCTTATGCCTGTCTCCTCAAGGTTTTATGAGAATTTGCTGAAGGTCTACCGCGAAGACCTGCATCCATTGCAGGAAACAGCTATTCCTGACGTGCCCGCCACGCCTTTCGAGGCCTCTGAGGCGCCGCCTCCACGCCCAATGGTAGAGCCGGTGCCACCGGAGCTGCTGCGACTGCTGACGAGGGAAGTCATGCGGGCGCTGATCCTGGCCAAAGGCACCGGCATCTTTGGCAAGGCCACCCGCTCCCTGCAGGAGCTGATCACTGCATACATCCGACTGGGCAAAGACCCTCCGCAGCCGGACGCCTTGGAAGCAGGCGAACTGCGGCAGCGCATTGCGGAGTACCTCGACCTGGAGCCCGATTTCCTTGCCTTTGCCTTGCAGTTTACTGCCCGCCGTTATCCGGAAGACGCCGGGCTGCGCGACATCGCCACCACGCTGTCGGGCCTTGCCGACACGCTGGAAAGCCCCGACCGCCGGATGACGGCAGAAGAAGTGCTGGCCCTGGCAGCACACCTAACGACACACCGTGTCTATTACGAGATCGGCCAGGTAAAATCGCTGCTGCTGCCGGCATTGAGGCAGATACGCATCGACCGTGCCGTCTTCACCGCCGTGCTGCGACTCCTTTTTGATGGGGAGGCTGGCCTGGTGGATGTCACCTTGCATCGGCTGTTGGACAGGGCCGGCGGCAAGTCTCCTGACAGCGGGTCAGTAGAGAGGGAAGAGATCTACCGGGCCTTCATCAGCGCTACCCTGGATGTGCGCAACACACCCTTCAGCCTGAACCGCGTCTTTGCCGAGGTGCGAAGGCGCCTGCAGCCCGACCGGGAAGAGCCTTTCGTCTTGCCGACGCGGCTCTCCGAGATCAAAGGGCATGCCTTCCAGGATGTTGTCAAGGCAGGGGCCGACCGCAAGGGCCGGAAAGGGGTGATGACCCGAGAAAACGCCATCATCCGGCTCTACAACATCTTACACCTAGACCTCTTACTGCAGGAGGTCGGTGCGCGCTTCTTCGACAACATCCCCTTCAGCTTTGAGTTGCTGCTGACGCGCTACCGGCAGTCGCTGCTCGACATTCTGCATGCTAAGCGCCTGGATCCGGAGTTGGCGCATTTCTTTGCCTATACTGACCCCTCGCGCCTCTTTGAGCAGATCCGGGCCCTATACCCCCGCTCCCGCGTCGAACGAGTCTCCAGGGTCTTCGGCCATGCGGTAAACCTCCTACAGCGAAGCCGCTGGCTTACGCTCGACCGGGAACAGCTGCAAGCCTTCGGCCTCCTGGATTCCTATGCCCATCTCTTTGCCCGTGCCGATACCGAGCTGTCTGTCTCAGACATCGTCCTCAATATCCTCCAGCGGGCTGCCTCGGACCGACTGCTCTCCCGTTCCTTCCTGGACCTGTTCCGCGAGCCCGACGACGATGTCGTCTTGCGCCGGCTGGGAAGGCGCATGGGGCAAAGGCGCCTCGAGCGGCTGCTGCCTACGATGGATGGGCTTCCTTCGTCGCGCGGGGATGCCCTGAAGAAGCGCATCCAGCTTTTTCGCGACCTCTTACCCGAAGCACCCAGGGAGGCCTCCGAGCGGGACGCCTATCTCTCCCTCTCGGCCATCCTCTCGCTGGGTCGCTTTCCCGATGGGCATCCTTTCGAAGGGCAGTCGCTGGAATCACAAGCCGACTACTTGGCTCAGCAAGTGGTCAGCGGCCGGCTGCTGGCAAGGCTCCTGGCCGCCCGCCCGCCCCGGCATGCCACCTCAATCCTCCTGGCGGCCGTCCAACGCCCGCCCCTGGTGTCGGCCATCCTCCAGCAGTTCGGCGTCGACCGGGCGGCGGTGGCAAGGACCTTCCGCCATTGGGCTGCTCGGGCAGGCGACCCACGGCTGACGGAAGAGCAGCTCATGCGCGAGGTCCTCCTTTACCGCCAGACCCGGGAGGTCGGCAGGGGAGAAAATGCCTTGCAGCAATCCGTCATGGCCTACCTGGTGGAAGAGGGGACACTCAGCTTCTGGCAGGCACTGAAAAGTCTCCCGCGGGAAGGGCTGCCATCCGGCGAGGTGCAAGCGTTGCTGGATGCCTGGCCCCGCCGCGCGCTGGAGGCCCTGGCAGGGCCGGAGCCTTGGTACGAGTTTTATTTCGGGGTGCTGACAGACCCTTCTCCTTCCCGCGAGCAAGACTACCGGGCCATCCACGCCTGGGCCGACTACCTCTTCCGGCATCCGGCGGGCCGCACCCGCAGGCGCACGCTCACCCTGCTGGTAGATACCTACCTGCATGCAGGACCCGGGCAGCCGGGCGATGCAAGTCCGCTGCACCTCCGCTTCCTGGAGGCATTGCTGCCTTTCGACCGGCTGCCCGCGGGGGCCGTAGTCAGGCTGCAACGCGCGCTGGTGTCTGCCGGTGTGCCGGTGGCGGCCATCACCACCCATCTGGCAGCGCAAGGCCTGGGCACAGACCTTCCTGACGAGGGGGCAGGGGACAGGGAGCCTCCGCCAACGCCGCCGGAAAAGGCAAAGCTGCGGGACATCCCCACGCCCAAACAACTGCTGAGTGCCTTGTCGCGCACGGGAGGCACGGGAAACCGCCTATTAGCCGGCCTTCGGCGCTGGGTAGACGACCGTCGATGGAGCCCTGCCGAAGCCAGCCAGCTGGCAGAGCTGTTGCCGGCACGTGCCTGGCAGGCCTTGCTGCGCAGTCTGGCACCCGGCATAGAGGTCCAGGGCCTCGTCGACGCCTGGGTGGAACTCTACCGCAGCATGGGCTGGCAGCCGGCCGCCCGCCAGGCAAGACGTGAAGTGCTGGGCGTCCTCTTTTCTCAAAAACTCTGGCGCTATCGGACCCCGGCGGCCATCCATGCTGCCCTGCTGGCAGCGGCCTCCCAGCCGGCAGAAGGCTTTTCGGTCGAAGGCCTGGACAGCCGGCCGATAGCCGCTTCCGAAGAGGCTGCGCTCACCTTTTTCCTGGAGACGGGCATGGTGCCGGGCATCGGCTTGGTGGCGGCCTCCGCACCGGAATACCGGGAGATGGCCCAGCAGGTAGCATCGAAAGGCATGGCGCGCTATTTTTCGACGCGGCAGCTGCATCCCATGCATGAGGAGGAAGTGCTCGCATTTTTTCAGCCTGCTGACCTCAGTGAATATATCTTCAGCGCCCTCACAAGGCAGACGTCAGACCCTGCCTTGCAGGCATTCCTGCCTGCCCTCTCGGAAGAGGCCATGCGTTCCCGCGTCCGGCTGGCATCGTTGGTGCAATTCATCCGGCTCTTCCGGCAGCGGACGGCCGGGCAGCCGGCGCTGGGCAATGCCGGGGTAGGGCGACTGCTGTCCGATGCCCTGCGGATCAGCGGCTTTGAAACCCTCGTGGCAGCTGCGTCTGAGGCGATGCCGCTGGAGGCCTTCCGCCGGACGCGCAACCCTCTGCTGCGCAGGGTTCAGGCTGAGCGGCTCCGAAAAGCCCGCCGCCCCCGGGCCGCCCTCGAGCAGGCTGTCTGGTTCTTCCTGCGGACAGGGATGCTGGCACCCGATGCCAGCTTTGAGTCTGTCGACGCACTCACGGCCTGGCTGCACGAACGCATCCGCACCGGCGACACCCGCATCCGTAGCCTGCTCTTCCAGCGAAGCCGCGAAGAGAGCGCCCGCCAGCGTGTCCGCCGCCTCATCGCCGGGCTGGATGAGCGGAGCCTTTACAACTTCGTGCATCCCGCCCTCTTCACAGAACTCAGCGAGCTGACCCGTATGATGCGGCAACGCTTCGGCATTGACGTCTGGAGGGCCGTCGGTGCCCGGACCGATCGTGACCGGATGGACAGGATCCTGCAGTGGTGGTCGCGCACCCGCTACCGGCTCGACACCCCCCTGCGGATCCTCCAGCGCTTTATGGAAGCCGTCACCTCCGTCCTCGACGAACGACAGCTGGCGCGCATACAGAGGCCCGAGCCCGGGCTCCTCACGCCTGCAGAGCGGGACCTCTGGCAGGAGCTCAGAGCACTGATCCCCGACTGGATAGATTCCCCACCCGAGGAGGAGCGCAAGCTGAAGCCGCCGGCAGCCTCAGAAAATGCAGAGGCGATGAACGACCCGGAGCCTACGCCCGACCCGGCTGATGGCATCCCGGTCCGGAACGGCGGACTGGTGCTGTTATGGCCATTCCTCGGCCGGCTGTTCTCCCGGCTGCAGCTCACCGATGGCAAGAATTTCGTGGGCGACCAGGAGCTCTCCCGCGCCATCCGCATCACTGAATACATCGTCACCGGCCGCACCGACATGGAAGAGCATCAGCTCGCCCTCAACAAAGTCCTCTGCGGCGCTCCGATCGACTTCGAAGTGCCGGCCAACATAGATGTCTCCACAGAAGAGGCAGACCTCTGCGGGAAAATGCTCCAGGGCGTCATCCGAAACTGGGAAAAACTCAAGACGACAAAGCCCGACACCTTCCGCGAAAGCTTCTTGCGACGGGAGGCTATGCTCTATCGCATCGAAGAGCGCTGGGAGCTCGTCGTACAGCGAAAAGCCTATGACATGCTGCTCGATACGCTGCCTTGGAACATATCGATGATTCAGCTATCTTGGATGCCCGACCGACTTGTAGTCCAGTGGAAATGACCCTGATGGCCGACCCTTCGAAGGACCATATCATCAGCCTCGAAAAAGAACTCGACTGGCTATCGCAACTGCTCGACCAGAGGATGCAGTCGTATTTCGAGTCAAAGCCCTTCGACCCGGCAGCCCTCCCGCCACCCCAGCTCCAGGGCAAAGGTGCCTATGGCAAACTCGTGCAGGAACTCTCGCTCACCATCGAAGAACGGATCGCCCTCTGCATGTCGCTGGTGCCAAACATCAGGCCGCAGCTCTTCGACCGCTTCTTCATACAGAACAAGTCCATCGCCCGCAGCTTTACGGAGTTCGGCGGAGCCGACAATGCCCAACACCGAGGGTTTGTCCCTACTGGCGAGACCGTCTGCTTCGTCATCGCCGAAAAGGACCTGCAACGCCGCATCACGCTCCTGCAGATGTTCTCGGAGGATCATGTCTTCTACCGCCGCAACATCCTGCGGCTCTCGCATGGCGCAAGCCAGGAAATGTTCTGGTCGGGTCGCCTCACCCTCTCCGAAGAATACCTGGCACTGCTCACCACGGGTAAGCCCTTCGAGCCGCGCTACAGTCCCATGTTCCCCGCCCAGCGGTTGCAGACCTACCACCGGATGGAAGACCTCGTCCTCAGCCCCATGGTGCTGGACGAAGTCTCGCATATCCTGCATTGGCTCCGGTTCCAGTCGGAGATCCGGGAAGACAGCCTCCTGCAGCAACGCTTCCGCAAAGGATACCGCGCCCTCTTCCATGGCCCGCCCGGCACCGGCAAGACCCTGACCGTCGCCGTCATCGGTCATGAGACCAACCGGCCTGTCTTCCGCATAGACCTCTCACAGCTGGTCTCCAAATACATCGGCGAGACAGAAAAGAACCTGTCGACCGTCTTCGCATTGGCCGAGAACAAAAACTGGATCCTGTTTTTCGATGAGGCGGAGTCGCTGTTCTCCAAACGTACTGAGGTCTCCGACTCGAAGGACCGCTATGCCAACCAGGAGACCTCCTACCTGCTGCAGCGGATCGAGAACTTCGACGGGCTGGTCATCCTCGCCACCAACCTGAAGCCGAACATCGACCGGGCCTTCCTCCGTCGTTTTCAAAGCATTATCAGCTTCAACGTCCCCGAGGCGCTGGAGCGCGAACGTATCTGGCGGAACCTGCTGTCGGGCTTCGGTTTGGACAAAGAGGTCGACCTGGCCACCATCGCACGCGACCATGAAGTCTCCGGCGGGTCTATCCACAACGCCGTACAGTTCGCCTGGCTAAATGCCCGTTCCCGCGAGTCCGCTTATATCCAGATGGGAGACCTCGTGCACGGCGTCATCCGGGAGCTCGGCAAAGAGGGCAAGACTTCCCGGATCTAACCCAACCGCTTACATGTCACGCCCCAATAAGATGTTCCAATACCTTTTCTGGCCTGAAGAATGGGCCCGGGAGGCGACGGCGCAGCTCAAGCGAGCGCAGGGGCAGGTCCAGCTATTGATGCAGGCCTCCGACTTCGGATGGTTGGAAGAAATGCTCTTCCGACTCGTCAACAAAGGAGTCTATCTCGAGGTATGCCTCCGAGAGCACCCGACCGACAAGAGCCTGCGATATGTCAACGCCAAGAAACGCCTGGTGCTGGCCGGCGCTGAAGTGTGCGTACATCCTAGGTACTCCTTAGAGGATCCGGCAGAGTCGTTTCTCATCATCGACCGGCGCCATTTGATCAGCGATACCCGCTACCAAACCCACGACGACCACCGGGGCATCCTGATCGAACGCACCCGACATTTTCACAGCCTCATGGCCTCCGGCCATCGTGAGAATCCGGCCAAAGACGACCTCCGCATCCGCCTCTGGAGTAGCGCGCCGGAAGTGCCGGCCGGCCAGGCCGTCGACATCTACTGGGAAGTCGAGAATGCAGACTTCATTGAGATGGAACCCGGTGTCGGTGCCATTGCCTCCAGCGGCAGTCTCCCGATGACCATCTTCGAAGACACCCTTTTTCGCGTCAAGGCTGGGAACCGCGGCGGCATGCTGATGCGGCCGCTGATCGTACTGATTTCAGAGCCTTCACTGCTGGAAGTGACCGTCAGCGTACTGGATGCCGGCTCCGGCATCCATATCCCCCTAGAGTCAGCCTCCGAGACCACACGCAGCTATGCCGTGCTGCGGGGCGACCGCATCCGTGTCTCCTGGCGGACGCCCGTCTCGGCACAACTACAGGAGAAGCGGCTGGGGCGGCTGCCTGCAGAAGGGAAACGTGACATGGAAGTTTCGGTTGACCAGATATTTGTGTTTACTTTGAGAACAACCTATGAGGAGGCGGTGACGCAAGTCTCCGTCGTAGTCATGGACGAACCTTCCTACCTTCCGCAGCTCGCACGGAAGGCTACCGCCCGGCCAGCAGCGCAAGGGTTTAGCCTCCGGCGCTGGCTGAGGGTATGGGTGCGACGGCTCAAACGCTTGATATATACATAGTGGCAGGCATGCAGAAGCAAGACAACATAACAAGGCTGCTGATCTTTTGCGCCGGAAGCAGTCCGGAGCTGCTCCGCCAATGCCCCGCCTCGGAGTGGATCAAGCATACCGGCATCGGCATGACCGTGCTGATCACTTCCATCCTGGCGCTCGCCTCCTCCAGCATGGCCCTCTACTCTGTCTTTGGCTCGCTGTGGGTGACACTGCCCTTCTCCCTGCTATGGGCGGTTCTAATTTTTAACATAGACCGGTATATCGTCTCCAGCTTCCGCAAGAAGGGCAACCCCCGCAAAGAGTTCCTCCAGGCCCTGCCGCGTCTCTTGCTAGCAATGAGTATTGCAATTGTCGTGGCCAAGCCTCTGGAGATGGAGATCTTCCGCTCCGAAATCCACCAGGTGCTGGGAGAATGGAGGGCCGCCAAGCTCGAAAGTCTGGAGATGACCTATGTCTTACGCGCCCGCAGCCTAGATGCAAAGGCGCTCAATGCCCGAAGCCTACTCGACGCGTCGGGCAAACGCCGCGACCGATACTATCAGGAATATGCCTGCGAATGCGACGGCACCTGCGGCACAGGCCTGCGGGGCCGGGGTACTGAATGCCATGCCAAGCAGCTTCGCTATGAATCCAGCGAGCAGGAATATGCATTGGAGAAGGAAAGATACGAAGCTGCCACCGCCGCAGTGGACCAGGAGCGGTCCAGCCTTTACCTTCAGCGGTCGGCCGACCGGCAGAAAGTCGAAGAAGAGTTCTCCTCCGGCTTCCTGGCCCGCCTGAATGCACTCCACAGCATCGGTACCCTGGCATCCTACGCCATCACGCTGCTGCTACTGATGGTGGAAGCTTCTCCCGTCATGGCCAAACTCCTGGGGTCTGAAGGCCCCTACGACAATTTGGTGCGCATGTCGGAGAATGAATACCGCCATCGCTACATGCGGTCCGTCTATAAACAGAACCTCGATCTGCAGTCGCTGTACAACGCATCAAAAAGAATGGCGCCCAGCAGCCTCGAGTCCACCGCAGAATCGCCCTATGCCGATTCGCATCTCAAGTATGCTGAGCTGCGAAGGAAATTGCGTACCCGCTTAAAAAACAAATGACGTGTACGTCCATTGCCGGTCTATATTTCTATCTCTTACGCTGCTTGCGGCCTATGGGCTGCCAGCCAGCCTAGAGGCGCAAGTCACCATCCCTCTCGCGGAGAAGAAGTTCTCCAACCTAAAAGATGGAAAGGGGTACCTCATCGAAGACTTCGGGTATTTCAAATCTCAAGTTGTAGAAAATATCTCCTCCGTAGGGAGCTCTGCTGTAGATGGGCTCGATGAAACGCTTCGAAAGCGAGCCGACAGTCTTTTTGAGGTTCTAAAGAAAGACCGCTCCGTATCCATGCCGAGAGAAGACCTGTCACTGGTCAAACATTTCCCCGCCGTCGACGAAGAGCCTCGGGTCATCGCCAACCTGGTATTCACTCTTGCCCGGCTTGGCGGCAGCCGCAGCCTCGAATATGCCGTCCGCCGGGGCGATACCCTCGAGATAGAATATACGATCCTACGGGGGAAGGGCTTTGACGAGATAGAAGTCCTAGAAGGCAAGGAACTCCGTTTCAACGCGGCCCGTAATATGAAGAAGGCAGAGGTAAACAACCAGCTCGTCATCTTGGCAGACGGGATGATCACGGTGAACCTCTACAATAAAGGCCCTGTCCCATCAAAAGGTAAGCTCGTCATCACCGTCCGCCCTGCCCTGGCACGCCTTGCCCTGCGGTATCTCTGCGATACCCTCGCCAACCAGGTAAAGATGAAAGTGCTGCGGGTCGACACCCTTTCAGAGATCTTCTTCAGTCGTGCCGTCGCCCTCGCCTCGGGCCGCGACATCACCCGCACCCCCTTCGTACGCGTCGATGTACCCGTCACGCCTGGCAGAAGATACCTCGCCATGGGCTACTGGCTCGGGACAGGCGAGAAAAGCCTCAAAGCCTGGCAGACGCTCGCCACGGCGGAGGCCTCTCCGCTCTTGCCCTACCTGACCGGAGAACTTAAGCGCCGCGACCGGGTACGCCTGCCGGTCGACACCTACAAGGAGGTACGCTTCGACATCCGCTTCGACGGGGTCTCACTGCGCTCCCAGGCACAGAATGGCATGCAGGGGACGGTCGCCCGCGACCCCGAGGGTCCCGATGTCCATCCCAACTATGGCTTTGTCGCCCTCACCCGGGGCTTGTCGATGCCCTCCAGCATCGGACTGGAGCTGGAAAACCTCTCCAAAGTCTATGGCTGCCAGACGCAGGTCGACGTGGTCGGTCTCTACACGGAAAGCCACGAAGAAGAACTAGAGGTAGAAGAAAAGACTTGCCGAGAATACATAAAGCTCTCTTTCCTGTGAACCTCCGCGCCGCGATATACTACCCTTCCGCCTGCCTGATGCTTGGGTTTGTCCTCTATGGATGCACGGGCTGTGGCTCGGAATATTCCCAACTGCTCTCTCTCAAGACCAGCACCCGCCGGGTGATGACTGAATACAGTTTCCTGCAACGCACTTCGGAACGCCTGGTCGGCAAGCTGCCTGGCGGGGGAAAAAGATCTTCGTACGACTCATCCCGCCTCACACCCCTGGCACAGAAGAATCTAATCACCCGCTACAACTATCTCTATTCGACCCTGAACCCGATGCGGCCGGAACGGGTCGGATTGTATTTTGACAGTGCCCAGTCGATCTTCTGGACGCGCGACAGCAGCCGCGAGCGCATCCGCTTCGGCGCGGAAGTCTATGGCTGGCATCCAGCCTGGATGTCTGACAACTGGCTCCTGGCACCCTTCCGACTGCTGACGACTCTCTCATATTATTCCTACAACGTCGACCCTGCCACCGGCGGCTGCCTGAATCCGGCCGACATGGAAGCTTGGAGGTCGATAGCGCTGGTCGACTCCGCCCATGCCTACGACTGCCGCGTCCTCCTATCCGTCGCCTGCGATGGGGCCGACAACTCCGCCCGCTTCCTCACCAATACCGATGCCTGGTCGCTGCTGTCAGACTCCCTGTCATCCCTACTGCGCGTCCGAAAGGCCGATGGCGTAGAAGTCTCTTTCTCAGACATCCCGTCCGACATGGGTCCTCGCTTCACCGCCTTCATCGAAGCCTTGAGCCAGAGTCTAGAGAAATCGCTCCCTGGTGGCGACTTCTACCTGTCCATCGTCTTGCCGCCAGACGACCCGGACCTTGTCTTCAACCTCGATGAACTCCAGCGACTTGCCGACATGATGGTCGTACAGGGGTATGAATATGCCGACGAAGAAGGTGCTGCGGTTGCCGTCGCCCCCCTGCTCTCCGCAAACGAAAACGGCCCCAGCCTCGACCGCACCGTGAGAACTTATATGGACCGTGGCCTCGACACCCAGATGGCCGTCTTGGCCCTGCCGCTCTATGGCAACCAATGGAGGGATACGCTGGATGCCCAGAAAGGCAACTATGTGAGCCGCTTCGACCGGAAGGTCACCTATAGTGAGATCCGCAGGGTATACAACCCCCTCGACACCAGCTATGTGCTGACGCCTTCCCTGGATCCACTGTCGATGACCAACTACTACCTGGTGGAATTCCCCGACCGCTCCGCCATCGAGTGCTGGTTCGACGACGACTTCACCCTCGGCCGAAAGATGGACCTCGCCATGGCCAGGGGCTTCCGGGGTGTGGGGCTATGGGCTTTGGGATATGATGTGGGCCATGATGAGATCTGGAAGCAAGTCCGCAATCGCTTCGCCACCGACACCGTGCAGTTCCGCGACCCGGTAACGGCCTTCCTGGGCTATCCCATCCGCATCGGGAATTTCTTCCTCCGTCATGGCGACCTCATCGCCACCACGTCGGCAGTCTTCACGCTAACCGTCGTACTCGCCATGTTCCTGGCCTTCAGCGACTGGCGGGTTCGGACCTCCATCTTCTACGAAGGCTTTAACTTCTTCGTCTATATCCTGGTGAGTTCCCTGCTGATGGTACCGCTGCTCAGCTGGCTCGGCTTCTTCGGAGATACCAGGAGCGGGCTGTTGATAGCCTTCCTGGTTGGCATCGGTGCCGGATACCTGATCTTCCGCCTGACGAAGTCCATGCAGTTCAAAAGGCCCTGACCCGCATCCTAGATGCCATGAAAGTACTTGCTCGCGAACTGAGTTTTTTCTTCCTCTTCGCTACAGCCTCCATCTGGCTGACTCCAACATCTGTCAACTTCCTTGGCCTCACCTCCGAGGCTTTCATCGTGAATAAGGTAGAGAAGATTTTCCTGATGCAGATAGGCCAGCTGGCATTCATGGCCAACCTGGTCGTGTTGTATCTCCTGCGGTTCGTATTTACGCTGGTCCGACGCAAACTGATGGGCAGCAGCGGCCCGCAGCCCTGATGGCCATGATTCATCTGTTGGCCTGTCCGAAGTGGGCCGTGGGCTAAATTTTATTTGTGCTGTACTTTATTTCATCTACGTTCCGCATAAAATCTTCAGTCGGTGGGTAAAAACCCTGCTTGAAATTATTTAAATGCCCCTTATTTTTGAATACGATTCACATGGTTCAATAAAAAGACGACGCTTGCCTGGGTATCTAATCATCTCAAACCAGGAATTAGTCTGCATCCTACCACCAGTTGAGCAGCCTGGATTTGCCGCATTTTTTTGGCGATACTCTGATAAAGTCTTTCGGTTCTCAATGCTTTACACATGTCATCGAATTTGGCTGCTACAAAGGAATACCACCCGAGCATATCGTTCAACTTAATCATTCATCATATATAAATCCCATCCCTTCATCTAAAAATCTAAAATCATGCACATCAAACCAGGCATCGTCCCTGTGTTGAGCCGTTGCAGTATCCACCCGCAATGCTTATTGGTGGTGAGGTTCTCATTCCTCTTTTTCTTTGCCTTCAGCATCCATGCGACTGCCGATGGCTTCGCAGATCGATTCACGCTGCTGCGCAGTGATGCGGTTCTAGAAGAATTCTTAGGATTCGTTGCTCCGCCAGATGATGTCCGCATTAGCGGCCAGGTGACTGATGAGTCTGGGAAGCCGGTACAGAACGTAAGCGTCGTCCTGAAAGGCACCTCCCGTGGTACTCAAACGGACGCCAGTGGCAGTTTCTCGATTGAAGTACCGGACGGCAAAGGGATACTGGCCTTTTCTTCCATCGGCTTTGCCCCCCTAGAAGTGCGGATAACAGGCAATACACTCAATGTTATGCTTACAGAGGCTACGGCTAGTATGCAAGGTGTCGTCGTAACGGCCTTGGGTATCCGAAAAGAGCAGAAAAGCTTGGGATACGCTACGGCCTCTGTCGTGCCGGAGCAGGTGACGGTGAACCGCAACTCCAGCTTCATGAACGCCCTCACGGGTAAAGTGGCGGGGGTCAACATCACCTCCATGGGATCCGGCCCGGCCGGTACCAGCAAGATCCGCATCCGGGGCCAGTCTTCATTCGGTGCCAACAACTCACCTCTCATCGTCATCAACGGTGTGCCGATCGACAACACCAACTTCGGTGCAAGGGGAGACATCTCCGAACGAGGCAGCAACCGCACCTCCGACGGTGGCGACGGCCTGAGCAGCATCGACCCCGACAACATCGAGTCGATGACGGTGCTAAAGGGTGCGGCTGCCTCCGCCCTCTACGGTTCGCGCGCCAAAGACGGCGTCATCATGATCACTACCAAGACCCGCAGCAAGGGCTCCGGTATCGGTATCGAGGTCAACACCAACTACAACCATGAGACGCCGCTCGACTACACCGACTATCAATATGAATACGGGCAGGGAGAGAACGGCGTCAGGCCTACCACGCCCTTCCCTACCTCCGGTCAGTGGAGCTTCGGGGAGAAGTTCGCCCCTGGCCTCACCCAGGTGCTCTTCAACAACCAGGTTGTACCCTATGAGCCCCAGCGTGGACAGATCCGCCAGTTTTATCGCAACGCCTCGACGCTGACGAACTCCGTCACGGTCTCCTCTGGCGGCGAATACGGAGGGATGAGCCTGTCGGTCTCCAACATGCGCTCCACTGCCATCCTGCCGGGGTCCGACTTCGACCGAAAGAACATTAACCTCGGCTTCACACAGACATTCGCTAAGAAGCTCACCATCAGCGGTAACATCAGCTATTCCAACGAACGGAGGAACAACCCGCCCAACATCGCAGAGCAAGACTACAGCCCCGTCATCCTCTATAATATGGCCAACTCCATGCCGATGGACCTGCTGCAGAAATACGCCTTCGACGCCGTCGGCAACGAGGTATCCTGGTCGCGCTTCACCAACCGTACCAACCCCTACTTCGCCCTGTCGAGGTTTGAAAAGCAGAACCGCGACCGCTTCTTTGGAAACCTCACCGTGCGGTATGACATCACCAAATGGCTGTATCTGCAGGGAAGGCTGGGGCAGGACTACTACGCCCGTTCCCAGGACTATAACCTCCCGACCGGCAGCCAACGTCAGGCCCCGGCCCCTCCCGGCTTCGTGAATGGACAGTATGTGCAGGATGAACGTCGATTCCGGGAACTCAACACAGACGTCCTTCTCGGCTCGAAGAAGTCGTACGGCGACTTCTCCGTCGACCTCATGGTGGGCGGCAACCAGATGAACCGGAGGCTCGACCGCAACAACGTCCTGGTGCAGGACTTTTATACCCGCGGCATCTACACCCTTGCAAATGGACGTTTGCTGCAGCCCATCAATGAAGTCTCCGAGCGGCAGGTCAACTCCGTATACGGTTCTGCAGAACTGTCGTGGCGTAACCTACTCTACATAAACGGGACTGTTCGGAATGACTGGTTCTCGACGCTGTCTCCTCAGAACCGCAGCATCCTCTATCCCTCTGTCACTGCCAGCTTCATCCTGTCGGATGCCTTCCGGGATGCTATGCCCACGTGGATAGACTATGCCAAGCTGCGTGTCGCTTATGCCGAAGTGGGCAGTGACACAGATGTGCCACCCTATTCCAATAGCCTCTTCTACGCTATTAACCCCCTGCAGTTCCCCAACCCTTCGGGCACCCTGCAGTCGCTGGCCAGTATCAACGCCTCGGTCGTACCCAATCCCGACCTGCGGCCAATGCGCGTCTCGGAGAAGGAGATCGGGCTGGAGGCAAGGCTCTTCGGTAACCGTATGGCACTGGAGGTAAGCTACTATGATAAGCTCTCTTCAGACCAAATCCTGCAGGCGCAGATCTCTGATGCATCCGGCTATCAGCGCCAGCTGGTCAATGTAGGGCAGAGCCAGAACCGTGGCCTCGAGGCTATGTTCAACATCCGCGCTGTCAAAGCCCGCAACTTCTCCTGGGAGGTAAACCTCAACGGTGCCTATAACCAGTCAAAAGTATTGAGCCTAGGGACTGGCGCAGGGGATACGATTATCACCGTCGGTGTCGGAGAATTCACCGGTGAGCTTCGCCAGGTCGTTGGGAAGTCGCTCGGGCAGCTCTATGGCTACGGGTATTTGCGGAATGCTTCCGGCCAGCAGGTCTTTGACGCTGGCAACGGCCGACCCCTGCGGACCGCCAACCTGATTGCATTCGGCAGTGCCCTACCCATCTGGACAGGAGGCATCACCAACACATTCAACATCCACGGTGTATCTTTTTCATTCCTGATCGATTTCAAGCTTGGGCATAAGATGATCTCCGGGACGAACTTCAACGCCTGGCGCCACGGTCTACACAAGGCCACCCTGGTAGGTCGCACCGAAGGTTTTGTAGTGGGAGATGGGGTGCTGCTGAACGGGCAGAAGAATACCGTCAAGTCGGGCGTGCAAGCCTTCTATGAGACCGTACGAAGCCAGAACATCGCCGAGTCATTCGTGACAGACGCGGGCCTCTGGCAGCTGCGCCAGGTCACAGCCGGATATGACATCACCCGCTTCCTCAAGGGCCTCTCCTTCGTCAAAGGCGTCCGGCTGAGTGCAGTGGCGAGCAATGTGCTCGTCCTGCGCAAGTGGGTAGAGAACATACATCCCGAACAGTTCGGCTTGCCGTCTGACAACCTGATGGGGCTGGAGGCTACCGGCCTGCCCATTACCCGCAATGTCGGATTCAACTTAAACATCAAATTCTGACCGTCATCGCCATAAACTATAGACACATGGAAACGACACTCAGAAAAATCGCCCTCATCGGCAGCCTGGCCTGCCTGACGGCCTGCGACAAGGGCTTCGATGAGATGAACATAAATCCTGTAGCCCTGACGGGCGTAGACCCTGTCTTCCAGCTGAATAACGCCATCGTCAACAGCGCCTTTACCTACGGCAACCTCAGCTACGAGACGACCATCGTCAAACAAATGATCACGCCTTTCAGCGGCGTTGGATCCGCGGCCAACTACAACCAGGACAACCGCAGCGTGGCCGCCGGCAACTGGCAGCGCTACTATCGCAGCATCACCCGCGACCTGGTCGACGTCGTCGAGAAGACAAAGAATGACGCAAACCGCAGCAATCTCTATCACACGGCCCGCATCTGGAAAGCCTATTGCTTCATGCTGCTGACGGACACTTATGGCGACATCCCCTATAAGGAGGCCGGCCGCGGCGCCCTCGAGGGCACTTCCAAGCCGAAGTACGACGGCCAGGGAGCCATCTATACCGACATCCTCAATGAGCTCGAGACGGCTACCGCCGCCCTCGACGCCACCAAGACCCGCGTGACACAGGAAGTGCTGTTCGCTGGGGATGTCGCCATCTGGAAGCGCCTCGGCAACTCACTGCTGCTGCGGGCGGCTATGCGGCTGTCGAAGGTGAACCCGGCCGTAGCACAGACCTATGTGACGAAAGCCGTCACCGGAGGGCTCATGACAAGTAATGCAGACAACATCGTCATTCGCCACAACGCCAACTTCGCCAACGATGTCGGCAGCCAGCTCAATGGCGGTCAGTCGGCCTTCTTCTACCTTGCAAAAGACTTTGTCGACCATCTCAAGTCGACTTCTGACCCCCGACTGACGGCCATCTCCGTGCGGTACAAAGGTGCTCTCAGCGGCGCCAACCAGATCGAGTCGCGCGCCTCCCGCCTGGCAGCCGACCAGATCGGCATGCCCCTGGGCTATGACAACACGACCATCTCCACCGAAGTGCGTGCCAGCAACCTCGCGAGCCTCTGGGACTACAGCCAGCTCGACCGCACCCGCATGGCCAGCCCCCAGGCACCCACCTTCATCCTGACCTATGCCCAGACACAGTTGCTCCTAGCGGAGGCTATCACCCGCGGATGGGCTCCTGGGAATGCCGCCACTGCCTACGCAAACGGCGTCAGGGCTCATATGCAGCAGCTGGCCCTCTATGGCACCTCGACCGCCATCCCCGTCGCCGCCATCGACGCATGGGTCACCGCCAACCCGCTAGTGGCGGCACGCGCGCGCGAACAGATTAACACTCAATACTGGGTGGCATCCTTCCTCAACGGCCCCGAGGCATTCGCCAACTTCCGCCGCAGCGGCTTCCCCGTCCTGGCACCCAACCTCTTCCCGGGCCGAGACCTCAAGACGGAACCCTTCATACGCCGGCTTACCTATCCAGATGCGGAACTCAACGTCAACACCGCCAACGTGCAGGAGGCCATTAAGCGCCAGGGGGCCGACATCATGGATACACGCATCTGGTGGGATGTCAAGTGACTTGTAGGAGTATATGAAAAAACGATTTCGATGAAAGGGCTGAAGCGAAGACTCCAGCAGGCAGAAGCAGTCAACGGCTGTTGGCTCAACCTTGGCAACCCGCTGACGGCAGAGATGGCCGGACTGGCCGGATTCGACTGGGTACTCATCGATCTGGAGCATGGCGCCGGCACAGAAGCACAACTCATCGGGCAGCTGCAAGGCCTTTCTGCTACGCCGGCAGCCCCCGTCGTCCGCGTAGAGAGCCACGACAGGCGCCGCATCCAGCGGGTACTCGACATGGGCGCCGAAGGCATCCTCGTACCGCGTGTCTGCAACGTGCAGGAGGCGAAGGAGGCCGTCGACGCCCTGCATTACCCCCCGCAGGGCTCCCGCGGCATGGCCAAGATGATCCGTGCGACAGCCTTCGCCAGTCGCTTTAATGAGTATTTCGAAAACGCCCCTCAGAACATCCTCGGCGCCATACAAGTCGAGACGGCAGAGATCCTGGACCACCTCGACGCCGTCGCCGCCCTGGAAGGCGTTGACGTATTATTCATAGGCCCGGCAGACCTAACCATGAGCCTAGGCATCTTTGGACAGTTCGACCACACCCTCTTCCTCGAGGCGGTCCAGGCCACCGTCGACGCCGCCCAAAAGGCCCGTAAGCAGACGGGCATACTCCTCTTCAACCCGGACGACTATCCTCGCTACCACGGCCTGGGCATGCGTATGATCGCATGTGGCTCCGATGGCAGCTTTGTCGCCGAAGGGGCCCGCAAGATGGCTGCCGGTCTGCAGGACCGTCGCACCCGCCAAACCCAATCCTGACGTCATGCCTGCGATACTCACAGACCCATTTCTGATCTTGGCTGCTGGCATCCTCGTCGTGGTCGGCGGTATCATCGGCCTCAAACTGCATCCCTTCCTGGCGATGCTGCTGGCAGCCTTCGCGGTGGCTTGGCTGACGCCAGCCTCTGCATTGGAGCAGTTCGCCCTTTCCAAAGGGGCCAGTGCCGCCGCCGCCCTGCAGCAGGCGAAGAAGTCGCTGGGGGAACGCATCGCCACGGAATTCGGCAACACAGCCGCCAAAATCGGCATCCTCATTGCCATGGCCGCGATTATCGGCAAGTGCATGCTGGAGAGCGGTGCGGCAGAGCGCATCATCCGCTCCATCCTCCGCGCCATCGGCATCGACAGAGCCCCGGCCGCCTTCCTCGTCAGCAGCTTCTTCATCGGCATCCCCGTCTTCTTCGACACCGTCATCTTCCTCATGATGCCGCTGGCAAAGGCGATATCCATGCGCATCGGCCGCAACTACCTGCTGTTTGTCCTGTCCATCATCGCGGGAGCCATGATGGCCAACTCGCTGGTGCCGCCCGCTCCAGGGCCTTTGTTCCTGGTGACTGCCATGCAGATACCGATCGGACTGATGATCGTGGCGGGCTCAATGCTGGGACTTATCACCGCCACCTCCGGCTACCTATTCGCACGATGGCTTAATCGTCGGATGACCGTTCCCGTCAGAGATTCGCTAGACGCCAAAGTGGAGGATATTCGCATGATCGCAGAGAAAGATGACGCGCAGCTGCCCTCACTCGCCCTCTCCCTGCTGCCGGTCGTCTTTCCCGTCTTTTTCATCTGTGCAGACACCTTTCTGAATCTGTCCAAGGATGCAGCCGCTGGAAACATCGTGATGCAAGCCGTTGCCGCCGTCATTCATTTCTTCGGCGATAAGAACACCGCCCTCATCACTGCCGGCATCCTCGCCCTGCTCGTCGTGCTACAGCAGAAGCGCGGCAGCAGCTTTGATATGTCAGCCTTTATCCAGAATGCCCTGATGAGCGGAGGCGCCATCATCCTGATCACCTGCGCCGGCGGCGCCTTTGGCGGCGTCATCCAGCAGACAGGTATCAGCGCACGCATCACCGACATGACCAGCCACTACCAGATGGCGCTCATACCGCTGTCGTTTCTGATTGCTGCCGTCGTGCGGACCGCCCAGGGCTCGGCGACAGTAGCCCTCATCACCGCCTCCGGCATCCTCTCCGGCATGGCCTCCCAGGCAGGCCTCACCTTTCATCCGCTCTACCTGGGCCTCGCCATCGGTTGCGGCGCTAAGCTCGTACCCTGGATGAACGATCCGGGCTTTTGGATCATCTGTAAGATGAGCAATCTCACCGAAAAGGAAGCCCTCAAGACCTATGCACCGATGGGGGTTGTGATGGGGGTTACAGGCCTCGTCGTCATTATGCTGGCAGCCGCCTGGCTGCCGTTTCCCGTCTGAATAGCCATGCTGAATCCCGGCTCATGCTGAAGTGCTGGCAAAAAAAGAAACATGAAAAAAACACAAGAGTGCAAAACCCCATCCTCCCACCTGCCCCGTCGGGGCTTTGTACGGTCGCTCGCTAGCGGATCGCTGGGTGCCGCCCTGGCAGCCAGCCCGGCCACGGCAATGGCCGTCGGGACAGACCGCAGCCCAGCCGCGGCAGCCGCCAATAAAGGGAAAGTCCTGATGCATGTAGGCTGCCAGTCGGGCGGCACGACCCTCCGCAACCTCGAGTTCAAAGCCCGCCACGGCGTCTATCACATCGACGGGGGCATGCCTGAATATATCCCCGGCAAAGGTTGGGACCTCGAGGACTCGCTCCGCAAACGCGATGCCTGCGAGAAATACGGTATTCATCTCGACGCCTACCATCTGCCGCTCACTTCGGCAGGGATTGATAAGGTCAGCCATCCCAACATCATGCTGGGCAAGAGCCCGGAACGCGACCGCGAGATTGAAGAGATCCAACAGATGATCATGGTCGCCAGCAAGACGGGCGTCACCCTGCTCAACTACAATACCACCATCCTGCCCGTCCTACGGACCGGACAGACCATAGACCCAAAGCGTGGGAATGCCCGCTACAGCACTTGGGTCTATGAGGAGGCCGTCAAACGCAACGAGCCGCTCACCCGTGCCGGTATCGTCACGGCCGACGATATGTTCGAACGCATCAAATACCTCATCGACCGCATCGTGCCCGTGGCAGAGGAATACAAGGTGCGCCTGGGCAACCACATCGCCGACCCTCCAACACACGTCGGCTACCGCGGCATCACCCGCTGGACGAGCCCTGATGTGTTTGCCGCCATGAAGCGTTTCGCTGCTCTCAGCGACAGCCCCTACCACGGCTTCAACTTCTGCATCGGCTCCATCGCCGAAGGACTCAAAGACCCTAAGAATGAGATACACGAGATCATCCGCTACTTCGGGCCGCGAAAGAAGATTTTCAACATACACCTGCGCAATATCAAAGGTGGATGGGATCATTTCCAGGAGGTCTTCTCCGACAACGGCGACATGGACTTCTTCCAAGTCTTAAAGACCCTCCAGGAAGTGGGCTACCCCTATATGGTCATGCCCGACCACGTGCCTTCACACCCCGACGACCCCACGCATGAGCAGGCCTTCGCCCATGCATATGGTTATATCATCGCCATACTGCAGGCCATCGCCGGCGGTGCGTAGATAAATGACGGGACGCTTTAAATTTATTTTTATCCACCCACCATTTCACCCCACAAACAAAGAAGCCTCTCATACATGGAAACCATCGGTTTTATAGGACTCGGCATCATGGGTAAGCCCATGGCCATGCATCTCCACAAGGCCGGCCATCCGCTACATGTCTACTCCGGCAACCGTGCCACCTCCGAGCTCGTCGCGCAGGGAGCGACAGCCTTCGCCTCCTATGCAGCTCTAGCTGCTGCCTCAGACATTGTCATCACCATGCTGCCTGACTCTCCCGATGTGGAGGCTGTGGCCCTTGGTGTGGGGGGCGTTGCCGAAGGCCTCCGGCCCGGCGCCCTGTTCATCGACATGTCGTCGATCGCACCTGCCACAGCCAAGGCAGTGCACGCCGCCATGGCTGCCCGGGGTGTTGAAGCTCTCGACGCACCGGTCTCCGGTGGCCAGGTAGGGGCTGAGAATGCCAGCCTCTCCATCATGGTAGGTGGCTCTGCAACAGCATTCGAGCGGGCATCGTCAGTTTTCGCGCGAATGGGTAAGAACATCGTCCACATCGGAGCGGCAGGCGCCGGCCAGATGGCGAAAGTCTGTAACCAGATGATCGTCGGCATGACCATACAGGCCCTCGCCGAAGCCTTCACCCTTGCGAAGAAGGCAGGCGTTGACCTGGTACGCATGCGTGAAGTCCTGCTGGGAGGCTTCGCCTCTAGCCGCATCCTCGACCTCCATGGTAAGCGTATCATCGACCGCAACTTCAACCCTGGCTTCCGCGTCCGCCTGCATCGGAAGGATATGAACCTGGCGCTGCAAGCCGGCAGAGAGCATGCCGTCCCCCTCCATGGTTCGGCCCTGGTGGCTGCGCAGATGGATGCCATCCTCGCCAAAGGTGGGGGCGAATGGGACCATAGTGGACTGGCGCTGCTGCTCGAACAAATGTCCGGCATCGAATGACTAGCCCCGGGCATATCAGTGGGCGCCCGGGTCCATGCATCCGCGAGTTGCGCGTCACACCCATCGCGACCGCAGACCCTCCCCTCCTCAATGCCGCTGGGCTCCATGCGCCCTATGCCCTCCGCACCATCATCGAGATGGTTACCGATGATGGCATCACCGGCCTTAGCGAAGTGCCGGGCAGCGCCGCCGTCACGGGGGCTCTGCAGGCCGCCGGCCCCTGCCTGGCCGGCATGGACGTCTTCCAACTCCAACACATCCGCCAACGGCTGCAGCAGCAGTTTGGGCAGGAGGCGCCAGAGGCAAGAGGCCTCGCCCCCTGGGACCAGCGCAAGCTCGTGCATGTCTTCAGCGCGGTTGAAGTGGCCTGCCTAGACATCATCGGCAAGGTCGTCTCCCGGCCAGTGGTAGACCTGCTCGGAGGCCCCATGCGCGATGCCGTCCCTTATGCTGCCTACCTCTTTTACAAACCTGCAGGCGCCGGTGGGACGCTCGGCCTCGGCACAGACCCACAGGCAGCGGGATGGGATCTGGCGCGCCAGGCAGCCGCCCTCGATCCGGCAGGCATCGTAGGACAGGCTCAGGCGATGTGCCAGGCCTACGGCTTCCAATCCATCAAACTCAAAGGAGGCGTCTTCGAGCCGCAGCAGGAGGTGGAAGCCGTCCTCGCCTTGCACGAGGCCTTCGGAGACGACGTCCCGCTGCGCATCGACCCCAACGGCGTATGGAAGAAAGAGACGGCCTTTCGCTGCGGAAGAATGCTCAAAGGGCATATCGAGTACCTCGAAGACCCGGTCCGCGGACAGACTGACATGGCCGAACTGCGCAAGGCACTGGGCATATCCCTCGCCACCAACATGTGCACAACTTCTTTTGAAGAGATCCCCTCTTCCATACGCCTCGGCTCCGAAGACATCATCCTGAGCGACCACCATTTCTGGGGCGGCCTGACCGCCTCCATGCACCTCGCCGCCATCTGCCGGACCTTCGGGCGGAGCCTCTCCATGCATTCCAACAGCCACCTGGGGATCTCCCTCGCTGCCATGACGCATCTCGGAGCGGCATTGCCGGAACTTGAATATGCCCTCGACACACACTATCCCTGGCAGTCGGAGGAGATCATCGTGGGTGGCCGAATGTCTTTTCAAGAGGGCAGCCTGCCGGTACCATCCGGTCCCGGCCTCGGCGTCGAGCTCGACCGGGAGGCCCTTGCCCGACTTCATGAGAACTACCTCCGCTGCGGTCTCACGCGAAGGGATGATGAAATAGAGATGCAGAAATGGCAGCCGGGATGGAAGTTCCAGGCCGTGAGGTACTGACACGATGCAAGTGGGGCTTTAGAGACTCGAGGCGTGTCCGGCGGGCGGCCTGCCGGGTCGTTTGGGAAAGCCTACCGCCGCTACGATCCTTATGCATTCCCCTCCGGCCATGAGGCCTGGACGACCGCCCTGGCCATCTCTCTGCTGCTGGCAGCACCCTCGGCAGGTTCGCTGGTGGTATGGGCCTGGGCCCTGTCAACCGCTTGGGTGAGGGTCTTCTACAGCCTCCATCACGCATCAGACATATGGGCTGGCATGGGCGTAGGCATCGACTGCCATATGCCTCCAGTGGGCCAGATGGCCACAGCACTAGGCGAGGGGAGAGGGCTGCCTCTGCCCCGCCTTCAGCGTGTAATAGAAAGGCTTCAGGTCGATCACATCATCGTACAGGAATTCCATCTCATAGGCTTCTGTCGGCTCGAAGCCATGGGTGCTCTCGGGACTGGTGGTAGCTGCAAGCGGCCGTTCTGGGAAGCTTTTGTACGGATGCCGGATCTGGATGGAGTGCAGCCGGTCGCCCGACAACAGCTGAAACGAAATCAGTTGGCCGGAATAGATTACATGTGAGGATCCCTCCCGGGTCAGCACCTCTACCCGTACAAAGTTGACATCTGAGGGAAGCGCCACGAGTCGCCCCCCTTGCACCTGCATGCGGCCGGATAGGATATAGTACCAGTGGTTGGAATACCGCAACAGAGGGATGTGGATGTCCGCGCGCGTCCAGATCACCAACTGCCGGGCTAGCCATCCCAAGACCGCCGCAGCCACCAGCGGAACGATGACGAAGAAGATCCACTGCAGGCGCTGGTCGATCATATGTTGGATCATGAGTCCGGAGACCTCATCTTCATAGGTTCCCGTCAGCAGAAAGGCCAGCTCGGCCGAACTCATCCAACGGCCTGTCAGCCTTTGGTGGATCCATATCCAGGCCACTTCCATGCACGTGCCCGTGACGAGTGTCCAGAACAGGGCAGGGATGGCATCCCTTGACCGGGCTTCCTCGCTGAAAGGGAACTGAAAATATACGATGCGGGCCACGATGCCAGGCAACAGGAAGAGCCCGATCCAGCATGCGAAAAGGATCAAGGGCACCAGCCAGGGGTACATTGTTTCGGACATGGCAGCGGGTATACAGTGTCGGACTCGAAGGCCTCAGGCTTTCGACGGGGAAGGTACGCGCAAATCAGATCGCCCGCCGCCTCAACGCAGGAGGGTGACAAAACTGGCGATCCGGTCGATGCCATACTTGGGGAAGATGACAAAATAGTAGGTGCCGACGGGCAGAGGCTTGCCTTTGTAGGTGCCGTCCCAGGGCTTGTAGTTGCTGAACGACTGGAAGATCAGCTGCCCACGGTCGCTGTAGATTTCCACGACGGGATCCGGATAGGTCCCCAGGTTCAAGATCTCCCAGCGGTCATTGATGCCGTCGCCATTGGGGGTGAAGGTATTGGGGATGATGGGTCGGTTCAAGACCGTCACCAAGGCCGAACTAGTGTCGATGCAGCCGCCACTGGAGGTGACTGTCAGCAGATAGCGGGTGGTGGCTGTTGGGCTGGCGACTGGGTTCGGGAGTGTCGGGTTGCTTAGTCCGGTTGCCGGCGACCAAGCAAACACCAGCCCCGTACCCCTTGTGGCGCTACCATCTAGGGCCACATTCGTCCCCAATGCCATGTACTTGGTACTGCCGGCATTGGCGTCTGGCTTCGGCGTGACCGTCACATCCACCGTGCCCGATTGGGGCTGTGAGCAGTTTCGGGCATCCCTCACTTCCATTAGTTGGTAGCGGAAGTTGCCGGAAACGGCGGTAGAGGCATTCACCAGGACGGGGTTGCCGGTACCTGTCAGGATGCCTGTATTCAATTGGTAGCGGAAGGTGTAGGGTGCCAGGCCATCACTACCTGAGAAGCGGAGCTGTGGTGCTGCCAGGCCTTGGCAAATGACGATCGATGGGCTTGCGGCCGTGAGGGTCGCGGAGGGTAGGTCATGTACGGTGACTGCGGCGGTGGTCGTCAGGGTCTTGGAGCAGGTGATGCCGTCTGTATAAGAGACCTGCTTCAGCGCATAGATGAAAGTGCCGGGTATGTTCGTGTCAGCCTGTATGGTGGCGACATTGCCTCCGCTGGAGGTGGTTGTTTGATCGGGTCCGCCATTGACAGCATAGGTGAAAGTATAGGGGGTGATGCCATTGGCGCCTTGGAAGGTGATCGTCGGCCTGGTTTCATTTTGACAGACGGCCGTCGTGCCGGTGATGGTCACATCTGGGTTCGCGACGATGCGGACCGTGGCACTGCCCGTCTGAGACTGCTCACAGCCTTTGCTGTCCACCACTTTTTGCAGGGTGTAGGCAAAGCTGCCTGGAGCACTCGTAGGGATGGGAAAGGTATGTGATGGGTCGGTGCCGACCGTCGTCACGGTTTGGTCTGCCCCGGCATTCAGCTTATAGGTGAAGGTGTAGGGACCCAGCGAGGTGTTTCCGGTGAACCGTACCGTAGGGCTTGCCGTTTCCTGGCAGAGCAGCAAAGGAGAGGTGGCCCCGCCGTCGATCGAGGCGAGGGCCCCCGGCAAGCGGTTGACCGTGATGGGCAGGGTCTGAGGCGTGTTGTCGGAGCAAGTGGCAACGTCTGTATAGCGGATGCTGCTGAGGGTGATGCTCTTGCTGCCGGCACTGGGAAAGTTGATGGCAGGGGTAGCGATGCTGGCACTGCTGCCTGAAGTGGTGATCGGCGTCTGGGCTACGCCATCGATGGAATAGCTGAAGGTATACGCGGCCGCACTGGAGGCGCCTGAGCCCGTAAAGGTGAACGTCGCGGACTTCCCGGTGCAGATCTCCCCACCGCTGATGGGGGTATTTGCGGCCAGGGTCGCACGGGGTGTGGCATTGACTCGGAAGACTGCGGTCGAGGCCGATAGGCTCTTGGCGCATCCTTTACCGTCTTCTACCCTTGTCAGTTCATAGGTGTACGTGGTGGCGGTTGCGGTTGGGACAGTTATCACCGCAGGGTCCGAGGCATTGCCGGAAAGATTTCCAGAGTTGATGGTGGTGGCTGTTCCATTGAGCCTGTAGCTAAAGGTATAGCCTGCCGTGCCGCTGGCGCCTCTCATCTCCAGGGTTTGGCTTGCGCCCTGACAGATCACAGCACCTGCACTAAGGGTCGCAGACGGCAGCGGGTTGATCTGTACCTGTAAAGGGGTCCTGCTGCTTTCACAGTTTGGGGCCGTGCTCATTCGCTGGCTGACAAAAAAGGAATAGCTGTTCGGCGTTAACAGTCCGCCTGTGGTGGGGATGGTGGGCGGAGTCGTCGTTCCGGTGCCGCCGGTCGCGGATGCATACCAGAGAAACGTATTCCCCCCCGAGAGGCCCGTCAGATAAGAATTGAGTAGTGCTGGCGTGATGGGAAAGTCCTGACATATTTCCGCCGGCTGGGGGATGGAAGAGGGAATGGATGGTGCGGCCGGGGTAGGGTTGATGGTGACCGTGAGAGGGGCACGACCACTTTCGCCACATCCAGTGAGGCTGTTCAGACTTACATAATAGGTCGTGGTGCTGGGGGGTATGCTAGGTACACTAGGCCGAGGGGTACCGCCAGACGCTTGGTCATACCACTTCACTTCAAAATTCCTCGGGTTGGGGTTGGTGACAGAGGATGACAAGGTGCCTGTGCCTCCTACGCATAAAGAAAGACTGGAAGTCAGGGGAGGGCCGGTGGGGGCATCTACAATTTCAATGGTGACTCTAGTTAAATTGCTTTCGCAGGTAGTGGATGGATTCTCTTGGCCGACCAGAAAAAACTGACTGCTGCCAATTACACTTGTGCTCGGGGTAGGCGGAGTGCTACTTCTGTCGTATCCACTAGCGGGTGCAGGTTTTGGTGTATACCAAACAACGTTGTTCCCAGATGTGCCTGTTGCACTCAACGGAGAAGCTGTGCTGCCGAGGCAGAATTTGACAGGCGTGAGGGTTGTCACGTCTGGAGGTAGTGGGTTTGCGACGACAGCCTTAGTAACAATGACGTTTGATCCACTATAAGGTATGAGGGTCAGGGTGATGGTAAAATTGCCTGAGTTTGCATATTTGTATTGCAAGTTCATCCAGGTATTATTGAGGTTTGGCCAGCTTGCTGGAATATTCTGAGTGATACTTGGCTGGCCATCCCCCATATTCCATATTACTTGCTTGTACAAGTTGAGGGTAGCGTTTACATTCTCAACGATGAGCGTGGCGAATCGACTCATACAGATGGTGAAAACTTGAATTTCAGGGGGTGTTGCAAACAGATCTCCCGGCGACTCATCCGCATCCAGCAATAAAATAGATGAAGCAGAATCAAGCAATGGGATTCGGCTTACGCTATCCGAATGATCCATGGGCTTGGGTTCAGTCATCTCTGCTCCAGAAGACATCCCTGGGGATGTCCAGCCATAGAGGCTCAGGAAAAACATTGCAATGAACGCCAGTAAGAATTTCGTGAAGCTTGGATCGGAGTGAATCACAACTGGTTGTTTTGCAGGAATCATGCCAAAATCAATATCTGATATAGGTTTCTTATCCACCTGCATGGTCATCTCATCCTTTTGTGTAGACAGCCCCCATTCCCTAACGTCAAAAGTCCCCTTAAAATTGCTTGCATAGCCGCTCCAGGCCCATCTCTGGTCTGATCCCGGATCTCATTCTTACTTCGGAGCATCGGATGGCGGTGAGGTCTCCTCTCTGCCTTGCTCTGTGATGTCCAGCGCTAGTCCCGTTTGGTCGCGATCCATGTCTAGATATCTCGCCTGCTGCAAGGGTGTCATACGCGAAGACAGTAGAAATTCCATGAGACGGATACCCAGCCCGCGCTGGGCGAGCCGTTGATCCAGTGGCCGAAGGCCGGTGCTGAGGAGATGCTGTATGCCATTCATGCCGTACACACTTACCCACTGTAAAATTCGGTAACCATCGGCATTCGAAAAAAATCCAGCCATCGCCATCTGGTCTTTGATTCATCTGACTTCCGTACATTCCATCCTGATACCAATCAACTTGCTGATGTCCAACTCCGCACCCTCAGCCCACGATTCCGTCCTAGGCATCTCCCTCATCGCCGCTTTGGCCGGATTCATTTTCGGTTTTGACACCGTCGTCATCTCGGGCGCCAACCAGCCCATCAAAAACCTCTGGCATACGACAGAGATCTCTCCCTGGTTCCATGGTTTTTTTATCATGTCGATGGCCCTCTGGGGGACGGTGGTGGGGGCGCTCTTCGGTGGCGTGCCGACAGACCGCTATGGCCGGAAGAAGGTGCTGCTATGGATCGGCATCCTTTTCAGCGTCTCGGCCCTTGGCTCGGCCCTCGCGGCAGACCCCTACAGCTTTTCCTTCTTCCGCTTCCTCGGCGGTCTGGGCATCGGCATCTCTTCCGTCGCCGCGCCCGCCTATGTCTCCGAGATCTCTACGCCTGCCATGCGCGGCCGCCTCGTAGCCCTCTACCAGTTCAACATCGTCTTTGGCATCTTGGTGGCCTTCCTCTCCAACTATCTGTTGGCCGGCGTCGGCGGGGTAAATGACTGGCGCTGGATGCTGGGGGTCATGGCCATCCCCTCGCTCCTCTACACCGGCCTGGTCCTCACCATCCCTGAAAGCCCCCGCTGGCTGCTGGCCGCCCGTCACGATGAAAACGCCGCCAGGGAAGTCTTCCAGCGCCTAGGCGTCGTCGACGCTGAAGCCCTCATCGCTACCGTCACCCACGGCATCCAGGCAGAGGCTGGCAGCACGGTGGCAGGCACCTTCTTTCAGCCAAGCCATCGACGCATTATCTGGCTGGCCTTCTGGATCGCCTTCTTCAACCAGTGGTCCGGCATCAACTTCATCCTCTACTATGCGCCTGAAATCCTCGAACGCGCCGGCCTCGCTGCAGCCGACTCCCTCCGCAACTCTATCTACATCGGAGGCGCCAACCTGCTCTTTACCTTTGTAGGTCTATGGCTGATCGATCGCATCGGTCGGCGGACCCTCATGGTCATCGGATCCCTCGGATATATCCTGAGCCTCTCCATGGTGGCTTATGCTTTCCAGTCCAGTGCCGGCTCAAGCTTTCTGCTGGCCTTCCTGCTCCTTTTCATTGCCTCCCATGCCCTCGGACAAGGCGCCGTCATCTGGGTATTCCTCTCCGAGATCTTCCCCAACCGCATCCGTGCCCGCGGTCAAGCCTTCGGCGCCAGCACCCACTGGGTCTTTGCCGCCCTGATCACCCTGATCACCCCTGTGTTCCTGGACAAGGAAAACGGACTCCTCAAGGAAAACCCATGGCCCATCTTCGCCTTCTTAGCTGCTATGATGGTCCTACAGCTGGCCTGGACGCTTACCCGCATGCCTGAGACCAAAGGCATACCTCTCGAAGCACTCGAACAGAAGCTTATGGGCTGAAGATAAATGCAATCAAGCCCGTTCAGGACGGCGAGCTCCGCTCAAAACGGTTGTGCACGACCAGGATCAGCAGTCCGAATACCACTGCGCCTAGGATTAGCGCATTGTTGACAGGCCCATCCACGGAAAAAGAGACTTTAATCAGCATCGTGGAGATGACAAAGCCGGAATTGCGCATGATGTGGTGGAACTCATCTGTATAAAAGAAGGAAGCGAGAAGCAAGAGTACATCGACGATAATAAGTATTGTAAAAAACTCGTCGAAGAAGACACTGTTGATGTTTCTGAAGGCATCCATCCCATGCTGCCGGTCGCTGACGAACGACAAAATCCAGTCTGTAAGCGTATATAACGCCAGCCCCACAAGGAGCGGTACCAGCAGCACGGCAATCGCCCGCTTCAAAATAATAAAGTGCTGCTTGCTGACCTCTTGGTGGGCTCCCTTCACCTCTGGCACTTCGCGTTCCGCCACCCTTCGGTAGTAGAGATGGATCAACATAAACAAGGCCAGCGAGGTCGCCGCGTCAAAAGTAAACTGCAGGTCATAAGTACTCCGAAACCAGTCAGACGACAGCTCCAGATTGGCGATGTCTTTGAACATCCTTCGGATGACAATCAGCGTGATGATCTCATACTGCTTACCGATGTAATAAGAGATAGACTTGGGTAAGAAGAAGATCAGCAGGTATACCTCATATACCAGGATAAATGAAAACGGCGTATAGGTGGCAGCAATGGGATTGCCTAATAACTCTGACTGGATGTCGATCCATCCATTGCGGTTCATCAAGATCAAGCCCAGGTGTACCAGATAGCTGGTGATGGCGATGCCAAGGATGAGTCGCTCACCCCGCTGCTTCACGTCGGACGACAGCAGCCGGTCGTACAGAACATCGATCCGGTTAACGGTTGGCATGGCAGGAAGTAGTTATAACGACGAAAGAATAATAACGCAACGGACCCACTTTGGTTCTGTCTAATGATTCCTCAAGGCTCTGGCTGGCGGCCGCCCGCCTGTACCAGGCGGAGGACATGCGTCCCGGCCCCCAGCCAGAACGCCTCCCGGTATGACACTTTTCTCCCATTAACCTCGATGTCTGCGCCCACCTGAATGTCCAGCCGTACCGTGGCTCGGGCATTCGGAGGTACCGATAACATCCATTCTATTACTTCCCCTTTTCGCTGCCAGGCACTTCGGATCTTCCCTCGAGGTGAAAGATATTCCGCATCGAAGTGCTGAAGGTTCAGTACAAAATGGGGAGCTACCTCTATCGTAGCAAAACCTGGATGCTCTTCTGTCGGACGGATGCCTGCCAAGGTTTTCCAGAACCAGGCGCCGATCTCCCCGAACATGATATGGTTCATTGAGATGTCTGACTTCGCGTCGATGGGCCAGTTCTCGTAGAGAGTGGTTGCCCCGTTGCGGATCCACCAGCCCCAGGAGGGATAGCTCTCCTGCAAGGCCACCTCATAGGCCAGGTTAGCATGTCCATAATCGCTCAGCGCATTCAGCAGCGACTTGGTGCCGAGCAGTCCCACGTCGATGTGTTTGCCATCGGCGATGACGCGTTGCGCCAGGTTGTCAGCCACAGCTTGACGGAGGCCTTCCGGCACCAGTCCTAGATGGAGTGGCACGCTCAGCTCCGTCTGCAGGCCTGAGCCGTAGAGGTTCTTGTCGGCATGAAAGAACTTGGCATGGAAGGCATCCTGTATGCGATCGGCCAGCTTTCGGTAGGCGATGGCATCTGCCTTCCGCCCGAGCAGGGCTGCCGCCTTTGAGACGATCGTCACGTCGTAGAAATAGTAGGCAGTCGAGGTGAGTTCTACTGGTGACTTCGACTTCACCGGCACCCAGTCGCCAAGCCCCCAGGTGGTCGTCCCGCCCGGACTCACTGCCGTGATGTGGTCGACATATCGCTTCATGTGCTCATAGTTTTCGGAAAGCGCGCGTTTGTCGCCATAGAATAAATATAAATTCCAAGGGATAATGGCGATGGTGCTGGTCCAGTCAGGCCCGTTGGCCCATTCATAGCCCCAGCCGCCGGTGGGGATGATGGAGGGCAGGACGCCATTTGGCTGCTGCTCATCGCGGTGGTCGGCCATCCATTTCTCATATACCGTGATGCCGTCGAAGTTGTAGAGCCCCGTCTCCGAGGCGATGTGTGCGTCGCCCGTCCATCCGTTCTTCTCCCGCTGTGGGCAGTCGGTCGGATAGCCGAAGAGGTTTGACAGATAGGAGGCATTGGTGGCCCGCCAGATGGCATCCAGCGTCGGGTTGGACGACTGGAGGCGTCCCACCGCTGGCACATCGCTGTGCATGAACCAGGCCTGCAGGTCGCCTGGCTGCAATGCCAGCGGCTCGCTGGTGCTAACTTCCACATACTGGAAGCCTTTGTAGTTGAAATGTGGAGCGAAGCGCTCTTCCCCGTCGCCAGCGAGGGTATAGACATCGGTCTGGAAGGGGTCACTCAGGTCTTTGGGTCGGTAATGCACGATGATGTTCGACTGGTCGACGCGGCCATTGGGATAGAGCCGCTCTCCATGTTTGAGGTGGATGACGGTCCCTCGGCGCCCGCGGACGCGGAGTTCGGTAATGCCTGCCAGGTTTCTTCCGAAGTCGAAGACATAGAGGGTGTCGGAGAACTTTCGCATCGAGGCGGTGCGTACCGGTTCGACCTTCCGGATCGGGTGCATCGTCTGCGCCAAGATCTGGTTGGAGGGGGCAGAACGAAAGATGACATTCTTCCAGCTGCTGTCAGCGAAATTGTATTGGCTCCAGGGTCCGAGGGAGAGCCGCGCGTCCTGGTGTTCGGCCGTATAAATGCTGTTGAAGACGATGGGCCCCGTCTGCGTCTTCCAGTCTTTGTCGGTGGCGATGAGGTCCGTCGTGCCATCGTCATAGGTGATGCGGATGTCGGCACAGAAGCTGGGGCGGTTGCGCCAGGGGGCCCGGTCGAAGAACCAGACGGCGGTCGACTGGTGGTTATACCATCCATTCCCCAGCACCACGCCTACGGCATTCCCGCCCGCTTTCAGGGCTTGGGTGACGTCCAGCGTCACGTAGAGATTGCGACGGTCGAAGCGAGTATAGGCGGGGTCGAGCAGGTGGTCGCCAACCCGCTGTCCGTTGACATAGAGCTCGAAGAGCCCAGCGCAGGCTAGATAGGCCCTTGCCGAGCGGACGGGTTTCTGCAGCACGAAGGTCTTACGAAAATAGGGGGCGGGCCGGAGGTCCACCGACCCCTCATCGCTGATCCAAGCTCCTTTCCAGTCAGACGCTTCCATCATGCCCGTCTCAAAGCAGGCGAGGGGACCCTGATGGATGATGCCTGCCCCGTCGATCACCGATACCCTCCAGTAGTAGGTGGTGAAGGATGTCAGAGGCGGGCCGGCATAGATGGCTTGCTGGGAGGCAGACGATGTCTCATTGGACCAAATGAGGCGGCGGCCAGCCTTCAGGTCGTTCGAGTCGCGGCCGACGACAATGCGGTAGTTGCGCTGCTGCAAGCTGGTTACGCCGCCTTCCATACGCCAGGTAAAGCGTGGCTGCCGGCTGTCGAGGCCGAGAGGATTGTGGAGGTATTCCGTCCTCGGTTCTATCCGCAGCGCCACCGGAGAGGATTGTTGGCCCAGGGCGGCAGCCTGCCAAACCCCCGCTAAAAGCAGGCTCAGGGCAGTCCGGTACAGGATCTGTGGGTTCATACATCTAATGTTCAGGTTCAGGGGAAGAAGTGTTAGGCGGCATCGGACATCGCAATGCCCCAGTTGAGGCACTTCGGAAGGTCATACTTTTTTGGATCCTTTCAGTAACTTAATGGCATAAACTTATCAAAATGGCCAACTTGCGAACCCACCTGCTCATGGCAGTCTGCATAGGTATCGCTGCCTGCCAGGGGCGCAGGGAAGATGCCGCTCGGTACGACATCCTCTATGCCCGTACCGACACATCGACCGCCCCTTCCCAGGATTTCTTCCATTATGCCAATGGCGGATGGATAGCCCGCAACCCCATACCTGATGATCAGTCCACCTGGGGTATGGCCAACCTCGTCGTCGAAGAAAACCTCTCCCGCCTGCGCACCATCTGCGAGCAAGCGGCAGGAAGGAAAGCCCCAGCCGGCAGCCCTGAACAGATCATCGGGGATTACTGGAAGACGGCCATGGACAGCCTCCGGACGGAGCGTGACGGCCTCACCGCCCTGCAGCCCCTCTTCGACCGGATCGATGCCCTCAACGATGTAAGTGCCCTCGCCCCCATCGTAGCAGATATGCGCAAAGCCGGCTCCCATGTACTCTTCAGCGAATGGGTCTATCCCGACCTGAAGAACAGCGAGCGCATGTCGTATACGATCTGGCAGGGAGGGCTGGGCATGCCAGACCGCGACTACTACCTCAAAGACGACAGCTCCAATACCTCCATCCGCAAGGCATACCGCACCCACATAGCCCGCATGCTCATGCTGCAGGGCGTCGACAGCAGCCGGGCCTCAGCGGCTGCCACCAACATGCTGGCCTTGGAGACCCGCATGGCAAAGGCCAGCCGCCGCCTAGAAGACCTGCGCGACCCCTATGCCAACTACCAAAAGCATCCCCTGACAGGGCTTCCCAAGCTCGCTGCCAGCTTTGACTGGCCGGCATACCTCTCGGCCAATGGCATCAAGTCCATCGACTCTGCCATCGTAGGACAGCCAGAATACCTGTCATCCATGGAAGTACTCCTCACCTCCACGCCCATAGAGACATGGAAGGCATACCTGCGCTATCATCTGCTGCAAGACCTCTCTGACGCCCTTCCGGAAAGGATAGCAGTGGCGGCCTTCGACTTCAACCGCCTCTTTACTGGCGCAAGGGCCCGCAAGCCTCAGTGGAAGCGGGCCATCACTTCCACCGAGGTGGCAGTGGGAGAACTCCTGGGACAGCGTTATGTCAAAGAATATTTCAACGAGAACGTTAAAGCACGTTATGTTCAGCTGGTGGAAGACATCCGCCTGGCCCTTCAGGAGCGCTTGGCCGGGCTCACATGGATGAGCGACAGCACCCGGCAGCAGGCCCTCGTCAAGCTCGCGTCGATGAAGAAAAAAGTTGGATACCCCGACCAGTGGAAAGACTTCTCGGGCATGCACATCGACACCGTGAGCTGGGTGCGGAATGTGATAGAAGCGAGCCGCTGGTGGCACAATTTTGAGGTCGGCAAGCTGGGAAAGCTCGTCGACCGGAGTGAATGGAGCATGTACCCTCAGACCTACAATGCCTACTACGACCCCTCTAATAACGAGATCGTTCTGCCCGCCGGCATCTTCACCGTGCCTGGCCTACGCGACGAAGAACTCGACGATGCCACCGTCTATGGATATGCTGGCGCCTCCACCATAGGCCATGAGATCATTCACGGCTTCGACGACGACGGACGAAAATTCGACGAGAAGGGGAACCTCCAAAACTGGTGGACAAAAGCAGATGAAGCAGCCTTTGTACGCCGTGCGCATGACATCATCCGACAGTTCGACGAGATAGAAGCCCTGCCTGGCCTCCACCTCAACGGCAAAGCAACCGCCGGAGAGAACATCGCCGATCTGGGGGGTGTCGTACTCGGACTACAATCCTATCGGAAGACCAAAGAGTTTCGCGAAAACCGCAGCATCCGCGGCTTCACCCCCGTACAACGATTTTTTCTGGGATATGCTCTGGGCTGGACAGAAAATACCCGCGAAGAATACCTGCGGAACCTCATACAGACTGACTTTCACGCGCCTCCTAAATACCGCGTCAACGGTCCCTTTGCCAACCTGCCAGCATTCCATGAAGCCTTCGACGTTCGGCCAGGAGACCCCATGTATCGCCCCGATAGCCTGATGGTTAGAATATGGTGAGGGGATGCCGACCAGGCACGCAGATCGCCGTTGGGTGTGCATTCAACCTCATCTGAGCAGGATCTCCACCATCGGTTGGCCCTTCGCCAGCTCATCGATGAACTTGTTCACGGAAAGGACATGGCAACGGTGAAAGTTGAGGGTAAGGCCCAGATACGTCGGATGACTTTTTCAGGCGTCTATCCGCTCTACTTGCAGAAGGCAGCTCGAACGGTAGGTTGAAACAAAAAATCTTAGCTTTTGTGCGCTGGTTCACGGGATATGACGATGTCGAGGGGCCATTCTTATCTTTTCCGGAGTGTCTTCAGGCGCAGGTTTCTGTACTCCACCCGCATGGAAGGGCCTGTATGTACCTGCAGGCAGAGTAGCCCTTCCATCTTTCGGTTTGAGGGGTCGTTGTCTGTCGCCTCGCTCATGAGTACACCGTTGATGTAATGCCTCATGTGGTTGCCCTGCACCACCAGCTGGAGTGTATTCCATTCGCCGCTCCGGATCTTCGCCTTCAGGGCTTCCCCGTCACCCATGGATCCTGTGACCCGGGGCTTGGCACCTGCCTCCAGGACGGCCTGCTGCCCCCGCATGGCCAGAAAGCCACGGCCCCGCTCCTCGTAGTTTTGTCCCGTGTAGGTGTTGGCGCCGTCGATGTCGAGCTGGTAACCTTTCACTGCGAAGGCTATCCCCGGAACCTCCACACTGCGGTAGTTGACGCCACTATTGCCGTGTTCGCTGATGCGGTATTCTGCCTCGAATGCAAAATCGGCCGGCCGGCCACCCCTCCAGATCAGAAAGGAGTTGGTGCGGATCTGTCGGGTCGGCGTCACCTCACCTACGAGGGTCCCACCTTCCACCCGCCATACGGCTGTGTCCCCCGACCATTCGCCAAAGCCCTTGCCATCGAAGAGGCGTTTAAATCCATGCTGGCGGCCGGGCCTGTCGTCCTGCGCCCTGAGGGCATCAGGGGTTGAAGCCAGCAGCATGATTAAACAGGGCACTGCCAGGCAGGTGGTTTTATATTTTTTTTTCATGTGTCGTATCCAATCGGATGCCTCTCAGGGTTTCTTGTACACCTCATGGGTTGGGTCTCCGCCTGACTGTAGATATGCCAATAGGTCTTTGAGTTCCTCGGCGTTCAGTCGGTCGACGAGGTTTGGCAGCATCGACGATATGGTCGAAATGCGCGTCCTTATGATCTCCTTTTTTGGCAACACACGCGTCACCTGAATGGCAAATGGGTTTTGTGCAATCACATATGCGTCTTCTTTTTCTCGGATAATCCTTCCCGTGAGTGATCCTCCCTTTCTCAGATAAAATACTGTAGAGCCATACTGGTCTGAGATCGTCCGGCTGGGCTCCAGGATGGCTGTAAGCATGTCGGCATAGGTGAAGCGGCCGCCTGTCTGCGTGAGGTCAGGGCCTGCGGCCCCGCCCGACCCGCGCATGATATGGCAGGAGCCGCAGAGGCTCGAGGCAAACATGGCTTTTCCGTTGTCGAAGTCGCGCCGTCCAATGCCACTTTTGAGTTCTTCCATGGCGGCCTTCACCGTCCAGTCTTTTCCTGGCCCTCTGGGCTGCCGCATGCCGGCCGCCAGTCCCATCGAGGCGTTTTGGCTGACGGACTCTCCGGAGAGCTTTCGGTAGGCTGACAGCTGCTCCTTTGGCACATGCGCCAGGGCGAGGGAGCGGATGCCTTCGATGAATCCTGCATAGCTATAGCCGCCCTTGTGGCGGAAAGCGCTGTCGAACCACCGCATATACGCTTGCTGCATCGCCGGCGTCCAGCCTTTGCCGGCCTGGCTCAGGACGGTGGCGTGCCAGGTCTTTTGTAGGGGTGGCACCTGAGCGAGCACCTGGGCGATGGCTATGCCATATCTCGGATTGCGATGGATGAGGTCTGCCGGGTCTGCGACGGTTTCTGCTTCCATCCCCTGGTCGCTGGCGGTACGCAGCAGCCGCATCGTCTTCTCTACGGCACCTGGAGCCTCGAGGTGTACAAGAATCTTGGAAAGCGTGCGGTCGGTGAGTCCCTCCCCGGAGGGGTATAGGGCATCGAGGGTGCGCACCAGTCGCAGGCGGGTGGATGGCAGCGGCTCTCCGAGGCGCAGCAGGCAAAGTTCGATGGCCCGTAGATAGTCTGTCCGCGTCTGCTGGTCGAGGTCTTTCAGGGCGATGCCGGCAAGGGCATGGAACAGGGTGTCACGGCCTGCCCGGTCGTCCATCCTGGCTGCTGCGATGCAGGCCTGCGATATCCGCATGGGGTCATGCTCGCCAGGGATACGTCCTTTCCATGCTTCCATGGGCTGGTGCTCGAGGGCCACACGTGCCGCGAAGCGGATGAAGCGGTCAGGGTGATTCAGGGCGGGCCAGGCGGTGGCGACAGCTTCGGGATGCGAACCTGCGTGAAAGCCCTCCAGCCTCCTGCGCAACAGCTGTGCTGCGTTGGGGGGAGGGGCTGGGGGAGGAGGGCCGAAACGCTCACGGTCGACATGATACACTCGGAAGAGGTGCGATTCTATCCGTCTGCCGCCTGTGAGGAAGTACAGGGAACCGTCGGGGCCTATGGCTCCATCCGTCAGTGGCAGCGGCGTGCCAGAAAGAAATTCCTCGGCGCGGGCCTTGTAATGGGCGCCCTCACGTTCCGGGAAGACGGCATAGAGGAGACCGAAGGTCCAATCGAAGGCGAAAATTGCCTTACGGTACCGCTCCGGGAACTGCGCGTCCCGACCGCTGAGTACGCCGGTCGGAGAGCCCTGCCCGATGTCTAGCAGCGGTGGCAGGTTGTCGGGATAGCTGGGCGCCCATTTGGCCGTGCCGTGCCTCCAGCCGAACTCGCTGCCGCTGGTGACATGGCAGATGCGGGTGGGCCGGTACCAGGGCGTACCCATGTCCCACTCCATGTCGGAGTCGAAGGTGAAGGGCTCCCCATCTTCATTAAAGGCCAGGTCGAAGGGATTGCGAAAGCCCGAACTGAAGAGTGTAAACTTTTTCCCTTCCGGGTCGAAGCGCACGATCCAGCCACCGTGAAGCTCAGAGTGGCTGTCGTGGCCGTGAGGGTCCATCACCTGCGGGAGGAGGTTGTCAGTCTTCCAGACGGGCAGGTTTGCATAAGAGGCCAAGGGGGGCATCTTGGTGAAATTACCCATCACCGCGTAGAGCGATTTCCCGTCAGGGCCAGGCACGATGCTGTGGGGCCCGTGCTCGCCGTGTCCTTGGAGTACCATGAGCGTGTCGATGCGGTCGAACTGGTCGTCGCCGTCTGTGTCACGGATCCGGTAGATGCCGCTGGGCCGGGTATTGACCTTGTCGTCTTTGTCGTTCACGACGAAGTAGAGACTTTGGAAAGCATAGGCCAGCCCATGGCAGTGACCCAGAAATCGGGAGGCCCTGGTCGTGTCACCTGGCAAGTGTAATTCGATGCGCTCCGAGCGAACCTTCTCCACCGTGGTGTCGGCCCCAATAGGTGGCAGCACCAGCCGGTAGAGGAAGCCGTGCTGGTCGGAGGCCAGCATGCGCCCCTTGTCGTCGAAAGTCAGGGAGACCCAGGAACCTTGGCCTGCCATCCGCGGACTGTGGAGTCGTTCCGCCCGGAATCCCTCAGGAAGCCGCAGCATGGCTACTACCGGATCCGGGTGCTGTCGATGGTCTGCAACCCATCCCAACGCCATCCATACAAATACCCCGGCACTGCGGAACCGCATCTTCATTTGCACAATATACCCCTTACGGCCAAATCAGAGAAATGTAAGGGATCGATAGCCAACTTCTGTCATCGTGACGCGCCTTGCAGACTTCATTTTTAAACATCCCCGCATCTGTGATGTCCATAAATACATCTGCTACAGCAGCACTACATGCTGTGCAGCCGCCCCAACGAAAGATTCACTGTCCGGCTAGGAAGAGCAGGCATCCCGGAGGACCTGGTCTGTATTCGTATAACCTAAATTCTGAAACCATGAAAACAAATATCAAAAGAGCGAGGACTGGCCTGTCCCTAGCATGCCTTACATTCTTTGTATGCCCTACTGGTGCGACCGAGCGATGCCCAACTCCGTTGATGGAAGTCATACCTGTCCACCGTATCGAGCAGAATCTTCCGTGCATAGAGATGATGCGAAGATGAGAGACTGCCCATCATATAGGACACACTTGCCGCCGCATCATAGAAATGGCAGTTGAGCTCATTCAGTAGACCAGTGACACCTGTCAAGAACTCCCAGTCACCTCTTGTGGGCCGGTGGTGTATGAAAAATCGCGCGAATTCCAAAAGCTACACCCTCCATATGGATAGAGGATGTCGTTTCGCTGAAAGGCCATCATGTGGAAATTGTCACCTACATGAAGGCTTGAGTTTAACCGTGTGAGCAAGGACTTTTCATCGTGTATGCTCAGCAGATATACTTCATGCGTACCATGCCGCAAGACATAGTTGCGTGGCCTGGCTTTCACCACCCCCGGCTTCCCCTTCCTTTGGCGAGCAGTCCGAACCATATCCAACCCGTCAGTAACAAACAGTGTGTGATACCGTATCAGCCAGCAGGATGCGTGCCATCTCTTGCTCTGGTGATGTCATAAAGGATGCTCCGGTCTAAGCTTCCGCTTGCTGTAGAGAGATAAAACCAACCATCCAGCAGCCGAACTGTCGGCCTGCAATTTTCATGTTGTAAAACTGAAGATAAGGGTGGAAAGAATACAGCAGGACAATAGATCATTGATGGTATTTTCAAATTCATCTTTGCCCTTGCATTCATGATATGACGCGCTAGATGCAGTTGATGGACGAGCTGATCTATTGTTGGATTACGTATTTGTCTTTAGCGGAGTATTGGGCTATTCGTGGAGGACATTTTGCTGCCTGGCCTTCTTATGTGAGGGCTATGATGATTCGAAGATGAAGAGAAAGTCTCCGAAATGCTTATCGAGCGGCAGATCTTTAATGAGTGCATGCTGATGCAGTGAAAACTGGCTGTAGCCCCATGATTTCAGAAGGGGCAGGATGAAGTCTTGCTGTGCTCCATATGTCTCGATTTGTATCATGGGTCGATGCTTCTTTATGATTTCTTGGAGTTCGGGAATCACGACGGTCTCATATCCTTCGATGTCGCATTTTATGTAGTCGATCCGCTGCTCACCGGCCAGCAAGGTGGAGCCTTTGGACATCTCTGCCGGAAAATGAAAAAAATCTCCGCCTTCCTGTCCTCCTCCCTCTATGCTGGCCAGTCCCGTACGCAGGTATCCGTGATCGTTCGGGACACTGAGGGTGATGGCCTTCTCTTCTTCGCCCAAGGCGTAGGGATGGGCAATGCAATGGGGGTATTTGTCTGCCACCCGCTTCATGGCTTTGAAAAAAGGAGGTACCGGCTCAAATGCAATGACCTTTCCGTTGGGGCCTGTTAGCTCTGCGAAGATCTGTGTGTAATATCCCATGTTGGCGCCGATGTCGACGACGGTGAAGCCGGGACGAATCAAATGCCTGACATAATAATGGAAGTCGTAGATGGGGTCCTTTGCTAAAAGTCCCATCCGATAGCTCAGGGGGAACAACGTGCCCAGCAGTTGCAGGTATCTATCCTGTCCCAGCAGTTTATATATCCATCGTTTAATGGTCTTCACCATGGCAATGATCGGTTTTTTCCGGCTAACCAGGCGAGTGCATGCTAAGCGGGTGGGGCAGGGGCGCAGGGGTGTAGGCTCCATGCCTGCCATGCCATCGAACGTGGGGCCACCCGTATGGGGCTTGGCGGTGGGAGTACTTGCCCTGGTGGCTCAGGATTCCAGGGACTCCAGGGCCGCTGACAGGGGTGTCTGACCGCTGAGGTAGCTTCCCAACAGGGCCAGCTGTCCCTCCAAGGGCGGTACCAGGGAGGTGAGGAGTTCTATGAAGAATGTTTCGCTGAGCATGCTGGTCTTATCTTTCGCCAGTACATATTTGTACACCAGCTCTTGGTCGGCATTTACGAGGAAGGCTCCCAGTGGCAGTTTCTCATTGATGCGATTCAGCAGTCGGAGGGTGGCGATGTCTTCGGCATCGATCCCTTCTTTGACCAGCGCATAGAACTGAAGTAGGCTGACCTCGCTGAAGGTCTCTGCCGGCAGGGGGATGAAGATGACATGTAAGTGCAGCTGCCCGGAGAGCTGGATGCTGAGGAGGTTGACGGGGTTATGGTCCGACTGAGGGGTTGCCAGGGATGGCAGCCCCATCTTGTCGAGGAACGATTTCATTTGTTCCAGTTCTGCCCATTCCTTTGCCTGTATGTATGCCTGGTTCATGGCTTACCTGCCTTTTTTCATGGCTTCGACAATCGTAGTTACTTGTTCCATCAAGGAGGCTGGGTTCTTATAGTTTGTACGGTAAACGATGTCGGGTGCTGCGCCAGTTGCTTCCAAAAGGCGCTCTGCAGATTTGGCTTTGGCGATGTCTGTGGATGTGATGGCGTCATCCTCTTTGTCCTTCAGGCCTGCGCCTGCCAGCAAAGTGTAGATTGTCTTGGCATGATTTACATATTCTGCATGCTTTACCGTTGACGAGCGGGTGGCGTCTGCTCCTAGCATGCCTTTGTCGCGTGCCATTCCTTGTATGGCCTTGCCACCTGCCATTGCAGCTGACGCGGCACCGGATACTCCTTTGAGTACGGCTGCGGTGATTCCTCCATCTGCTGGGAAGAAAGCTGCGATGTCCCCGGCGATGGAGACTAGGTCTTTGATTATCTCTCTGCCGGAGTAGACTTTACGCTTCTGGTTGATCTCTTGTATCTTACTGCCCAGCTCGTATTTCTCTACCGCATCGCAGAATTCAGCAAATGTGACCTTCGGAGGAATCGAGTAGAAGGCTTTTCTTTTGTTGAACTCCCCTTCTGGGTCTGTAGACTTCTTAATGTTATTGATGACCACTTTCGCGTCTGGCGTCAGGCGAAGGTATTCCTGTCGCTGACCCAGTTTACCTCGCTTCTCTGGCCGCATCAACATCTTGTTGGCTTCGGGTGGGCGTCCCAGCAACTTGGCCAGGTCTTGCCGATACGCATTGCTTACAGTTAGCATCTCTGCTTCTGCCGACTTGGCTTTCAGTCCATTATACGCATTGACCACGATGTTGGCCGCAGATATGGCGATGCCCAGGCCTGGGATCGCTGCTGCTAAGGCGGTTGGCACCGCCGCGTTGACGTTTTTAAGGACTTCCTGCGCAAACGTGAAGCCAGACTTCAGGGTGCTTAACAGTTCCCGTGCTGCTTCTGTACCCGCTATGATATTTTTTTCTTTCGATGCAGCGTATATTTTATTGGCCATCTTGACCGATGAGAACAGCATGCTGATTTCAGCGCCTACTGAGGAGACGATTCCCCCGACCGCCTCATCACTGATGGCGGAGCCAATGGCGGAAGTGGCCGCGCCAGTCACGGAACCTGCGGACAAGATGGTCTCTTCGGTGTTGGAGGGCTTTTTCGATATATCGGCCCAAAGGGGTGCATTTCCCAGGATGTCTTGCGCATGCTTTGCCATTTCTATCAATCCCCGGTTCTGCTGTATTTTTTCTTGTAGGCTGGGCTCCGGGGTAGGTTCTGAGGTGGTAGGCGCTTCTGTGGCAGGGGTTGCGGCCTCGGTCCCCACCGAAGGCTGGCTCGCATCTTCTTCTTTCTTCTTGCCAAAGAGCTTGTCAAAAATGCCCACCTTTTGTACAACGCCTTGGCTGCTGATGGCTTTTGTCTGTAGGGTCTTTTGAATGGCAGTTCCCAGTCGCAATGCCTTGGCGCCCATCACGTCAGCTTCCCGCTCCAGTGAGCCATCATCATTGACCGGGACCTTGCCTTTCATCTGGGTGGTTGCTTTTACCCTTCCCTGTTTCTGCTGCGCCACGTGCCAGGCTTCATGGGGCAGGTGCTTCTCCTGTTTGGGGGCTATATGAATGTCTGTCCCCTGTGCAAAGGCATGGGCCGAAAGCTGGGCTGGCTGGTCGCTGTTGTAGGTCACCTGTACGTCGTCCATCGACTGGCCGGAGAGCTGCTCTACCCCAGATTTCAGCTGACTGGGTAAGGCCGTTTTCGTCGCACTGCTGCCCGAGGGCTTGGCTTTCTTTTGTGTGACGGCATGGGTGAACTTCCCTTGCAGGAGGTCTTGAGGGGCGATTTTATTGCCTTTGGCATCGGCCTGCTCTTGCATCGATGCCAGTTGCTGGACGGCAGTCGATCCATTGGCTTTCTCGAGCAGTGCTTTCAGCTGAACGTTGTTGGACCCTTTGTTGGCAGAAGCGGATGCCGTGCGGATGTGCTGCGACTCTTCTCTTTGATTAACGGAGGCTGCGGCTTTCTTTGTGGATCGGTTGGGAACCCTTTGGGCCACCTTTTCCTTATTTTTATCTGCGAAAGAATGCATGGTGCAGAATTGTAGGGGTGTTCCTATGCCCTGTCCTCAAAACTATCATTTATTTCCAGTATCCAGCTATAAAATTACCCCCAACGCCGGAACGGGTGGCTTGCAATTGTTGCATTCATTGCCAACCAAAGATCGCCGACTTTATATATTGAATCTTTATGCATGCTGCGCATGCTTTTTTGCATGCGGAGGATTATCTGCGGGGATGGAAAACTTAAGCCTGGCAGGCGGTACGATATGCATCGAACTGCTCTTTTGTCTTGACATAGTGAAAGCTAACGTATTTCGGCATTTCGCTGTCTTCGATGCCAAACCGCTGTCGGGTGTCGTTTTTGAAGAGGGGGGAATGGGCAATGAGAGATGGGTTAAGGTTTAGGCCCAGTGTGACGTCGGCGAAACCAAGGGTGAAGTTCTTGAACCTTTTTTTGATTTTGAAGATGCGTTTCGGGAAGAGGTTTCCTGCGCCGCCGCTCAGAAAAGCCAGTTTCGGGTAGATCTTGAAGATCGGGTTGGTTGGGTCTCTTTCCCGGTCTATTTGCTGGCCATAGACGACGTTGGGGTTGTGCTTGGGATCCTGGATGAATTGAAAGAGGGCAGGCAGGTTGACGAACGTATCATCGTCGATGAAAAAGATATAGTCCCACGCGTCGAACAGATCAAGGTTGTTGGCGACGAAGTTCAGCGAGTTGACATGCTTGATCTCATTGCTGGTATATCTTTTGAAATGGGAGGTCTTTAGTACATGCTTCTGCAGATCGTTGTAGTCAGAATAGAAGACGAAGTCGATGCCCTGGTTCTTGTAATAGTCAAAGAGGTATTCCGTCCTTTGCCGCTGCTTTTCACAGGACATGATAAACAGGAATACCTTGTATTTTTTAAAAAATTGCAGCTGTTTGAATGCTGATCCTATGTCCAGGAATTTATCAAGGACAAAATGGGATAAACTATATCGCAGCAGGTCATAGAGCTTTTTTTCCCGGATGATCCGGTTGAATCGGGAAGAAATCAGCTTCTTGGGGTCTTTTTCCATATCTGTTGTTATGTGCATGCCGTTCGTCTGGCAACCCGTATGGAGGCTGCCTATGATCTCCCATGGGCCTGCCGCCCTGCGTTAGACCGAAAAATAGAAACATCCTTGAACAAATAAAAGGGGTTGCCGGAATCCATTCCTCTTTTCGTTTTTTTGTGCGGAGGGGTCTCCGGACGTTTAGAAGGGCTATATCCTGCGATTTGTGTAAGAAGATATCTAGGAATTACCCGCAGAAAGTACTTTTTTTATGGGCTGAAATGGATTTCAGCGGCTTCCTGCTGTATGGGCTGGTACAGACCATCTGTTTCCTGGTGCTGTTGGTTACTTTGGAGATCAACGAAGGGATCAGCGCTCTTTGGGCAGGCACTCACCAGTCTGTGGCTTGTGCGTATCACATGGCTGTAGGATGAATAAAAGGATTTGTAGATGAAAATGCTCAGCCACCTGCGGCGGTCGACCAACCAGGGGGTCTTCATTCCAGAGATCGATGGTCTCCGGTTCTTCGCTATCATGACGGTGGTATTGTTTCACCTGAATACTACCTATGGTCGTACGTTCCCGCCGGTGGGTCAGGGTTTGACGATGATGGATGTCTCCATCCCTGAACTTTCATGGTATTTTCGTAGATTCGATTTGGGTGTTAAGGTTTTTTTTGCCATCAGTGGCTTTATCCTGTCGCTGCCTTTTTTGAAGCACTATCTGCTCGGGCACAAGCGGGTCGATGTAGGAGATTATTTTCTCAGGCGTCTCAAGCGGTTAGAGCCTCCATTTCTGATCAGCCTTACTCTTTTATTCTTTCTTCGGATGATTTCTTCCATGCCTGACCTTGAGCAGCCTTGGCTCAGCCTGCTGGCGGGTATTTTTTATAGCCACGTTCTTGCCTTCGGCATTTCCAATCCGATCAATCCAGTGACCTGGAGTCTGGAGACGGAAGCTCAATTTTACATTATCGTCCCTTTACTATTCTGGGTGCTCTTTATGCAAACAAAGCGGTGGATGAGTTTGATGCTAATGCTGGTGCTCATGGTGGGGTCTATTTATTTCAGGCGGTTTGTCCATCTCAGTCAGTTAGCCCATCTGGCGCACAGCGTGCCCGTCTATCTCAGCAACTTCCTGATAGGAACGGCCTTTGCCTGGCTATTTCTCTCTTACCCTAGGTTTTTTTCTTCCAGGCATCTGGCTTTCGACCTCATGGGAATTTTTTCCTGGTGGCTGATGTTTCGTTTTTACAAGCCTCAATTCCATCCCGAATACAATGCGTACTTCAACCTTTCCATCTTCTTATTCTTCATTGCCGTATTCAAGGGTCATCTTTTCAATACTTTCTTCACTTGGCAGCCAGTGTATACCATAGGTGGTATGTGCTATTCGATCTACCTGCTTCATTATGCTTTTTTTATCGTTGTGATCCCCCTGACCGCTGAATGGACCCAGACGTTGCCTTACCATCTGGGACTCTTGCTGCAGAGCCTACTGCTCTTGCCTGTCATGCTGATTGGGGCCTCCATTTTTTACATGCTAATAGAAAAGCCTTGTATGGACAAGCACTGGCCTGACAAGGTACGGGCATGGCTGAATGCTCGGCTCTCCAAAAATAACCACCATGCGCATCCTGCTCACAGGGGCTAGCGGATTCCTGGGGCATTTTCTCTATCAGGAGCTCAGTCTGTCGCATGAAGTGGTGACAGTCGGTAGGGCCCCAGGGAATCATATTTGTACGGATCTTTCTTCTACTATCCCATCCCTGCCGGTTGTTGACATGGTTGTACATGCTGCGGGCAAGGCCCACGTGGTTCCGAAGACCGACAAGGAATCAAAGGCCTTCTTTGATGTCAACGTCCAAGGCACTCGGCATCTGCTGGAAGGGTTGGACAAGCACGCCGTACGGCCCAATACCCTGATCTATTTCAGCACAGTAGCTGTCTATGGCCTCGAGAGCGGTACAGATATTTCGGAGGACAGCCCGATCCTTGGGGGCTCATCCTACGCCGACTCCAAGATAGCGGCGGAGCAGCTCCTGAAGCAATGGGGTGCAGCCTGGGGTGTGCAGGTGCTGATGCTGCGCATACCGCTCATCGCAGGCAAGGGTGCCCCGGGCAACCTGGGGGCTATGGTCCAAGCCCTCCGCCGTGGCTATTATTTCCGCATCGGAGAGGGATCCGGTCGGAAATCGATGGTCAACGCTACGGATCTTGCCCGGTTTATACCATCCCTCCACGGCAAGGCTGGAACGTACAATCTTACCGACGGCCATCATCCCAGCCTAGCTGAGCTTGACAGTCTGCTGGCAGCGCAGCTCGGCAGAAATGTTCATTCCATCCCCAATAGCTTGGCTGACGGCCTCGCCTGGCTGGGCGATCGGCTCCCAGGGTTCCCCATCAATACCTACCGCCTCGAAAAGCTACGCCGGCATCTTACCTTCTCAGATGCAAAAGCCCGAAGAGAGCTGGGCTGGTCGCCTCAGCCTGTGTTGAGTACCATGTATGTATGATCGGCATCGCAGGGTTGAGGCTTGTAAACTATTATTTGCAGGGAAATTCTATCAAAAAGGGGTTACGCGCTGCGTGACCCCTTTTTGATCCAGTGACCCCGTCAGGATTCAAACCTGAAACCTTCTGATCCGTAGTCAGATGCTCTATTCAATTGAGCTACGGGGCCTACACTTGATGGAAAAGTAAAATTAGCGAAATATCCAGTTCGCTCCAAACCACCATCCCGCCTTAGTAGCTCCACCGTACAAAGGCTTCCATGGCGGCGTACTTGGGCAGCCCCAGCTGGTCATACAGTTCCGCCGTTCTGGCATTTCGGGCCTCCGCCCGCTCCCAGAACTCTCGGTCGTCGCTGCCTTGGAAGACGACGCCATCCTTCTGCGACTGATGGATGAAGATGCCATGCCGCTTCTGCGCCACCTGGTTTGGACTCATAGGGATGGCCATGTCGATCTCCCACAAGTCCCACTCTGCCCAGGCACCCCGGTAGAGCCATAGCCAGCAGTCGGCCACCGACGGGTCTCCTGCCTCCTTCAGCCGGCGCAGGGCTTCCATGATGAGGTCGAAGCAGACCTTATGGGTGCCGTGCGGATCGGCGAAGTCACCCGCCGCAAAAATCTGGTGCGGCCGGACCTTTCGGATTAGATCCATATGAATCTCTACATCCACTTCGCAAGGCGGGTACTTCTCAATCAGGCCCGTCTCGTAGAATGGCAGGTTCATGAAGTGTATCTGCTCGTCTGATAGTCCAACATAGCGACAGGTAGCCCTTGCCTCGGTGCGGCGAATCATGCCTTTGATAGATCGGATGTCGTCCGTGTCTTTCTGATGTGACTGCTTCGTCTTTAGAAACGAACTAGCATCTTTCCAGATGCGGTTGGCGCGGCTCTGGTCGATCCCGAAGTTGGTGTCGAACTCTACACCGAAGTCGATTTGCCGCATGACGAACTCGTCGCTCACAGCGATATTGCCGGACGTCTGGTAGCCCACATGCACTTCATGCCCCTGCTCGTGCAGACGGATGAAAGTACCTCCCATCGAGATGATGTCATCATCCGGATGTGGGGAGAAGAGGATGACACGCTTGCGCTCCGGCAAACGTCGCTCCGGATGCCGCGGCAGCTCCTCCTGGTATTTGCCACCTGGCCAGCCCGTGATGGTGTCGCGCACACCGTTGAAGACGCGGATGTTGATGTCGTATGAATGGCCAAGCATCACCAGCAGGTCGCTCAGGCCGTTGTTGTTGTAATCTTCATTGGTGAGCATCAGCACCGACTTACCCAGGGAGAGCGCCATGTTGCAGACAGCCTTGCGGATCGTCTTCTCATCCCATTCGATCACGCCTGTCAGCCAGGGCTGCTTGATGCGGGTGAGCTCCTGTGACGCGCCTGCGTCGAGTACGAAGGTGCAGTCGCCATGTTCTTGCAAGAACGAAGCGGGCACCTGATCCGTCACATTCCCCTCCAGTACTTTTCGGATGATCGTCGACTTATGGTTTCCCCATGCCATCAACACGATCTTGCGCGCGCTGAGGATGCTCCGGATCCCCATGGTGATGGCCAGGCGGGGCACTTTGCTGATGTTTGGGAATTCATATTCATTGGCCAGGCGTGTCGAGTTGTCGAGCGCCACCAGCCGGGTGGTTGAGTATCGGCTGGAGCCGGGCTCGTTAAAGCCGATGTGTCCGTTGAGGCCGATGCCGAGAATTTGGAGGTCTATGCCACCGGCCTCTTCGATCATCCGATCGTATGTGGCGCCGTATTCCCGGATATCCTCCTTCTGGATGGTACCGTCCGGGATATGCACATTTGCCAGGTCGATGTCGATGTGGTCGAAGAGGTTGACCTTCATGAAGCGATGGTAGCTCTGCAGGGCTTCCGGCTCCATCGGATAGTATTCGTCGAGGTTAAAGGTGATGACGTTGCGGAAGCTTAGCCCTTCATATTGGTGCAACCGGACGAGCTCGGCATATAGTGATTTCGGGCTCGAGCCGGTGGCCATCCCCAGCACACAATGCTGCCCCGATGCCGCCTTCTCGCGGATCAGCGCGGCCACTACTTGCGCCACTGAAGCGGAGGCCTGCTTGTCGTTGTCGAAGATCTGGACAGGGATCTTCTCGAATGAATCCACCATGTTCATATTACAAGGATTGCGTGTCAGTTGCACGAAAATAACGCATAAATGACCCATCGCCAACGGGTGGCGCCTTCTCCTTCAGCCTTTCCAATGTATCTGAAATGATGGCTAGGGATCGATCTGGAGCTCGAAGATGGCTGGCCATAGCTTGCCCGTCACCAGCAGACGCCCCCTCGCGGCATCCCAGGCCATGCCATTCAAGACGGCACCGTTCACCTCTCCCGTAGATCCGGGTTGGGAGAGGTAGGAGAGGTTGGACGGCGTGTTGCGCTTCAGCAAGTCTGTCAGGTCCAAGCGACCTGTCACCTGACCCGTTGCCGGGTCGATGCGCACGATATGGTCGTACTGCCATCGGTTGGCATAGATGCTGCCATCGATCCATTCCAGCTCGTTGAGGTTATTGACGGGCCCTGCATAGTCGTACACGCTGAGGACGCGCTGCAGCTTCAGGTCGGAGGGGTTTACGACGTACAACTTATCGCTCCCGTCGCTGATGTACAGCCGGCTGCTGTCGTGCGTGAGGCCCCATCCCTCGGCCGACCAGGGCATCTTTCGGATGAAGGAGAGGTCCTTGGCACGATAGAGCAGCACCTCGTGGTTCTGCCAGGTCAGCTGATAGAGGGTGTCGCGGAAGATGGTGAGTCCCTCGGCGAAGAGTGCAGGCGCCAGGTCTTTGCGCTGCCGTGCGCGGCCGGTGGCCAGGTCGTTGATGCGCAGGCTCGACCGGCCGGAGAGCCCGGTACTTTCATATAGCTGTCCCTGGTATAGTTCCAGCCCCTGGGTGAAGGCGGCGGTGTCGTGGGGGTAGGCGTTGACGACGGAATAGGAAATTGGAGGCGTGCCAAGCGAGGACGTCTGTGCGTCGCCTTCAGACGCAGGGCTGCCACCACCGCCACAGGCTGTGAGGAAGGCCAGCCAAGGAATCCATCGGAAGATATGCATCTGCATATCTCAAAATTAGGTTTTTCAGGGCTGGCGTCCAGGCATTGCAGTTCTGATGCGGAAGGCATATTTTGTAACCTCTAACGACTCCCCAATCTCCCTGAAGACCCCATCCAACTTCTTGTTGAAAGACCTCAGTCTTACCCAAAACGTACAGAATGAGGTTGTTTCTCGGGCTTGTCCTATGCGGGATAGTCTGGATGTCAGCATCCGCCCAGGAGCGCTGTGCATCCGCATCGATCGGAGCGGTTAGCACATCTGCCCAGACGGCATCTGACCCGTCCACCCTGCCACCTGTCATCACCATCCCCGTAGTGGTACATATCCTCTGGCGCATGCCAGAAGAGAACATATCTGATAACCAGATTCTCTCGCAACTCGAATCCATCAACGCCGACTTCGACCGCCGCAACGCAGACTTCACCCAGGTGCCCTCCGTTTTCGCCGCACGGTCTGCTGCCACCGGCATCCGCTTTGTCCTGGCCACCACCGACCCCGAAGGCAGGCCCACCACCGGCATCCTGCGCAAGCAGACCTCGGCACTGCTATGGATCAACGACGACCGCATCAAGAGCAGTCAGACAGGAGGAAGTGACCCCTGGGATCCTCAATCCTACCTGAATATCTGGGTGGGGAACCTCTCCTCCAGCCTGCTGGGATTTTCCAGCTTCCCGGGTGCCCCTGCCGCGAAAGATGGCATCGTCATACGCTATAACGTCTTCGGCAGCCGCGGCCGGCTCTCTCCTCCCTGGAACCTCGGACGCACGCTTACCCATGAGGCCGGCCACTGGCTGGGGCTCCGTCACCTCTGGGGCGATACACCCTGCGGCGACGATGGCATCGACGACACCCCCCGCCAGAAGGCTGGCAACCGCGGCATCCCAGCCTTCCCCCTGCTCCGCAGCGAATGCGCCAACGGGCCCGACGGAGACATGTTCATGAATTTTATGGACCTATCCGACGACGCGGCCCTGCTGATGTTCACCCGCGGACAGGCAGCCCTTATGCGCCAGCAGTTCTATGGCCTGAGAAAGGGCATACTCGGCTCCAAAGGCGCCGGCGAACCCTGGAACCTGACGGCTGCCCAGGCTGCCCGCCCACGCTTCTATCCCAACCCCGCCTGCGGATATATCCAGATAGAAGGGATCCCTTCGGATACCCAGGTGCAGATATTCAATAGCGAGGGACAATTCATCTTGCAGCATAAGATGGGCGCAGGAAGGATGGACCTGCCCCACCTGCCGCCCGGCATCTACCGGCTCAGGCTGGGGAGGGAGGAGCAAACCATGATTGTGCAACGTTGACAGGCAGATTCAGATGTCTATCGCCTCGCCGTAAGCCGCTGCCACCGCCTCTTTCAATGCCTCACTCAGCGTCGGGTGAGGGTGGATGGCATTAAGGAGCTCGTGGTGAGTGGTCTCCAGCTTGCGGGCCGTGACGGCCTCTGCAATCATCTCGGTGACGCCGGCCCCGATCATATGCGCACCGAGGAACTCCCCATATTTCGCGTCGAAGACGACCTTCACAAAGCCTTCGGTACTGCCTGCCGCACTGGCCTTGCCACTGGCCATGAAGGGGAACTTGCCCACCTTCACCTCATAGCCCGCCTCACGGGCTGCCTTTTCCGTATAGCCGACGGAGGCTACCTCTGGACTGCAATACGTGCAGCCGGGTACGTTGTTATAGTCAATCGCCTCAGGCTGGTGCGAGAGCTTTTTTTCCATATAGGCGATGTGCTCGGCCGCGGTGATGCCTTCCTTGCTGGCGACGTGCGCCAGGGCCTGCCCGGGGGAGCAGTCGCCAATGGCATAGATGCCCGCGATGTTCGACTGCTGGTAGCGGTCGACCTGCACGCGGCCCTTCTCCACCTTCACGCCCGTCTCTTCCAGCCCTATGTTTTCGATGTTGGAGGCGATGCCTACTGCACAGAGCAATACGTCGGCTTCTAAGATCGTCTCGCCCGTGGCAGCCTTCACCGTCGCCTTCACCCTACTGCCGGAAGTATCCACCGCGGTTACTTCACTGGAGGTCAGGATGGTGACGCCTTTCTTCCGGAACAGCTTTTCCAGTTCCTTGCTGACATCTTCGTCCTCCACTGGCACGATGCGGGGCATGAACTCCACGATGGTCACCTTCGTGCCCATGGTATTGTAGAAGTCGGCGAACTCGATGCCGATGGCGCCGCTGCCGACGACGATCATGCTCTTCGGCTGCTGCGGTAGTACCATCGCCTCGCGATACCCGATGATCTTTTTACCATCAATGGGTATGCTCGGCAGCTGGCGGCTCCGGGCTCCTGTGGCGATGATGATGTATTTGCCTTCGACCGTCTGCGACTTCCCATCGGCTGCGGTGACTAGCACTTTTCCCTTGCCGACGACCTTGCCAAAGCCCATCACCACATCGATTTTATTCTTCTTCATGAGAAACTGGACGCCCTTGCTCATCTTGTCGGCCACGCCGCGGCTCCGTCGGACGACTGCGCTGAAGTCGTGCTGTAGGCCTGTAGCCTGGATGCCATAGTCGGCGCTGTGCTTCATGTACTCATATACCTGGGCGCTCTTCAGCAGGGCCTTGGTCGGAATGCAGCCCCAGTTGAGGCAGACGCCTCCGAGGCTTTCTTTCTCAATGATAGCCACTTTCAGGCCTAGTTGCGAAGCGCGTATGGCGGCGGGGTAGCCTCCCGGGCCGCTTCCAAGGACGATGACGTCGTATGCCATAAATCGGATTGGGTTGGATTCGGGCGCAAAAATAGCGGAAAAACACCTTTTAATCGCTCCGCCACTGCCCTCACCGGTATCCCACAGCGTTATCCTGTCAGCCCGCTGACGATCTGCTCCAACTGCTCGGCGCTCATTGCACCGCTCTGGCGCCATAGCAGCTCCCCCTTGCGGAAAAGGATCAGGGTCGGCACGCCCAGCACACCATAATGCGAGGCAGCATCCGGGTTCTTGTCGACATCGACTTTGATGACCCGCATGCGGTCGCCCATCCTCTCGGCCAGCTTTTTCAACTCCGGAGCCAACTGCTGACAGGGGCCGCACCAGCTGGCATAAAAATCGACCAACACCGGCTTCTCTCCCTGTAAGACCTCCTGAAACTTATTCATGGGTGGTATGTTTGCAAGGCTACACCGCCAGAGCGGCCGACGTCCATCCGGTAAAGGTAAAGGCCACCACCTATCTTCAAAGGTGGCAATAGAGACCCGGCGATAAGATTTCAAGGGCTGGCAGCGAAAATCCCCGATTCTTTTTGCCAGACCGATTTTTTTTCACAACTTTGCACTCCCAAAAAGTATTAGATTATGTCCAGAATATGTCAGGTCACAGGAAAAAAGCCGGTCACGGGCCATAAGGTCTCGCATTCGAATATCAAGTCGAAGCGCCGCTTTCTTCCCAACCTTCAAACCAAGCGCTTCTTCCTTGCTGAAGAAGACAAATGGGTCACGCTAAAATTGTCAGTGGATGCCATCCGGACCATCAATAAGAACGGCCTCTACCCAGTAGTGAAAGAGCTGCGGGCAGCCGGAATGCATATTTGATATTACACCCTCAATAAACCATTACACATGGCAGCTAAGAAAGGGGCCCGGGTGCAAGTGATTCTGGAGTGCACGGAGCACAAGAATAGCGGCTTGGCAGGCACCAGTCGCTATATCACGACCAAGAACAAGAAGAACACTCCTGAGCGGCTCGAACTCAAGAAGTACAATCCCATGCTGAAAAAAGTCACTCTCCACAAGGAAATAAAGTAAGCCATGGCCAAGCAAGCTAAGACAGCCATCAAAACAAAAGACCAGAAGGCGGCCGCCGAGGCCAAGAATTGGACTAAGGTGATCAAAGCCGTTCGCAGTCCCAAGACGGGCGCCTACACCTTCAAAGAGACCATTATCCACAAGGATAAAATCAAGGAATTCCTGGCCCAGTAACTGTACTTACGATGTCCAGGCTTGACAGAGCTGTTCCACCCATCGATGGAACAGCTTTTTCATTTTCATGACGATGGAGACGCCATCCCCCTACATCTCCCAGATAACCCCTTCTGAGGTGGGTCTGCTCACGGCCCTGGCCCGCACCACCTTTGAGGAAACCTATGGTGGTCGCACAAACCCCCTCGACCTGCAGTGCTATCTCGATGCGCACCTCACGCTCGACCGCTTCCGGGCAGAGCTTGCAGCGCCCGAATCCACCTTCCACCTTGCCTACATTGGTGCCGAACCCGCCGGGTATCTGAAGCTTCGGCGTGACCGGCTGCCTAAGGGCCTGCCATCCGGATGGCCATGCCTGCAGGTAGAACGCATCTATGTGCTCCGGCGCTTTCAGGGAGCCGGCCTCGGCAGCACCCTCCTCTCCCTTGCCATCGAAGAAGCCCGGGCTGCCGGCCATAAGACCGTCTGGCTGCAAGTATGGCAGCAGAACCCGGAGGCCATCGGCTTCTACCGCTCCAGAGGCTTTGAAATATTTGAGACGGCCCATTTCGTCCTCGGTGATCAGACGACCGAAGACTACCTCATGCGATTCGACATCCAAGACTGAACTTTACCAGATGGGAATTTTCGACAGGATCTTTGGAAGGAAGGAGCGCGACAGCCTCGTCGCCGGGATGGGCAAGACGCGGGAAGGCTTCCTGAGCCGGCTCGCACGTGCTGTCACAGGCCGCACTGCCATCGATGAGGCGATGATGGAGGAGATAGAGGAGGCCCTCATCAGCGCCGATGCCGGCATCGACACGACGGTTCGCATCATAGAAGGCATCCAAGCCCGGCTGCGCCGCGAGAAGGATGCTAAGCCCTCCGACCTGCAGCGACTGCTGCGGGAGGAGACAGCCGCCCTCCTATCAGACAGCTCCGGCAGTGCCGCCGACGCCTATGCTCTGGCGGCAACCGGCGGAAAGCCCTTCGTCATTCTCGTCGTGGGCGTCAACGGCGTCGGAAAGACGACCACCATCGGGAAGCTTGCCCATAACTTCCAGGCTGCTGGCAAGTCGGTGCTGCTGGGTGCGGCCGACACCTTCCGGGCGGCCGCCGTCGACCAGCTCACCATCTGGAGCGAACGGACGGGCGTACCCATCGTCAAGAAGGAGATGGGCAGCGACCCCGCCTCCGTAGCCTTCGACACCGTCCAAAGCGCGCTGGCACGCGGCAGCGACATCGTACTCATCGATACTGCCGGCCGCCTGCATAACAAGGCCCACCTCATGGATGAACTCTCCAAGATCCGCCGCGTCATCCAGAAGGTCATCCCCGAGGCCCCGCAGGAAGTACTGCTGGTCCTCGACGGCTCCACCGGTCAGAACGCCATCGAGCAGGCCCGGCATTTCACCGCCGCCACACAGGTAACAGGGCTGGCCATCACCAAACTCGATGGCACCGCCAAAGGCGGCGTCGTCCTGGCCATCGCTAGCCAGTTTCATATTCCCGTCCGCTTCATAGGGGTAGGGGAGAAGATGGAAGACCTGCTGCCCTTTGACAGAGAGGCCTTTGTCGACAGCCTCTTCCAAGCCAGCGAGACACCGGGAAATCCCGCACGATGATCCTCACCGTCATCCTCAACCCCGCCCCGGTCGTACCCTATAAAAGCACCGTCGGGGCCGGTGACAGCATGATAGCCGGCCTGGTCGCTGCAAGAGGGCCGCTCCCGCTCCGAAGCTCTCCGGATGGGCGTAGCCTGCGGCACTGCTGCCACGATGAACCCCGGCACCTAGCTGTTCCAGCCAGACGAAGCCCTCCGGCTCTTTGCGTGGATCTCCTGAAAAAATAGTTGAGCGATCCATCCCCAGGGCATAATTTAGACGACACTTACAAACTTCCAACAAATGGAAACCGGACTCCTCCACCTGCACAACCTGCTGCGCTGGGTCATTCTCCTTCTGCTCGTGCTCAGCACCTTTAACAGCTATACCGGTTGGAAAAAGGGCCGAACCTTCTCCGCCGGCGACCGGAAGATCTGGTTGTTCACCATGATCGCCTCGCACCTCACTCTACTGCTGGGCCTGTACCAATGGCTGGCGGGCCGCTATGGACTGCTGTCTCATGAGCGGCCTGAAGGCGTGTCGATGATGAAGAATCCTTTCTATCGATACTACCAGTTGGAACACCCCGTCAACATGATCATCGCCATCCTGCTGGTCACCCTGGCCTATGGCATGGCAAAAAAGCCACTGGCGGATGCAGTGAAATACAAAAAGGCATTCTGGTTGTTCCTCATCGCCCTGGTGCTGATCCTAATCCGTATGCCCTGGCCATTCCTGCCCGAAGTCGGCCGCCCGCTCTTACCCGGCATGTGAGGCTTTACGATGTTCCTTACAAGGGGATGTCCGTCCTGTACAAAGATCTTTATCGCGAAATAAATTAAACATCCTGCTCATGAGATGGCTGGTCATCTTCCTGCTCCTCGCCGCTGTCACTGACGGCAACGCTCAACCGAAGAAATCATCATCGCCGCCTGTACCGCCTAAGCCAGACCTCGACAATGCCTTCAAGCCGCTCAAATGGCGTTCCATAGGCCCCTTCCGCGGTGGCCGCGCCAATGCTGCCACCGGTGTGCCGGGGGATATCCTCACCTACTACATGGGTACTACAGGCGGTGGGCTGTGGAAGACTGACGACATGGGCATCACTTGGAAGAACATCTCAGATGGATACTTCCGGACCGGCTCTGTCGGCGCCATCGCGGTTGCCGGCACCGACGCCAACGTCGTCTATGTCGGCATGGGCGAACATGCCATCCGTGGCGTCATGACACATCATGGCGATGGCGTCTACAAGTCAACCGACGCGGGCAAGACATGGACGAACCTCGGCCTAGAGAAGACGCAGCATATCTCCCGTATCGTCGTCCATCCACGGGATGAGAACACCCTGTTCGTCGCCGCACAGGGCGCCCTCTACGGTCGTTCCGAAGAGCGCGGCATCTTTAAGAGTACTGACGGAGGCAAGTCTTGGAAGAAGATTCTCTACGTCGATGACCGCACCGGCTGTGCCGAACTGTCGATGGACTTGACCAACCCCCGCGTGCTTTACGCCGTCATGTGGGAGCATGGCCGCGAGCCCTGGCGCATCACCTCCGGCGGCCCCGGCAGCGGCCTCTACAAGTCGGTCGACGGTGGCGAGACCTGGACGCGCCTCACTCGCGGCCTGCCGAAAGAGATGGGTAAGATGGCCGTCTCCGTCTGCCGATCCAACCCCGAAAAAGTATACGCCCTCATCGAAAGCGACTCTGAGCAAGAGAAAGGCGGGCTTTTTGTCTCCACCGACGCTGGCGACAGCTGGTCGCGGATCAGTAGTGACCACCGCCTCATCCAGCGCGCCTGGTACTACATAGAGGTCTTCGCAGACCCAGTCGACGAGAACACCGTCTACGTCCTAAGCGCTCCCGCCCTGCGGTCCAAAGACGGCGGCCGTAGCTGGGAGCGGCTCGACACAGAGCACGGCGACCACCACGACCTATGGATCAACCCCGCCAATCCGAAAAACATGATCCTCTCCGATGACGGCGGCTCGGTGATCACCTTCAACAGTGGCCGCTCCTGGAGCACACAGTCCAATATGCCCACCGCCCAGATCTATCGCATCAACGTCGACAACGGATTTCCCTACCGCATTTATGGCGGCCAGCAAGACAACAGTTCCCTCTCCATCGCCCACCGCGAGTTCGGCGGCTATGGCATCGGAACCACTAGCTGGGCGGCATCCGCTGGCGGCGAGAGCGCCTTCCTGGCTTTCAACCCTGACTCGCCCCATCTCGTCATGGGCGGCAGCTACCAGGGCACCATCGAAATCCTCGACACCCGTGCCAACGCTTCCACCAACATCATGGCCGCCCCCATCCAGTACCTGGGCCGCGACGCTAAAGACTGCCGCTACCGCTTCAACTGGAACGCTCCCATCATATGGTCGAAGCATGAGCCGGGCACCTTCTACCACGGCGCACAGCGGCTACTCCGCACACGAGACATGGGCCGCACCTGGACCGAGGCATCGCCTGACCTCACCCGCGACGACACAACCAAACAGGGACGCCCTGGCGTGCCCTATACCAACGAGGCGGTCGGCGCAGAAAACTACGGCACCCTCAGCTACGTATTGGAGTCGCCACATGAGAAAGGCGTCCTCTGGACGGGCAGCGACGATGGGCTTGTGCACCTCACACGCGATGGTGGCGCCACCTGGCAAAATGTCACCCCCGCCGGACTGCCGGAATGCCTCATCAACGCCATCGAAGCCTCGCCGCACGACAAGGCCACCGCCTACATCGCCACCACCCGGTATAAATTCAATGACCATCGGCCCGGCCTTTATCGCACCACCGACTACGGTAAGTCTTGGACACGTATCGACAACGGCATCCCCGCAGGGGCCTTCACCCGCGTAGTCCGTGAAGACCAGGTTCGCAAAGGACTCCTCTTCGCCGGCACCGAGCTGGGACTCTTCATCTCCTGGAACGGAGGGGCCGAATGGTCGCGTTTCCAGCTCAACCTCCCCGTGACCCCCATCACCGACCTCCGCGTACACCAGGGCGACCTCATCGCCGCCACCTCCGGCCGTTCTTTCTGGATCCTCGACGACCTCAGCTTGCTGCGGCAGTACCATCCAACAGCCGACTCCATCGCCCTCTACCAGCCCGAAGACGCCTACCTGGCCACTGGCGGCAGCCCCCTCAACGGCAATGACCCCGGCTTCAGCGGCGCCTCGGCATATAGCGGCGTGAACCCCGCCAACGGCGTCGTCATTTACTATCAGCTTCCGACACTCAACGACACCACCCATCTCACCCTTGACATCCGCGATGCGCAGGGCCACCTCTTGTGCCGCTTCCATTCCAGACCCGACAGCCTATACCAGCGCTACGACGGCGCCCCGGCGCGAGACCCGCAGCTCTCACGCCAGGCAGGCCTCAACCGCTTCGTCTGGAACATGCGCCATCGCACCCTCCCCGGCATCCCCAACGTATACATCGAGAGCAGCTTCAACGGCCACAAGGCCCGGCCCGGCAGCTACACCTTTACGCTGCGGACTGCCGATGGGCGCAGCCTTTCCACCGAGGCACAGATCCTACGCAATCCCCTCTATCCCGTCAGCGATGCCGACTACGCCCGCTACGATGAGGTGATGAGCCAGTTGGAGCAGCAGGTCACCGACATGCACCAGCTCGTCAACACCCTCCACTCCAAACAGTCGCGGCTGGCCGAACTCGTCAAGTCGCTGCGTGCCGAACCCTCCAAAGCAGCCATCCTCCAGATGGCCGACCAACTCCTCCGGGATCTGAAAGCCTGGGACGAAGAGATGGTGCAGCGCAAGTCGAAGGCCTACGATGACGTAGAAAACTTCCCCAACCGCTTTACCGCGAACTACATGTTCCTCCTCAACCAGACGGAGAGCGACATCCCCCGCATCAACCAGCCCTCGTTGGACCTGAAAAAAGAATATGATGCGCAGTGGCAACTGCTGAAAAAGCAGGGAGAAACCTTGCTCCAGGAGCGCATTCCGGCCCTCGAGAAGGCGATGTGGCAGGCCGGCGTGGGAGGGCTCTGGTGAGGGAAGGTTGCAAGCCAGCTAATGTGTTAGGCGTCCCAGGTGCCACAGCTTTCAACGTACTGGCTGATAGTTCCCCTGCCAGGCAAGTTTCTTATCCGGTTGATACATACAGATGAAGATCCTGTCCGGGTATTGTATCAGTCTTTGACAAACTCCCACGAGGTCCGATAGTGGCCTTGCGCCTCTACATGGCTGAGAAAGGCGGCATAGAACGCGTCAGCCCCCACCGTGGCACTGTCGCCGACAACGAAGAGTGCATCTTTCGCCCTGGTCAGTGCCACGTTCATCCGCCGGTAGTCTTTCAGGAAGCCGATCTCTCCTTCGATGTTGCTGCGGACCAGCGACACAACCACATGCCGCATCTCCTGCCCCTGGAAACTGTCAATCGTGCTGCAGCGCATGCCCTCCGGAAGCATGGGCCCCAAGGCCTCTGCCTGCGCGGAGTACGGCGTGACCACCACCGTCTCAAAAGGCAATAGTCCCTCCGCGTTGATTAGCTGCAAGACCAGCCCTGCCTCACCCTCGTTCCAAAGGCTGTTGCCTTCTGGCCCACGCTGCTCTTCGAAGCCGGCGCCGGCCGTGTCGATGAAGGTAATGTGCACGCCCGTATCCTGTAGCTGCTCCGATGTTTTCAATTTCCCGCCGTAGAATTGCTGGCTGCTGAATGCGGCGATTGAAGGCTTCATACGGTATTGCGTATCCAGTAACGTGCATGAATAACCGTTTTCGATGGCTGACTCCAGGATCGATCGTGCAAGGCCGAGTGCTGCTGCCTTTTTGCTCAGCACGGTGGGCGGCAGTTGCAGGGGGTCACCTGCCAGTATGGCTCGGCCTGCCAATGGCAGCGCGCACCAGGCGAAAGGCGATGTACACTGACCCGCTTCGTCTATGACGAGGGTGTCGAAGACATAACGGTCGGCCCGTGCATCCAGCAGCCCAACGGGGGTGCCGGCCACCACCTGTGCTTCTTGGAAGAGCCGTTCTTCCTGGTAGTCTTGCAGGCGACGGATCTCTTCCCGGATGGTGCGGACCTCTTTGAAGAGCAGGTCGCGCTGCTCCCGCTCTGCCTTTCCGAAGCTGCGCTTGTATTTCATGGCCATCCGTCGGAACTGTTCCGCCCGGATGCGCAGGTCCTTCAGCTCCTTTTGCTCCCTTCCCCCGGCCTGCCGGCCTTCGGGCGTATGGGGGAAGACGGCAGGGTCTATCCTTCCCGTGTTGCCGACGCGCAACAGCCGCAGTCCGCGCTCCAGGAGGCCTCTGGCGAGGTGGTCGACTGCCGCATTGCTGGGGGCGGTGACGATTAATTTTTGTCCTGCGGCCGCCAGCTGCCGGATGCCTTCTATCAGCGTGGTGGTCTTGCCGGTGCCCGGGGGGCCGTGGATGACCACCAGTTCCTGATCGGAGCAGATGGCGTGTACGGCCATCTGTTGGCTGGCATTGAGGGTGGGGTTGAGGAAGGTGTGTGCTGTTGGCAAGCTGTCGGCAACCGCTGCCTGCAAAGCTTCCAGGCCATGGATCCGGTCGAAGAGGCGGGCGAGCCGGCGGTCTGCGGGGATGCGTTGCAGCGCTGCCTTGAGCAGTCCGGTGGTACGGGTGTCGGGCATGGCGCGGAGCTGGAGGCCGCCCTCTTCCAGCCATTCCGGGAAGTCGGGTGTGAAGAGGCGGAGCAGTCCTTGCCGGCCGTCGAATTCGACCAGCTGTCCTTTCACCGGCGCCTCGCCAGCGCAAAAGCATTCGACAGGCATGCTGTCTCGGAACAGGGAGGCGTCGGCCGGAAAGGGGAGGCGGAAGGAGACTTCCGGATAATCGAGGTAGCCCATGCCTCGGCGCGTGATGCGCAGCCCTTTGAGGAGATAGCCTGGCTCGGAGGCATAGCGCACGCGTTGTTCTGCATCCTCGAGGTCGAGGCAGTCGAGGAGGTTGCGGAGGATGTTTTCTGCCGTCGTTGCCAAGGCGCAGGTTAGTCGGTCAGCGCCTGGTAGACGATGTTCTTCAGCCTTGCCTGTATCTCTCCGTTGCGCAGGGGCCAGATGTTCCGCAGGAAGACGCAGGCGAGATCCGATTTTGGATCGATCCAAAAATGCGTGGCGAACATCCCTCCCCAGTCGAAGCTGCCTTCCTGGGCGATTGTCTGCGCCTCGCTTCGTTCCGTATAGATGCCAAAGCCGAGGCCGAAGCGGTTGGGGTCGTTGGGATTCCCCATGGTAAGCGTGCCTATCTGGTTGCGTGTCATCATCCGGATGGTATGAGGGGAGAGGAGGCGGACACCGTTGTAGACACCTCCCTGCAGGAATAGCTGGCAGAAGGCGGCATAGTCAGCGGCGGTGGAGCTGAGGCCGGCGCCTCCGGAGAAGAACTTTCCTCCGGGTGTCTTGGGGAAGTCACGGGAGAAGTCGCCGTTGAGTTGGATCATAGAGTCTTGCAGCCTCAGCCGCAGGTTCTCTTCTTGTCGGTACAGGGGCACCAGGCGGGAAAATTTTTCAGGCGGTAGGAAAAAATGCGTGTCTTTCATGCCGAGGGGATGGAAGAGGCGCTCCTGCAAGAAGCGGTCCAGTGGCTGTCCGCTCCATATTTCTACGAGGTATCCTAGTACATCGACATTCATGCCATAGAGCCATTTCTCACCCGGCTGATGGAAGAGCGGTAGCTTGGCAAGCTTGGGGACGATGTCGGAGAGTCTGGAGCCGGGGGTGCCGATGCCTCCGTTGATGCCATGCTTATAATATATGGCTCGCGCCTCGGCCGATCCGATCTGGGCATATCCAATGCCGGACGTGTGGTTCAGCAGCTGCCGCACGGTGATTTCTGAGCGAGCGGGCATGTCTATCCAGGTAGTGTCCGTCTCCTTGAAGCGGCTCAGGATGGTGGGGTTGGCGAATTCGGGGATGTATTTGGAGATCGGGTCGTCCAGCCCGAACTTCCCTTCTTCCAGTAGCATCATCACGGCGGTGCTAACAATCGGCTTCGTCATGGAGGCGATGCGGAAGATGGCATTCTTCTGCATGGGTGTGCCTTTGGTCATGTCGCTCATGCCGAAGGCCCGGTGGTAGACGATGTGACCTCTTCTAACAATGACCATCGTGGCACCGTTGAGCTGGCCGCTGCTGACATGATGTTGGATGAACGTATCGATGCGGGCGAGCCGCGCGGGCGAGACACCGCTATTCTCGGCAAGGCCTTCGGTGAGGATGCCGGTAGGGTGGGAGAGGGTCGGCTGCGCTGACAGCCATTGGCAGGTGCAGCAGAGGAGTAGGAGGGTAGGGAGTTTCATGGAATGTACTTTAAAAGTTGTCCAAGGTAGGGAATTCAGATTGAAGCATTGTCGATGCTACCCTGCTGCCTCGGGACCCATTTGTCAAAAACCCGTGTTCAACCGATCGTCGGTCAGGTCATCTAGTACTTGGATAAGGGCTTATTCAGCCTTGAAGAGGTCGACATCCTCTGCACCGACAAAACCTGTGTCATGACTTAGTTATAAACGACTGATTACGGATGGCGCTGAAGCCCTCCTGAGACCCAGAACGCTCTTGAGATTTCTGCCTAACTTGCTGCAAATGCAAGCACATATGAAGAATGGCACCATAGGAGCGCTTCGGATATTAGCCATCGCTGGCCACCTCTGCCTTGTCTCCCTCTTTTCCTGCGCCCAAAAGCAGCTGGGAGTAGTGAAGACAGAATTAGTAGAACTAACCGTCGATACCGTCGCCACCGAGATTACCATCCCTTTTGGAATGACCTTCCTCCCCGACGGCGACCTGCTCGTGACAGACCGCAACGAAGGAAAGATATGGAGGGTCAACCCTCGCAGGCGTACCAAAATACTCCTGCAGAATGTGCCCAAAGTATTCACAGAAGGGCAGGCCGGCATGCTTGATATCACCCTGCACCCAGACTACAAACGCAACGGATGGATCTATCTCTCCTACTCCGCTATCCACGACAGCCTCAATGGTACGTCCGTCGATAGGTTCCGTCTGCAAGACAACCGCCTGACAGACGTCCAGCGCATTTTTACCTGCGATCCGTTCTTCCGCAACAGCTTGCATTTCGGCGATCGTATGGTCTTCCATGATGGCTACCTTTTCCTGACCATCGGCGAACGCTCCGTCTTGCGCGACTCTGCACAGTCGCTCAGCAACCATTTCGGTAAAGTCATCCGCGTCCGCGACGATGGCAGCGTCCCGACCGATAATCCTTTCTACCATACCCCGGGCGCGAAGAAAGAGATCTGGACGTACGGACACCGTAACCCACAAGGACTTTTCCGCGAGCCAGCCACCGGCATCCTCTACGAAAGCGAGCACGGTCCAAAGGGGGGTGATGAGCTGAATGTCATCCAGCCTGGCAACAACTATGGATGGCCCATCATCACCTATGGCACGGAGTATTCCGGCAAGCTCATCAACAACGGCCTCTCTGAAAAAGACGGGCTGCAGCAGCCACTCAAATTTTATAAACCCTCCATTGGTCCGAGTGGACTGGTCGTCTATACCGGTGATCGCTTCCCCATGTGGAAAGGTAACGTCTTTACCGGCGCCTTGGCCCTGCAACACCTCAACCGCCTGGTGATCCGCGACGGCAAGGTGGAAAAGGAAGAGCGCATCTTTGAAGGCAACCGCTGGCGGGTCCGTAACGTTGTACAGGGCCCCGACGGATACCTATACATCGGAGTGGACGGCGGCATGGTCCTCCGCCTGCGCCCCGCGAAATAAGCGGTTTTTCCAATGGATCAGCCAGGCATCGACAGGTACCGGCACTACTTCTTCATCGGCATCGCCGGGTCGGGCATGAGTGCGCTGGCACAATTTCTCCAGGGGCTGGGGCGTACCGTCTCCGGCTCCGACCGCAGCTTTCAGGAGCAAGAGCCAGATGAGATCCGCGACAGACTCGAGCGTGCAGGCATTCGCTGCCACTGCCAGGACGGGAAGGCCCTCACAGACGAGATCGACTGCGTCATCGTCTCCACCGCCATCGAAGCAACCGTACCTGAATACCAGAAGGCGCTGGCACTCGGCATCCCCGTCCTCAAGCGAAGTGAATTGCTGGCACTGCTCACCGCCCGCTACCGCACCATCGCCATCGGCGGTACCTCCGGCAAGAGTACTACCGCCGCGATGACCTATGAAATCCTGCTGCATGCCGGTCTCTCGCCATCCGTCATCACCGGCGCAGGGCTCACGAGCCTCATCCGGCAGGGACGGATCGGCAATGCTAGTGTGGGAACTGGAGCATGGCTGGTCATAGAAGCCGATGAGAGCGACGGCTCCATAGTACAATACCACCCAGAGATCGGTGTACTCCTCAACATCGATAAAGACCACAAAGAGATAGAAGAGCTCCAGCAGGTCTTCAAGATCTTCCGCTCCCATAGCACCCGTTTCATGGTTAACTGCAGCCATACACTGTCGGCATCCCTCTCCTCTGGACAGGGCTTCGACTTCGGCCTCGCAGAAGGCCCTGGCATCGCCTACGTGGCACACGATTACCAGCAGCAGGGTTTCTCCCTCCGCTTCCGCATCGCAGAAACCCAGTTTCGCCTGCAGACCCTCGGCACCCATAACATGGAAAATGCCGTGGCCGCCGCTGCAGCTGCACATCAGGCCGGTGTACCCCTGGCTACCGCTGCTGCCGCCTTGGAGCACTACGAGGGCATCCATCGCCGCCATCAGGTTCTTGGGAAGAAGGGACAGGTATGGGTGGTCGACGACTACGCACATAACCCCGTCAAATGTGCCCGCTCTATACAGGCCTGCCAACCGCTGGCGGAGAAAGTGGTGGCCTGGCTACAGCCGCACGGCTACGGTCCCACCCGTTTTCTGCGGGCCGACTTCGTCCGCGAGATCGCCGCCGTCCTGCGCCCGCAGGATGAGATTTGGATGTCTGAGATCTTCTACGCAGGAGGTACTGCCGTGAAGGATATCTCGTCGGCCGACCTCATCCACGACCTGCAGGCCGCCGGTGCCAAGGCCTATTTCCTGGCCGACCGAAATGGACTGGCAGAAGCCGTCCGGCCCCACCTCTCCGGCTACAGCGTGCTGCTGCTCATGGGGGCACGCGATCCCTCCCTAGAAAACTTTTCCCGGTCCGTTTATGAAGCCCTCTGACAACGGAAAAGCCCCTCTGGATCACAATAAAGGAGAGAAATGTCTGGCCAGTACCACAGGGGTATCATAGGCCCGGGCCGCCGCATGGCAAGCCGCACTCATCAAGGTCCAGGACGCACGGTCATCTATAACTGAAGACATCGCTGCCGCCAGCGCGGCAGGATCCTTGGGAGGGATGATCCTGCCGGTCACCCCATCTGATACGACCTCCCGGTTTATATTCCAGTCGGAAGCAATCACCGGCAGCCCGGCGACATACGCATCAATCACAACGCCCGGAAATCCTTCCCCCTTCCAATGCGTGGGAAAGAGCATGGCATGGTATTCCGAAAACTGCTGGTAGGCACCTTCCGCGTCGTGCGTCACATCCCAATAGCCCTGGTAGTGGCAGGAAGGATGCCGCTGGAGCGCCGACAGAAACGTCGCCTGATACCCTGTTTCCACGCGGCCGTAGAAGTCCACCGTGAACATTCCAGCCCGCTCTCGAAGCAGTGGGTGCTCCAAGGCCTCGAAGACCGTCTCTACGCCTTTCGGCTCGGAGATGCGTGCCAGAAAGAGGAATCGGGTCGAAGACGTCGCATACCGGCTGCTGTCGCCATACAGTGCCTTGACGGGCTTGCTGTTGGGCATCACATAGACGGGGGACCCGACGCCCAGCGCTGCCAGCTCCCGCCGAAGCCCTTCGCCTTGTACGATGATGGCCTTCAGACCGGTATACGTGCCTACCCGGAACCGGCCTTCGCGGATACCCGCGGGCAGATAGCCGCCCACCACCAGGTAGAGCGTCCTCGCTAAGACACCGGGGAAAAAGGAGAGCGCGCGCAACAGGGTGTGCACAGAGCCGCTAGACGCAGAGAGGATGACCGTATCATAGCGCCCCAGCCATGCAGCCGCTAGGATGTGTAGGATCACCCAGGGGCGCCGCTTCCAATGTTCTGTGTCGATGGTCTTTAGTCGATGATGGCCTCGTAGGAATGAAGATAACAGTTGGTTTTTGACCTGCTCGCCGGTCTCCGGTGCACGCCCCTCACGGATATCTCCGATTAACAAAAGGCGCTTGGTGGTCATATCAGCAGCAGCGATCATCTATAAGGGAGTCATTAATATCAAAAGAGGTATCTCAGTTACTTCGTTCATGCATGCAAGTGACTAGCATATCTCCGGTACCATTGGATGAATACCAACACATCCCACAGCTGTGTAGAGGCATCGTAATGGTTATGCAGATGGCGGTCCCAGTGCTTTCGTACGAGGTTTGCATCTAGAAAGGGGAGGTCTTTCAGTCCGGAAGGGGAGAGCAGGTCCGAGGCCCAGTCTTTCAGCTCGGTACGCAGCCACGATGCTATCGGCACGGCAAACCCGCTCTTGGGCCTTTCGTACAACTCGGCAGGGATATATTTCCCCAGCAGGTGTTTCAAGACGGGCTTGCCTTGCCCGTCGGCCAGTTTGAGCGACAGCGGCAGGCGCTGCGCAAACGCAACAATCCGGTGATCCAGCAGCGGGATGCGTGTCTCCAGGCTGGCAGCCATGGCGGCCCGATCGACCTTCACGAGGATGTCATAGCATAGGTAGCCAAGGAGGTCGCTGGCCATGATGCGTTGTAGCTCGGGCATTTCTTGACCTGCCAGCGCCGGGTTCGGGTATAGCTTGCCTTCTTGGGTATGGGCCGTCCAAATGGAGCCTTTCTTCCAATGCGTCATGAGCGCATCATAGATGTCTGTCACGCCCTCGCTGCCAAAGATGCCGGAGAGCTTCTGCATCCAGGAAAGCGTTGGTACATGCTGCTTGCTAGTTGTCAGCCGCATCATCTGTAGGGCGGCTGCGAGTCCATCGATGGGCAGAGACCCTAGTACATGGCCGATGCCGCGCCGGAGTAGGAAGGGGATCGGTGCGATACGTCCGCGCATGCGGTCGGCATATCGGTACCTCGAATAACCACCGAAGAGCTCATCGCCTGCATCACCGGAGAGGCTGACGGTGACATGCTGACGGGTAAACCGGCTTAGAAGGATCGTCGGTAGCTGCGAGCTGTCGGAAAAGGGCTCGCAGTAGATATCTGCCACAGATGGTACAATGTCCAGCACATCCCGCTTGCCGAAGAACATCTCATGGTGCTCTGTCCCTAGGTATGCTGCAACTCGCCGGGCATGTTCTGACTCGTCATAGCCACTAACTTCGAAGCCAATGGTGAACGTCTTCAGCCGAGTGTTCATCTTTTCCCTAAGGATGGCACAGACGAGTGATGAGTCTACGCCACCCGAGAGGAACGCACCCAGATCGACATCAGAAATTGACTGTTCGCTGATGCATTGGTGTAGCAGTTCGTCAAGCTGCCTAGATGCTTCCGGCAAGGTCAGGCTCTGCTCTATCGGGTTGTTGGCAATGGCATCTCCTACCGACCAGTAGGCCCTGGGCGCTGTCAGTTCCAGCCCTTCACGGACTTTGCATGGGATCGTCAGCCAGTTGCCGGCCGGCAGCTTTCGGATGCATTGTACGATGGAATGCGGTTCCGGCACGCTGCCGTAGCGGAAATAAAGCGATGCGGCCTCCATGTCCAACGACGCACGAAAGCCAGGCACAGCGAAGAACGACTTCATCTCCGAGGAGAACAGCAGGTTACCCTCCCATAGCCCGTAGTATAAAGGCTTCTCTCCGATGCGGTCGCGGGCAAAAGTGAGTTCCTGCCGGCGGGCATCCCACAAGGCGAAGGCAAACATCCCGCGGATGCTCCGGAGGGTTTCTTCTATGCCCAAGAATTCGATGGCGTACAGCAGTGTCTCAGTGTCGGAGCTACCTTTCCAGTCGATCCGGGCGGCCTGGTCAAGTCGCCCGCGCAGGCTGCGATGGTTGTAGATCTCTCCGTTGAAGACCAGAGTAAGTCCCCCATCAGGTGTGCGCATCGGCTGACTGCCTGCCTCCGTGACGTCGATGATCGAAAGCCTTCGATGGCCGAGGTAGACACCCTGCTCCGCATCAGACCAATAGCCATGGGCATCCGGTCCCCGATGGGCGATGGCATCGCACATCTGTTGCAAGACGGCTCCGGGTTCCGCTTGCATCCTTCGTTCGATATATCCTGCTATGCCACACATATCTGATCAGCTATGGGTTGGGCGTCTATCATCCGCAGCGCTTTGCCGTCCAACTCCAAAGACGTCTGCCTTCAGTCTGTGCAGATACCGCTCCATCGTAAACTGCTTAGAAAGTTGGTGTGCTGCCATCGCCATCTCTTGCAGCTGAGCCCGCGGGGTCTCCAGCGCCTGGGCCAGTATTTTTTCGAAGCCCTTCCCAGAAGCCGATGACCACACAAAGCCATTGTCTCCGTTGTGGACATATTGCGGCAGGCTGCTCACATCCGACACGACGGGGATGCAGCCATGGCAGGCCGCTTCTGCTACGACCTTGGGAAACCCTTCGGAGGCGGTTGTCGGCAGCACGAAGAAATGCGCTGCCTGTAGCACTTCGTGCACGAAGGATGCCGCTCGAAAGCCGTGGAACTGCACTCGTTGCCCATGCCTGGCGGCGGCGGATTGAAGTCCGGCTGACTGCGGTCCGTCGCCGATGAAGTCTACCCGATCAATCCATTCCGGACCCAGAAAGTCCAGCGCATCGAGGATTCTTTTCACTCCTTTTTCTTCCTCCAGACGGCCGGTGAAAGCCAGCCGGAAAGGTGGCTGGAAGACTTTTCCCTTGGCCGTGGCAGCCCCTGCGGCGAGGTCCGCATCATAGAGGCAGGGGTTCTCAAACGATAGGCAATGAGCGGGCTGCCCCGGCCATCGTCCATTGAGGGTGACAGGGCAAGAAGCATAGCCTTTATGCAGAAACCACCGTTGCAGGCCATAGCCCAGAGGAGGATCTGCCTGTCCCCAGTTGTTGGCATATTTGACCCAAAGCTGATACTGGCTTTTTCGACGTAGGGCAAACCAGGGAAGCAGAAAGAGCCCGATGCCCATCGGCACACGTATCTGGACATGGCTCGCACCGATGACCGCGCGGCGTACGATCCGCAGGATGGCCGGTGCCTGCGTCAGCACCGTCAGCTTTTCGCGCCAACGCTCTCCGCCAGAGATAGGGATGGGCTCCAGGCGGATATTGCTGCATGTATATGGCAGGGAGCTTGCCAGCGCCGGGCCTGGCTCCAGGCAGGCCACATGGACTACTTCCTCCCAGCTGCCCGCCAGAAAGTCAAGCTCACGAACGGTAGGCCCCCATCCGACCATCCGACCTTCCCCATCCCGCTGATGGGGGGTATGCGAGACAACGACGAGCTTACGCATGCTATCAGGCAATCGGTGGCTCATGGTGAGTGTGGGCAATCATTTTTATGAGATTCTTCTTAGGCTTCCTCCCAGATATGGCAGGAATCGTTTGACAATCTGCGACCAGTCGTGCGCTAAGGCCCAAGCGACTGTGCTCTTCCGTATGTCTGTCTGTTCCAGCAGGAAGGCCACTCCGTCTGAGATCTCTTGCGCATCGTCGCCATCCACCAGACAGCCGGAATTGCCATGCGAGATAGCATCCTCCACACCGCAGTCCTTTGCACCTATTACGGGTATGCCAAAAAAATTCGCCTCCAATGCAACGATGCCAAAACCCTCCACATCGCCATCGGGCTGGTTTTCGCTTAGGAGCATGAAGATGTCTGCTGACGTGTAGTATAGCCCCAGGTTCTCATGAGGGAACACGGGTGGATGGAACTGTACGAGGTGTTCAACATTCAGGGCGCTGACCAGCTGCTTGAGCCCATGGTTGTTGACATCCCGACCGACGATATGGTAGCGGATATCTGGGAAGCGGCGCTGCAGCTCGGGCAAGGCCCGGATGACGCGATGCTGCCCTTTGCGGGGGGAAGTATGGCCGAGCGTGAGCAGTACCGGGTTGCCTTCGAGCCGCCCCCGGATATCATCGCGGGGATACTTGCCCAGCGCTGCCGTATCAATTCCGTTGGGGATGATATGGACGGGAATGCCCCGCGGCAGGCTGGGGGGCAGGTTGCCGGCAGAGAACTGAGAAACTGGGTAGATCTGATGGGCGAAACGGAGCGTCCGGGCCGTCATCCAGCGCATGAAAGACGTGCCTAGGATCCCCTCATGCCCATGTATGATGACATGCCTTACGGGGCCTCGTCGGTGCATGGCCATCAGCGGCATCATCCAGATCGGAAACCGACCGGTCACAATCGCATGCGTCGGACGCACTTCTCGCAACATCTGCAGTAGGTCCAGGCAACGCAGCAGAGGAGTGAGCCTTCCATTGCGTCGAAAGCGCTTGATTCGGAAGGGCTCCCGCGTGTCAAAGGCCGACACCTGCAGCGCATTAGCATAATCCGCATTGCAAAGCACCGTCACGCGTCGGCCCACGCGGTGCAGGGCCACTGCTAGCGAATAGGCTTGAAAGCCAATGCCGCCAGGCCCGGGCGGGAATTCACTGCTCACAATTAAAATATGCTCGCTGTCCATGGTACTGTCGGCTCAAAAGAGGTTAGTCTGTAGGTATCGCCACCCACGGTTTTTCGGTGGACGGCATTTTTTGTTGCTCGATACAAAACTTATGGAGCTACAAAATAGTGCACAAGTCCTGTTTATGAAAGTGTTCTCCAAAGTAGAATGCCTTGCCCGCCTTCATCGCTACCGGCATGCCGGCGGCTGGAAGCATCCTCACCCACCTACACCACAGACATGTGGCACTATAACCAGCAGAATCTGCCAAAGGACTTCTACAGTCGATCAGCTTTCCATGCAATTTCCCTATTTTGTTGGCTCAATTTTGAACCATCAAACACGGTCTAGCATGCCCGACTTCTCAGTAAAGAAACAGCAGAAAGAATACGATGCCATCATCGTGGGATCCGGAGCCGGAGGCGGCATGGCAGCCTATATGCTCTCGAAGGCTGGCCTCAAAGTATGCCTCCTCGAGGCAGGCCCTCTCTACGATCCTGCAAAAAATGTCACACAGCTCAAGAACCCATGGGATTCGCCCCGGCGTGGCGCTAGCACCCGCTTCCGGCCCTTCGGCGACTTCGACGCCAGCTACTGGGGTTGGCAGATAGATGGAGAACCATATACCACCACCCAGGGTACCAAGTGGGACTGGTGGCGGGCACGCATGCTCGGAGGACGTACCAACCACTGGGGCCGTATCTCCCTTCGTTTTGGGCCGAAGGACTTCAAACGGCGCAGCATCGATGGCCTGGGAGACGACTGGCCTATCGGATATGAAGATGTGAAGCCCTACTACGACCGCATCGACCAGCTCATCGGCGTCTTCGGCACCAACGAAGGACTCGAGAATGACCCCGACGGCATTTTCCTGCCACCCCCCAAGCCAAGGCTGCATGAGTTGATGATCCGGAACGCCGGCCGAAAAGCAGGCGTACCTGTCATCCCCTCCCGACTCTCGGTCCTCACCAAGCCGATTAACGACGAACGCGGACAATGCTACTACTGTGCTCAGTGTAATCGTGGCTGCACCGTCTATGGTGACTTCTCCGCATCCTCCGTCCTGGTCAAGCCGGCCCTGAAGACGGGCAACGTCGATGTCATCCCGCATGCCATGGCTCGTGAAGTACTGACCAATAAGGAAGGACTTGCCATCGGTGTCTCCTATGTCAGCAAGACAGACATGGCCGAATACCAGGTCTTCGGCCGTACCGTTGTGCTGGCCGCCAGCGCCTGCGAGTCGGCCCGTCTGCTGCTGAACTCCAAATCCGCCCGCCACCCCAACGGGCTTGCCAACAACAGTAACGTCGTCGGCAAATACCTGCACGACTCCACCGGTGCCGCCATGGGTGGCATCCTGCCTCAACTCTTCGGACGCAAGCGCTACAACGAAGACGGCGTCGGGGGCATGCATGTCTACTCTCCTTGGTGGGGTGACAACAAGAAGCTAGACTTCCCCCGTGGCTATCATATCGAATATTGGGGCGGCATGAGCCAGCCCGCCTACGGCTTCGGCTGGGGGATGGAAGGCCTCAACGGCAGTTTCCCAGTCAATGGACAAAAGAAAGAATCCGGCGGCTACGGAGCCTCCCTAAAAGAGGACTACCGCTATTTCTTCGGTGCCGGCGTCGGCATGGCCGGCCGGGGCGAAGCCATTGCGCTGGAGTCCAACTACTGCGAGATAGACCCCGAGGTTGTGGACAAATACGGCATCCCAGTCCTCCGCTTCCATGTGAAGCATACCGAGCATGAAATCAAGCAGGCAAGGCATATGAAGGAGACCTTCCGCGAGATGATGCATGCCATGGGCGCCGTCATCACCTGGGGCGACGACGGGGCTGACAGCAACTACGGGCTGGAGTCGCCCGGCAAGATCATTCACGAGGCAGGCACTGTCCGCATGGGCAATGATCCTAAACGCTCCGCCCTCAACAAATGGAATCAGGCGCACGACTGTAAGAACCTATTCGTCGTCGACGGAGGTCCTTTCGTCTCGCAGGCTGATAAGAACATCACCTGGACCATCCTGGCGCTTTCCATGCGTGCCTCTGAATATATCGTAGACGAGATGAAACGCAAAAACATCTGACAAAGCCCCCACCACCAAAAGCAAGAACCCATGGATAGGAGAGAGACCCTCAAGACACTCGCCATCGGCTCCTTCGGGGCAGCCACGCTGCTCGACGCCTGCAAGCCAGGCACCCCCCCTGCCTCCAAAGGAAGCCCCGCAACGGCCGACACCAACGGCGGTGCCACTCCCGGCGTAGACCGTCAGCCAGAAGAGATCGCCCACTACCAGAAACTGTCCGCAGAAACCTTCTTCGATGTGCATGAGATGGCGACCATCGCTATTTTGGCCGACATCATCATCCCGAAAGATGAAGTCAGCGGCAGCGCTACCGACGCGGGCGTTCCAGCCTTCATAGAGTTTATCGTGAAAGACATGCCGGACCACCAGACGCCTATGCGGGGAGGCCTTCGATGGCTCGACCTCCACAGCCACCGTCGCTTTGAGAAGCCCTTCACCGACCTAGTTGCAGAGCAGCGTATCTCGATTGTCGAAGAGATCGCATATCCAAAGAAGGCAAAACCGGAAGTCTCACAAGGTGTCGCTTTCTTTAACCTCATGCGCAACCTCACCGCCTCTGGCTTCTACTCCACGCAGATGGGCAATAAAGACATTGGCTATGTCGGCAATGCCCCCAACCAGTGGAACGGTGCACCCAAGGAAGTCCTCGCCCAATATGGCCTCGCCTACGACGAGAAAGATGAACGGGAATGCGTCCGCTACGACTCCTGATGCACAGCTGAACAACAGATCCTTCATAGACCCAAACAACCCACGCCATGTCGAAGAAAAAAAACTACCCCCGCCGCCATTTCATCCGGGACGCATCAATGGGCCTTGCTGCATTCAGCATCGTGCCACGCCACGTCCTCGGGAAAGGTCACATCGCTCCCAGTGACAAGCTGAACATTGCCGGCATCGGCGCCGGCGGCAAAGGGGCCAGCGACCTCGCAGAGTGCGCCAAGAGTCCGAAGGCCAACATTGTAGCCTTCGCCGACGTTGACCACCGCCAGATCGGTACCTCTGTGAAGAACTTCCCCAAGGCCGCAGTATACAAAGACTTCCGCGAGATGCTCTCCAAACACAAGGATACCATCGACGCCGTCACCGTCTCCACGCCCGACAATACCCATGCCGTCGCCGCCCTGGCTGCCATGCAGCTCGGCAAGCACGTCTACCTGCAGAAGCCTATGACGCATGACATCTACGAAGCCCGCATCCTCACGCAGGCAGCAAAGAAGTATAAAGTCATCACACAAATGGGCAACCAGGGAGGCTCCGGCGACGGAGTGCGACGTACCCAGGAACTCATCGGACTGATCGGTGAAGTGACCTCTGTCCAGTGCTGGACGAACCGCCCCGTATGGCCCCAAGGGCTGCCTACCCCCTCCGGCAAGCACGACATACCCGCAGACCTCAACTGGGATCTATGGATCGGGCCTGCTAAATTGATAGACTTCAACCCTTCCTACCTGCCCTTCAACTGGCGCGGCTGGTGGGCCTTCGGTACCGGCTCCCTGGGCGACATGGCCTGCCATATCATGGATCCTGTCTTCCGTTGCCTGCCGATCGACTACCCCACCGAAGTAGAGGCCAGCGTCGCCACCCTCTGGAGAGAGATGTGGAATGATACCCCCAACCCCGATAGCTGCCCGCCATCCTCCATCATCCACCTGACCTATCCACGGAAAGACAACGGCAAGAATATTCACGTGTCTTGGTACGATGGAGGCCTGCTGCCCATGCGCCCCGCCGAGCTGTTGCCCGAAGAAGCCTTCGGCAACTGGGACGGCGGCGTCCTCTTCGAAGGAACCAAGGGAAAGCTGCTGGCCGACTGCTATGGTGCCAATCCTAGACTCCTACCCACAAAGCTCATGGCGACCACCAACCTACCGAAAGAAAGTCTGGCACGCGTCCCCGAAGGACACTATGTGCAATGGGTCAACGCCTGCATCGAAGGCTATGGGAAAGGAGTCACCAGCTCGCCCTTCGAATTCGCCGGGCCCTTCACCGAGAGTATCCTCATCGGCAACTTGGCACTGCGGAGCTATTATATCAAGAATCCCAAACTCAAAGGCTGGGACGACAAATACCTTGGCCGCAAAAAGCTTCTCTGGGATGCAGACAAGATGCGCATCACCAACTTCGAAGAAGCCAACCAATACGTCCGCCGCGAATACCGTGAGGGCTGGAGCCTTAGCCTCTAAGCCCGAACGCCGCAATCATTAAATAAGAGGCCCCGCAGGCAGTCAGCTGACTGCCGCGGGGCCTCTACATGTCAGGCAAATGCCCAATGAAGTTAATCCCTCCGCTCTAGCAGCCAGAGGCCAAAAGCCCCGAAAAACAACAGCAAGCCGGTCAGGCCAAAGAGCATGGCGGTGAGGAACTGCTGCACCGGGGCGAAGAAGAGCATCCCGATGGCAATTAGGAAATAGATGACAAAGATGAAAAGGAGGGTATAGATTCTCTTATCCATAATTCATGCATTATACTTGCAAATATCCGGCTTATTTCGGAAAAAATAACAGGTCTTTTATCGTACGCAGGGAGGCAACCCAACAGGAGCGCCCCTCGCAAAGCCGTATCTTTACACACAAGCCGGAATGTTTCGTTGCTTAGCTTTGCGGCAGTCAGCCTGCAAAGGCATATCATCGGGAAAAGAGATGAAGAATGGCCACGGAGAAGTTGTTTGAGTATACGGAAGACTCCATTCGCAGCCTGGATTGGAGGGAACATATCCGTCTCCGGCCAGGCATGTACATCGGAAAGCTGGGTGATGGAAGCTCGGCCGATGATGGCATCTATGTGCTTCTCAAAGAAGTCATGGACAACTGCATCGACGAGCACACGATGGGCTTCGGCAAGCAGATAGACCTGACCATCTCAGACCGCACCATAACCATCCGTGACTACGGACGTGGCATCCCCCTCGGGAAAGTCGTAGAAGTCGTCAGCCGCATCAACACCGGCGCCAAGTACGACAGCAAGGCCTTTCAAAAAAGTGTCGGCCTCAACGGCGTCGGCACCAAGGCCGTCAATGCCCTGAGTCATTACTTCAAAGTCACCTCCTTCCGGGAAGGCAAGGCGAAGTCGGCTGAATTTGAAAAAGGAATCCTCCTCAAAGACCACCGCGAGAACCGAACAGACGAAAACAACGGCACCCTCGTCACCTTCATCCCGGACGACAGCGTCTTCCGCCATTTTCATTTTATACCGGAATTTGTCGAGAACCAGCTGTGGAACTACTGCTACCTCAACGCCGGACTCGTGATCCAGTACAACGGCAAGAAGTTCGTCAGTAAGAACGGCCTGCTCGACCTGCTGCAGCGCAAGACCAATGAAGAAGATATCCGCTATCCCATCGTCCACCTGCGGGGGGAGGATATAGAAGTCGCCTTTACCCATAACAACGACTACGGAGAAGACCTATACAGCTTCGTCAACGGCCAGCATACCACCCAGGGTGGCACCCATGTGGCTGCCTTCCGGGAAGCCTTCGTCCGCACCGTACGAGAATTCTTCAAGAAAGATTACGACACTTCCGATATCCGGCAAAGCATCGTAGCCGCCATCTCTGTCAGGGTACAGGAGCCTGTCTTCGAATCACAGACTAAGACGAAGTTGGGCTCGCAGACCGTCTATGAAGGCGGCCCCAGCATGAAGAACTTCCTCTCCGAATTCCTCGGCAGGGAGCTCGACAACTACCTCCACAAGAACCCGTCGGTCGCAGAAGCCCTTAAGCGCCGCATCGAACAGAGCGAACGTGAGCGAAAGGAACTGGCCGGCATCAAGAAGCTCGCCAACGAGCGCGCCAAAAAGGCCAACCTGCACAACAAAAAACTGCGCGACTGCCGCATGCACCTCAATGATGAGCCGCCGGTCCGAGGCAGGGAGGAATACGTCAGTAAACAGCTGCAGACAACCATCTTCATCACCGAAGGAGACTCCGCCAGTGGCTCCATCACCAAGTCCCGCGATGTGGAGACGCAGGCTGTCTTCTCCCTCCGAGGGAAGCCCCTCAACTGCTTCGGACTCACCAAGAAGATCGTCTACGAGAATGAAGAATTCAACCTACTACAGCATGCTCTCAACATTGAAGAAGGCACCGAAGGCCTGCGCTATAGCAACATCATCATCGCCACTGACGCAGACGTCGACGGGATGCACATCCGCCTTTTGCTCATGACCTTCTTCCTGCAATTTTTCCCAGACCTGGTCAGAGACGGTCATGTGTACATTCTCGAGACACCCCTCTTCCGCGTCCGCAATAAGCAGGAGACCGTCTATTGTTACTCTGAGACGGAAAAGCGCAGCGCCGTCTCCCGGCTGGGTGCCAAGGTAGAGATTACCCGCTTTAAAGGACTGGGAGAGATCTCCCCCGACGAATTCAAACGATTCATCGGCCCAGATATCCGCAAGCAGCCGGTATTTCTCGAGCAACATGCGCAACTCCAACACCTGCTCGAATATTACATGGGAAAGAATACGCCCGAACGACAGGAATTCATCGTCTCCAACCTCCGCATAGAGCTGGATACGGTCGAATGAAGATGGCTACACAGAATAGAGATAAGGATGACGCACATTGTTTTCAACGCAGCAGACGTGGAAGTGCTGCAGAAGGCGCAAGAGATGGAATGGGAGCTGGCAGGCGACATCCTGCTGGTTCGTGACGACTACGCCGTGGGCCCCCTGGCGGATATTTATACTTCTGAGGGCATCGAGCAACGCCGCCACTGGTGGCGTGAGGTGCTGGCCGGCGGCGACTACGAAGACAAGGCCGACAGCGAAGAGGTCGACGACGCCTCCGTCGTAGCACGGCTTCAGGAAAAGCTGGCAGGGGAAGAAACGGAAACCGTCTGGATTTGGGCTGCCCAGAATAAGCACGACGTATGTGGCTACTACTGGCTTATGTCGCAACTCGAAGCATTCCAGGGCCGCGTACATATTCTCTATCTCAACAACCTTCCCTTCCTCAATACGCGAGGAGGCGTCTTCTACCCCAAATGGATGAGCGAGATCCCCCCACGCGAATACCTCAAGGCACGCAAGCTGGCAAGGCCCATCACGAGCGGGGAGTTCGATACCGATGCTGAAGACTGGAAACGGTACTGCACCGAACCGGCAGGCGTACGGCTGCTGGAAGGCGGGAAGAAGCTGGCGACAAAAGGGCTGGATTTTTATGATGTCGACCTGCGCCGCCATGCCACCTCCGATTGGCAGAAGACATCACGCGTGATCTCACAGTTCCTTATCAAAGGAACAGAGACGACCGGCGACGCCTATCTCCTCTGGCGTATCAAAGCTATGATACAGGACGGAAGGCTGGAAGCCAAAGGGAAGCTCGGGCACATGCGCGACTTTGAAGTCAGACTGCCATCCTCCGAAAACCAGGCCTCACAGCAGCCATAGCGCACCCATCACACGCGACACATGGCGAACGCAAAACAAAAGCTCTCAGAAGTCACTGCCATCGATACCGGTGTGCATGGACAATACAGGAACTGGTTCCTGGAATACGCCTCATACGTCATCCTCGAAAGGGCCGTACCGGCCATCGACGATGGTCTAAAGCCCGTCCAACGCCGCATCCTGCATGCCATGAAAGAAATGGACGACGGCCGTCTCAACAAAGCCGCCAACATCATCGGACAGACGATGCAGTACCATCCCCATGGCGATGCCAGCATCCAGGACGCACTGGTCAACCTCGGCCAGAAGGAGTTGCTCATAGATACCCAGGGCAACTGGGGGGATATCCGCACCGGAGACGACGCGGCAGCCCCCCGCTACGTCGAAGCCCGCCTAAGCCGCTTTGCTCAGGAGGTGGCCTTCAATCCCAAGACCACCGAATGGCAGCTCAGCTACGACGGACGCAAGAAAGAGCCCGTCAACCTGCCGATGAAGTTCCCGCTCGTCCTCGCCCAGGGGACGGACGGCATCGCCGTAGGCCTCTCCACTAAGATACTCCCTCATAACTTCAATGAACTCATAGACGCCTCCATCAAACATCTCCGAGGAAAGAAGTTTGAACTCTATCCCGACTTCCCCACCGGCGGTATGATCGACGCCGGTCAGTACAACGACGGACGTCGCGGAGGCCGCATCCGCTGCCGGGCCCACATCGAAGAGATCGACAAGAAGAACATCGTCATCCGCGATGTGCCCTATGGCGTGACAACTACACAGTTGATGGACTCCATCGTCAAGGCCAACGACCAAGGGAAAATCAAGATCAAAAAAGTCACAGACAATACGGCTGCCGACGTCGAGATCCACATCGAACTGGCACCTGGTATCACCCCGGATATTACCATCGATGCGCTATACGCTTTCACCGACTGTGAAGTCAGCATCGCACCCAACAACTGCGTGATCCATGAAGATAAGCCCGTCTTCTTGGGCGTATCAGAGCTCCTGCGCATCTCTACCGACAGCACCTGCGAGCTTCTCCGCCGTGAACTCGAGATACAGCTGGAAGAATTGGAAGACAAATGGCATTATACCTCTCTGGAGAAGATCTTCTTCGAAGAAAAGATATATAAGGAACTGGAGAAAAAGCATGAGACCTGGGAGAAGGTGCTCGAGGCCATCAGCAAAGCCTTTCAGGTCCATCGCCCCCAGTTGCGTAGGGATGTGAGCCGCGAAGATGTGCTCAAACTCACCGACAAGCCCGTCCGCCGCATCTACCGCCTCGACATCGATGAGCTCATCCGACAGATCAAAGACATCGAAAAAGATATACGCGAGACCCGCAATCATTTGAAGAATCTCGTAGACTACGCCGTATCGTTTTTTGAAGGCCTCAAAGAGCGCTATGGCCGCGACCGCCAGCGACGCACGGAGATGCGCCCTTTCGACACCATCCAAGCACGGCAGGTCGCCATCGCCAACGCCCGGCTGTACATCAACAGAGCGGAAGGCTTCGTAGGACTTGGCCTCAAGAAGGATGAATTCGTCTGCGAATGCTCAGACATCGACGATATCATTGTCTTTACCCGCCGGGGCATCCTGAAGGTTGTAAAGGCTGGAGATAAAGTATACGTAGGTAAAGACATCATACACGTCGCTGTATTCAACAAGTCCGACGAACGCATGACCTATAATATGGTCTACACCGATGCTGGTACCGGCATCTCTTTTGCAAAGCGCTTCAATGTCACTGCCATCACGCGCGACAAAGAGTATGACCTCACCAAGGGGGCTGATCGCAGCAAGGTCAACTGGCTCAGCGTGAACCCCAACGGGGAGGCAGAAGTGGTGAGTGTCCTGCTGAGTCCGAACTGCTCCGCACGCAATAAGTCGTTCGACTTTTACTTTGAAGAATTGGACATCAAAGCGCGCACCGCCGTAGGCAATCAGGTCACCAAGTATCCCATCCGCAATATTAAATTCAAAGAAGCAGGCCGCTCGACGCTCGGGGCTCGGCGCATCTGGTTCGACGACCAGCTCGGCCGCCTTAATGAAGAGGAGAGAGGGCAATACCTCGGAGCCTTTGAGCCGGATGAAAAACTCATTGCCTTCTTTCACGATGGAAGCTATGAGATCCGCGAGACGGAGCTCACCCAGCGTTTCGATGCAGATCTCATTGTGGAGCTCCAGAAGTTTGACCTCGAAAAGACCGTCACCGCCATCTACCTCGACGAGGAGAAGCAGCAGTTCAACGTCAAACGCTTTCGCATCGAGACCCTGACGGTCAACAACCGTTTCCAGTTCATCCGTGAGGCCGAAGGCAACCGCCTGGAGGCTGTGACTACCATGGAAAAGCCGGTCGTAGTGATCAAGTCGGGCCGGGGTACGCAGGCACGGATATCGAAAGTCCGGCTGCACGACTTCATCGAAGTGATGGGCTGGAAGGCGGTTGGCAGTAAGCTGGCAGACTTCTCCAAGAGCACCACCTTCGAATGGGTGCATAAGTCTGACACTTCCCAGCAAGAGCTTTTCTGATCCGCTACGTCACCGCTTCAGATGCCGCTGCATCTCGACCTTGGCCTCCCGCTCCCGAATACTGGTCCGCTTGTCATGCAGTTTCTTACCCCTACCGAGCCCGATGCGGACCTTCGCATACCCACGCTCGTTGAACCATATGCGTAAGGGTATCAGCGTATAGCCCTTGTCTTTCAGCCGGGTGCCGATCTTGCGGATCTCACGACCCTTCAGCAGCAGCTTTCGGTCGCGGAGTGGGGGGTGGTTGGCATAGCTGCCGAAGGAATACTCGGCGATGTGCAGGTTCTTCAGCCAAACTTCTCCCCGATGGTCGACGATGCAGAAGGCATCGTTGAAGCTAGCCTTCCCCTCCCGGAGGGCTTTGACTTCCGTGCCGGTCAGCATAATGCCTGCGTCATAGGTGTCTTCTATTGCGTACGCGTAATTGGCGGACCGGTTGTTGATGTCCATGCGAAAGATTATCCGGTGGATGGTGCCCGGGAGGTCAGTTTCGGAAATGCAGCATTAAGGTCGCCAGGGTGTCGCGAATCTCTTTCCGGGGCACGATCCTGTCGAGGAAGCCATGCTCCAGAACGAACTCTGAACTTTGGAAGCCTTCCGGCAGGTCTTTCTTGATTGTTTCGCGGATGACACGAGGGCCTGCAAACCCTATAAGCGCACCAGGCTCTCCTAGGTTGACATCGCCCATCATGGCAAAAGAGGCAGTCGTTCCCCCATAGGTCGGGTCTGTGCATAGGGAAATATAGGGTACGCCTTCCTCGGCAAGTAAGGCTAGCTTGCCAAGGGTCTTGGGCAACTGCATCAGCGAGAAAGCACTTTCCATCATGCGGGCACCACCGCTCTTGCTGATGATCAGCAATGGGATCTTGTGCGCCCGGCAGTGGTCGGCTGCCCTTGTGATCTTCTCACCCATCACGCTGCCCAGGGAACCACCGATGAAGTTGAAGTCCATACAGCAGGTCACCAGCGCATGGCCTTTGACAACTCCCTCTGCAACGGAGATGGAATCATGCAAGCCGGTTTTGAAATAAGCATCTTCCAGCCGCTTCCGGTATGGCTTCAGGTCGCTGAAGTCCAAGTAATCTATCGAGAAGACATTGTCGAAGAGCTCCTTCCAGGATTTCTCATCATATAGAAGGTCGAAATACTCCTGGCTTCCGATGCGGTGATGGTACTGGCAGGAAGGACAGACATAGAGGTGCTCCTTTAACTCCAGCGTGGTACAGGTGTATTTGCACTGGGGGCAACGCGTCCATAGACCGTCCGGTGCCTCTTTTTTATCGGCCGTAGAAGTGCTGATGCCTTTTTTGATCCTCCGAAACCAGCTGCCTGAGCTGTCACCCTTCGCATTGCTGCCTGGCAGGCCGGCTTCAAACTCCTGTGGAAATTCCATTGGCATCGAAGTCGTTTTTAGATGGCTCAGCCACCTTGCGGGAGGTGGACAGGCAGCCCTTCCGGAACAAAGAACGAAAATAAGGAAAAAGGTGGGACCCGCATGGACGACCTGACCTCATACTGCTACGAGGTCATGCGCATCCGGAAGTCTTAGGGCTTCTCGGTTCATGCAAAAAAAATTCCCGGAGACGCGCTCCGGGAATGCTTTTGTTCAGTCAACAACCTGCTGCGATCCAGGATATGGATGCGAGGGCCAGAGGTGCCACAACGGATGGTTTGAGAACCTTGCTGGCGGTTTTTCAGTTGTCAGGGTCAATGGTTTACTTTGACTGAACTGGTTTTTGGTAGGATTGGATCGTGACGGCAAAAAAGTTGCCAGGTTTCACTAGGGTACGGATGTCGTAAGCACCAGGCTTACTCGGTTTTCACAGGAGGGGATTGAATGGGTTTTGGATGATTGGATCGCTTGGTTTCTCAGAGGGATGGATCAGTTTTCAAGGATGGGATCTGTCGACAGGTTTTCTAAGATCTTGGATGTGAATGAGAAGTTGACCGTGGGTGCGGAAACCGCGTTCATAGGAATTGGAATCTCTTTTCGGATGGTTGGTCTTTCTTAGGATTGTTGGGTTTCTGCCTCCGTCCCTTTCGATCAACTTCTGACACAAAAATAGACGGTTGCATCTTCGTGAACAAGAGCAGAAATACTTGATTTCTATGATTTTATGAGGAGTATTATTGCGATCTCCTCCTTGGGGGAAATACGATGTCAGCCCTGGATGCGCATACGTACAATTACGCATCGGGAATGCCTGCCACGGGATCTACTCCCTGTTGTCGGCTGAAGATGAGCCGCTTACCGCCAGGCTGGGCTCAGCGGGCCAATGCCTGCAGGATGTCGTATTTGGTGACGATCTGATAGCTGCCGGCCTCGTCTCTGCTGAGTGCGGCCCCGTTTTCTTTATGGATGAGGGTGCTGAGTCGCTCGACAGGGGTCAGGAAGTCGACCACTGGGTAGGGCGGCTCCAAGACTTCTGCGAGCCTGGCATTGCGGATATCGGGGTTGGAAAACACTTTCTGGAAGAGTCCTGCCTCGCTGACCGCTGCGATGGGCTCCCTATCCTGAAAGATGGGGATGTGTTCGATGTCGAATTTCTTCATGCGCTCGACAGCCGTCGCTACCGTTTCGCTGGGGTGCAAGGTGATGAGCTTTTGATGGTTGCCGCGGCCCTGGACGATGTCGCGGAAAGTCTTCACCTCCAAGAAGCCCCTTTCCATCATCCATTGGTCGTTGTAGATTTTTGCAATGTAGCGGCTGCCATGGTCGTGCAGGATGCATACCACCCTGTCTCCGGCGCGAAGTCTCGACTTAAGCTGTGCAAGCCCTTGCAGGCAGCTGCCGGCGCTGTAGCCGCAGAAAAGTCCTTCTTCCTTTGCCAGCCTTCTGGCCATCACGGCCCCGTCTTTGTCGGTCACCTGCTCGAAGTGGTCGATGACAGACATGTCATAATTCTCGGGTACGAAGTCTTCTCCAAAGCCTTCTGAGATGTAGGGATGCACTTCGTTGGGATCGACCTCGCCGGTACGGAAGTATTTCGTGAGTAGAGATCCAAAGACATCGATTGCCCATACCTGGATGGCAGGGTTCTGTTCTTTTAGATACTGCGCGATGCCGGTGATGGTGCCACCTGTCCCGGCTGTACAAACCAGGTGGGTGACCGTCCCCTCTGTCTGGCGCCAGATCTCAGGGCCTGTCGTTTCATAGTGAGCAAGTCGGTTGGCCAGGTTGTCGTACTGGTTGCAGTGGAAGGCGTTGGGGATCTCCCTTGCCAGGCGCCGGGCAACGGAGTAATAGCTCTGGGGATCTTCCGGTTCCACATTCGTCGGGCACACGATGACTTCTGCCCCGACGGCCTTGAGGATGTCGACCTTCTCTTTCGACTGCTTGTCGGTGGTCGTGAAAATGCACTTATATCCTTTAACAATCGCTGCCAGTGCCAGCCCCATGCCGGTATTTCCGGAGGTGCATTCGATGATGGTGCCTCCGGGCTTGAGTTTTCCTTCACGCTCTGCCACTTCTACCATCTTCAAGGCCATACGGTCTTTGATGGAGTTGCCGGGGTTGAAATAGTCGACTTTTGCCAGGACCTCACAGGGCCAGTCACGAACGATGCGGTGGAGACGTACTAGGGGCGTATCGCCGATTGTCTCGAGGATGTTGTTGCGGATGTCCATGGCATAGGATTCTTTGTCTGCTCATAGCGTATGGAGGGTCATCCCCTTCCGGTCAGGCTTTGCTCCAGCGTGCGGATCTTGTCTATGGCATCGGCGCGTTTTTTTCGTTCTATGTCCACCACTTCAGGCTTGGCATGCTGCAGAAATCGCTCGTTGCTGAGCTTTTTCTCGACCGACTCGAGGAATCCTTTGAGGTATGCCAACTCCTTGCGCATCTCCTCTGCCTGGCTTCCATCATCCATCGCTCCTTCTGCCTGCAGGAAGATGCGATCCTTCCCCAGCACGACAGGGATGCTTCCTTCGGCGGGCATGTCAGAGAACTGTAGGCTGCTGGCATTGACCTGCCGGCAGAGGATTTGCAGGATGTCGGCATAGGCTTCGTGGTCGTCCGTCAGGCAGGTGAGCACAATGATGTCTTTCGACTTCAGCTTGGCTTTGTTGCGCGCATCTCGGATGGCGGTGATGGCCTCTTTCAGCTGGATGCCATGCGCAAGCAGCAGGGATGTTGCCTCTGAGAGGGAACCCTTCTCGAGGGTCCGAAGGCGGCTGACGCAGATGTCGTCGCCAGGCTTTCGTTCCCGCAGCAGATGCCAGGCCTCTTCTGTGATGAAGGGCAGGAAGGGGTGCAACAGCTGCATCAGCTCTTCGAAATAGGAGGTCGTGGCTTCTAGGTCTTCTTCATGCAGGCAATGGCCTGGCAGGGGCTTTACCCATTCCAGGTACCAGCTGCAGAAGTCGTCCCATATCAGGGAGTATAGGGATTTCAATGCTTCGCTGAGGCGGTACTGCCCCATCAGTCGGTTGATCTCGGCAGCGGCTTCGTCGAGTCTGGCACGGAACCAGCGGTGTGGCCAATCGGTCCGAGGCGCTAGGCTAGCCTCTTGGTCCGAATTATCCATCCAAATACGCACCAGCTTAAGCGCATTCCAGATCTTGTGCGTGAAATGTCGGCCCTGTTCGTTGGTGGCGGGATCCCACAGCAGGTCGTTGCCGGCTGGGGAGGAGATGAGAATGCCGAAGCGGACGGCGTCGGCGCCTATTTGATCGATCATCGCGAGCAGGTCTGGGGAATTGCCGAGTTGCTTGCTCATCTTCCGGCCCTGGCGGTCGCGCACGATGCCGGTAAAGTAAACATCCCGAAAGGGGATGGTCCCTTTGTATTCGAATCCCGCCATGATCATACGGGCCACCCAGAAAAAGATGATCTCTGGGGCTGTGACCAACGTATGGGTAGGATAGTAGTAGGATACCTCTGTGTTGCCGGGCTTTGACAGCCCATGGAAGACTTCGAAAGGCCATAGCCACGACGAGAACCAGGTGTCGAGACAATCCTCGTCTTGCAGCAGCATGGGGGCTTCCACGCCAAAGGTCTCGCGGAACTTCCGGACGGCATCTGCCTCATCCATGGCCACCACGAAGCGCCCTTCCGCATCATACCACGCAGGGATGCGATGACCCCACCAGAGTTGGCGGCTGATACACCAGTCGCGGATGTTCTCCATCCAATGGCGGTAGAGGTTTTTATATTTGGCAGGATGGAACCGGATCTGGTCGTCCAGGACTGCCTGCAGGGCAGGCTTGGCGAGGTCGTTCATCTTGAGCCACCATTGCAGTGAGAGGCGGGGCTCCACGACGACGTCCGTCCGCTCTGAGAAACCGATCTGATGCGTGTAGTCCTCCGCCTTTTCCAGGCTGCCGGCTGCCTCCAACGCGGGAATGATTTGTTTGCGGGCTTCGAAGCGGTCGAGGCCGGCATAGATGCCAGCAGCCTCAGACATCGTCCCATCCGCTTCCAGGATGTCAACTACATCCAGGCCATGCTTCATCCCCAGCTGGTAGTCGTTCATGTCATGCGCCGGCGTCACTTTGAGGGCTCCGGTACCGAAGTCCATCGCTACATATTCGTCTGCGATGATGGGGATGCGCCGGCCGATTAGCGGCACAAGGGCATAATGGCCGACAAGGTCACTGTAGCGGTCATCGTCGGGGTGAACGGCGATGGCGGTATCGCCTAGGATGGTCTCCGGACGTACCGTGGCGATGGTGATGTATCTGTCCGAGGGCGTGCCCGCTGCCCCCTCGATGGCATAGCGCAGGTGGTAGAGTGTTGACTGGACTTCCCGGAAGATTACTTCTTCGTCGCTCAAGGCCGTCTTAGCCTTAGGGTCCCAGTGGATCATCCGTTTGCCGCGGTAGATGCTTCCCTTTGCGTAGAGGTCGTTGAAGACCTGTATGACGGAACGATAATAGTCAGGATCCATCGTAAAGGTCGTGCGCTCCCAGTCGAGGCTGCAGCCCAGTCGCCTCAGCTGGCTGAGGATGATGCCTCCGTATGTATCCTTCCACTGCCATGCATGCCCCAGGAAGGCATCCCGGCTGAGGGAAGACTTGGCAATCCCCTTTTCCCTCAGCATCTGCACCACCTTTGCTTCCGTCGCAATGGAGGCGTGGTCGGTGCCGGGCACCCAGCACGCATTGTAGCCGAGCATGCGGGCACGCCGCACTAGGATGTCCTGGATCGTGTTATTCAGGCAATGGCCCATATGCAGGATGCCTGTCACGTTGGGCGGTGGGATGACGACGGTATAGGGCACCCGCTCGTCGGGCGTGCTGTGGAAATGGCCGAAGGCTACCCAGTGGTCGTACCATTTACGCTCGGCTTCTTGGAAAGAAAAGGTCTTGCTGAGTTCCATGCTTCAATCAGTCTATGGCACGGACAAAGGTAAGCAATCCATGGGCAGCGCTCTGCCTAGCAGCAGGGGTCGTACGGCGATGCATCCGCCAATCTTATGCAGGAGAAATGATGGCAGTCATCGGAAACGGATGGTCGATGCCGCTATCTTTTCGGGGAACAAAATACCGTGCCGACCGATATGAAAAAGGTATACAATACCCACCGCTATGGGATCTGGATAGACCAGGCAAAAGCTGTCGTGCTCTATGTCGACGTGAAGGGTACATGGGTGGTGTATACGGTTTAATCCGGCATCCGCTCGCATCTGTATTTTTAGGGAGAGTCGACCGATAAGACCGGCCTTTTTCGTCATACCCTCCAGCCGGAAAAACGCATTTAGAACAATCAGCACCAGAAAGAGCGCATGTTTTTCCGGCAGGTCACCGGGTCGCTGACAGGTGTCAGTGAGATCCTGATACTGGGCCCGGGGCCCGCGCGTCATGGAGTGGAGCAAGAACCTCGCCGCCGCAAGTCTTTAAATAGATCCGAGGTTGAAAGCCGTGCGGCCGACAAGTTGCCACTGCCGGCGTTCAAAGCCGCCGTTAAGGCACATTGCTACCTCTGAAAAGAAAAAGCCATCCTTTCCGAGGAGGAAGGGCATGAAGTGGATAGCCGCATCGTTTATTGGGCAGACTCTTTTCGAATCACATTGAGTGCGCCACCGGCCCGGAACCAGTCGATCTGCTGGTCATTATATGTATGGTTGGCACGGATGATGTCCTGGCTACCATCCGAATGGTGTAATACGAGCGTGAGTGGGCGGCCCGGGGCAAACTCTGTGAGCCCAAGGATGTCGATCTGGTCATCTTCTTGTACCTTCTCGTAATCCGGCTTGTTGGCAAAGGTGAGGGCTAGCATTCCCTGCTTTTTCAAATTGGTCTCATGGATGCGAGCGAAGCTCCTCACCAGGATGGCCCGTACGCCCAGATGGCGGGGCTCCATGGCGGCATGCTCACGGCTGGAGCCTTCGCCATAGTTCTCATCGCCGACAACGACTGTGCCGATGCCGGCAGCCTTATAGGCGCGCTGCGTGGATGGGACGGTGCCATATTCACCTGTCAGCTGGTTCTTCACATGGTCGGACTTATCGTTATAGGCATTCACTGCGCCTATGAGCATGTTGTTGGAGATATTGTCCAGATGTCCACGAAACTTCAGCCATGGGCCTGCCATGGAGATGTGGTCTGTCGTACACTTGCCTTTGGCTTTGATCAGCAGCCGGAGGCTTTTGAGGTCGGAGCCTTCCCAGGCCGAAAAGGGTTCAAGCAGCTGCAGCCGCTTCGAGTCGGACGCGACAGCCACCTGTACGCCGCGGCCGTCTGCGGCAGGGGCCTGGTAGCCGGCATCTTCTACGGCAAAACCGCGGGGTGGCAGTTCGAAGCCTGTCGGCTCGCTGAGTTTGACTTGTTCACCCTGCTCGTTGGTGAGGGTGTCCGTCAGAGGGTTGAAGGCGATGGTGCCTGCGATGGCCATGGCCGTAACCAGTTCAGGGGAAGCGACGAAGGCGTGGGTGCCAGCGAATCCATCGTTGCGTTTGGCGAAGTTTCGGTTAAAAGAGGTGATGATGGTATTCTTTCGGTTGGGGTCGTCGATATGGCGTGCCCACTGCCCGATGCAGGGGCCACAGGCATTCGCCAATACCACGCCGCCGACTTCTTCGAATTGACGGATAAAGCCGTCCCGCTCGATGGTAAACCGTACTTGCTCGCTGCCGGGCGTGATGGTAAACTCGGAATGTGCCTTGAGTCCTTTGGCGACGGCATCTTTTACGATCGAGGCAGAGCGGCTGATGTCTTCATAAGAGGAGTTCGTACATGAGCCGATAAGCGCGACTTCCAGCTTGGCTGGCCATCCATTGTGCTCGACCGCCTCTCGGACTTTCGAGATCGGTGTGGCCAGGTCTGGCGTGTAGGGCCCATTCAGATACGGCTCCAGGGTGTCCAGGTTTAGCTCCAGCAATTCATCGTAGAATCGGGCGGGGTCGGCATAGACGGCTGCATCGGGCCTCAGGTGCTCTTGGATGCCATCTGCCATATCGGCTACCTCTTTCCGTCCAGTGGCACGGAGGTAGTCGGCCATCTTGGGATCATAGGCAAAGACCGAGCAGGTGGCACCGATCTCGGCACCCATATTGCAGATGGTCCCTTTACCGGTGGCACTGATGCTATCAGCACCTTCTCCGAAGTATTCGACAATGGTGCCAGTGCCCCCTTTCACGGTAAGTTGGCCGGCTACCCATAAGATAACATCTTTGGCAGAGGCCCATCCATTTAGACGACCGGTCAGCTTCACGCCGATCAGTTTGGGCATCTTGAGTTCCCAGGGAAGCCCCGCCATCACATCCACCGCATCTGCCCCTCCGACGCCTACGGCTACCATGCCGAGACCCCCTGCATTGGGCGTATGGGAGTCCGTGCCAATCATCATACCTCCCGGGAAGGCATAATTTTCGAGGACGACCTGGTGGATGATGCCGGCACCGGGCTTCCAAAAGCCGATGCCGTATTTATTTGAGATGGAGGCCAGAAAGTCATATACCTCCCGGTTGCTGTCCATTGCCGTGGCGAGGTCTTCCTCGGCCCCCGACTTAGCCTGTATCAAATGGTCGCAGTGCACTGTGGAAGGCACGGCTACCTTCTCCCGTCCACAGGTCATAAACTGCAACAACGCCATCTGTGCTGTCGCATCCTGCATGGCCACCCGGTCTGGAGCAAAGTCTACATAGTCAACTCCCCGCTGATATGCCCTTTCCGTTGGCCCTGAGAGATGGCTATAGAGGATTTTTTCCGCCAGCGTCAGAGGCCTGCCCAGTAAGCTTCTGGCAGCCTTTACCTGAGTAGGTATCTTTTCGTACAGGGCTCGTATCAATTCCAGGTCGAAGATCATATGAGAGAGTTCGATGGTGTAGGCCTCAAAACATTTTTCAAAAAAAGGACTGCTGGTCGCTGAGAGGACTCTGAAAAGGAGCATTTTCAGAGTCGCAAAAATAAGACTTTCACTTCCGGCTGCCAACAGAATCGAGATATCCCCAATTTGAATTAATTTCGATATATGGAAGCAATTCGGAGTTTCATCGAGTGGCAGTTATTCGGAGTCTGTACTTGGATCGGGAACTACTTGAGCATCTCCACCGTGACCATCCGGAAATACTTTATCTATGCCTCCTGCCTGACTTTTGGCTCCCCAGTCATCCTCTACCTCATCATGGCCTTTTGGATGAATGTCAGGCAGTATATCCTGAACGCTCGAAGGAATCCATTCCGCTACCTCTAATGTTCGGGGTACCCTCTTGTCCGGTCTGTACACTAGCGGGTTGACGCAAGTTGCCTCTCGATCTATGCTGAGGTGTTTGTCCGCAGTGGCCGGTATGCCATAGGCTCTACTGCCATCTGCCGTCTTTATAAACTTTGTCTATTCGTCATCCTTGCGCTGACACTTAACCTGCTGCAGCGACTGTTAGCCGAGCAACGATAAATCTCGACCGCCTGACCTATCTGCTTGACTCTCTATCGAAACTACAACCCCGTAAAATATACAAGGGGATTGGGATCACAGCATACCTAGCGGTCATCCTAAGGGCGACGGCCAAGCGCAATGTCTGTGCACACCAGAATTTCTATGAAAAGGCGGATCTATATAGAGATCGGCTACAGGGATGTGAGGGCATGAGCTATCTGGCATCTGGCCACGGTGGGATTTCCGACCTGAACGGATGCTCATTTTTCACCCGTTGTTCATTCCAGACTTCTCCTATTTTAGGTTTTAGAACAATGCATATCACAACAAAGCATATTAACACATATCCTGTGACACAACGCTTGCACAGAAATCAATGATTTTGAGATCTGCCTCGTCCTGCAAATAGCTGCTTCAAAAAAGTATCCATCCGGTCGTATTGTGCCATGTCAATCCGCAAGTTCATTGGCTTGCCTTACCTGCTTGTCGGTCCTCTTCAGTCCCCTTGCCGCAGCCTTCAGCGTTGTATCCAGCGCCAGCGCACGGGCATAGCTGTCGGCTGCCTCCAATGCCTCACCCTCAGCCTCCAGGCATTCTCCTTGCCAGTACCAGGCGTCCGCATTCGACTTATCTAAGGCAGAGGCACGGCGGAAGCATCCAAGTGCTTCTTTGTACCTGCGGTCTTTGAATAACAAGATTCCCCGCTCGATATGCGCATCCAGGAAAGTATACCGCATCACGATGCAGCTATCAAACGCGGCGAGGGCTTTTGCGGTCAGACCCTGATTGCCGAAAAATACCCCCAATAGATACCAGGATTGCAGCCTTGCCTCCTCATCCTTCTCCTCTTGCAGCAGTTGCCGGGCTATTTCCTCCGCCTTTGGGTCACCCAGGGCTGCGTAGAGGAAGCCGAGCTCTAGCCGGGGAGCTGACTGACGCGGGTCGAGGAACAGCGACGTGCGGAGACAGGCAAGGGCAGCCGACGTGTCGCCCGTGGCCGACAGCAAGGTGGCAAGTAAATTCCAAAAGGCGGTCGAGGTGCTGTCGATGCGCAGTCCCTCTTTCAACAGGCCCATGGCTTCCTCCTGCCGGCCGGCAGCTGATAACGCCCCCGCTAGTCGAATTCGCAAGGGTTGATTCGTGATATCCTCTGCCAGCAGGGCCCGCCAGGCGGCTGTATCCACTACCGACTGAGCCTGAGCAGTCAGGCTGCGATCGGGCCCTCCCTGGCCACCGGAACAGCTGCATAGCCATCCGGCAGCAGCAAGCCCTACCCAATGTATCCAACGGCTCATGTGTAAAATTACACTCCCCCCAGAAGGATGGCTGAAAATTATCCCATGCAGACTCACTCTTTGCGGCCTTGGCCTACCTTCGCACCTGAAAAATAAGGATATGCTCTCATACCGCTCTGCTGCCCCTTGGCAGGCCCTGCTCATCCTCCTGTTCCTGGTCGGCACCTCTGCAGACTTGGGTGAGACAGTAAGCGCCTCCGATGTCCAACCTTCGATAGACACCTTAGCATACCCAGAAGAGACGCACCTCCGCAACCTCCGTCAGCTGACCTTTGGCGGCGACAATGCCGAAGCCTATTTCAGCTTCGATGGGAAATGGCTTATATTCCAAAAAACCTATGCCAAAGAAGGCATCCCCTGCGATCAAATGTATATCGGGCGCATCCCGGAAAAGCAGGATGAACCCTTCCAGCCTAGGCTCATAAGTACAGGCAAGGGCCGCACCACCTGCGGCGCCTTTACCCGCGACGGGAAGCATGTTATCTACGCTTCCACCCACTTGGGGAGTGACGACTGCCCGCCGGTGCCGGACAGAAGTCGCTACGGAAATCGATACATCTGGCCCCTCTACGGTAGTTACGACATATTCCTAGCAGACCTCAACGGGAATATTGTACAAAAACTCACCACGACCCCCGGCTACGACGCTGAAGCCACTCTCTCCCCCGACGGCAAAAAAATGCTCTTTACCTCCACACGCGATGGTGACCTCGAACTCTATGTCATGGACCTGAAGAACGGCCAGACCCGCCGCATCACCCATACCCTCGGTTACGATGGTGGCGCTTGGTTCAGTCCCGATGGCAAGAAGATCATCTGGCGTGCCTCCCGCCCTACCACCGAGGCTGAGATCAAAGAATACAAAGAACTGCTGGCAGAGAACCTGGTGGCGCCGACCCGCATGGAAGTGTTTGTCGCCAATGCTGACGGTAGCCAGGCCGTACAAATCACCCAGCTGGGGCAAGCCAACTGGGCACCCGCCTTCATGCCCGACAGCCGGCGTATCATCTTCGCCTCCAATCATGAATACAAAAGAGGCTTTCCTTTCAATCTGTATACGATGGATGGCGACGGCAGCAACCTGCTGAAAGTCAGCCGCGACCAGGGCTTCGATGCATTTCCTATGTTCAGCCCCGACGGCAGACGCCTCGTCTTCTGCAGCAACCGCAACAACGGCGGCACTCGGGATACCAACATCTTCCTCGCCGACTGGGTCGATTGACATCAATCGGGCTCATTTACTCATGGGAAAAATATAAAGACGATTATCTTGAAGATCTGCCAGAATTACGCAGATCTATTTCAGATGCACTTATGAGTAGGCAGTCCGAAAACAGTAAAGGGGATTCATCGTTTTTTGTGTAAAATATCAGCTGATTCTTCCTACAAGTAGTTACTATTTGAATTATCTAAACCGTGTATTAACTACATGGCAGCCATATTTTACTCTCACGTGGCGTATCTATTTCTGGCATTTTTTCTATTAGTCTGATTTTGCTAAGCCCACAGATACAATTGCGGCTCTATAGATGATTTACCCTAGTTATTTTAGATGGTTTTGCAATTAAAAGTCTTTTACCTCATTGTTTTGAAGAGGTAGATGGTAGCTCTATGTCTTGAAATGAAATCAATAGGTATAACCTTTCATTCCGCCTACTTACTATATGAGCACAAAATGCCATTGTGGTCGCCACAATATAATTCTTCAGTAAGCCCTACCTAATTTGCAAAGCTCCATTTCGTCAATGAACATTTTTTCCATTCGGGTATAAGCATAGATAACACAAAGGCAATGCTGAAGCCTGTAAAAAGCTCTACTATTATAGTTATGAGTGTATTTACAGGGATTTTTCTGGTGCCAAATGGAAATACTTTTAACAGCAGAATGAGGTGTATCAATTGAATAATTCACAGGCGCTACATGACGATGAAAAAAAATAGAAGATAATTTTGAAATAATTAGTCATCCTGACTCAAGTGAAGATATCGAAGAGGGGGTCTATCTAATAAAAATAGCGCATATAATTGCTCCACAGCTTGAGCTAGTATATCTTGAAGAAACTGGTTACAAAATTACTGTTGTGCCTGGCGATCAGATTAGATTTGAAAAAAGTTAATCTTTACAGCATGAATGTCGCGCTGATCGGGGCCACCGGCCTCACGGGATCAGAACTGTTGAAGGTATTGTCTGCCGACGATGCGGTGGCCTCCGTCCGGCTATTGGTCAGAAGACCCTTCGCATCCGAGCATCCCAAGATCGAAGTGCATGTTGTAGACCTCGCAGACCCGGAGGCGTATAGGACAGCCTTGCAAGGATATGATGCTGTGTTTGTCGCCATCGGCACCACCATGCGTAAAGTACATGGCAACAAAAACGCCTACCGACGCATCGATCACGACATACCTGCCCATGCGGCGGCGGCGGCGGCCGCACAAGGCCTTCAAGCCTTTGGCATGGTCTCTTCCGTCGGGGCGAATGCGAACCTGCGTTTTAATTTCTATTTACGATTGAAGGGGGAGACAGAAGCGAGTGTCTGCAGGCATGCCATCCCCAAAATTCTTCTTGCAAGGCCCTCGTTTCTTGTGGGACTGCGGACGGAATATCGGCCGGCAGAGCGCTGGGCGCAGCTCCTGATGGTTCCCTTGTTAGACTGGCTGTTACCGAAGCGTATGTCGCGTTATCACTCTATCACTGCCCAGGCCGTCGCTCGGGCACTGGTGGCGGGTGTCAAGGCACTCCCGACCGGACATCACATCCTCGAATACGACCAGTTAAAGGCACTCTCGGAGCCGGCATAGGAACCGCAGCTCACTCCTCGTCGTCGGCTTGCGTGCCGAGGTTGAGCATAGACCCCATAAGGTCGTTGAAAGAGAATCGGTCGTCCAGCAGCTTCTTGCTGATCAAGGAATGGGCAGAAAGTCCATGGAGGACAAACTCCATCCACAACAACTGCTCTTCCTTCTCTGCTTGAGGGAAGGTCTTTGCGACCAACGGCAACAGTCCTTCCACCCGATGCAATTCTTGGTACCGCTCTTTGTCGCTCATCCTAAAAGGCATATCTGACTGTTGGCCGGCATCAAACCAGGCGATGATGGTACGATAGGGATTATCCATGGCCGACGCCTCCCTTCCCTTTCGCTTCTTAAACGATTCTGGGCTTGGGAAGTAAAGGCTGAAGACACTCCGCACGGCCTTGTCCAACAGGTTGAGGGATACCTGCAAGGGGCCTTCCTGCTCGCCTTCATAGACCAGCTCGATCTTTCCGGTGACGGAGGGGATGATGCCCGCAAGGTCGCCCACCCATACCTGCGTGTGCTTCTCTCGGTTCAGCAAGGCCCGCCGCTCCGCCGCGCTCACGGCGTTTTCATAAGCAGAGATGGCTAGGCGGGCGGAGACGCCGCTTTTCGGGTCAACGAACTCGCTGGCACGGGCCTCAAAAGAAACTTGCTCAATGATGCGTTTGATGAGGGCATGCGTCCGCACTTTCTTCTGCTGCGCCGGATGGATATCTGCCTCCTGTTCGGTGATGGCAAGGGCGGTCTCGACCGACTTGGGATAGTGGGTCAGAATCTGGCTTTCTATGCGGTCTTTCAGTGGCGTGACAATGGTACCCCGGTTGGTATAGTCTTCCGGATTGGCGGTGAACACAAAGAGGATATCGAGCGGCATCCGCATCCGAAAGCCCCGGATCTGCACATCTCCCTCCTGGAGGATGTTGAACAGTGCCACCTGTATCCGGGCCTGTAAGTCTGGCAGCTCATTGATCACGAAGATGCCACGGTTGCTGCGGGGGATGATGCCATAGTGGATGACCCGTTCGTCGGCAAAGCTGAGGCGAAGGTTTGCAGCTTTCACAGGGTCTATGTCGCCTATCAGGTCAGCCACGCTGACATCCGGTGTCGCTAGCTTCTCTCCATAGCGCTCCGAGCGGTGCACCCATCGCAGCGGCGTCGCATCACCCTCCCGAAGGATGCGCTCCTTCGCATAGGCAGAGATTGGAAGTAGGGGGTCGTCGTTGACCTCGCTGCCTTCCACGACGGGGATGTACTCATCCAGCAAGTCTACCATCTGTCGGGCCATGCGGGTCTTCGCCTGCCCCCTTAACCCCAGAAATAAGATGTTGTGCCGGGAGAGCAGGGCCCGCTCCGTGTCAGGGATCACCGACTCCTCATAGCCCAGGATCCCCGGGAATGGGTTGAGGCGCTTCGAGAGATGACGCACTAGGTTCACCCGAACCTCCTCTTTGACAGTACGTGGTACATAGCCTGACTCCTTGAGCGCTCCTAGTGTAGCGGGTCTTATATCCATGCCGATTTGACGATGTTGTAAGGGTCAATGTAGGTTGCGACTGCGCCCGCGCTCAAAGTCGCGAAACAGGAAAGTTCCCAGCCGATCCAGGGAAGCGAAGTAGGCGTTTCCGGCGTTGGTTTCCGTAAACTCCTGCACAAAGCGCTGCAGGTATGGGTCGCTCGCAATCATGAACGTCGTGATCGGGATCTTTAGCTTCTTGCACTGCGCTGCAAGGTTCAGGCAACGGCTCGTGATTTTGCGGTCGAGCCCGAAACTGTTCTTGTAATAGCGTCCACCCATCTTTAAGCAGGTAGGCTTTCCATCTGTGATCATGAAGATCCGTCGATTGGGATTTCTCCGCCGTCGCAGGATCTCCATCGCCATCTCAAGCCCCGCCACTGTATTGGTATGAAAGGGGCCTACCTGCAGGTATGGGATGTCTTTGACTTCTATTAGCGAGGCGTCATCTCCAAACGTGACAATATCCAGGGTGTCTTTCGGGTATTTGGTGCGGATGAGCTCTGCCAGCGCCATCGCCACCTTCTTAGCCGGTGTGATGCGGTCTTCGCCATAAAGGATCATCGAATGGGAAATATCGATCATTAGAACCGTAGAAGTCTGCGACTTGTAATCGGTCTCCCGGACCTCCAGGTCTTCCTCCCCCATGCCAAACTCTTCTATGCCTCTGGAGATTTGTGCATTCCGGATCGAGCTGACAAAGTCGATCTGCTCGAGGGTGTCGCCAAAGCGGTAAGGGCGCGTCTCGGGGTTGCTTTCATCCCCCTGTCCGGGCCGGTTTGTGCGGTGGTCGCCGGGACTCGACTTCCGCAGCTTGCCAAACACCTCCTCCAGGCTGCGCTGCCGTATGCCTTGCTCCGTCCGCGGGGTGATGGCGAACGCGCCTGTCTGCATATCCTCTTGCAGATAGCCTTTTTCCTTCAGGTCTTCAATGAAGTCGCCCATCCCATAGGCATCGTCGGTGAGCTGGTACTTTCGGTCGAGCTGATTCATCCAGTCGAGCGCTTCCGTCGCATCCCCATTGGTATAGGGGAGGAGCTGCATGAAGAGGTCTAACAAGCGTTCAAAGCCGCTTTTAGCGGACGCCCCGGGCATATGGCGACTAAAGCGGTATCCGTTCATACGATTCCTAGCAGTGGAACAATGGAAGCATATAGAAGGTTGAGCATCGCCTGGGATGGTGCTGATCCTTCTATGAGTTATCGCACTACACTGTCCGGCTGGAGGGCGGTCGGCGCGGTGGGGGCGGCATATTGGCTGCGGATGCCTTTCAGATATTCCTGCAGGGCAAAGGCTTGGCGCATCTCGATGAAGAGCCCCCGCTGGCGGTTGCTCAGGTTGTCGCCCTGCCCTGACATGACTTCCTGCACCGCTGCCGTGAGTTGCTCGGTAGACATGTCTCCCAGGTTTGCATAGTAACCGATCTGCTGCGACAGATCTTTGTCGACCGCCGCAGTGATTTTGTCACCTAGTGCCCTGCTGCCCGACCGGTATGCCACTTCTGCCAGCTGGATGCTAATCATGTCATGCTGGTTTTGGCGGCTGGCGAGGCCGTAGGGGATATTGTCTGCAAGCATGTTGGAGTCGAGTCGTTCCACCAGCCGGCGGGCATCATCCATTCGACCCTTATTGAGCAGGCCGCCGGCCACTTCTACGAACGACTGGCGGATACCGAGGAGGTGACGCCGGTTCTCTTCATCGAAATAAACATCTTTCTTTTGGGACCCTCCGAAGGCAAAGTTCTTCATCAATCGCTCGAAGGCCCAGCTGTCATTTACCATGTTCTGACCTGTCAGCGGCACCAGTCGGTAGCTCATCCCATCATTTCTCAGGTATTGTGCAAAGCCCAGCTCGCCGAAAGGAGAAGTGAAATAGATAGGCCTTTTCCATTTATTGGCAGCGATGATGTTCAATACCGCCATGTCGTTTTTGAGGATGATGTTTCGCGGGATCTCAAAGCGGATCTCAGGGAGCACTGCATCGCCGACATTGACGGTCCCATTGCGGCGCACCATCTGGGTATCGACTATCACGCTTACCTTCTTTACGGGGAGGTAGTTGGTCGTTGTCCCGTCTTGCAAGGGCAGCTGCTTGGAGGGGTCGTCGCTGCCGATGAAGTCGCTCATCAGGCTGTAGAGGTCGACATATCGGTTTTGATCGCTCACGCCCGGGGTCTCATAGTAGCGGACAAAGTCGCGCTTGTTGCCTTCTATCTTGTCGGCCGACCAGATCACATTGATCGGATCACTTTCGTTGACTTTATAGCGAAGCTGGTTGATGTACCAGTCGATGCCGAGCAAACTATAGTTGATCACCCGTATGTCGCGACGGATGCCTTCCACCTCCTGCGCATACCAGAGTGGGTAAGTGTCGTTGTCACCGAAGGAGAAGAGGATGGCATTGGGGGCGCAACTCTCGAGGTAGTTCTTGGCCAGGTCTCGCGCCAGGACTTTCTGGCTGCGGTCGTGGTCGTCCCATTCCTGTGAAGCCATCCAGGCAGGCACTGCCAGCAGACAAAGGGTGGCAGCGGCATAATTTGCGCCGGCACTCCCCAGGAATCGCTGCAGCCAATCTCTGACCTGCATCACGCCCAGCCCAATCCAGATGGCAAACGCATAGAAAGATCCCACATAGGCGTAGTCGCGCTCGCGGGGTTGGTTGCCGGCCTGGTTTAGATAGAAGACAATGGCCAGGCCAGTGAAGAAGAACAAAAGGAAGCTGACGAAGCTCCCTTGCCCATCTCTTTTGTATTGATAGAGCAGGCCGATGATACCCAAGATCAGCGGCAACGCAAACAGCCGGTTGTGGGCCTTATTCTGTTGTAGGGTCTGGGGGAGTTTTGACTGGTTACCATAGATGGCATCGTCTACGAAGGATACGCCTGAGATCGTATTGCCATCGCGGACGTTGCCCAGTCCCTGCACATCATTCTGCTTACCGATAAAATTCCATCCGAAATACCGCAGATACATCCATCCGATCTGAAAGCTCAGGGCCCAGCGGATATTATCGAACTGTGTGGGCTTCTCGTCTTCTCCCAGGTTCAGCCATTGCTTGTAGAAGGTGGCATGCCCCTGATCATTACTGGCATCCCAGACGCGGGGAAGGAACATCTTGTCTTCCGGCGCATATACTGTGTTGATGTCGTTGCCGGCACTCACATATTTATCCTTGCCTTTGACAAATTTTGTCTCTCCCTGCTCGTAGTCTGTCGGCTGGGCTGTGAAGACTTGGCCATAGATGAGGGGGAAGTCGCCGTACTGCTCCCTGCCGAGATAGCCGGCTAGGCTCATCGGATTGTCGACATTGTACATATCCACCGCAGGGTCGGCGGCCGACCGTACCAAGGTGGTGAGGTAGGTCGAATATCCTATCATCATGAAGGTGAAGCACCAAAGGGCAAGCTTCAGGAAGTATGGATTCTTCCGCAAGGCAGAGAGTCCATAAAGACCAGTCACCACAACGGCGCCGACGACGAGGGCTGCCTTGAAAACGGAAGCTCCCATGGTTCCGGAGGATACGAAAGGATACAAGATCGTCAGAGCCATCAGAGAGAGCCAGACAAAGAAGGCAGGCTTTGGTACATCGCCGCCACCACCCAAGCGGATGCCATACCAGATCAATCCGCTCAGCAGCGCAAAGTAGACAGCGAAGCCGGAGAAGAAAGGCAGTCCCAGGCTGTTGACAAAGAAAATATCAAAACTGCCAGCCGCTTCAATGGTATACTGGATCACCGCCTTTTGAACAATGCCCGTGATGCCGCAACCGATTAGGAAGGCCCAGAATGTACCCCAGGCTGTCACGCGGTAACGCTTGAAGTAATAGATCATCACGATGGCGGGGATCGTGAGGAGGTTCAGGAGGTGCACGCCGATGGATAGTCCCATCATGAAAAAGATCAACACGATCCATCTGTCAGCCTCCGGCTTATCGGCCTGGTGCTCCCATTTGAGCATCATCCAGAAGACCACGGCAGTGAACAGCGAGGAGAGGGCATATACTTCCCCTTCCACCGCCGAATACCAGAAAGAGTCGCTGAACGTATATGCCAGCGCGCCTACCGTGCCGGCGGCGAGGATGGTGAAAGTCTCGGAGCCGTCCAGCGCGTCCTCCGGCTTGCCAACGATCTTACGGGCAAAATGCGTGATCGTCCAGAACAGAAAGAGAATGGTGAAGCCGCTCGACAGCGCACTCATGACGTTTACAGCCTTGGCAGCTGTCATCGGATCGTCGCCAAAGGCGATGATGAAGACACGGCCCAGCAGCACGAACAAGGGGGCGCCCGGCGGATGCGGGATCTGCAGTTTTAAGCAGGAGCTGACGAACTCGCCGCAGTCCCAGAGAGATCCGCCAGCCTCCGACGTCAGGATGTATACGGTACAGGCGATCAAGCTGACAACCCAGCCTGTAATGTTGTTCTTAGTGCGGAATGACATGGATAGGGAGATATATTTAAAGGGCAAACCTAACTCATTTTATCCAATGGGCTGGTGCAAAGGGTGGGTATCTATGGGCTTTGGCAGCATCATCCAAAACGAATGCGTACCAGGTGGTAAAAGATGCTGGACTGCAAGGGCCGGACACTACCTTCTAGGCTGCCGGCCTTGACAGGCTGAAGGCCGAAGAGCCCGGCTGCCTGACCTTTGTTGATGGCTATCTCCAGATAGCCGGCGGCATTGAATAAGGCGAGTTTTTCTCCCTCTGGCACGTCGGCATAAGACTCGCTGATCCTGTCTATGACCTCATTGCGGAGAAAAGAAATCTGGAAGGGTCGCCCTTGTCGGTGCACCTCGAAGGCATCCCGGGTGATGTCGACGACCACATTCTCAAAGCGATCGATGTAGATCACATGCCCTTCCATCCAGGAGGGATCCACCCGGCTGGTCGGCTTGCCCCTTTCCCTTGGCGGTATGCCCATCTGGCCGATGGCCGACAAAGGGGCCCCCTCAAGGATCTGATGGAAGGAGTTGACCATGACATCGACCCGGTGCAAGACATCCGACTGAAATCGTTTTTCCAACGCGATGGATACCAACTCCGCAGGGCCTTCATCAAAAATAAGTCCTGCCAGGCCGTTGTCGGCAAAGGCATAATAGTCGTCACCTTGACGGGCTACCAGCACATGCGACTGCCGGACGTCGAAAAGGTTTATCAGGATCATATGAAAACTGCCGGGCGGGAAGTGCGGCAAGGCATTGCGGCAGACATAGGCGGCGTGCTGTGCATGGAATGGCTCCACGGAATGGCAGACGTCCACGATCTGGAAAGCAGTATTGACGCGGAGGATCCGACCTTTGACCGCCCCCGATAGGTAGTCTTGCTCGCCAAAATCGGAAGTCAGCGTTAACAGGGCCATAGGCGTTGGGACCATGGTTCGAAGCCCGATGCGAAAATATGCTTTTGCACCCGATGTGCTCCGCTTCTCCTCCGTATAGCAGGAGCCTGCGCAATGCTAAAAATATTTGCTACAAAACACGGCACGCCCTATTTTTGCAACCGTTCTGGAAGGCTTCTTCAGCCTCTACCGGGTGAGATTCGGTAGCTCAGTTGGTAGAGCAATACACTTTTAATGTATGGGTCCTGGGTTCGAGTCCCAGCCGAATCACAAGCCCCCACTTCGGGGGTTTTTTTTCAATTTCAGGCTTTCTATTTCCTTGGGAAGACTTCATCGACCCAAGTGCAGGTGGGCGAGGATCAGGAACAGGTCGGCAGACCCGTCCATCGTAAGCTCGATGGTGGAATAGTCCGCCCATTCGTCCAAGTTCGTCACATGCCTAGGCCGTAGCGCTGCGTATTCATCAGGCTCACTCAGTTGGATTTGCAGCATGCGCTCGTGGGTCTATGCGGCCAGCGGGCTGTCGACTAGGATGCCCGGCACGACTTACTCCAGCAAGCGCCACAAAGGCATATGGATATCCAGTGGATAGTCGCGTCGGCTAGGATGCCGGTACAAGTGGTGGAGGCTGCTGAGCTCCTTGGATAGTATCGGTGGGCTAGAAACCTCTGGAGACGGTGGCCCCCCAAGTCCGGGGTGGGCCCAGGTGTGCAGCCCCGAAATCGTAGGCATATGAAATATAGGTCCGGCCCGTCAGGTTTCGGCCCCAGCAGTGAACAGCCCAACGGGGGCCGGCAAGCCCCAGCCGGGCATGGAACAAGACATAGGCAGGCTGTTCAATTCGGTTGGCCAGGTCGAAATACTGGGATCCGATGGCAAGGCCCTCACCTCTGGATTCCAGTCTCCATCTTTGTTGGCGTCCCAGCGGCTTTACATATTCCAAGGTGAGGAGGCCCGTGTGTGTGGGTGTGAAGACCTGTCGGTTTCCGGAGAGGTCGGCCGGCCGGCCGTTATCAGGGACGAGCAGCCGAGTGAAGCGGGCATGGGTCAAGCCCATCCTGGCTGTCAGCGAGAGGCCATTCCAGATGCGCGCCTCTGAAGAGGCTTCGAGGCCATAACTCCGCATGCGTCCTGCATTGCGCGTCACCGTCACCGCGTCCGGCAGCAGTAGGGTGGGCACCTGCGCATCGCTGACGGCTGTCAGGAAGGCTGCGGCCCTGTATGATAGCTTGTCGGCATCCCCGCGGCCCTTCCAACCCAGTTCGAGGTTGTCGCTGTACTCCGGCGCATAGGATGCAAGGGGAGGCTGCCTGGGGTCGGATCCCATCGGTGTGAGCCCTCCCGCCCGAAAGCCCCGGCTGTAGGTCAGATAGACGAGCTGCTTCTTTGGAAGGGTATATTCCAGTCCCGCCTTGGGACTTATCGCCTGGTAGGTTTGGGAGGTAGTCGTGTCTGAGCGGGTCAGAAAGCGCAGGGTGCCCTTCTCATACTCGCCACGTACCTCGAGGCGCCTCCACTCTTGGTCGAGGCGGAGGCCGCCTACCAGCTGGAGACGCTTCGACAGGGCGTAGCTCGCCTGTCCAAAGAGGGCGGCTCCGCTGCCTTTTCCCATATTCTGCTGGATGAGGGAAAAGTTCTTGTCGGGAATTCCAAAAAGCCCGGCATCTTTTCCAAAGACCGTCGCCTGGCGCGTCGGGTTGTCCTGAGTAAAAAGGTAGAGGCCTGACAGCCAGGAGAGCTTTTCATCAGCCTTGGGCACAGAAGACCAGCGCCATTCCTGTGTCCAGACGCGGACCCGGTTGAAGCGATCGCCATAGTCGTTGTAGATGCTGACGATGTCTGCCCGGGAGAAATCACCATCTAAAAGCCCTTCGTAGATACGGTGGTTTGACTGCCACGCGGTTTGTATATCCATCCGCACCTTTTCGCCTCTTCGGGTGAGGGAGAGAGAGGCATTGGCCCCCAGGTCCCGCATACGCGCCAGCGCGTTCTGGTCCAGCACAAACGGGGCTTTTAGTGCTGCCTTCACGTTTCCCGCCAGTGGGAAGGCTCCCTCCCGCAGGGTACGATGTCCTTTCACGTTCAGCGTGGCCGTCCACCGATGGCGGGAGAAATATTGAAGGCTTAGGTTTGCAGTCCGCTGAGTATACCCGTCGAAATCATTCCCGGTAAACAGATTCTGAAAATATCCCGCCCTCTGTTCCTGCTGCAGCGCAACGCCGATGTAGAGCCTGTCTTTCACCAGCGGGGCCTTCAACGTACCGGTGCTTCTGCGCAGGCCGAAATTGCCGACATGTATTTCGAGTCCGAGGCGTGTCCGGTTGCCCGGCTGCCGTGTCTTCACTTGGATGACGCCACCCATGGCATTGCGACCGAATAAGGTCCCCTGTGGCCCCCGCAGTACTTCTATCCGTTCCGCATCGATGAGCTGGGGGATGTAGGTGTCGAGGTTAAACTGGCTTACCCCATCGACATATGTGACGATGGCAGGATCATATGAGGTGGTGCCTATGCCCCGGATGGTCGTGACATTCCGTCCATCGCCCGGGTGCGCACTGTAGAGGCCTGGTACCAGGGCGGAGATATCCTGCAGGCTCCAAAGACGAGAGGCACGGATATCCCTGGCTGTGAAGGCGGTGACAGAGGCGGCCGTCACCGCCTCCCTTGTCTCGAGCCGGTCCGATTGGACACTCACCTCTCCCAACGTCAGCCAGGCTCGTTGTAAGGTGATCGCGATCCGGGCAGTCTGTCCCGCTTCCACCCGCAGGCTGACCATGGCTGGGGCGTACCCTTCTGCCGTCGCCTCCAGGAGGTAGCTACCGGCTGTAATGCCTTCCAAGACATAGCGGCTGCTGCCTGCCTGCCGGGCCTCTCTATCCATATTGAGCAGTCGCAGGGAAGCCAGGGAGATGGCTGTGCCTGCCGTATCCACGACAGTAGCTTCTACACGGCCGACTGGTGGCTGTGCCAGCGCTGTACAGGCCAGGAGCAATGAGAATGCCATCCAGGAGGCTGGCTTCCAGTGAGATGCCATCGCGAGTGCTTCAATCATGAGTAAGCATCTCTTCTACCGATCGTGTAGATACCTCCTCCAAAAATTCGGCAATAGCAAGTACGGCCTGTTCCAGATAGGTCTTGCCTTTCTCCGGCGTAGCCTTGTAGGGGTTGCCAGAGCCAGTATCCTGTGTGATGCGTGTCCAGGGCCGCTGTGCCCAGGCCCAACCCTTGCGAAAGCCTGCCGCGGCAAAACGTCGGGTAGCCCCATCGCCGGCGGTCTCGAGGGGCATGACCAGCTGTGGGGCAATGTACATCATCACGCTGGTCTCCAACTCATCTGCATGGTCACCGGGCGCTTCAAAGATGGCCTTCCGGTCGCCTGCCTGAAACCAGTTCACCGCGCAGATGAAAAGCTGCGGCCATAGGCCTGCCAACTCACGGATCAGTGGCTGGAAGTTGTTGGCGCCATGACCGTTGAAGATCACCAGCCGGGAGATGCCATGCCGTACCAGCACGTCGCAGACATCTTTGAGGATGGCAAGCTGTGTGCTGGGCATCATATTCATGCAGAATCCGATATCCAGCTGCCCCGTGTTCACCCCATAGGGTATGCCAGGAAGTACTAGCAGGCGAGCACCTTTCTCCCAGGCCAGCGCGGCAGCCCGCTCCACCACATGCTCTGCCTGGTAGTTGTCGGTCCCATATGGCAGATGGTAGTTGTGGGCTTCGATGGCCCCCCAGGGGAGGATGGCAGTCGTGAAAGCAGTCTCCTGCACCGACTTCCAGTTCGTCTCTGCCAGCATGTAAGGGCGGGGCGTTGGCGACATGCGGTTTGTATTTCGTCAAAGATAGGGAAGGGGCTGTCACCGGGCAGCGGCTCAGTAGGGATGCCCTTTGCCAGACAGGGAGGCTCGCTTCATCGCATCAATGCTGACGTTCAACTCGAAACCGATGAGTAGCACCAGGGAATTGACATAGACCAGCAACATGAGCACTAGGATGCCGCCGATGGGTCCGTATACGCGGTTATAGGAGGATAGGTTGTTTACCCATATTGAGAATACCATGGAGAAGCCGATGATGAGCACAGAGGCCAGTAAGGCTCCAGGAGAGAAGAATCGCCACTCCCGACCGACGGCCGGCGCATGCCGATAGATAAAACCGATCGACAGACATACTAGAGCAAAAGTCAGCAAGATCCTAAAGGTATGTACCAGCCAGGCAAAGGAGGACTGCCGGAGGCCCAGCCACTCTGAGAGTGCCTCCATAATCCGGCCCTGTGTCACCATCACAAAAGTGGTGGCAAGAATCAGGATGATGATGTACAGCGTGAGCTTCATCGCCCCCCACCGCAGCTGCAGGAAGCTACGCTGATCGCCGCCCATGTGCTGCATTGACTGGTTAAAGGTGCGCATCACTGTCAACATAGCGCTCGACGCGAAGTAGAGTGCCAGCACAATGCCGAACGAAAGAACACTGCCGCCGGCAGAGAAGAAGTCATCCATCAGCGATTTGATCAGTCGGTAGGTGCTCTTGTCGGGTGTGATTTGGCGGACCAGCAAGAGCGCCTCGGCATACAGCTTCCGGGATCCCGGGAGGTGGGAGAGGAGCGTCAGTACCACGATGAAGAACGGTGGCACCGCCATGAGGAAGTTGAAGGAGATGGCGGCAGCTCGCTCGTTGATGCCGACCTGCCGCATCTGTCGCAAGAAGAAGGATACCACGTCGTAGAGTGGTACACCATCGAAACCGGGCAGCACCAGCTGCTTCGATCGGCGGATGGCAGCGCCCACCCATCGGGAATGCAGGAATAAAGACTCCAGTCTCCTCATGCCTTAGGCAATCTACACTATTTCGCGTAGAGGCTGTCGAGAAAGGCACGGTACCTGCGGGCATTGCGAAAATGCCCCTCTTCTGTGGCGGCAAAGGCATGGTGACCGGAGAAGTCCGGGCGGGCGCAGAAAAAAAGGTAGTCAGTCTCTTTCGCCCGGAGCACGGCATCGAGGGTAGCGACTGACGGGGTGCAGATAGGCCCGGGTGGGAGGCCCACCCTGCGATAGGTGTTATACGGAGAGTCACCGGCTCGGGCGATATGACCAAAGAGGATTCGCTTCAGCTCAAACTCCCGCAGCGCGAACTTTATGGTGGGGTCAGCAGAAAGGGTCATCCCTTTCCGCATACGGTTCAAATACACGCTCGCGATCAACGGCTTGTCAGCATCTAGGTTCGTCTCCTCTTCGATGATAGAGGCCATGATATAGACCTCATCGGGACTAAGCCCCAGCTTGGCAGCCCTAGCAGTCTGCTTTTTCGTCCAAAAGCGCGCACGCTCTCTCTGCAGCCTGCGCAGGATGGTACCGGCCGTGCTGCCCCAGTACAACTCGTAGGTGTTCGGTACCACAATCGTCATCACCCGGTCTGTATCCAGGCCAAGTCTCTCCAGTGAGTCTGGCGAATGAAGAAAAACTGCCATCTCCGCAGAATCGCACGCGAACAGCCGGCCCACATGTCCGGCCATGTCCTCTGCCGTACGGTACTTGACAATCACATATTGTACCGCCTCCTGACGGCTCCTGGCAAGCATACAGAACACATCGTATTGGCTCATCCCCGCCTGAATGCGGTAAAGGCCCGGGCGGATGCGCTTCCCGGCAATACCACTGCGTAGGGCCCACTCGAGCAGCAGCGTCCTGTCCAGCACCCCCTCGTCGCGCAAGGTTTCCACCACCAGTCCAGGAGTGGTATTGCCATCTTTGAGACGCAACTTACGCTCACCCGTATCAAAGGATGTCGACGGGCGGATGAAACTGACACAAAGCGCGCAAAGGGTCAACAAAACACTGAGTCCAGCCAATATCCCGATGAGCCTTCCATGCATCCGGAGGAAGACACGCCAGCGAGACATGTGGGGAGACTCAAGCATGGGTGCTTTGGATCAATAGGGCAGGGTCCCGACCTATAACAACCCCGACTGCATTATTCGGTTATTGGAAGAAAAATGAATACGAGGCAGGCGCAGATACTTAGGTCTGATCTCACTTGGCAGGTGCCGGCGCCGACAGCGGTGCCGTGGGCATGGCAGGGGTGCTATTGGACGTATTCGGGTTAATACTCTTAATCAGCTGGTTGTCCGCTTTGTCATTATCCTGAATCAATAAAGGGGAGAGCAGACAAAGGAGTACGACGATGCCTGCCATTAGCCAGGTGCCTTTTTCCAGTACATCGGTGGTCTGCTTGACACCCATGAACTGGTTGCTGAAGCCGGCAATATTACCGGATAATCCTCCACCTTTAGGGTTCTGGATCAATACTACCAGCCCCAGCAGGAGACAGGAGAGGATGATCAGGATCAGGAATAACAGGCTCATAGCAACGTTCCTTTCAGCTTTTCAATTCTGGCTGCAAAAGTAGCCGATTTGTCAGGATCCAGCAAACTTAATTTCTCATAAATCGCGATGGCTTTTCGGGTCAGTCTCTGCTGGGCATATACATCTGCCATGGCCTCCGTCAGCACATCTTCATCCTGGTTAGAGGCCTCTGCCTCTGTCCGGATGGCCTCTTCCTCCCCCGCATCCAGGATCACGGCGTTCTTTTCCGCCTGCATCCGCTTCATCGTCCGCAGCCAGCCCATGAAAGTCTTCTCCGGTGGCTTGTTGAGGGGGAGGTCCAAGTCGTGACTCACTTCTATGCCCTGTGATGCGAAGTAGTCCGTCACATGCAATGGCTCCAGCAGTTGCTCCAGGTCCTGCACCTCTTCTTGTCGGGGGCGGGATGCCTGCTCCGACTGTCTGTCGATAAAGTCTTCCGGGGTGATGGTCGTCATGCCAGCTTCATCCCCCGGCATGGATACGTGTATCAGTGCTGAGGCAGGCGCAGTCCATTCGGAGGGAGATGCTGTCGGCATGAGGATGTCAGACAACTCCTCCTGCTTTTCGATTTCGACGGGAATGGTCGCTTCTGGAGCCTGTGTCAGAAGCGATTCAGCCACCGCTTCTTCATCGACGGTATCTTGCTCTGCTACATTCTCTTCTATTGTATCCATCGCGACCACTTCCAATGGCAGGAGTGCATCCACTTCTGGGGAAAGTTCGGGGAGGGTTGGGGTTTCTTCGGTCAAGGCCTCTACTTCTTCCAGCTCAATGGGAGACATGTCCGCCTGCTCATCCGTCATGGGGGCCACTTCCGGCAGTTCCGGCTCCAGGAGCTCCTGTAGGTCGGTAGCTGCATCCTCTGCCAGTGAAGCCGTCTCCTCGCCATCTGCAGCTGAGAGGGCGGAGAGCGACTGCTCGATGGTGAGTCGTTCTCCTTTCCAGGGGGCTGCACTCAGCTCTGCCCGCAGCTGGTGTTGCAGCCAGTGCGGGTTCGAAAAATGGATGGCGGCCATGCCTGCGGCTTCCGCATAGCGTCGGTCGCCTGCATCCCGCAGTCTTCGAGCATACAGCAGGTGCAAGGGGGCACAGTATGGGTACTTGGCCGTCAGGATATGCAGCTCCTCTGAGGGCACGTCTTCTAGCTGTGCGATGCCGAAGACGGACTGTACGATCAGGGGAATGTGGGTCTGCGTTGCCATAGAAAATAGGGATTGTCGGCGGCTACCAGTTGGAGAAGATCCGATTGAAGATCTCGTCTGCCAGGTTGTTCACCATCTGTTCGTTGAGCTGTGCCTCAGCCTGCTGCAGGCTCATGCCCGACGAGAATGGAAAGTTACGGGTAATAGATGTTTCGAAGTTCTTTTTTTCATCCAGCCGGTTCTTGAAAACGATGTTCACTGAGACGTTGAGGTTGTTCATTGAAGACTGCCTGTCTGCGATGCCCGACGTACTCACCGAATAGTCCGAGATTGTTCCCGAGATCTCGTAATGAGCCTCTCCATTCGTCTGCGACAGCCTTGTCTGGTTGACGATCTTCTGACGCAGCTTTTCAGAAAGTCGGGGGCTCAACAGCGGGTTGATATACCGCGCCCTGTTCTCTATATAAGATACCTTGACGGTTTTCACCTCCGGCGGGATGGAGACGTCGCGCATTGAGAAGCGGCAGGTGCCTCCGCAGAAAAGAACCAGGCAGGCAGTTGGCAGCAGATTGCGAAAGGCTGTGCTAGTGGTCAATGTCGTATTCTTTGAGTTTTCGGTAGAGGGTCCGCTCGCTGATGCCGAGGTCTGAGGCGGCATCCTTCCGCTTGCCCTTGTGCTTTTTCAGTGCCCGCTCGATCAGCTCTTTCTCCATATCCATCAGGTTCAGCGACTCCTCCACATCCACATGGTCCTGTACCAGCTGCTGTGGCAGGAGCATCGGTTGAACAGAGGCCGGCAAGACAGACTTAAGGATAGAGGACTCATACTCTATCGGGGCGGCGGGCATCTCATGGACCGTGCCCCCTTCCGACATCACGGCACCACCGCTTCCAGGGTTATTGACGATCTCGACAAACATCTTCTTCAGCTCTGTGACATCTTTCTTCATGTCGAAAAACAACTTATAGAGGATGTCCCGCTCATTCATGAACTCGGCAGACTCCTGCGCCGGCCTTGCCGTCAGGGCCGGCAGTCGCACCTCTTTTCTGTCCGGCAGGAATCTTCGGAGGTCAGACCCTTTCACAAGCTTCTCCGTCGACAATACAGAAATTTGCTCGGCGATGTTCTTGAGCTCTCTGACATTGCCGGGCCAGGTGTAGCTGGTCAGCATTTCTCTTGCCTCCTCATCGAGCTGGATGGGGGAAGTCTTGTATTTTTCTGCGAAGTCCACAGCGAACTTCCGGAATAGTAGGATGATGTCTTCCCTTCGCTCCCGCAGGGAGGGCACCCGTATCGGCACCGTGTTCAGGCGATAGTAGAGATCTTCCCGAAACTTACCAGACTGTGTGGCGTCCAGCAGGTCGCGGTTGGTGGCGGCGATGACCCGAACATCCGTCTTCTGCACCTTGGAAGAGCCGACTCGGATGAATTCCCCGGCCTCTAGGACCCGCAGCAGCCTTGCCTGCGTTCCCATTGGCATCTCTCCGATCTCATCCATGAAGAGGGTGCCGCCGTTGACTGTCTCGAAGTATCCTTTTCTGCTGTCGACGGCGCCGGTGAAGGAACCTTTCTCGTGGCCGAAGAGTTCGGAATCGATGGTTCCCTCTGGGATCGCCCCGCAGTTGACGGCGATGAAAGGGTTGTGTTTGCGGGCGGAGAGGGCATGGATAATCTGCGAAAAGATCTCTTTCCCGACGCCGCTTTCCCCTACGATGAGGACGGTGAGGTCGGTGTTCGCCACTTGCACAGCAACCTGTAATGCATAGTTCAGGGCAGGGGAGTGGCCAATGATGCCGAAGCGGTTCTTGATAGCTTGTACGTCCATAAGCGTATGGTTATCTGTTCGGTCTCAGCCTGCCCATTCGCCCAGCAGGGTTGCCTGGGTGCAGCCTGTGACCCACACCTCTACGTAGTCGCCAGGAGCAGCCTCTGTCTTCCCGGCCTTGGGGAATACGAGCACTTTGTTCTGGCTGTTGCGACCCATCCAGTGTGCTTGGCTGCGCTTGGAGTCTCCTTCGATCAGCACCGTAAACCTGCGGCCTACATCAGCCTGGTTGCTGGCAAGCGACATTCTGTTCTGCAGAGCGACGATCTCTTCTAGCCGGCGCTGCTTCACTTCCGGTACGACGTCGTCGGCATACCGCTTGGCCGCCAATGTGCCGGGGCGCTCAGAATACATGAACATATAGGAGAAGTCGAAGTGGGACTGCGTCATCACATCCAGCGTGTCGGCATGGTCTTCCTCCGTCTCCATGCAGAAGCCCGCGATGATGTCTGAGCTGATGCCGCAGTCAGGCATGACTTCCCGTATGCGGCGTACTTTCGCCATGTACCATTCTCTGGTATAGCTGCGGTTCATGCCTTGCAGGATGCGGGTGGAGCCACTCTGTAAAGGGAGATGGATATATCGGCAGATGTTGGGATGCCGGGCCATCGTCTGCAGCACCTCTTCGGTGATGTCTTTCGGATGGGAGGTGCTGAAGCGGATGCGCAACAGAGGGTCTACCTGGGCACACTGTTCCAGCAGCGCGGCGAAGTCGACCGTAAGGCCTCCTTGCGCATCCTGCCAGTAATAGCTGTCTACATTCTGGCCCAAGAGGGTCACCTCCCGATAGCCTTGCCGCGCCAGCGTTCGGCACTCCTCGACGATCGACGCAGCCGGCCGGCTCCGCTCCCGCCCCCGGGTGAACGGAACCACGCAAAACGAACACATGTTATTGCAGCCCCGCATGATGCTGACAAAAGCAGTGATGCCGTTGCCGCCCAGGCGGACCGGCGCGATGTCGGCATAGGTCTCCTCCCTGCTCAGCAGCACATTGACCGCCTTCCGACCGTCTTCCGCCGCTGCCAGCAGCGTCGGCAGGCTGCGGTAGGCATCCGGTCCTACGACGAGGTCCACCAACTGTTCTTCCTCCAGCCATTTAGCCTTCAGCCGCTCCGCCATACAGCCCAGCACACCCACCATGAGGGAGGGCCTCTCCTTCTTCAGCCGGCGGAACTCTGTCAGCCGCTTACGGACCGTCTGCTCCGCCTTCTCTCTGATGGAACAGGTATTGATGAAGACCAGGTCAGCCAGAGAGGCATCCCGCGTACCTCCGTAGCCACTCTCTTCCAGGATTGACGCCACAATCTCGCTGTCGCTGAAATTCATCTGACAGCCATAACTCTCAATATAATATCTGCGTCGGCCCGTCTGCAGCGCTTCAGAGGCGACCGCTAACGGCTCCCCGTTATACTGATAAGGATCTTTCACCGTCGGGAGCATGGATGGTTGATCTGTCGGTGACATGGCTGCAGGAATCGATGCTGGCTCACCTGCCATAGCCCGAGCTATAACGCACAAGCCGATGGCAGGACGGCAAATTTAATGAACTTTCCAGCTTATGTGACAAATTGTCACTTGGGTGTCAGGCCTTCTCACAACCTTCCAACCGATTGCCAACGGCCTGGGTGGATCTCATTGCACCTAGGTATGCCTAGTGGTACAGTCCCATGCTTAACCATTACCGCCCTTCTATTATCTTTATCCATTTCATGATGCGGATTTTCCAGTTCCTCATTTGCTGGGTCTGCCTGATCGGCGCCATACTGCCGGAGGCAGCCGCACAGCTGGAAGGCACGCTGCAGGGCAATTTGCTAGAGCCCGACCAGGCGGAAGCTGTTTCCGGCGCAACACTGCTGCTGTTGCGGCATGGACATCCCGACTTCAAACGACAAAGCCTCTCCGGTGAGCAGGGCAGCTTTCGGTTTCAAAATCTCCCCTTTGGATATTACACCCTGCGGATCACCTCAGTCGGATACGACCCGCTGACCATCGACAGCCTCCACTTGCGGAGCGACAAGCCTGAGCTGATCCTGCCAGACCTTTCTCTTCCCATACGGGCGGCTGGCTTGGAGACAGTGGTCATCTATGCCGAAAAACCACTCATTGAAACCAGGGAAGGCAACATCATCCTAAACGTCTCCGAATCGCTGCTCACCGCCGGCACCAATGCGGCTGACCTGATGCGCGACATCCCGCTATTGGCACAAGACCCCGACGGGCGTGTGAGTGTCCGCGGAAGAGAGCCCCGCATCCTCATCGATGAAAAGCCCGTCGAGATGAATGCCCGTCAGATGCAGGACTTCCTTGAGTCCATGCCCGGCAGCATGATCGAGAAGATCGAGGTGATGACCAACCCGCCTGCACAGTATGCCAATGAGCCCGGCGGAGTCATCAACATCGTCACCCGCAAGGGCAGGACAGGATGGAACAGCCGGGTACAGACCACTGGCGGCTCCCGCGGTGAGGCAGGCTTCTACGGGTACGTGGGGCTGCGCCGCAAGGACCTTTCCATACAGTTCAACGCCGGCACCGGATACAACAGGGTGCAGGGAGAGAGCGGCTCCGCACGGGTCAACCGATTTTTCGATTCTACCAACCGCCTGCTGTCCAACAACCAATCCGATAACCGCTCCTGGAGGCCGCTCGCCCGCCTTTCCATCGACCACGACATCGATCCGAGGAACATCCTCAGCATAGCATTACAGTTTAATGCCCATCAGTACGATAATGCCAGCCGTATCGGCTATCAAAACGAGAACCAATACGGGCAAGTGTACCGCAGCAGCACCCGCCAGGTGTCCAACGACGGAGAAAATATCAATCCCGACATCACCCTCTCCTATACCCGAAAAGGACAGCAGAAAGGTGAGCAGCTGCGCTTCAATGGTAGCACCAGCCGCTCCAGCACAGACGGGCTCCGGGATTTTAGGCAAAACTTCTTCGACGCCTCCCGGCAACCCCTGGCTGGCCGGGACTCCGCCCAACAACAGGATGAATGGACCCTCAGCAGAAGCCTCTCGCTGCGACTGGCCTATGACAAGCCCCTCAAGCCGGAACGGACCATCCTGTCGACGGCCGCCGCCTTCGTACGCAACACGACCCACGTCGACCTGCAGTCGTTCGACCTGCCCGCCACTTCCACCTCCAAGATCCCCCGCCCCGCCCTTAGCAATCAGTTCGACTTCCGACAAGACGTGATGGCATCGACCCTCTCCCTCCGTCAGCGACTCGTCGAGAAGTGCTGGACCACCACCGGTATCACCTATGAGTCGACTAACATCTTCTTCGACCTCATCCGCGATGGCAAGGAGGTTAACAACCAATACGAGAACTGGCTGCCCTTTGCCAACATCTCCCGGTACTGGGACCGAAAGTCTAGCCTCAGCTTTATCTATCGCGCTACCCTGCGGCGACCCGGCATCCGCGAACTTAACCCAACGATCGACTATACAGACCCCTATAACCTTCGATTTGGCAATGCAGACCTGCTGCCATCGCCCACCCATAGCTTCGATCTGAACTATGGACGCACCCTCGACAAGTTTCAAATGAATGCGGGCCTCGGCTACAACCGTGTGGACGACATCTTTGCCACCGTCAGAACCCTACAGCCGGATGGCCGTACCTATATCACTTGGCAAAATATCAGTGGCCGGGAAGAATTCGAAGCCAATGCCTGGATGAACCTCACCGTCAGCGGTGGCTTTCGCATGAATGCCAACGCCTCATACTCCTACAACCGCTACAGCCAAAAAGACATACAACTCAATCGCTATCGGAATGCCGCCTCCATCAACGGTCGGGTAAACCTCATCTACGCCCCCAAGCCCCAGGTCTGGAATACGACGGCTTCTATTGGACTGAACCGCTATGCCAATCCGCAAGGGACCGTCAGGAGTACGGTCAACATGTCCTTCGGCGCCCAATACCGGTTCTTTCAGCGCCGATTCATCGTGACTGCACAGGCGGTAGACCCCTTCATCCAGCAAACATATAGGACGGTGACCGAAGGGCTTCAGTTCCGCACCGAAGGCTTTAGCCTGAGCAGAACCCGCAACTACCGATTGACCCTCGCCTATACCATGTCAGGAACATTGTCCAACAACAAGCGCTACTCCGCCCTAAAAGCATCCTAGCGACTAGGTCTTGCCATAACCTCCTTACCCAGGCGAGCCTGCAGCCAGCTCTTTCCCACCGGCACCATCCATCGCTCTTCCAGCTCCTTCTTGGTGGCAACCGTATTGTCGAAGAAAATCGTGTCTGGACCGATAAAGCCGTTTTGCCAGGCATAGGCCAGCTGCCCCAATGGAAGCAACTCGACCTTGTCGTCGCGGACAAAAGCCAGCATCTGCCGGTCGAACAACGGGACGCCCGTCTCGGCCTCCATGGCTTTCACCACCCGCACCGAGCTGTCGGTGCTACAGCCGCTGACGCCGATAACCGCCTCGTCGGCCATCAAGACCACAAAACGACCAAAAAACAAGGTGGCAAATCCTTCCACCGCCGCTCCGTGCGACTGCCAGCTCCGGATGAAAGCTGACAGCATGCCCTCGATATGCAACACCTCCGAAATCGTGAAGAGGCGGCTTGCCTGATATACCCATACGCGGGCGGAAGGAGAGAAATCAGCTGGCAGCAGGCTTTTATATTCCCAGTTCATAGTCTTAAAGATGATGCTGGATGATTCGTGGATGGTATTTATGCTAAGGATGCGGCAATCATCTCTGCGATGTCCAGAACCTCTACCGGCGGGGCCACCTCCGCTCTTCCGGCCGCCTTCACGCCATCCGTCAGCATAGTATTGCAGAAAGGGCAGGCCGCCGCTACCACGGCGGCACCTGTCGCCAAGGCCTCGTCGGTCCGCTCCTGGTTGATGCGTCGCTCGCCCTTCTCCTCTTCTTTAAACATCTGTGCGCCCCCAGCCCCACAGCAGAGGCCGCGGCTACGGCATCGCCCCATCTCCGCCAGCGAGCTGTCCAAGGCCTCCAGCACTTTTCGGGGTGCCTCGTAGATGGCGTTGGCGCGGCCTAGGTAGCATGAGTCATGGTAGGTGACCTTACGACCTTGGAAGGGACCACCTTCCCGCAGCAGGATGCGACCCTCGTCCAGCAGCTGCTGCAGAAATTCGGCGTGATGCAACACTTCATAATGGCCGCCCAACTCGGGATACTCATTGCGGAGGGTGTTGAAGCAATGCGGGCAGGCGGTCACGATGCGCTTCACGCCATAACTGTCTAGTGTCTGAATGTTCTGATGTGCCATCATCTGGAAGAGGAATTCATTGCCGGCGCGGCGGACGGGGTCGCCCGTACACATCTCCTCCCTTCCCAGGATGGCATACGACACGCCGGCATGCTCCAGGATGCCGGCCAGCGCCTTGGTCACACGCCTTGCCCTAGGGTCGAAGCTGCCTGCGCAGCCCACCCAGAAAAGGACATCCGGCATTTCGCCCCTTGCCTTCCATTCGCTCATGATGGGTATGCCCATTCGATCATTTTTTCATTCATACACCTGTCAAAGGCCACGCTGCCCTCATGCATTCGCCCATGTCTCCCGCTCTTCGCTCCCGATCTTCCAGGGGGCGAAGCTGCTCTCCACATTGCCGAACATCATCGTCCACTCCGAGGGCGCTGAGCCTTCCTCCATCACCAGGTATCGTCGCATCTGGAGGATGATGTCCAGCGGGCTGATCCCGACCGGGCATTCCGTCACACAGGCATTACAGGTGGTACATGCGCGCAACGCCTCTTCGGAGATATAGTCGCGCAGCAGACTCTTGCCATCCTCCTGCGGGCTTACCTGCCGGGAGATGCCGGCTCCGACCTCTTCCAGCCGGTCGCGGGTGGCCATCATGATGCGACGGGGAGAGAGCTGCTTCCCGGTCTGGCTGGCCGGGCAGGCGGCCGTACAGCGGCCGCACTCCGTACAGCTGTAAGCATCCATCAGGTTCTTCCAGGAAAGGTCTGTTACATCTTTTGCGCCGAAGCGTTGCGCCACCGCCGGGGCGGCAGCGGCTTCGGCAGCCAGGGTGGGGTTTAGCGCATATTGCACCTCCTGTTGTACGTCGGACATGTTAGACATAGCCCCTGCCGGTGACAATCGTACATACCATGCGTTGGGGAATGCCAGCAGGATATGCAGGTGCTTTGACCGTGGGAGGTAGTTCAGAAAAGCGAAGATGCCCGCGATGTGCAGCCACCAGGCGCTGCGTTCCAGCCCCGCCAGCGTGGTGCTGGAGAGACCCTCCAGCAGCGGGTGCAACCAGCTGGAGACCCAGAAGCTTCCCGTCGTATGCTGCGCATAATCGCCATACCCTCTTGACTGCAACAGGGTGTCGGATGCGTTCATCGTCAAAAAAAGGCCCATCAGCAGGATCTCAACAATCAATATCCAGTGAGCATCCTTGCGTGGCCATCCATCAAGCTCAGCGCTCTGCAGCCGCTTCACCGGCCAAAGGTTGCGCCGCGCCAGGAAGAAGAGGCAAGCGACAATCACCCCTGCTGCCAGCCATTCGAAGGCCTGAATAAGCCATGGATACGCTGGGCCCAACAAAGGCATGAAGAGACGGTGCGTGCCGAGCACCCCGTCGAGTACTATCTCCAGCACTTCTAGGTTGATGATGAAGAAGCCCACATAGATGACCAGGTGTAGGATGGCTACCCATAGGTTCCGGAACATCTTGCGCTGCCCGAAGGCCTGCAACAACAAGTTGCGGAGGCGCTCCGGCTTACGGTCTGTCAGGTCCTCCGCACGTCCCAGAAGGATATTCCGTCGGATGCTTTTCATCGACCAGGCGAAGCATCCTATGAATATGCCAGACATCAGCACAAAAGCGATCTGCTGCAGCAATCCCATGATGGGTTATTTTTGTAGAGAAATGGGCGATATCGGCAGGAGCCAATTACACTGCAAAGATGGAGAAAAAATACATCCTCACGGGCGACCAGGCATTCCGCAAGCTGCGGCGCATGGCCTTCGAGATCCTGGAAAACAACCCCAAAGAAACACACCTCATCCTGGTAGGCATTCGCGACAGTGGCTACACCCTTGCTAGGCGCCTTCAGGCCCTGCTGGCAGAGATCTCTCCGATCCGCACGTCCCTCGTCTCCCTGACGATCGACAAACGCCAGCCGGCGGATGCCATCCTCGAGCCTGCCCTAAAGCTGGAAGGGGAAGTGGTGATCTTGGTAGATGATGTCGCTAACAGCGGCCGTACCATGCTTTATGCCCTGAAGCCCTTCCTCGACACGCACCCACGCAAGATTCAGACCCTGGTGTTGGTAGAACGCAGTCATAAGACCTATCCCATTCACCCCGACTATGTCGGACATCGACTGGCGACGACGCTCAGCGACCATGTGACCGTTGAAGTGGCCGGCGAAGAGATCCTCGGCGCTTATCTTGGGTAGCACCCTCATCAATACAGGCCGTGCAGACGGATACGACCCCGGAGGTCCCATTCGACGGCGGGGGCCGGTACCTTCACGATATTCACCAGAGAAAACAAAGTTCGCAAGCTCCGGTTTCGTACGGGGATTCGGCTGAGGTCTATATCCAACGAGAGGAATAGACGTCGGTAGCGTTCGACATCGCTGCGGTTAACAACCCGGCCCGACCCATCCGTCCACCGGTTCTCTCTTCCCCCGAGCATCATCCGCGCATTATGTCCGATGGCCAGGTTCAGCCAGGGCGGCAGCCGGCTGTCGGGGAAGAAGGCACGCAGGTTGCCACTCAGCCAGAGGGTCTGCGCGTTGTAGTCTTTGAGGAATCGCTCTGGGCCTGTAGTCCCGAACAGGGCATCTGTCCGCTCCTGGTAAGTGGCATCATGCCGGATGCCCCGATAGCTCAGCTTCACCGTCACCCGTTGCTCTCCCCATCCCAAAGCCTGCGCAAGGTAGAGCCCGGCACCGGCGGAGTTGAAGAGCATATCGCCCGGACTGAAGCCCCATTTTTCAGAGAAGCCGTCCAGCACCTCTACCATCGTCAGATAGGCCATGCTACTGCCCACAGACACCCAGGCAGCCTTTCTGCGGTCCAACCCTGCCCACTGCCAGAGATCTCCTGCCACCCGGCATCCTGAATACGCGCTGAGTGCATGCCCCATCTTGTCTGTCTGCATCCATTCTCCCCAGTCGTCAAAAAAATGAAAGCCCTGCTGCTGATATTTGCTGTACCAGGCCTTATTGAGGAATAGGAAACTCCCCAGCGTGAAGCCCCCGGAAAGAGACCCCACCCAGTAACGTCTTCCGCGTAAGCTGTCAGAAGAAATGGGTTCGTCCGGTAGATGAAACCCTGGCACCTCCGGCTGTCCCTGGACAGCGAATACCTGCCCGGACAAGTCGGGCGTCTGCAGGAGGGACATGCCAGCCAGCAACAGCCAGCAAGGAACTTTTTGGAAGCGAAGAGGCACCTTGCAAAAATAGTCCGTACGGGCTATACCCATGCAGAAAGCAGGTCCTCTGTGAGATGTCAGGCTCAATAGCTATTTTAGCTCAGGTTATTTGCTGCACGACTGACAGTCGTCAAAATCGCTAAACTATCTATACCTATGCAACCTGCCACCCTTGCACAAGTGCAGGCATGGCTGTCGAATAGCTTCGACGCCGAGACCCGCCAAGAGATCGAAAGGCTGCAGAAAGAAGACCTACCGGCCCTCGAAGACGCCTTCTACCGAAACCTGGAGTTCGGTACCGGCGGGCTACGGGGTATTATGGGGGTCGGGACCAACCGCATCAACCGCTACACCATCGGCATGGCCACCCAAGGCTTTGCCAACTACCTCCGAAAATCTTTTCCTGACAAAGAGATCCGCATCGCCATCGCACACGACTCCCGAAACAACAGTCGCTATTTTGCAGAAATCACTGCCCATGTCATGGCAGCCAACGGCATACACGTCTTCCTCTTTGAAGACCTGCGCCCCACGCCAGAGCTTTCCTTTGCCATCCGACACCTTGAATGCCAGGGCGGGGTCGTCTGCACTGCCTCTCACAACCCACGTGAATACAATGGCTACAAGGCCTACTGGCAAGACGGAGGGCAGCTCGTGCCCCCACATGATAAGAACGTCATACGAGAAGTCGAAGCCATCACCTCGGTCGACGATGTCCGTTGGCAAGGTGGAGACGACCGCATCACCCTCGTAGGCACCACCGTCGACGAAGCCTATATAGAGATGGTATCTTCTTTGAGTGTCTACCCAGAGGTGATCCAGCGGCAGAAAGATCTCCGGATCGTTTACACACCCATCCATGGCACCGGCATCAAGCTCGTGCCCGCAGTACTGCGGCGCTTCGGATTTCAGGAGGTGCATGTTGTCGGGGCGCAGGCAACCCCCGACGGTAACTTCCCAACCGTCGTGTACCCCAATCCGGAAGAGAGTGAGGCCATGCGCCTAGGACTGCAGGAAGCTGAACGTCTACAGGCTGACATCCTCCTTGGCACAGACCCTGACGCCGACAGGGTAGGTATTGGCGTGAAAGACGATGCCGGCCGTTGGGTATTGCTCAATGGAAACCAGACCGCCGTACTCGCCTTCAACTATCTTATAGAAGCCAGAAAGGCAAAGGGGATCGCAGGACCCAAAGACATGGTCGTGAAAACCATCGTCACGACCGATATGATCGATCGCATTGCCGCTGCCCACGGCGTCGCCTGCTATAACGTCCTCACCGGTTTCAAATGGATCGCAGAACTCATCAGGGAAAAAGAAGGTGTGGAAAACTATGTGATAGGTGGGGAGGAGTCGTACGGTTTGATGATTGGCGACCAGCTCCGCGACAAAGATGCCGTCAGTGCCGTAGCCCTTCTCTGTGAGATGGCTGCCTATGAGCGCGACAAAGGCCGCAGCCTCTACCAGAAACTACAAGACCTGTACCTGCAGTTCGGTCTCTACCGCGAACATCTGGTATCCATCACCAAGAAAGGGATGGACGGCCAACAGCAGATCGCCGCCATGATGGAGCGCTTTCGGTCCAACCCGCCCCAGGCACTTAACGGAATTCCCGTCGTCCGACTGCTCGATTATGAGCAGCGCCAGTCCAGGGATCTGCTGGCGAGCACTACCGATCCCATCCACTTGCCGAAAAGTAACGTGCTGCAATTCGTCCTCTCCGATGGTAGCAAGGTCAGCGCCCGACCCTCCGGCACCGAGCCCAAAATAAAATTCTACTTCAGCGTTTGTACCCCCGTGGTGGCAAGAGAGCACCTGCAGGCCGCAACGGCTGCGCTGGACGCTTCCATCCAGGCCATGACGCGAGACCTTGGGCTTTGATGCTTGCGATCCGTCGAGCCCAGACCCGCCGGATGGGCAACGCCAGAAAAAAATTGGCCCACATCCTCCGACAGCGATGCGTCGTGCGGCGAAATGCAGCAAATTGCAGCTTCCACATAAGATATGGAAGACAGCTATAGACATAAAGGCCTGCGCCGAGCCCTGGTAGACCGACTCCGGGAGAGAGGCATCCGCGACGAACGGGTCCTTGACGCCATAAGTACCGTCCCGCGGCATTTCTTTTTAGACTCCGTGTTTGATCGGGTAGCCTATGAAGACCGTGCCTTCCCTATCGGAGAAGGTCAGACCATCTCCCAACCCTACACTGTTGCCTGCCAGACCGAACTGCTCAAAGTAGAGCCCTTTCAAAAAGTACTCGAGATCGGCACCGGCAGTGCCTATCAGGCCTGCGTCCTTGCACAGATGAAGGCAAGGGTATTCACGATCGAACGCCAGCGCAAACTCTTCGACACCAACCGGAACTTCCCCTACATCCAGCAGTTCCCCTCCCTGCAGCTCTTTTTTGGCGATGGCTTCCACGGGCTACCCACCTTCGCCCCCTTTGACAAGGTGATCATCACCGCCGCCGCCCCGGAGATTCCCCCTCTCCTCGTCGAACAACTCCGCCCTGGCGGCATGATGGTCATCCCGGTCAATGAGTCTGCAGACGTGCAGCGGATGATGCGCCTCACCAAAAGAGCCGATGGCAGCCTCCAAGAGGAACGCTTTGAGACCTTCTCCTTTGTACCCATGCTGGAGGGCCGGAAGTGAATGCTGAAAGCGGGTCCACTCCGCAGCTGGCATCTATAGCATCATCCCTTTGGTCGATTCCATTGATTTTTATTAACTTAACCCAATAGGGATCAGATCATTCATTGCCTGCTACATGCTCCCGCTTTTTTACCAGCTTACATATGCCATGAAATACACCCCACAAAGATGACATCCACTGTTCTGTTCCAAAAGATACTTGTGTATGCCCAGCGGAATCTGAGGGCCCGATTTTATTGGTATTGGGGAGGTTCAGCTTTCAGCCGCTCAGCAATGGATGGATCCCGATCGGCAGAACCTTTTATACACACGGCGGAGGGCCTGCTGCTGAAAGGTGGCTACATCCTTTCCCAGGATTCGGCAAAGCCCCAAACCATCTTCATAGACACAACTTTTTGCCTGCCGGTCAACTACCAGCGGGGAATACAAAGGCTCATGAACCTGCCAATTCGGGAGTATCTCTCCCGGCGCCTTCAATTTCGTAAAGCTGCTTCAACTCAAGGCAGCGATGCATATTTTCTGCCACCCTCCGTTTGGGCTAATAATTACTATCACTTTCTGGTGGAAGTCTTGCCTGCCGTGCATTGGGCCATCCAGCATACAAGCCTCCCCATCCTCATCCCAGCTATGACACCTTTCTTTCAGCGGTTCCTCGACTTCTTTGGCTGGGAATGGCAACACAGGATACAGATCATCAATCCAAGACGCCCACTTTATGCTCGATTCTCAGGGTTGACCAATATCCGCATCATGCGGAAGGGTTTGCATACGCTGCCTAACCCTGCATTGCTGGAGTTCTACAAGGATCTACCCCTGTCAAAGGCAGATGGGTATGGTTCTGTATTGATCGTCTCAAGGAAGTATACCGGCGATAGAGGCATCCGCAATGAAGAGGAAATATTCCAGACCTTGTCCGCTAGTCTCCCCTGCGAAGTCTTGGTACCAGAGCGCGAAGATTTCCTTGCCCAGCTGGCCAAGATCCAACGCGCTAGCGTCATTGTCGGTTCGCATGGGGCGGGATTGACCAACATGCTCTTCAACCCCCGGTTGAAAGGGATGGTAGAAATCACCTATCGCGAAAAAGTTAACGAGAGCTATCTAAGCCTCTGCGAGGCCATGGGCATCCGCCATCAGTTGTTCATCGTGGCTGACCCTCTTTCGCGGGAAAGGTATTCCAATAGACTTATACCGAGCCGTAGGGCCAGCTATACCCTCAGCCACCAAGATATAGAAAGGCTTGTAGGACTGGTGCAAAGCCACTGGCCATAAGGGCTGCCGATGACCTTATTGTTGCATGCTCATCCCTTCCTGCATGCCTTCCATGCCGCTGCCATTATTGCGGCGCTTGAACAGGGACACGTCAAACTTGCCAAAGCGATAGCTGAAGTTGACACGGAGCACCTGCCAGTCGCGGCGACGGCTGAACTCCTGTGTGAAATAGGGTGATTCTGAGAAGGTACTGTAGAGCCGCGTACGAAATAGGTCGTTCATGCTGAGCGATAGAGAGCCTCGCTTTTCTTTCCAGAACTCTTTGCGGACGGCAAGGTCGACACCATAATTGGGGTTGACATATCCTTGGGCCGTCGTTTGTACAAATCCGCCCCATCCGCCGCCGCCGCCGCCACCCCGCCCGCTGCTCCTGCCACCGCTGCCACCGAAGCCCCCGCCAAAGCCACCACCAGAATTGCCCTGCGGCAGGATGGAGCGGCTTCTATAGTCGCCGCTCAGTTGGATACTCCAGTTGCTGGCCAGCTTGATGGCCGCATTCAATTTGCCGAAAAAGCTGTTGAGGTCGCTACTGAAATTTTGCCCCAGGTTTCCCCCGTTGATAGAGGAGTTGAAGAAGTTCAAGTTGGTCGTCAACTCCAACCAGGAGGCAACGGGGTTTCGAGACGTCACCTCCAGCCCATAGGCACGGCTGCTGTTGGCATTGACATATGTATTGATGATCACGTCACGGCCCGTCAGGGGATTGGACTCTTTGACCTGGTAGCGGGTGATCAAGTTGTTGCTGCCTTTATAATATGCTGAGAGAAACAAGCTATTGCCGTTGTTGAAAGACTTCTGATATCCCAACTCGAGCGAGTTGGTGAATTCCGGCAACAGTCCTGGGTTGCCTCGGCTGATGTTTAGCGAGTCGGTATAGTCGACAAAAGGCAACAGTTGAAAGAAGTTGGGCCTGTTGACTCTCCTAGAATAACTTAACTGCAGATCCTGTGTCTCGCTGATGCGATATGTAAAGAAGCTGCTGGGGAAAAGGCTCAGCGGGAAGGAGTTTTCGAAGCTCGAGTTATTGGTCAGCAGGGTACCACGGTATCTCGAGCTCTCGATGCGCAGTCCTCCCTGGAAAGTCAGCTTCTTGGCAAAGACATTCGAATAGGTCGCATAGCCGGCATAGACTTGGTCGTCGTACTTATAATTGGCATTGATCTGTGCGATGGGGATGAATTGTGCGAGAATGAAACTGTAGATATAATTTAGATTCTCACTCTTAACATCGCGGACGGCAGCACGGAGGCCCATTTCCATTTTTGACTTATCCGTCAGCGGATTGACAAAATCTACCTGTGCCGTGTAGAATTGATTGTTGCCTCGGCCCTCTTGCCGCTGCTCGATTGGCCGACCCTTTGGATTTTTGGTGATGCCATCCAAATATTGAGTATTAAAACTGCCACCACTCCAGTTACGGCTGAAATTGACATTCAAGTCAGCCGTTAACTCCATGCCGGCCTTTTTGAAAAGCTTCTTGTAGCCGATGGCTGGGCCGAAGTTCTGGAAGTTGGAGCCGAAGTCGGTGTTTCGAGTAGAGTAATTTGTGTTGGTCAACGACTTATAGATGGTGTCGGTACGGATGCCCAGCCGATCGCTGTTGTCAAACTTCCCGCGTACGAAGTTGCCGGAGAGGGTGAGGGTATTCCTGTTATTGATAAAATAGTCCAAACCTGCTCTACCAAAGGCAAAGAAGCCGGTGCTGAGAGAATTATTGTCCTGCATGTATTTCAACGCAGGCGTTGTATAACTCTCGGTTCGTTCTGAGATGCCTTCTCCTATCGACTTCCGTTGGTTCACTGTCCCACTGACGAACATATTTAACTTGTCCTGCTTCGCATTTAGGTCTCCGCCCACATTTACCATCGTCCGGGAGTCGATGCCGCTGCGGACACTGCCATTATAGCCCACCTTACGGTTCTTCTTAAGCACAATATTAATGATGCCAGCCATACCGCCAGAGGCATCATATTTAGCAGATGGGTTTGTGATCAGTTCAACGCTGGCAATCGCGTCGGATGGTATCTGGTCCAGCGTCAAAGTCGTGGGCCTGCCGTCGACAAAAATCGTTGGGGCTGCATTGCGCAAGCTGACATTACCATCAATATCTACATCTACGCCGGGTATATTTCGCATCAGCTCGGTCGCCGTCTGCCCCATCGACACAATGCTTTTTTCTACGTTGAAGATGCGCCGGTCTACACCCATCTGCATGAAAGGCTTGGCGCCTGTTACCTTAACTTCTTCGAGCTGCTTGCTATCTATTTCCATCTGAATATCTCCTAGATCTTTGTCGATGCGGCTCATCATCTGGCTCATATCTCCACCCAGATCGAAACGGACGGTCTGTTCAATGGAGATGTAGCCAATGGCTGAGATTTTCAATTTGAACTGCCCGGAGATTGGAAGGCCGTCAATGCTGAAATCTCCATTGGCACGGGTCAGCTGTCCCCCTGCCACCACTTCTTTGCGCTTCTTGGTGACGGTATCAAATCGATTTTGTAAAATCTGTACAGAGGAGGCATCTACGCCCTTGCCGGTGGTCTTATCCAAGATACGGCCATAGAAACGACCCATGTTCATGCTTTGCATACCACCACCGGTACGTCCAGCGACAGAAGGGGGGATTTGAGCAAAAACTGAGATTTCTAAAAAGAGAAAAAAAGCAACGAAGATGCCTTTCATCGGTTTCATTTGATTGTTAGATGACTAAAACCCTTCAAACCTGTGGTTTGTTCTATCCACTGATAAAATAGCTAAAAAAACGCCCGCACGCAGAATTCAGGCGGCTAGCAGGGTGATCGCTACCTGGAGCAGGCCAATCAGAAATCCTAGGATGCCCCCTAAGATTTCCACAAACCGGAACTCCCTCGCCATCACAGACATCAGCAGCGCTTCCAGCCGATCGCTGGTGAGTGCCGTGACTTTATCGACCACGATCTTCTCCAGGTCGAGTTCCGACTGCAAGTGATTCATATATCGCTGCATGAGGATCGGGAAGATCCGTTCCAACTCGTTCATGAAATGCGTCTTCAGCTCACCGATGGTCTTCTCTCCGATAAACATGGAGATGACTGGAAAAAGTTCTGTGAGCCGACGGCGCAGAAACTCGTCTACATGCTCTTCCACGATCGGCATCAGTCGCCGTAAGTTCTCAGGATTCGTCACCCTTGTCTGGATGTCAGAAAAGGAGAGCAACTCCTCACTGACCATCTTTCCAAGGCGCTCTGCAAACTGACGCTGCCGCTTTGGGAAGATACCTTGCACCGTGATCCCCAGCAGGTGTATCGGTTCCCGAGGATGGAAGAGCATCTTGATGGCTACCCAGTTCGTCACCCATCCGATGAACGCAGATATCACCGGAATCACGACCATCCACATACTCATTGTTTAAAAATTTGCACACAAAGAAACGCAAACAGGCGGGCGGAAGGAAATCCAATTTTTTTTTCATCTGGAGCTGGACTATTTTCGTACATTATTAAGTCATATGGAGGGTGTAGCTCAGCTGGTTAGAGCATCAGATTGTGGTTCTGAGGGTCGTGGGTTCGAGCCCCATCATCCTCCCTCCTTAAATCCCGGTACCACCCGGGATTTTTATCTTTCATGTATAGCCGTTAATATTAACAAATTCTTATGCCGCACCGGCTCAAGAAGTCATGACCGCGCCGTCCATTTGTAATTTTACAAGAATGCGCTTTCACCAAACCCTATCATCCATGTTGTCCAGAAAAACGTTGCCATTCGTCGTGCTCTTCATCTCCGCCAGTCTCCTTTTCGTCGTCAATTCCTCCGGCATCATCGATCCGCCGGACAAATACCAGAAGATTTTTCAGGAAGTCACAGAGTTGCTGGAAGAAGCTCACTTCAGCCCCCGTAAGATCGACGATGCATTTTCCCGGGCCATCTTTCGCAAATACCTGGAAGCACTGGACGAAGACCGAAACATCTTCCTGGCTTCCGACATACGGGAACTCAAACGTTTCGAGACACAGATCGACGAAGAACTTCATGGAGCGCCTGTACAATTCTTCTATGCCGTCGAGCAGGTCTATCTGCGCCGACTGAAGGAAGCCTCAGAGATCTATCACGAGGTGCTGAGCCATCCATTCAGCTTCACCACCGAAGAAGCTGTCCGGCTGGAGCCTAAAAACAATGAGTGGTCCCTTTCCCCAACGGCCCGGAAAGAAGCCTGGCGTAAACGCCTCAAATACATGACACTCGAACGGCTCACTGACTTGATTGAGCAACGCGCACAAAGCAACGGAACCGCTGGTTTTGTTTCAAAAAGCGATACGGAATTGGAGAAAGACGCCCGCGACAAAGTATCCGCTGCCATCGAGCGCAACTTTACCCGCCTCAAGACACGCTTTTCTGAAGAAGACAGGTTCAACCTGCTGGTGAATACCGTCGCCAACCATATGGATCCCCACACCACCTTCATGCCTCCCGTCGAAAAAAGATCCTTCGACGAACAGATGCGGGGCAGCTTTTTCGGCATCGGTGCCTCCCTCCGTGGAGAAGATGGGATGATCAAGATCGCCACCCTGGTAGCAGGCATGCCCGCCTGGAAGTCTGGCGAGGTGAAAGTCGGCGAACAGGTATTGAAAGTTGCGCAAGGCGCCGATGAGCCCGTCGATGTGTCCGGTTTCGAAGTCGAAGACGCCGTCCGGCTCATCCGGGGCAAGAAAGGCACCGAAGTGCGACTGACCCTAAAGAATGTCGACGGTAGCATCAAAATTGTCACCCTTATACGTGATGAAATCGTCCTCGACGAAACCTATGCCCGCAGTGCCATCGTAGAAGAGAAAGGCCGGCGCATCGGATATGTCTACCTCCCGGAATTCTATGCCGACTGGGAGAATCCCAATGGCCCCCGCAGCGCGCAAGACATCGCTCGGGAGATCTCCAAGCTCAAAGAACAGAAGGTAGACGGCATCATCATGGACCTCCGCAATAATGGGGGTGGATCTCTTTACGACGTTGTCCAGATAGCAGGATACTTTATTACGGAAGGCCCCATCGTACAGGTAAAAGATCGCGACGGCAACCCGACTATTCTGCGCGACCGCGACCGCAGCGTCCTCTATAATGGTCCACTTGCCATCATGGTCAATGAATTCAGCGCATCTGCCTCCGAGATCCTCGCTGCCGCCATGCAAGACTACGGTCGGGGCATTGTCGTAGGCAGCAGCTCCACCTACGGTAAGGGCACCGTACAGCGCAACATCGGAATTGACAGGGCTACTTCTATCAATGGCTCCGGCAACAGCGACCTCGGCACCATCAAACTCACCCTGCAGAAATTCTACCGCATCACCGGCGGCTCGACCCAGCTCAAAGGCGTGCAGCCCGACATAGTCATCCCCGACACCTACGAATACCTGAAATTCAGAGAAAAAGATAACCCAGACGCCCTCGTATGGGATGAAATCCGCACCGTGCCCTTCCTCAAACAAAACCCCGGCATCGACTACACCCACATATCCCGAGCCAGTCAGACACGTATATCAACCAACCCATCCTTCCAGGCCATCCGCCAGACGGTAAGCCTCCTCGACCGGAATCCGGAAAGAGAGTATAGTCTGAACATGGTGAAATATAAGGCAGATGTCAAAACCTTGCGAGATTCCATGAAGAAAGTGGATGAGGTAGGAAAGACCATACCTGCCCTGAGTATAAATATGCTGCCGCAAGACCTGCGACGCCTGGAGACCGAAAATGACAAGCTGGAGCGCCGGAAGCAATGGGTCAAGAACCTGTCAAAAGACATTCACCTCGGAGAAACGGTGAACATCGTCTCAGACATGATCACCAACCTCCAAGGCTCCTATACCGCCATGCATACAATCTCCCCACAATAAAGAATGCGTGAAGCACCCGATGGGGCTTGGAAATTAAGACAGGTAACGTTTTCGTAGCACCGCCATATGGTGCCGCCAATGGCCGATGATCATATATCCCAGTGCCCGCACACTCACCGGACTGCCATTGGCCGTACCCATACGCAGCAAGTCGTGCGCGGTGAAGGATTCGAATAGAAGGACGTGGCTGCGTCGTAGGATCAGCAATTCTTCTTTGATGGCCACCATCTCTGTCGGATGCCTCGCAGCCGATCGAGCATACAGGTTCTCGTCAAACCCCGGGATGGGCTGCTCATCCCCCCTCGCTACCCAAAGGGCCCGTAATCCGAAGATCCGCTCCGTATCTGCACAATGCCGGAGGACATCCCAAACACTCCATTTCTCCGGGAGGTAGCGGTGGGCGGCCAACTCAGCAGGGATCTGCTCCAAGTCGACCCGCAACTGTAGTTCTGAGCCCTGAAGGACTTCGAGCAACGCAAGCTCAGGTACCTGTTTTAGGTAGGTTTCGTAGAACTCTGCATACTCATCTCTGCCCGGACGATCCATAGATGGCAATGGCAAGTACCTAGCCTTTTTTGGGGGTGACAGGCTTTGCCATTGGCTTGGCGGCAGGCTGGCGCGCCCCTTTGACTGTGGCTGCTAGCAGCAAGGCTTCATAGGCATTGAGGATGCCACCCACTTTGGAGATCTCAGAGAGCATAACCTCTTCTTCTGTGCCTGGCTTGAGTACTTTAATATCTATTTTACGGACACTCCTTTCCAGGATATCCTTCACCTGTGCAGCCGTCAGCTCCGGATAATATGAGAGCAGCAAGGCTGCCAGGCCCGCAGCCACCGGGCTTGCCATGCTGGTGCCTTGCTGGTTGCCGTACTGATCGCCACCCGGGAGCGTAGAATAAATTTCGACGCCCGGGGCGAAGACGTCCACCTCCAATCCATAGTTGGAGAAGGAGGCTGTCAGGCTCTGCCCCGTCGGACCGCTGGCCCCAACCGTGATCCAATTTGGTGCCAGCCACGCCTTGTCGTCGTCGTAGCGAGGATTGGGGAAGTTGTCTTCTACGTCTATATTTTCAGCATCATTGCCAGCGGCGTGCACCAGCAACACATCTTTCGAGGCGGCATAGCGGACGGCCTCGTCCACCCATTTTTTTTGCGGGGAGAAGCTTTTCCCAAAACTCATATTCACCACCCAGGCGCCGTTGTCGACGGCATAGCGGATCGCATTTGCAACATCTTTGTCGTGCTCGTCGCCGTCCGGCACCGCCCGGATCGTCATGATCTCAACATGATCTGCCACCCCCTTGGCACCTTTGTCGTTATTTCTCAAGGCGGCGATGATGCCGGAGACATGTGTTCCATGGCTGGCATCTGTGGCCATGAGGTCGGCATTGCCATAACGGCGGTCGTTGATGTCATCATACCTGTCTTGTACAACTTCACCCCGGAAATTCCGGGGTTCTTTTTGGGCGGCCTCTACTTTGGATTTTTCTCCCTCATAGAAGCTTGTCACCTCATCGATCAGCATCCGGTTGGTCATGTCCATCTGCTGCGTCTGCTGGAAAAGTCCCATCATCGCGCCGCGGGCCTTCGACACCTCTGCACTTTGAGGCTTGAAGGCCGACAGGTCGTTGCCTGTATACAGCGGCTTGCCCAGTGCCGACCTCAGCACCGAGTCTGCTCCCGGCAGCTTCTCCATCAGGCTGCTCAGGAACATCACATACATGGTGGCTTCCTTGGCCTGTGACTCAATCTGATTCTTTGCCTTCAGATAGATGCGATGGGCTCTTTTGTCATCAGAACTCCAAGAGGTGGAATCCACCGGGCCCTCAAACTGTTTTTTAAACGAGTAATATATACGAGCTGCCTCATAGCTGTCTTTCCCCACATTCCGGCCATCCGGCCCCCCAATGAAATTCCAGCCGTGCACATCGTCGACAAAGCCATTGCCATCATCGTCCTTACCATTGCCCGGCACTTCGCCCGGATTTCGCCAGAGAACTGGCTTCAGATCTTCATGGGCTGTATCGATACCGGAGTCGATGACGGCGACGACAATTTTCTTGCGGGGCTTCCGATCATTGAGTAGCTTTTGATACGCTTTCTCTACGCTGATGCCATAAACGCCGTCGGCTTCCAGGTCGAGGAGGTGCCAACTTTTCGGGGTAGCTGGTTTGGAAGACTGGCCGGCAGCACTATTACCCGTGAGGCTGACAGCTAGGGACAGGATTACGAACATCAGAGACCTTAGGTGCGGCATGGGTATTAATGGATTTGTCGTGCAAGTTAATTAGAACTTCCTAGTCGAAAGATCACATCTGGAGAAAGATGGATTATTAACGTTCGTGTAGATTTATATATCAAAGCGGATACCTTGCGCCAACGGCAGTTGCGTGGAATAGTTGATGGTATTGGTCTGGCGGCGCATGTATGCTTTCCAAGCATCGCTGCCACTCTCCCGACCACCACCCGTCTCCTTCTCTCCTCCGAAGGCCCCACCGATTTCAGCGCCGCTGGTGCCTATGTTCACATTGGCAATGCCGCAGTCGCTGCCCGCTGCGGAGAGAAAGGCCTCAGCCTCCCGCAGGTCCAACGTCATGATGGCAGAGGATAGCCCTTGCGGGACTTCATTCTGTAATCGGATGGCCTCCTCCAATTCTTGGTAACACAGCAGATAAAGGATAGGGGCGAAGGTCTCCTCCCGTACAATCGGCATGTCGGCGGTCGCTTCAGCCATGCAGGGCCGGACATAGCAGCCGCTTTCAAAACCTGGGCCTTCGAGCACGCCAGGCTCCACGAGAAACCTCCCTCCCTGACGGCGGCAGGCTTCCACCGCCGCGAGGTAGGCGCCGACGGCGTCGGTATCGATCAAGGGGCCTACATGGTGGTGCGGGTCGAGTGGGTCTCCGATCCGCAGCTGCCCATAGGCCTTCACCAGTCGTTCTTTCATCTGTTCGTAGACCGAGGCGTGCACGATGAGCCGACGCGTCGTGGTGCATCGCTGCCCGGCAGTGCCAACCGCCCCGAAGACCGTTCCGATCACAGCCAGATCCAGGTCTGCCTGCCCGGAAATGATGACGGCATTGTTGCCGCCGAGTTCGAGCAGACTGCGGCCCAGTCGCGCACCGACGGTGGCAGCCACCACCTTCCCCATACGCGCGGAGCCCGTTGCCGATACCAAGGGTATGCGCGTATCAGCCGACATCCATTCCCCGACATCCTGGCCACCGCTGACGAGGCAGCTCACTCCTTCCGGCACCCGGTTCGCGACAAAGACTTCTGCGATGATACGCTGGCAGGCAATGCCACAGAGGGGCGCCTTCTCCGACGGCTTCCACACACAGACATCTCCACATACCCAGGCAATCATCGCATTCCAACTCCATACTGCCACGGGAAAGTTGAAGGCGGAGAGGATGCCCACAACCCCGAGCGGATGCCATTGCTCATATATCCGATGTCCTGGACGTTCGGAATGCATCGTCAGACCATAGAGCTGTCGCGACAGGCCCACGGCAAAATCGCAGATGTCTATCATCTCCTGTACTTCCCCCAAGCCCTCTTGCAGGCTCTTGCCCATCTCATATGAGACGAGCCTTCCCAGTGGCTCCTTCTGCGCCCTCAGCCGCTCGCCGACTTGCCGAACGACCTCACCCCGCTTTGGGGCCGGCCAGGCGCGCCAGCTGGCAAAGGCCTCCTGCGCCTGTGCGACGATGGCCTCATAGCCGTCATTGTCGGTCGGGAAAACATTTGCAATGCATCGGCCATCCACCGGAGAATGGGAAGGGAAGGAAGGGCGGCCAGACCCCACCCAGTGCCGCCCGGTAGAAGTACCCTGGTTATACGACTCGATGCCCAGCTGTTGGAAGATGTCCATACTATAGATGTTTGATGTCAAGGCAACCGCCTTGTCAGTCCCGAAGCAGGTCTTTGTAGAGATGCTGCACCAGCCCGTCGGCCAGTCCAATCTTGGGAACAAAGATCTCTTCGCATCCAGCCCAGCGCATGGCGCTGATATAAATTTGCAGCGCAGGCACAATGACGTCGGCACGGTCTTCCCGCAGTCGGTACAGCGCCATGCGCTGCTCCAGGGTGCAGGCCGAAAACTCCTTATATAAGTCGCGTAGTATCTCCAGCGTCAGCGGCTTGCCATCTTTGCGCTGTGACAGCGAGAAGACTTTATTGATATTCCCTCCGGATCCGATCGCGGTGACATGCCGCAGCCTTTTTGTCGCCTCCCGCAGGTACTCTTTCAGGCCATCCCAGTGCCGCTCCTCCAGTTTTCCTTTCAGCACGCGGATGGTGCCGATGTCAAATGATTGCTTAGAGATCATCCGACCCTCTCCAAAAAGGGTCACTTCCGTACTGCCACCCCCTACGTCGATATATAGATAGCTGTCGTCCCGGTCCATGTGCTCTGCGATGTGATTCTCATAGATCAGACTGGCCTCGGCATCTCCGCTGATGACTTCTACCTCGAAGCCGGTGGAGGCACGTACCTTTTCTAAGATCTCCGGCGCATTCTGGGCATCCCGCATCGCCGATGTGGCACAGGCCTTGACATGCCGGACATCATAGGCACGCAGCAAATGCCGAAACGCCATCAGACTCTCTACCAGCATGGCTGTTCGCTCTGGGGAGATCTCTCCTGTATCGAAGACATCGAAGCCTAGCCGGATGGGCACCCGAACGAGGTTCAGCTTCGCGAACTCAGGCTCTCCGGCATCGCTGTGTTGTACCTCGCTGATCAGCAGCCTGACTGCATTCGATCCTATGTCTATCGCGGCAAGTCTCATATCCAGCCTAGCCACAAAGATAGCATCCCCCCGCTGGACGCTGGCGGCACATATTCCACAGTGGCTATAAATGTATGGGGATACTAAAACTGCAGATCCTGCAAGGGGAGGGGAGACCTATATAAGGACTATCGTCGGCCTTTTTCCAGATACCGGCAAATCTCTATCTGCGACTGGACCTTCTTTCCGGTACTGCGGACATAGTCATTCTGTAAGCCCCCTTCTATGCGCCGGGCTTTGACATTATCAGAGAGCTGAATTTCCAAGATCTCTGTCAGCTCAACTGCAATGGCCGGATCTTCTATTGGAATGGCCACCTCGATCCGGTGGTCGAGGTTGCGCACCATCCAGTCGGCCGAAGAGATCCATACCCTGGGTTCCCCTCCATTGTGGAACACCATCACACGTGCATGCTCCAGGAAAGTATCGACAATACTCACGCTTTGAATGCATTCGCCCCCCCGGATCTGCTGCGGCACCAGGCAGCAGATGCCCCGGATGATCATACGGATCTGCACGCCGGCGGCGGCCGCCTGCTCCAAGGACTTCATCAGCACTTCGTCTGACAGCGAGTTGAGCTTGAGGGTGATGGCAGCCGGCTTGCCCTTGCGGGCTGCCAAGGCCTCCTTTCTGATGGCATGCAACAGTACCTTCCGCATCCGCAGGGGGCTGCAGAGCAAGTGGCGACAGTCGGCCAACTCTTGAAGACGTTGCTCAGGCTTCTCCAGCGCCCGAAAGATCCGGGAGAGGTCTTTCATCACTGATTCACGGGAAGTCAGCAGGAAATGGTCGACGTAGATCCTGGCGGTGCCTTCATGCAGGTTTCCGGTGCCGACGAAGCCATAGGTGAGCCAGCCTCTCTTTATTTTTTTTCGGATGAGGCAGACCTTAGCATGTACTTTCAAGCCGGGCACGCCGACATATACCCGCACTCCCTCTTCTTCGAGGATCTTCTTCCATTCCAGGTTATTTTCTTCGTCAAAACGGGCCCGCAGCTCCAGGACTACCGTGACCAGTTTGCCATTCCGTACGGCATTGATCAGTGCATTGACGATCCTGGACTTTGGGGCCAGGCGGTATGCCGTCAGATGGATAGATGTCACATCCTGGTCCATCGCTGCCTCCCGTAGCAAGTCGATGATAGGGTCAAACGAGTGGTAGGGGAGGTGCAGCATCACGTCTTTCCGTAAGATGACATCTGTCACCCGTCCCCGACCGCGAAAGTCAGGATGTAATAAGGGTGCAAGCCGCTGTGCAGACCGGCGAAACACTTCGTTCGGGAAATCTATGAAGTGCCGAAAATTATGAATGCGACCACCCGGTATCAAAGGGTCCTTAGGCCTAAGTCCGATCCGATTTATCAGATAGGTGAGTAAGCCCGGGTCGATCTCCCGGTCATAGACAAATCGTACGGCCCGCCCCTTGCGGCGGTCTTTTATGCCTTTCTCGATGCGGTCGATATAGCTCATCGTCTCGTCCACGTCGAGGTCAAACTCAGCGTCCTTAGTTACTTTCACTACGTGGGCAGAAAAAATATCATGGCCCAAAAAGGAGAAGATGCGGGGTAGTGAGTGCCGGATGACATCCTCCAGTAAGATCAGATGCCGCTCTCCTGAACGCTTCGGCGGGATCTCCAAAAAACGCGGAAGCACCCGTGTTGGAACTTCTATCAGCGCATAGCGCATTGGGACTGACCCATCCCTTCGCGTCATCACGACGGCTAGGTAGAGCGACTTCTCCCTCAGATATGGAAGCCTTGGAATGTTCTCGATCAGCAGCGGAATAACGTTCTGCCGCACCTGCTCCACAAAATAGCGATCAACATGCTCTCGCTGCTTTTTGTCTAACTGGCGCTCCGTCAGCAGGTGGATGCGCTCCTTCTTAAGATCCGACTGGATGCCTTCCCAGATCCGGTTGAAGGCCTCCTGCTGCTCGATGACGATGTGGTGGATGGATTCCAGGATCTGCCGGGGCGAACGTTCCAGGTGCATGTTGGCCCGGCTGCCATACCGCACCATGCGTCCTAGGGCAGCCACCCGGACACGAAAGAACTCATCGAGGTTGTTGGAGAAGATACCCAGAAAGCGGATCCGGTCACGCAGGGATACTGATGGGTCCGCAGCCTCTTGCAACACGCGGGCGTTGAAAGAAAGCCAGCTGATATCCCGGGGTACGGTATGGCATATTCGTTCGTCAGACTTTGCACGAACCGGTTTGCCTTTGGGCCGGGTGTTCTTCCGCGCGGGGGACATATGACTCTGATGGAGGCGGCAAGTTATGGAATCAGGGTCCGACCCTAAGTTAAGTTTTCATCACAGCGACCGAATGTGTGCAATCAGGCCCGTGGTGGAATATCCTTCTGTGAGGGGTATGATTTCGATACGGCCGCCCGAAGCGACGACGGCCTCTGCTCCAACCACCTCTTCGGCGCGATAGTCGCCGCCTTTCACGAGGATATCCGGGAGCAAGGCCTCTATCAGCTCCCGGGGTGTGTCTTCGTCGAAGATCACGACGGCATCCACCATGCTCAGACATGCCAGCATGCGGCTGCGGAAGGCCTGGTCATTGACCGGACGATCATTTCCTTTCAACCTCCGGACGGACGCATCCCCGTTGAGGCCAACCACCAGGAGGTCGCCGAGTGCTGCCGCACGCTCCAACACATCCAGATGGCCGGCGTGCAGGATGTCGAAGCAACCATTGGTAAATACCACGCTGCGCCGGAGCAGCCTCCAGCGAGCAATGGCGCGGATGGCCTCCTCCAGAGAGAGCAGCTTGTCCGTATATCCGTGCGCACTCCTCATGCCTTGTCGCGGTTGAGTATCGGTAAGATGATCAGGCAAAGGATGCCCGCCACCAGCATCAGTACTGTCTGGAAAGCCCATAGCAGCCACCCAAAGGCAAGCCCTGCCACCGGCAGCACACCATAGAGTGACAGTGATTTCTGCACGGCAATCTGATAGGCGCCGATGCCTCCCTGTGTGGCAATCATCGCCAGGCTACCCGTCCAAAGCAGCGTCAGCGAAGGCCCCATGCCCAGATGGCTGACAGGCTCCATCGCATATAAGCCGATGCGGATACTCAAGAGGTACATCAACCATATAAAAATGGTGTGCAGGAAGAACTCCGGCTTGCGCTCAATCAGCCGGATGCTCGTCAAACCCTGCCAGATGCCATTGGCAAGTGACCATATCTTCTCAATGATCGCGATGTGCCGAAGCCTTCGGAGCAGGAAATATCCTGAGACCCCGAGGACCAGTCCGGCAAATGCCAACCACACCGTTCGTCCCATGCCTGCACCACCTCCCCGCATCTTATCCAGTTGCTCCCCCAGCAAGCTGTCCATCAGGTCCATCTGCGTGCCAACGGCCAGCCCGAACGACACCAGCAGGCAGACGACATCCAAGGCACGCTCCGCCAGCATCGTGCCGATCAGCTTTTCGACAGGCGTCTTTTCATATTTCGCGAGCGTCGTACATTTCACCACTTCCCCCATGCGTGGCACGAGCAGGTTGAAGAAATAGCCTAACAGTACAGCGATGAAAGTATTGGCCCGGGAGGGTTGATACCCGAGTGGTTCCAACATGATCCGCCAGCGCAAAGCCCTGCTGTAATGAGACAGAAAAATCATGCACATCGCCGGCAGAACCAGTAGGTAATTGGCAGATCCCAGCGACGCTTTCAGGCTGCGCATATCTTCCGGAGACAAGCTTTTCATCGACCACCAAATCAGGAAAATGCCAAGGCCCAAGAAGATGAGGTACTGGAGGATGAGCGAGAGATACTTTTTCATACAAGCGGTTTCCCATTGGGCTTCAACCCCATGCAACGTGTTCAAAGGTAGCCACTACTGCCTGAATTGCCCATATCAAGCCTGGGGCAGTCCCATCTGGCGATTTTCTGTGTCACCCCTTTGCCTGGAAGAGGCCAGGTTCTTCTCCCAAAGCCTATTCCCGAGGAATCATTACCTTCGCACTCCCCAAGCAATCTTTAAACTTCACCCAATGGTAGCCAAAAAAAGAATACTCTTCATCGCCAACGAAATGTCTCCCTACCTGGAACTCACAGAGTTCTCGGAGGTTGCCAACCGACTGGCGATCAAGGCAAACGACAGCGGCTACGAAGTGCGGTGCATCATGCCCCGCTTCGGGGTCATCAACGAACGGCGGCATCGGCTGCACGAAGTGGTACGATTGTCTGGCATCAATGTCTCCATCGACAACGACGACTACCCCCTGCAAATAAAAGTGGCCTCCCTGCCCAACGCCCGCCTGCAAGTATATTTCCTAGACAATGAAGATATGTTCCGCCGAAAGCAAGTCTTCTCTGACGAACATGATACCTGGTTTCCGGATAACGGCATGCGCTCCATCTTTTTCTGCAAAGGCGCCCTTGAGACAGTCAAGAAGTTCGGATGGCCGCCAGACATCATCCATTGCAGCGGATGGATGACCTCCTTAGTACCCCTATACATTAAAACAGCCTACCGCAAAGAGCCCGTCTTTAACCATAGTAAAGTCCTGTACACCATCGGGCAAAACACATTCCAGGGCCGGCTGGAAGATGATTTCCTCAAGAAATCGCTGATCCATGCTTCCATGAAAGAGAAAGACCTCGCACCCTATCGGGGAGCCGACAATACCGCGCTCTTCCTTGGATCCGCCACCTACTCAGACGCTATTACCTACGGAGATGAGAACATCGAGAAGACCATCCTCCATGAATTTTCCACCGTCAAAGGGAAGCGCATTCTCCCCTGGCGGGCGGACTCTGATTTAGCTGAATATTTACAGCTATATAGCGACCTTGCTGGCAAATAGCTAGGACATCTCTCCAGACGAATGTATCTCCTACCATCTACCTCGGCCCTCATGAGATCTTTGGTCATTGCTTTCAGCCTCCTGCTCCTCCTCTCCAACTGCACCAAGATCAAGACGACCGACCTAGGGGCTGACCTTATTCCTCCCATCGACCGCGTCTCCACCTTCGATACCCTGCTGCCCGTCATCACAGACAACCTGCTCCTCTCAGACTCCGCCCTCCCCCTCATCGGAAAAGACTATTCCGGTAAAGCCACGGAGCATATCCTCGGCTCCATCACCCAAGACCCGCTGTTTGGAAAGACCAACGCCACCATCTTTCTAGAGCTGAAGCCACCGGCCTACAAATATTACTTTGAAAACGTCCCTGACAGCCTGAGCCTCGACTCCGTCATCCTGTGCATGAAGTGGAACCGCACCTGGGGCGACACCCTCGCAGCACAAACCATCGATGTCTTCCGCGTCACAGAACCCATCCGCCGCGACACAGCCTATTCCACCAAAGCACAGTTCACCTACTCCACCCTGCTGGGTACCCGGACCTTCACCCCCAGCATCCTCGACGACTCCATTCCCCTCCGCACCCATAAAGTCGTCAACCAACTCCGCATCCGCCTCTCCGACGCCTTTGGCCGCGACCTGCTGTTGCAAGACTCCGCCGACGGCCGGCCCTTTGCCAACGACTCGCTATACCGCAGCTACCTCAAAGGGTTCGCCATGGTCCCCCGCACCACTGGCGCCGGTGCTACCGCCAACGCCCTAATGGGGATGGCCCTCAGCGACACCAGCACAGGCCTCATCTTCTACTATCGCTGCATCAAAAACGGAAAGACAGACACCCTCTCCCGCCGCTTCCCCTTCGACAACCAACTCCTCAGCGGCTCTGCCAACCGAATCCTGCGCGACCGCAAAGGCAGTGAGATGGAGAAGTACTTAGCCCCCTCCGTCACAGGCGACAGCCTCTTGTACCTCCAGACAACCCCCGGCACCTACGCCCAAGTCTACGCCCCCGCCCTCACCAGCTTCAAGGCGTCCAAAGGGAACGTGCTCATACACCTCGCCGAACTCGTCGCCAGCGAAGTGCTCGAAAACCCGCCCGCTCGATTCCTGACGCCCCCCAACCTACTCTATGCCGACTACTACGATTCTGCCGCGAAAGTCCGCCTGCCCTTTGGTCCCGACGGCTTCCCCACAGGAACCTACGACCCCTCCTCCCTGGGCGGATTGAAAAAGACCACCGCCACCCCGGGCGGGCTCGCCTACACTGCATACGGACTATACATCACCCGTCACGTACAGTCCATCGTCAGCCGTAACCGGCCCAATGTGCCCATCACCGTCTACACTCCCTATCTGGTCAGCTATTCCCAACTCAATCTCTTCTTCGGCGTCAACCCGCTCGCGACCGGTCGGGTGCGGCTGGGTGGCGGTAGCCACCGGTCGCGTCCGATGAAGCTGCGCATCGTCTACACAAGAATCTGAGTTCAGCGTTTCCCTTTGCTAACACCAGCATCTATATTTGCACCACACCCAAACGCCTACGCCACATGCCATATCTGTTCACCTCCGAGAGCGTATCCGAAGGACACCCCGACAAAATAGCGGATCAGATATCGGATGCGCTGATCGACCACTTTTTGGCCTATGATCCAGAGTCCAAAGTAGCCTGCGAGACCCTCGTCACCACAGGCCAAGTCGTACTTGCAGGAGAAGTCAAATCCAAAAGCTACCTCGACGTGCAAGACATCGCCCGCGACGTCATCCGCGGCATCGGCTATACCAAGGCCGAATATATGTTCGAAGCCAACAGCTGCGGCATCCTCTCCGCCATCCATGAACAGAGCGCCGACATCAACCGCGGCGTCGACCGCAAATCCAACCGCGACAGCTTCGAAGCCCGTGCCAATGCCCAGGGTGCCGGCGACCAGGGGATGATGTTCGGATATGCCACCCTCGAGACCGACAACTACATGCCCCTGGCCCTCGACCTCGCCCACAAAATCCTGCAAGAACTCTCCCGCACCCGCCGCGCCGGCAAAGAACTGAAATACCTCCGGCCCGATGCCAAAAGCCAGGTGACGATCGAATATGACGACCAGAACCGCCCCATCCGCATCGATACCATCGTCGTCTCCACACAGCACGACGACTTTGACTCAGACGCCAAGATGCTGCAGAAAATCCGCAAAGACATCATCGAAGTCGTCATGCCCCGCGTCAAAAAACAGCTGAAACCGTCGATCCAGAAGCTTTTCAATAATAAGATCACCTACCACATCAACCCCACCGGCAAGTTTGTTATCGGTGGGCCACACGGCGACACAGGCCTCACCGGCCGAAAGATCATCGTCGACACCTACGGGGGGAAAGGGGCCCACGGCGGTGGCGCCTTTAGCGGTAAAGACCCCAGCAAAGTCGATCGCTCCGCCGCCTATGCGACCCGCCACATCGCTAAAAACCTCGTAGCAGCCGGTGTATGCGACGAAGTACTGGTACAGGTCTCCTATGCCATCGGAGTGGCAAAACCCTGCGGCATCTATGTCAACACCTACGGAACCGCCAAAGTGGGGATGTCGGATGGAGAAATCGCCGCCATCGTTGAAAAGACCTTCGACATGCGGCCCTATGCCATCGAGCACCGGCTGAAACTCCGAAACCCCATCTACTCCGAAACAGCCGCCTACGGACATATGGGTCGTAAGCATGAGGTGAAGACGAAAATCTTCAACAAAGGCAAAGAGAACGAGAAGAAAGTACAGGTAGAACTCTTCACCTGGGAAAAGCTCGACTACGTCGGTGCCGTCAAGAAGGCTTTCCGACTGTCTTAAAAGTCTCTACCCGATAAAATATCCCTGTCAGGCCAATGGCAGTGATCTTTATTTACAGTCGGTGTTCTTCCGATTCAGATACCTTTGAATATGCTTGAGACCGATAATCCCTGGACCATCCTCGGCCAGCAGCAGGTATATGAGAATCCATGGATTTCCTTGACCGAATACGACGTCATACATCCCGGCGGCGGGAAAGGAATCTATGGGAAAGTACATTTCAAAAACCTGGCAGTCGGAATCGCCGCCCTGGATGAAGAAGGATGCCTATGGCTGGTTGGACAATACCGATTTCCACTCAACGCGTATTCCTGGGAGATCCCCGAGGGAGGTTGCTCAGAAGGAAGCAACCCTCTGACAGCCGCCATGCGTGAACTGAAGGAAGAGACAGGCCTCGAAGCTCGGCACTGGGAGCGTCTGATAGAGATGCATCTCTCTAATTCTGTGTCGGACGAGTTCGGCATCGTATGGTTGGCGACCGGCCTCGTAGAAGGACTTCCCTCCCCCGAAGAAACAGAACGCCTCTCGCTCAGGAAACTGCCCCTGGCAACTGCCTGGCAGATGGTGCAGTCCCATCAGATCACAGACTCACTCAGCATTGCGGCCATACAGCACCTCTGGATTCGCCATCTCCAGTCCACTCCCCGTACGACATGAGCCAGCAACCCACCGCCAGCAAATCACAAATCATCGGCCGCCAGCCCGTCCTCGAGGCTCTGCGGGACGGCCGGCCGATAGACCGGATCTATCTGCAACGGTTCGCCACCGGAGAGGGGATCCTAGACATTCAAAGGCTCGCCGAGGAAAGAAAGCTTCCGGTCAACATCGTGCCTGCAGAAAAACTCAGATCCCTCACCCGGGGCAACCACCAGGGCGTCATCGCCCTCTGTGCCTTGATCACCTATGCCGATCTCGAAGACACCATCCGCCTTTCCCTATCCCAGGAAACAGCGCCGCTATACCTCATGCTCGACGGCGTCACCGACGTGCGCAACATCGGCGCCATCGCCCGCTCCGCAGGCTGCTTCGGCGCACAGGCCATCATCATCCCCGACAAAGGTGTCGGGGCCCTCAATGAAGAAGCTGTCAAATCATCCGCCGGCGCCTTGCTGCGCCTCTCAATCTGCCGGGTCCCCAGCCTACTCAAAGCCCTGGATATCCTCCGCCTCCAAGGCTTCCAGGTGCTGGCCAGCGAAAGCCAGGCTGCCCGCACCCTCTCCGAGATAGATCTCCGGAGTCCGACCTGCCTTATCCTGGGCAGCGAACACAAAGGCATCCAGCCCTATCTCTCCAAGGCCTGCGATGATCGGTTCCGCATACCCATGCAGCCAGGGTTTGACTCCCTCAACGTGAGCGTCTCCGCAGGCATCATGCTACAGGAAGCATTTGCCCAACGCCATCGCAGCTGAAGGTGGCAGACGCCATCTCCTCTCCCCCATGGAATTCCACCTTCCCCTCATACCGCCCCCCGCCCCGGTACGCATCGGACTCCGTGACCCTATCCTGCTTGCCGGCTCCTGCTTCACAGAGCACATGTCTGACCGACTGCGAGCCCATCGCTTCCAGGTCCTGGACAACCCTCATGGCATCCTTTTCAACCCACACAGCCTGTCCGCTTCCCTCCTCAGGGCCATCAAGCCCATTCCCTATACGAAGGAAGACCTCTTCCATCACGAGGGGCTTTGGGGCAGTTGGGACTTTCATACCCGGTTTTCCGATCCTGACCCATTGCATGTCCTGGAGAAGATGAACCGGTCTATGGGCCAGGCCAACGCCTTCCTGCCATCATGCCGTTGGGTGATATTGACCCTGGGTTCCGCCTATGTGTACCAGCTGGCAGACGGCCGCATCGTCGCCAATTGCCACAAAGTCCCTGCACAACATTTCTCGCGCACCCTGCTGTCCATCCAACAGATCCTGGACAACATGTCCAACCTGATAGACGAGATGGCCGCTAGCTACCCCGAGGTGCGCATCCTGCTTACGGTGAGCCCCGTCCGCCACCTGCGGGATGGTTTTGTCGAGAACAACCGCAGCAAGGCACATTTGATTGCTGCCACTCACTTGCTCTGTGAGCAATATGCTCATGTCACCTACTTCCCTGCCTATGAGCTGGTGATCGATGATCTGAGAGACCACCGGTTCTATATGGAAGACATGGTGCATCCCAACCACCTGGCCACGGAATATGTCTGGGAGCGGTTTGTAGCGTCTTTGATAGAGCCCGCCTCGAGGGAAGCCATGAAAGCCATTGCACAATTGAATGCCGCGATGGCCCATCGTCCGTTGCATCCAACGTCATCTCCTCATGTCGCTTTTCGAAAGCGATGTCATTCGTTGGCTATAGATCTGTCCCATCGACATCCATATATTGACTTTTCAGATGCTATTCATTTTTTCTCGTAAACAAAAATCAAACATACACGTCAAGCCCCGAAAAAGATTAATGCAAGTTTTGATACGGAATAATCGCTGCCAAAAAGAGATAGCAGCTGAAAGTGCATCTACTCAAAAAATTTTTATCCAAATCTGAATCAGTGCAACCTGTCTCCCCGGTATGTCCAATTGGATAGCACCGCGGCTTCAAATGATAGCCACTCCTGCCATCGCACCCGCGCCCGCTCCTTGCCCATGTACGTGTCCGCCAGTCGAATGAACAGCGTATAGTGGCCCGCTTCGCTTTCCATGAAGCGACGATAGAACTGGCGCATATACGCATCGTCCAGCCCCTCACTCAGCCTTTTGAACCGCTCACAACTGCGCGCCTCAATCAACGCACAGGTCAGCAGCTTGTCCATCAGCCTGTCTTCCACAGCACCGCCCTTCCGTTGGAAGCCTACCAGGGCGTTGACATATTCATCTTTACGCTGGCGACCCAGCCGCAGTCCCCGCCGGTCGAGCTCCGCCAAGACCTGCCGGAAATGCCCCCATTCCTCCGTCACCACGGGCGAAAGTTCACGCACCAACACTTCCCGGTCGGGGTTCGACTGGATCAGCGAGATACAGCTCGTGGCCGCCTTCTGCTCACAATAGGCATGGTCTGTTAGGATTTCTTCGAGCGATAAAGCCGCCAGGTCCACCCACCTCGGGTCCGTCGGCAGCTGGAGCCTGAGAATGCTCCGGACATCATCACGGTCGGTCATGTCTTCTGGTTTTGGCAAAGGTATCGTCCCTCTGCCATCAGGCCCAGCTTCCAGCCATGGGTTGAGGGCTTTTCTCTACCTTCGATGCAATGAGTATCATATGCGCATCCTACTCCTGATCCTAGCCATCGCGGTCAGCACCACCCTGGCCTATCTGTTGGACAGCCGTTCCCTGCTGCCCGTACCGCTCGGAAGGCTGCTCAGTCCTCAGGAAGGCCTCTGGCAGAATGCGGAGCCCGTGTCCGCCGCCCCCAACGCCGCCCTCTCTTTTCCCAGCCTGAAAGGGAAGGTCGATGTATACTTCGACGAGCGACTCGTGCCTCATGTCTTTGCCGAAGAGGAGCAGGACGCCTATTTCGTCCAGGGATGGCTACATGCCCGCTATCGGCTCTGGCAGATGGAATTCCAGACGCTGGCAGCGGCCGGACGCATCAGCGAAGTGGTAGGCGCCAAGGCCGTCGACTACGACCGCAACATGCGGCGCATGGGCATGGGTTACGCCGCGGAGAACGCCCTCCGGATGATCGAGGCCGACCCCGACACCCGCGCTGCCTGCGATCGCTATACCGCTGGCGTGAACGAATACATCTCCTCCCTCGACGTCGCCTCCCTCCCCATCGAATACAAACTCCTCGGCTACCGTCCCGAACGATGGACCAACCTGAAGACGGCCCTTTTCACCAAGGCAATGACCAATGACCTGGCAGGCTACGACCGCGACTTCGAATACACCCGTGCCTTGTCCCTCCTCGGCGAAGAGAACTTCCGGCTCCTCTACCCGGATGTCTCCGACTCCCTGTCACCCGTCATCCCCGCCGGCGTCGCATACCCCCAACCCCTCGCACCGTTGAAGGTGCCGGCCGATGCCGACTCGGCCTACTTCCGCCGCCGCGACACCAGCCTGCCCATTCCCACCTTCAAGCCAGACCCCGCCAATGGCAGCAACAACTGGGCCGTGGCAGGCTCCCGCACCGCCAGCGGCGCCCCCATCCTCGCCAATGACCCACACCTCCGCCTCTCCCTGCCGTCGATATGGTTCGAGATGCAGATCCATACGCCCGCCTTCAACGCCTACGGAGTGAGCTTCCCCGGCATCCCCGGCATCGTCATAGGCTTTAATGAAGACATCGCCTTCGGCTTCACCAACGCAGGCCGCGACGTGCGCGACTATTACGAGATCCGCTTTCGCGACGACCTGCGCAACGCCTATTGGTTCAATGGCGGTTGGAAGCCGGCAGAAAGCCGCATCGAAGAAATCCGCGTGCGCGGCAGCCAGCCAGTCTTGGACACCGTCCCCTATACCGTCTTCGGCCCGGTGATCTACGACAAGTCCCACCCCGGCAAAGCCTCGGATGGCAAAGCCTATGCCCTCCGCTGGGTGGCACACGACCCCTCCAACATCCTTCGGATGTGGTACCTCCTCAACCGCGCCCGCCATTACGACGACTACCTCGCCGCGATCCGGTACTTCAACGTGCCCGGACAAAACATGCTCTTCGCCTCCCGCTCCGGCGACATCGCCCTCTGGCAGCAGGCCAATTTCCCCCTTCGCTGGAAAGGGCAGGGACTCTTCCTCATGCCCGGACAAGACAGCTCCTATATGTGGCAGGGCTTCATCCCTACCGAAGAAAACCCCCACGTCGTAAACCCCCCACAGGGATACATCAGCAGCGCCAACCAGCGCCCCGCCGATACCACCTACCCCTACTTCATTCCAGGCACGTACGAAGTATACCGGGGCATCATCATCAACAGGCGACTGGCAGCCATGCCCTCCGTCACGCCAGAGGATATGATGCGCCTGCAAAACGACAACTACAACCTCTTCGCGGAATATGCCCGTCCGGTCCTATTGAAACACGTACAGCCCGCCCGCCTCAGCAAGTCAGCCGCCTACTACCTCCGGCTCCTAGAGGAATGGAACCTCACAAACGACCCCTCTGAAAAAGGCGCCACCATCTTCTCCGCCTGGTGGGATAGCCTCCAGCACGTCGTATATACCGATGAGCTCAATGCCTACGGAAAGCCCCTGATCCGTCCCGACCGGTTCGTGCTCCTCGAAGCCCTGCTGCGCGACAGCAGCCATCGCTTCCTGGATGATATCCGAACGCCGCAGCAGGAAGATGCCGCACAGTGCGTCACCAAAGCGCTCCTGCTGGCCGCCCCCATGCTCGACAGCCTGGAAGCTACCGAACACCTCGCCTGGGGCCGCTTCAAGAACACGACCGTGTACCACCTGCTGCGAGAGGCAGCCAAACCCTTCGCCCGGCCAGGCCTGCCCATCGGTGGAGGCGTCAACATCATCAACGCCACCACCCATGAACACGGCCCCAGCTGGCGTATGGTCGTGCAGATGTCCAATCCGATAGAAGCCTATGCCGTCTACCCCGGCGGACAGGATGGCAACCCCGGCAGTCGGCATTATGACCGTTTCGTCAGCGACTGGGCAGCGGGCAAGTACTACCGCCTATGGTTCATGCAGAAAGAAGAGTCGCAAGACACCCGTGTCAAATCCCGAATGTCCTTCAAGCCCTGATACACCAATGAAATCCGCCATGAGACATTTCATCCCCTGCCTGCTCACCGTCGGCCTGACCTATGCCTTTGGCCTCTTCCTGCCCTGGTGGTCGGTGGCCCTCGCGGCCTGCCTTGCCATGGCTGCCCTCCGCATCCGCCCATGGCCCTCCTTCCTGCTCGGCTTCCTCGCCGCCTTTACCTGCTGGGGGGGCTGGACCCTCGCCCGCAGCCTCTCCAATGAGCACATCCTCGCACACCGCATGTCTGCTATGATCCTGGGCCTTGACAACCCTTGGCTGCTGATCGGCCTGACCGCTGCCATCGGAGGCCTTATGGGGGGGCTGGGAGGACTCTGCGGGAGCCTGTTCATGGCGCTCATTCATCCATCAACCCATGAATTTGAACATTCAGAAACGCAATCGGAAGTTGAAGAATTGACCCGTCAATGAATTAGGTTCCATGTAATGATAGGTAACACAATTTGTAGTCTATCAGTGTTAGACGGACAGTATCAATAGGAGATTACAAATTCTTTCCATCTGCTATTACAAGGATAGTCCAACAATGAGTCAGTATAGATGCCCGATTGGAAGTAAGAAGGATTGCCGGTATACATTTCTTTATTGATAAATGAGATTTCAAATACAGTCAATGTCTCTATTAGCTCGCAATATTCTGAAAAGTTATTCGCATGAATGTGTGTTATGTAATACTTGTCTTTTAAGGTTTCAATCATTTCCTTGAACTGATTAAACTTTCTGTCAATATCATGAAATTCTATGGCTAAACCTGCAATTTTATTCGAATGTCTGTTTAAAGTGTTTTCAAGTCCGTATTCATCGCCGTCGATGTCGATCTTGATGAACAAAGCATCGTGAACTTTAACTTTTTCCAAAATTATATCTTCAAGATGCAGGTCATTTTCTCTGTTGGAAACCAATTTTGGAAAATAGTAGACCTTGTCTTGCGAGATAAATGCGCTAAAGCTTTTGTATAGGTAAAAATATTTTTTAATTTTTAAAATTTGACGCTTGAGTTTGTATGGCCATTTGATTACGTTAATCCAAAAAAACAAAGAAAAAATCTCAATAACCAAGTTGATCAATTTTTTCATTCGCTCCATAGGTCGTACCGAGGCGTCAAACATATATATATCAGCGCCTGTATGTTTTAAGAAGTCCTTCTCAAATGACCAGTTATCACCTACGCCGAGGCTAATGAGCACAGTTTTCTCAAGGGTTCTTCTGTTAATGACATAGCCTCCATCTTCAAGATCACCAAGCCTTACCTTGTCATCTGTGACGAGAGGTCTCAATAATTCATAAACGGAGTTCATGGAGTCAAAATTTTTTCTTGATCAGTATCGAAATATATCACTTTTTTTTCGTGCATCAAACCGCTTCGATTTTTCTTCTGTTCATAAAATTTCAGGGACAATTTGCGCTTTCCCCGATATCTAGGACAACTCTTTTTTCAAAAACCACTGAATGACAAGTAATAATCTAAACCTATCAAATGACAGTACTATGTGCAACTTTATTCGTGTTATGTAATATTTCCCTTTCCCATAAAAAGGCATACGCCATCCCCCTCACCGGCAAAGTCGTCTCAGTAGCTGGCAAGCCCATCCCCTTCGCCTCTATCACGGTCAAAGGCGGCCCCCAGGGCACCACGGCCAATGCTGAGGGCGACTATCGGCTAGACCTGCCACCGGGCAACTACACACTCATCTGCGGACATGTCGGCTATCGGCGGACAGAAGCCCGCATCACCCTCACAGCGGCACCGCAGCGCCTCGACTTCACCCTCCACATCCAGGAACTGACCCTGGGTGAAGTCACCATCCGGCCGGGAGGGGAGGACCCCGCCTATGCCATCATGCGGAAAGCCATCGCCCGCCGGAACTTCCACCGCAGCCGCGTCGGCAGCTGGAGCTGCGATGCCTATGTAAAAGGACTGCTGCGTCTCGCCCAATACCCTAAGTCGTTCATGGGCCAGAAAATATCGTTTGAAGATGCCGACACCGCCCGCGAACGCATCCTATACCTCTCAGAGACGATCGCCAAAGTTCGATACAAGCAGCCCGAAGGACAACGCGTAGAAGTCGTCTCCACCCGCGTCAGCGGCCGCAGCGATGCGTTCGGACTGGGTAGCCCCCAACCCATATCCTTCTATGAGGAGACGGTCCGCCTCCCCGCCGCCCTCAACCCCCGTGGATTTGTCTCCCCCCTGGCAGATAATGCCATCTACTTCTACCGATATCGCTATCAGGGCGCCTTTGCCGAAGACGGCCGCCTCGTCAACCGCATACAGGTCATACCCAAAAGAAGCTATGAACCGCTCTTCAGCGGCTATATCCAGATCATCGAAGAAGAATGGAATATCCATAGCGTGGACCTGCTGCTCACCAAGTCGTCCCAGATGGAACTGCTCGACACCCTCGTCGTGCAACAGACCTACGCGCCTGCCAAAGGTGGCCCCTACATGCTCCAAAGCCAGGCCCTGCTGCCCAGCTTCCGGCAGTTCGGCTTTCAGGCCCGCGGACATTTCATCTCCGTCTTTTCGAATTATGTCATAGACCCCGCCTTCACTGCTAAGAGCTTCGGGAGAACCATCCTGCGATACGACTCTGCCTCCAACCGCCGATCTTCCGATGAGTGGAATCGCCTCCGGCCCATCCCCCTGCTGCCTGAAGAGCAACGCGACTATCTCCGAAAAGATAGCCTCGAGAGAAGGCGGCAAGACCCCCAATACCTCGACTCTCTCGACCGGGTGCAAAACAAGATCACGTTCAGCAGCCTCGTCCTCACCGGACAGAATGTTGTACGCCGTCGAGACAGCACGCGACTGTCCATCAACCCCCTCATCAACAACGTCGGCTTCAACACGGTAGAAGGTTGGATGGCCCGCCTCGTCGCCACCCTCACCAAAGACCTGCCCGGCCGCCGCAGGCTCACCCTCGTGCCCGTTCTCCGGCATGGGTTCGGCAATGGCCGGACAAACCTCTACGCCAGCCTCCGCTACCGCTACGGCGCCGGGTTCGCCCGAGAGCTGCGCCTCTCCGGCGGCCGCCGAGTCCTCCAATACAACGAGGCAAACCCCGTCTCCCTCTTCTCCAACACCGGCAACACCCTTTTCTTTGGAAACAACTTTCTGAAGATATACGAGGCCCGTACCGCAGAGGTCTCCCATTCCGCAGGCCTCGGACACGGACTTAGCCTGCAGGCCGGCCTGCAATACCAAGCCCGGCATGCCCTCGCCAATACAGACACCTCCCGCTATTGGGGACGCTACCCCTCCAAGCTCCGCTACACATCCAACTGGCCCCTGGCAGCAAGCTCCGCCGTCATGCCCGACCACCAGGCACTGCTGGCAACCCTCAGCCTTACATGGCGTCCTGGCAGCCGGTATATCGAATTCCCCGACCGCACCATCACCGTCTCCAATGGCAGCCCACTCTTCGTGTTCAGCTATACTTATGGCCTGCCGGAGATCTTGGGGTCTGATGTCGACTATGGCCGCTGGCGACTGACGGTTCGGGATGACTGGCCCCTCGGACTGGCCGGCACCCTACGCTACCGGCTGGCAACCGGCGGCTTCACCCACCAGCCCCGCCTCGAATTCCCCGACTTCCGACACTTCAACGGCAACCAGGTCGTCAAAGCAGGCGAGTACCTAAACACTTTCCAACTAGCCGGCTACTATGCGCTCGCCACCCGCGACCGGCTCTATGCCGAAGCTCATCTCGAACATGACTTCGGGGGAGCCCTCACCAACAAGCTGCCACTCATCCGAAAGCTCAACCTGCGCCTCCTCACCGGTGCCAATGTCCTGATGACCTCCTCCAGCGGTCATTATGCCGAAGCCTTCGCCGGGGTCGACAACCTGCTGAAAGTCTTCCGGCTCGACTTCCTCTACGCCCGCGACCCAACAGGCTCCTCCCGCACCGGCATCCGCCTCGGCGTCCGCGGTGTGGACGCCTTCTTCCAGGAAGATTGACCCTACCCCAACCCTCAACAGGATGCCACCTTCCATCTTACCTTTGCGGTATGACCTTCCTCTATAACCGGGTCTCCAGAAAAGAGCTGAAAGAAAAAATGCGGGCGGATAGCAACCCCCGCACCACCGTCTCCTTCTATCGGTATACCCCCATCACAGATCCGCAGCAGACAAGAGATGAATGGTATATATCGCTGAAAAACATAGGAGTTATGGGGCGTATCTATATTGCAAAAGAAGGTATCAATGCCCAGGTTAGCGTCCCGACGCGCCACCTGGACGCATTTCGCAGCTTCCTGGAGGCAGAGCCTAGCTGCCAGGGTCTTCGGCTGAATACGGCGGTTGATGACGATGGCAAGTCTTTTTTTGTGCTGGCCATAAAAGTCAAAGACCACATCGTGGCCGACGGCATTGACGATCCCCGCTTCGACATGCAGCGGACAGGAAACTATGTCGACGCCGAGGGCTTTAACCGGCTGACAGACAACCCGGATACGCTGGTCGTCGATATGCGCAACCACTACGAATTTGAAGTTGGGCACTTTCGAAATGCCATCGAAATACCCAGCGAAACCTTTCGCGAACAGCTTCCCATGGCTGTAGCGCAGCTAGGTGACCGAAAAGATCGACCCATCATCATGTATTGCACCGGTGGCATCCGCTGCGAAAAAGCCAGCGCCTGGATGCTCCATAACGGCTTCACACAGGTCTTCCACCTCGAGGGAGGCATCATCCACTATGTCCGTCAGGTCAGGGAAAAAGGACTGGAAAACCGTTTCCTGGGGAAGAACTTCGTCTTCGATGAACGGATGGGAGAGCGGATCACAGACGATGTACTCGCCCAATGTCATACCTGCGGACAACCCTGCGATACCCATGCCAATTGCGCCAACCCCGACTGCCACCTCCTCTTCATCCAGTGCCCCAGGTGCTCCCAGTCCATGCAAGGATGTTGTTGCGGTGATTGCCAGGAGGTCCTGGTGAAATCAAACGGCGCTTGAAAAATTGAATAATCGAAATTGAAAGAATAGAAATCAGTTAGCTCAATCATTAAAAGAGGCTTATTCCCCCTATTTTTCTGGACGTACATCTTCCGGAAATATCGAGGATAGCCCCGGATAAATTTGCCAGAGATTACCAATAGGGGAAGGGCGATGCCCCACTCAGCAGACGCCTAGCTTTTGCAGGCAATCGATGATTCGCTGTTCGACCGCAGCCGGCTCCAGGAATTCTGGGACAAAGGTTTCGCCGGTCACCCGCTCGAAGAGCTCCACATACCGAGCGGAGATGGTGGCAACCCATTCGTCCGACATCTCGGGCACTTGCTGTCCCTCTTTCCCCATAAAATGGTGTGCGATGAGCCACTCCCGGACGAACTCCTTGCTCAACTGTGGCTGCCGTTCTCCCCTTTCCTGTCGCTCCCGGAAGCTTTCGGAGAGGAAATAGCGCGAAGAGTCGGGCGTATGCACCTCGTCCATCAGACAAATGCCGCTATCCAGTTTACCAAACTCATATTTCGTGTCTGCCAAGATCAGCCCCTGCCGCGCAGCCAGCTGCTGCCCACGCTCGAAGAGGCGTAGGGAATACCTGCAGAGTTGGTCCCATTCTTCTTTCGATGCTAGCCCACGCGTAAGGATTTCCTCCGGCGTGATATCTTCATCATGACCCTCCGCCGCCTTCGTAGATGGCGTCACAATAGGGTGGGGGAAGGGGTCATTTTCCCGCAGCCCCTCCGGCATCTCCGCCCCGCACAGCCAACGACTGCCCGATCGGTACGTCCGCCAGGCATGGCCCACCAGGTGGCCCCGTACTACCATCTCAATTGGATATGGCACACAGCGGCGGCCAATCGAGACCTGCGCGGCCGGAACCTCCACCAGCCAGTTCGGGCAGATATCCCGCGTGGCTTCCAACATCCTCGCGGCAATCCGGTTCAACACCTGGCCCTTGTATGGAATGGGCCGTGGCAGGATGACATCAAAGGCAGAAATGCGATCGCTGGCCACCATCACCAGCCACTCCTCGCTTATGTAGTACACATCGCGCACCTTCCCCCGATAGAAACCCGTCTGTCCAGGCAGGGCAACATCGAGCAGGCTGCTATGTTCCATGTGCATGAAAAAACTGACGCAAATATCTGACCGAACCTTATTCGGTTGTTGCATGTTGAGGCTATGTTAAGAATTATTGTGTCACCTCGGCTTAAATTATTATTTTGCCGAACGAACCAAAGAAAAAGATTGCTTATGAAACAAATAGCAATGTTTGCCATTACGGCTCTCCTCTTGGCCCCTTCTCTGTTGTCTGCACAGGGACAGGCAGTCACGGGGACGATAAAAAATGGAGCCACTCAGGAGCCTGCCAGCGCCGTATCTGTGAGCATTAAAGGCTCCACCGTGGGCACCTACACAAATGACAATGGAAACTTCCGGCTCCCGCTTCCAGCAAATGCCAAATTTCCACTCACCCTTGTGATTACCTCCATCGGCTTTGAGATGAAGGAAGTGCAGGTGGCCTCAGCCTCCCAGCCGTCCGCCATCCAGCTCTCCCCCAGCTCCGCCCTAGGAGAGGAGGTTGTCGTCTCTGCCACCAGGACGCCCACCCGCATCTTGGAGTCGCCCGTCTCCATCGAGCGCATCAGCTCCTCCGCCATTCGCAACTCGGCCACCACCAACTATTACGACATGGTGACCAACCTAAAGGGCATTGACATGGTTGCCGCGAGCCTCACCTTCAAAACGGTCACCACCCGTGGCTTCGCCGGCAGCGGAAATACCCGCTTCAACCAGATCGTAGACGGCATGGACAACCAGGCTCCTGGCCTTAACTTCTCTGTCGGCTCTGTCATCGGCCTCTCCGAACTTGACGTTGAGAGCATGGAACTACTTCAAGGCGCCTCCTCCGCCCTCTACGGACCCGGCGGCATGAACGGAACCCTGCTCATCAACTCCAAGAGCCCTTTTAAACATCAAGGCCTCTCCTTCCAGATGAAAGAAGGGATGATGCACATGGACAACCGCTACCGTGACCCGTCCGGCTACCACAACTGGGCCATCCGCTATGCCAAGAAAATAGGAGATAAGTTCGCATTTAAGATAAACACCGAACTTATCCAGGCCAAAGACTGGCTGGCAGCCGACTATCGCAACGTCAATCGTAACAACCGGACAACCTCCAACACCATCCCCGGCACCCGGGGAACAGACCCTAACTACGACGGGGTGAGCGTCTACGGCGATGAGACCACCATCGACCTGCGTCAGGTGCTCAACGGCATCGCTGGACAGGCACCCTTCCTCGCCCCTTACATCTCGACCCTCACCGGAAGCCCCATGAACGTCTCCCGCACCGGCTACACCGAGCGGGAAGTCGTAGACCCCAACACCATCAACTTCAAACTGGGCGGCGCCTTCCACTATAAGATTTCCAACAACCTCGAAGCCATCGCAGAAGGCTTCTGGGGTACCGGTAACTCCGTATATACCGGCAGCGATCGCTATGCACTGAAAGACCTTAAAATGGGCCAGTACAAGTTAGAACTCCAGAGCAAGAACTGGTTTTTACGCGGCTACACCACACAGGAGAACTCCGGTCAGGCCTATAACGCTACCATCGCCACCCGCCTATTTAACGAAGGGTGGAAAATCTCCCCCCAGTGGTATACCGAATACGGCCAGGCCTTCCTGGGTGCCAAACTCAACGGATTGACCGACATTGACGCACACAAAGCAGCCCGCAACGTAGCCGACGTCGGACGCCCCCTTGCCGGATCTGCCCGGTTTAATCGCATATATGACTCAGTCCGACTCCGTCCCATCTCCAAGGGCGGCGGTCTCTTCGTCGACCGTACCAACCTTTACGCCGTCGAAGGACAGTATAACTTCAGTCATCTGACCGGCGACTTTGCCGACATTCTCGTCGGGGGCAACTACCGCCGCTTTCTACTCAACTCACAGGGTACACTCTTCGCCGATTCTTCCGGCGCCATCCCCATCAGCGAATACGGCGGCTACGTGCAGGTGAGCAAGCCCATCATGAATGACAAAGTGAAGCTGACTGTATCGGGCCGCTACGATAAGAATGAGAACTTCAAAGGCCGCTTCACTCCCCGCGCTACTGCCACCATCAAGCTGGCCAAAGACCATAACCTGCGCTTCTCCTACCAGCAGGCGTACCGCTTCCCCTCCACCCAGAACCAGTTCATCAACCTGGCCGTGGGCGGTGCCACCCTCATCGGGGGGGTTCCGGCCATGCTTAACTTCTACAACTTTAAAGGCAACCCCGTCTATTCACTGGATGCGCTGCTGAGCCCCTCACCGCAACTCAAAGTGCAGTCCTTTCAAGACTTTAAGCCTGAGTCTGTCACCTCTTATGAAATCGGCTACCGGGGCCTGATGGCCGACAAGCGGCTGTTGATCGACTTATACGCCTACTACGGTCAATACAAAGACTTCATCACCAGCGTCAATGTCGTGCAGTCCGTCATGCCCACACCCTCACCGACTGATGTGCTGGTCGCCTCGCGCCGCCGCATCCTTCAGGTGCCCATCAACTCACCCACCCAGGTCAAAACTCAGGGTGCAGGCATCAGCTTAGACTACAACCTCAATAAAGGCTACTACGCCAACGTCAACGCCAGCTATGATGAGCTGGGTGATGTGCCCAATGGCTACATCACCAACTTCAATGCCCCTAATTACCGCTTCAACGCCACCATCGGCAACAGCGGCATGGGTAAGGCTAAGAAAGTGGGCTTCAGCCTCGCCTACCGCTGGCAAGACGAGTTCTTCTATACCAGCTCCCTGGCCAACGGCTTTGTACCGGCCTACCACAACTTAGATGCACAAGTCACTTACAAGTTTCCTGAAATCAAGTCGATCATCCGCTTCGGGGCCACCAATCTGCTGAACGACTACTACATCACGGCCATCGCCAACCCATCCATCGGTGGTGTCTACTACGTGGCCTTTGCCTATAATATTTATTAATCACCACCGCTCACGGTTAAATAAATACACATGAAAAGGACAACCTCCCTGTATAGATCGGTCGCCGCGATGGCACTGCTGGCGGGCATCTCCTTTACCTCCTGCAATAAGAACATCCCCGACCCGACACCCATCTCCTACCCCGTACCGACGACGGCCTCCATCGGGGAACTGCTGAACAACCCCAGCTTTAGCTACCTACGTGCCGCCGTAAACCGGCTCGGCCTCATGCCGACCCTGATGGATAAGAACACAAAATTCACCGTCTTCGCTCCCGATAATTCCGCCTTCAACCGGCTCTTCGCCGCTCTGCGCCTGCCCCAGGCAGAAGCAACCGTGGGCGCTCTCCCCCTCACGACCTTGGCGCCCATCGTACAGTACCATGTCGTCCCCGGCCAAACGCTCTCCAGCAGCATGATACCCGAGACCTATCCCAACACCTTCATGCCGACACTCCTACAGGCATCCCCCAGCCCCCTGCTTAAGTTGGTGAACTTTCCCTCCCGCAGGGGTGGGAATGCCTTTGTGAACGAAGTACGTGTTTCAAGTGCTGACATTGCGGCGGCCAACGGTGTGGTCCACATCATGGCTGGTGTGATTGTACCCCCCAATACAACCACCATTCTGCAGGCATTACAAGCCGACACGTCCTACACCTTCCTGTTGGCTGCCATCAATCGGGCGGATCAGGGCCTTCCTAACAACAGTAAAGTGGTGCAGCTCCTCGGCAATGCCACCCCCTACGCGAACTTTACCCTGTTTGCTCCCCCCAACAATGCCTTCAGAGCCTTTTACAGGGCGCTGGGGAACCCCAACCCCACCGCTGCTTTTGCAAATAGCATCCCAGTAAATACCATCCTTCCGATCGTAGCCTACCACGTGCACATCCGGGGCGTACTCGGCACCCCGCCAAATGTATCTCCCGACCTGATCAGGGTCTTCTCCACAAACCTGCCCTCCACACCGACGCAGGCTACGTCGTTTCTGTCGATGCTGTCACCCACGGCTCCCCGCCTCACGATCAGTGCCTCCACCGGTGTCAAGGGCACTGGGAACCCTGTCCCAGCCGCGATCACACGCCCCGATTGGCATAACCTCAACGGTGTCATCCATGTTATTAACCAGGTGTTAAGACCTCAATAGGAGGCAGCCCCTCAAACGAGAAGGGGAAGAAGCACTTCAAGAGAGCGCTTCTTCCCCTTTTATTTTTCTTGGAAGGAAGGATCAGACGTTGAAACGGAAATGCATGATGTCGCCGTCCTCCACCACATAGTCCTTTCCCTGCACCGCCAGCTTGCCGGCATCGCGGCATGCCGACTCTGAGCCTAAGGTCAGATAATCGCTGAATTTGATCACTTCCGCCCGGATGAAGCCCTTCTCAAAGTCAGAATGGATGACCCCAGCGGCCTGTGGGGCCAGCATGCCCCGTGTGATTGTCCAGGCCCTGACCTCCTGCACCCCGGCCGTGAAGAACGTCGCCAGCCTCAACAGGCGGTAGGTGCATTGAATCAGCCGGGCCACCCCGCTCTCCTGCAGGCCCATATCTTGCAGGAACATCTGTCGGTCTTCAAAGCCCTCCATCACGGCAATCTCACTCTCAATGGCAGCACTCACATGCAGGATCTCCCCCTGCTCCGCTGCCACCGCCCGTCGAACCGATTCCGTATGCCGGTTGCCCGCCACGACACTCCGCTCATCCACATTGCACACATAGACCACCGGCTTCATCGTCAGCAGGAACATATCGCGCACATGCTTCTCCTCATCCTGCGGCGACAATGCCATCGCCCGGGCATTATGCCCCTGCTCCAGGTGAGCCTTCAGGCTGCGCAGCAACTCCAGGCCTTGCTGCAGCTCCTTGTCGCCCGTACGGGCCTGCTTTTCGACCTTGGAGATTTTCTTCTCGACACTATCGAGGTCCTTTAGCTGCAGCTCGGTGTCGATGATCTCCTTGTCCCTGACCGGGTCTACCGACCCGTCTACGTGGATGACATTGTCGTCGTCAAAACACCGAAGTACATGGATGATTGCATCTGTGCTCCGGATATTCCCCAAGAACTGATTTCCCAGGCCTTCTCCCTGGCTGGCGCCTTTCACCAGGCCCGCAATGTCTACGATCTCGACCGTCGTAGGCACCACCCGCTGCGGCTTGACCAGACGCTCCAGCTCGATGACGCGCTGGTCCGGCACGGTAATCACCCCGATGTTCGGCTCGATCGTACAAAAAGGGAAGTTTGCCGCCTGTGCCTTTGCACTGCTCAGGGCGTTGAAGAGGGTCGACTTGCCCACGTTGGGAAGACCTACAATACCAGCCTGCAATGCCATGCGTAGATTATTTTGGTTGGATGCACTGCCACAGAACGCCGGAAGCCCACCCCGCTACAGGAGCTTGGGAAGCGCTTCCACACGAGGCCCGCGAAGATACGCCCACCCATAGAAAATCTTGCCCCGGCCCATGAAAAAACCGAAATTCACGGCATGGCCCTGAATTATATCTGGCTCGCCTTCTTCCTGCTATCCTTTGCCATCGCCCTGGGCAAATGGGCCCTCACCGGCGACCCGATGATCTTTAAGGCCATCACCGACGGCATCTTCAAATCTGCCAACGACAGCGTCGACCTCTCCTTCAAACTCATCGGCGTCATGACGCTCTTCCTGGGATTCATGAATATCGGTGAAAAAGCCGGCGCCATCCGATTTCTCTCCCGCATCGTCGGACCCTTCTTCGGCCGGCTCTTCCCCGGCGTGCCCGCCCGACACCCCGCCATGGGGCATATGATGATGAACTTTTCGGCCAACCTCCTCGGCCTCGACAACGCTGCCACCCCCTTTGGTCTCAAAGCCATGCAAAGCCTTCAAGAACTGAACCCCGACAAAGAGCGGGCCTCAGACCCACAGATCATGTTTCTGGTGCTACACGCCTCCGGCCTCACCCTCATCCCCGTCAGCATCATCGCCATGCGGGCTGCTGTACAGCCCCCCGCCGCCAACCCGACGGATATCTTCATTCCCTGCATGATCGCCACTTTCGCCGCCACCGTCGCTGCCCTTACCGTCGTCTCCCTACGCCAGCGCATCAACCTCCTCCAGCCCGTCCTCCTCGTCTGGATTCTCGGCATCTCCTGCCTCATAGCCGCCCTCATCGCCTACCTCCGCCTCGCTCTCGACGCGGGCGGCATCGAACGATTCTCCTCCATCCTCAGCAACGGCCTCATCCTCCTGCTATTCGCCCTATTTCTCACCGGCGGACTGCTCCGAAAAGTCAACGTCTTCGAAGCTTTTATAGAAGGGGCAAAGGGCGGCTTTGAGATCGCCATCCGCATCATCCCCTACCTCGTCGCCATGCTCGCCGCCATCAGCGTGCTGCGTAGCTCCGGAGCCTTCGACATGCTCACCACCGCGCTGACAGATCTCTTCTCCTCTCTAGGAATGCAGACCGACTTTGTCGCTGCCCTCCCCACCGCCCTTATGAAACCCCTCAGCGGCAGCGGAGCCCGAGCTATGATGATTGACACCATGACCCGCTACGGGGCCGACTCCTTCCCGGGACGCCTTTCTGCCGTCTTCCAAGGCTCTAGCGACACCACCTTCTACATTGTCGCCGTCTATTTCGGCTCCGTCGCCGTCCGCAACACCCGCTACGCCATCCCCTTTATGCTTCTTGCCGACCTGGTCGGTATCCTCACGGCCATCGCCATCGCCTACCTCTTCTTCGGGACCTGAAGCCCACATGCTCACGGAGACGCATACACGAAGACATCCCCTCCTCGCCACCTGCCTCCAGGCCCTGGCAGTCATACTCCTGCTACAGACATCTTGTCGTTCCCGGCAGGGGAATGCCGCTGTCGGAGGAAAAGAGCCCCGGCTCAGCCCTCTGGCATATGCCGAAGGCGACACCCTGGATGCCCTCGCAACGCCCGTCCTGGATGTATGGACAGCCCATTACCGCCCGGTCGACACCGCCTTTCGCCGCTCGGCCTTCCGAGCCTCAGGGATTCTACTGGCACTCGACAGCCTGGAGCCCTGCCTGACGCCAGACAGCATCCAGCTGCGGCGACTCTCCCCCATCCTTGCTTGGTCACCCGACAGTAGCCAGGCCATAGATATTTGGTCGTACGACTATACCGCCCTTCCCTCGCCCCGAGGCGGCGGCCGCCTCGAAGGGGGAGGCCCCGACCAAGGTGTCAAATGGCTCGAGATACGCAGCGGCACCGCCCGCCAGCTCCTGTTCCATGGCCCAGGACAGCTCGTAGAGTCGGTCGACTGGGTCGCACCGGACGCCTTGGTGCTTGGCCTGCTGTCCTTTGACCCGACCACCGGTGATGCTACCCCTGACCTGATCCTCATACATCTCCGCGAGGCCCTTTTCACCAACTTCCGCTACCTGGGACCGCCCCTTCCCGCCACCGCCGCCAGCTTCAGCCCGGCCTGGCTGCTAACGCAGCAATTCGAAATAGAATGAATGACTACATCGAGATTCGACTGAGCGACCTTCGCTGCTATGCCCACCACGGCATCACCGAGGCGGAACGCCGCATGGGTCAGGAGTTCCGCAGCGACATCGTTCTCACCTGCCCCAACCCCGGAACCATCACCCAGATAGGAGAGACGGTCGACTACACGCGGGTCTACCAACTCTTCCGCGAGACCATGGAAGTCCCGCAGCCGCTCCTCGAAACGGTGGCCATGACGCTGGCCGACCGACTCCATCATGCCTTTCCGCAGGTGGCAGAAATTAACATCTCGATAGAAAAGACTTCCCCGCCCATCGCTACCTTAGTGGGCCGCGTAGGCATCACCTATCGGAAACAATACGACCCGGCATGAATCTCCGGACAACCTTATGCCTCGCTGCCCTCACCCTGGCCGTCTCGACCCCTGCGCAAGACGTTGGCTACCTCATCGACGAAGGAGAAAAATTCGAGAAGCTGCTCAAAGAAGAAGAGGCCTTTCAGAAATACCGGGAAGCTGTCAAGCTCTCCCCCCGTCACGGGCGCACCCTCGTCAAGAATGTCGAGATGAACTGCACCCTCGGCATGCGGCAGTCCGATAAAGACCTCCGGAAGGGATACCTGACCCTGGCGCTCGAACAGGCCCAGCAAGCCCATGCCCTCGACTCGCTCTCGCCTGATGCCAACTATGCCATGGCCCTGGCCCTGAGCCGGATGATGGAGGTGATGTCCATCCGCGAGAAAGTCACCAGCGTGCAGCGCATCCGTGACCATACCGACTCAGCCCTCCGCAAAGACCCCGACCACGTCAAGACCCTTTATACCCTCGGCCGTTGGCACCAGGAAGTCAACAGCCTCGGCACCGCGGAAAAGACCGCCATCCGCCTCGCCACCGGCACCTCCCCCAAGGCCTCCCTGCCCGAAGCCATCGACTGTTTCGAAAAAGTTCGCCGCCTCGCCCCCTTCTTCATCGCCAACTACCTCTCCCTGGCCCAGGCATACAAATCCGCGGGCCGCAGCGACAAAGCCGTAGAAGCCTTGGAACGACAACAACGCCTCCCACCCCGAGCCCCCGGCGATGCCGAATGGAAGGCCCAGGGAAAGAAACTGCTGGAAAGCCTATACTGATATGACGAATCTTGCGGATATCAATCATTTGTTTATATGAGTTTATAGAATAATTGAAAATCAATTATTTGTAAGATTTATCTTATACTTAACTTTCGATCATGAGTCGTACAATCCCTCTCCTCCCAGTCTTGCTCTGCTGTACCCTCACCCTCGCGGCCCAGCCTGCCGGCAAATCCGCCTCGGCCTACGACCCCAACGCCCTTTTCCAGCCCCTGTTCTACACGCAGTATGGCAATGAGTACCGCTCGGGCAGTGGAGAGCCGGGGCCTGCCTACTGGCAGAACCGGGCCGACTATCAAATCACTGCCAGCCTCGACGATCAATCGGACCGCATCAAAGGCAGCCTCGTGGTCACCTACACCAACCACAGCCCGCATACCCTGCCCTTCCTCTGGTTTCAACTCGACCAGAACCTCTTCAACCCCGAGTCGCGCGGATTTGCCCGCACCCCCGCCACCGGCCGCAGTCGCTATGGCGACAGCCGCAGCCTCTTCAAAGGAGGCTTCACGGTCAGCCAGGTCCGACTGCTCTCCAAGGCAGACGGCAAGGCTGTCGAGACCGCCCTTGAACCCCTCATCACCGACACGCGCATGCAGCTGCGCCTTGAAAAGCCCCTAAAGCCCAAAGGCGATGTCGTCCGCATCCGGATCGACTTCGAATACACCGTCCCGGAGTACGGGGCCGACCGCACCGGCATCCTCAAGACCCGCGATGGAAACATCTACGCCATCGCACAATGGTACCCCCGCCTCTGCGTCTTCGACGACATCCAGGGATGGAATGTCTCCCCCTATCTGGGCCCCTCTGAATTCTATCTCGAATATGGTGATTTCGACGTGGCCATCACCGCGCCGGCCTCGCACATCGTCGTCGCCTCCGGGGAACTGCAGAACCCGGCCGAAGTGCTGACCCCGACGCAGCTCAGCCGCTGGAAGGCAGCGAAGGAAAGCCCCTCGACGATCGCCATCCGCTCTAAAGAGGATGTCAACGACCCCGCCTCCAGGCCCGCCAAGCCCACGCTGACATGGAAGTTTAAGATCCAACAGGCGCGCGACTTTGCCTTCGCCTCCTCCAAAGCCTTTGTCTGGGACGCCGCCCGTATCGACCTGCCCTCCGGCCGTAAGGCCATGGCTCAGTCGGCCTACCCCGCCGGCACCGCTTCCCGCGATGCCTGGGGCCGCAGTACCGAGTATGTCAAGGCCAGCATCGAGATCAATAGCCGTTGGTATGAATATCCATACCCCTGCGCCGTTAATGTCGCCAGCAACGTGGGGGGAATGGAATACCCCGGCATCGTCTTCTGTGGCAACAACGCCCGCGGTGGCTCGCTTTGGGGGGTGACCGACCATGAGTTTGGTCATACCTGGTTTCCGATGATCGTCGGCAGCAACGAGCGGAAATACGGCTGGATGGATGAAGGCTTCAACACCTTCATCAACGGCATCGCCTCCGAAGCCTTCAATAATGGCGAATACGCGCCTGAGCCGATGGACGGGCATATGATCGCCCGCTTCATGTTCAGCGACCTCTCCGAATCCATCCTCAAGACGCCCGATGCCCTCAAAGAGATGAACATCGGTACAGCCCTCTACTTCAAACCCGGATACGCCCTAGACCTATTGCGGAAACAGATCGTCGGCAAGGACAGGTTCGACTATGCCTTTCAGAAATACATCCGCGACTGGGCCTATAAACACCCTTCGCCATGGGATTTTTTCCGCAGCATGGAGAATGGCACCGGCGAAGACCTCGGCTGGTTCTGGAAAGGCATGTTCCTCGAAAACTGGCGCCTCGACCAGGCCGTCACCAAAGTGGAATATCCCAATGGCAATGCCGCCAACGGCGCCCTGGTGACCTTAGAGAATTTGGAGAAGATGGCGATGCCCGTCGTGATCGAGTATACCACCAAGAGTGGTAAGACAGCCCGCAAGACGCTCCCCGTCGAGATCTGGCAGAATGCCGCGCTGTGGAAAGTCCGGCTCGATACCGATGAAGAACTCAGCAGCGTCGTAGTCGATCCCGATAAGGCCTTTCCCGACTACAATCCCTCAAACAATACCTGGAAATAGAAAGGACTACCTCCGGATAGTGGGTCGCAAACCCTCTCAGCCGCGGATTGCCGTCGCCATCGGCAGGGCGGGGGATGTTCTCAGAACCGGTAAAAAATACTACTTTTGCTGCCCATCCGCCCACAAGGCTCCCTAAGTCCTCTGCCTGTGCAGGGGCGCCAGCAGGGCGAACCGTAAATAGTTATATATGCCCAAGGTAAAGACGCACTCCCGCGCCAAGAAGACCTTCAAGGTCTCCGGGACGGGCAAGATCCGTTTCCGCAAGCCCACCCGCGGACACCTGCTCACGAAAAAGTCCACTCGTCGCAAGCGCGCCCTGCGCATCACCGGTGAGGTAAACCCCGCCAACCTGGACTTCGTCCGCCGACTCCTCCGCCTTCGCTGAGGAAGACCACCCTTCCCCCTAACCCTCAAATCACAGGCATATGCCCCGTTCCGTCAACGCCGTCGCCTCCAAGGCCCGCCGCAAACGCATCCTCAAACAGGCCAAAGGCTTCTATGGCAAGCGCAAGAATGTCTTCACAGTCGCCAAAAATGTCGTAGAGAAAGGCCTCACCTACAGCTACGTCGGCCGCAAACTCAAAAAGCGCGACTACCGCAGCCTTTGGATTGTCCGCATCAACGCCGCCGTCCGCGAAGAAGGCCTTACCTACTCCGAGTTCATCAAACGCCTCAAGGTCAAAGGCATCGGCCTCGACCGAAAAGTGCTGGCCGACCTAGCCATGAACGAGCCGGAGACCTTCCGCAACCTCGTCGCCAGCGTCAAGTAACGACATCGTATCAAATGGTACGTACCCCAAGGCCAGGCCCTCCATCCTGGCCTTTTCACTGGATAAAATTTGAAGGGTCGCAATAAGTTGAAAAAACTACATTTGTTGCCGTCATACCATTTGCGAACAAACCCCTCCAGTCTGCGTCATGAGCACAACCTACACAGACCTCGTCAAGCAGACCTTCTACTTCCCCCAGGAGGGATTCGACACCCACAACGGCTATCTGACCTTCAATGGTCTGGACCTCAAACAACTGATCGACAAATACGGCACGCCCCTCAAGCTCTCCTACCTACCCAAGATTGGCATGCAGATACGCAAGGCAAAGGAGATGTTCAAGCACTCCATCAAGAAGCACAGATACGAGGGGAAATACTTCTACTGCTACTGCACCAAAAGCTCTCACTTCTCATTTGTCGTACAAGAAGCACTTAAGCACGATATACATCTCGAGACGTCTTTTGCCTACGATATCGAGATCATCCATAAGCTCTACGAAAAGAAAAAGATTAATAAAGACATAAACATCATCTGCAACGGCTATAAGCAGAGGGCCTATACATCCCGCATCGCCCGCCTGCTAAATACCGGATTTAAAAATACCATACCCATCCTCGACAACAAAGAAGAGCTCGACAACTACAAGCGATCCGTCAAAGTACCTTTCAAGCTGGGCATCCGCGTGGCCGCCGAAGAAGAGCCCACCTTCCCTTTCTACACTTCCCGCCTGGGCTTCCGCGCCAAAGATATCCTAGAGTTCTACGTCGACCACATCGAAGGATATGAGCATAAGTTCCAGCTCAAGATGCTGCACATCTTCCTCAACAAAGGCATAAAAGACGATATCTACTACTGGTCGGAACTCAACAAGGTCATCAACCTCTACTGTCAGCTCAAGAAGATCTGCCCCGAGCTTGACTCCATCAACATCGGCGGCGGCTTTCCCATCAAGCACTCCCTGGGCTTTGAGTACAACTATCAGTTCATGATCGACGAGATCATCCGTACCATCAAGAAGTCGTGCAAGGCTGCTAAGGTGCCCATGCCCAACATCTACACCGAGTTCGGAAGCTATACCGTCGGAGAGAGCATGGCCCATATCTATAGCGTCATCGGCCAGAAGGTGCAAAACGACCGCGAGATCTGGTATATGATCGACTCCTCCTTCATCACCACCCTGCCCGACACCTGGGGCATTGGTGAGAAGTTCCTTATGCTGCCGATCAATAAGTGGGAGAATGACTACCAACGGGTTGTTCTCGGCGGTATCACCTGTGACTCGCACGACTACTACGACTCCGAAGAACATATCAACGAAGTCTTCCTCCCAAAACTCAACGGCGAAAACCATAAAGAACCGCTCTATGTGGGCTTCTTCCACACTGGCGCCTATCAGGATCAGATCAGCGGCTATGGCGGCATCAAGCACTGCATGATCCCTTCTCCCAAGCATGTCATCGTCGAGTCAGACCGCAATGGCAAGCTGGTCGACTGGGTCTATGCCAAAGAACAGTCGGCCCAAAGTATGCTCAAGCTGCTGGGATATACCTAAACCCATCAGGCGCCCGCCATCGACACCCTCACGACCATGCGTACACTCCTGTTGATCATAGGGACCCTGCTCAGCACCACATCGCTCCGGGCCCAGACGGCCGAAGACTCCGTCCGTGCGGCCGTGGCCAGCCTCTTCACCGCCATGCGGCAGGCCGACGCCCAGACCTTGACCTCCCTCTTCCACGATAGCGCCCGCCTAGGCACCGTCACGCAGGATGCATCCGGGCATACAAGCCATCGCAGCAGTCCCATCGCTGGTTTCATCGCCTATGTCGGCCAGCTCTCCCCCGGCGTGGCCGATGAGCGGGCCCGGGTGGAACGTGTTTTGATCGACGGATCCCTCGCACTGGCATGGACACCCTATCAGTTTTACGTCCAGGGATCTTTCAGCCACTGCGGGGTGAATCTCATCCAGCTGGTGCGCTCTGGTGCCCAATGGCGGATCCTTGCCATCACGGATACAAGGCGCAAGACGCCCTGCCCGGACATCTTTTAAACATTGAGAGATCTTTTAACATTGCCCAGGATGGTCCATCGAGCCAAAAACATCAGGCGACGGATCTGTTGGGTCAAATATTGGTGCGGTATATAATATCCAAGGGTTGCTTCATCTGTAATCAATTAATTATTAGTCTGGGAGCTGGCGGTACCGAACAGCCAACCCTCTGCTTGTAAGGCAGAAACCCCATTCAATTAACCTTTAGCTTGTATTTGCGGTTCACCCTTGGGCTGTTGAAATAAGCTTCTACGTCGGCCGCAGATACCTGCTCGAACTCCACTATGGGGAGGTCTACGAGCTGCACGCGGGTCTGCTTGATCTCGTCGCGCAGACGTCTCATCTTGGCCAGGACCTCCGGATCGCGCTCTCCCACCAGCGGGTTTTCTGAGAGCATGTATTCCAGGCGCTTGATGGCGGCACGTACCTGCGAGGCGGTGTTCTGTTCCTGTACTTTATTGGGGGCGACGGCCTCTTTGACGGGTACCATTGTGAGGCCGATGCTGGGGAGCACCTTGCCGATGTCTTTTGCCCCTTGCGCCGTGGCGGTCGAGAGAACGGTGCCGGCGAGCGAGAGGGTGGAGGCGCCCACGTCGAAGCCCGTCCGCGTCTTCTTGTTGCTTTTGATATTGCGGCTCACCACGTAAAAGGTCAGTTTGAGGTCTTTGATATACTTTGTCAGCTCATGGGATAACACGCGGTGCTCCTCATTTCGCTGGGGGTAGTTGATCCCCGGTCGGATGAGCAGTGACACGACGGCCGTGTCGCGATTCAGGAAGCGATCATTGCCGATGAATTGCAGGGTGAGGCTCCTCGGCTTGGCCGTGTCGCTGTCGCGGATGAAGTCAAAAGGGATCATCCAGAAAAATTCTTCGTTGCAGCGCGTCACCGCCCGGAAGCTGTGGATGGGGGCGCTGGCATTCATGATGATCTGTTCGATGGGGAAGGTGCCGCTCTCGCACTGGACACGGAAGCGCACCGAGTCGCCCTCTTCGAGCACCTGCAGTCCGTTGACCGTCGGCTTGAGCCTGGAGACGATCACTTCGGTGCTGTAGAAGAGAATGGTGAAGCTGGTGTCGGTGTGCTCCGCTGCATGGAAGAGGTTCTGGACGCCGATATCGATCTTGTATGGTAGATCGTATTTGAGGCGTCCGCTGCGGAAAAACGACTTATCGGCCCGGAAGCTGAGCCGTCCTGAATTCCGGTCGATCCGTACCCCGACCGGACTGTTGCGGATATACCAGTAGTAGCGTTCCTGTGGCCTATTGATATTCATGTCGTACTCAAACAAGGAGTCGACGTGGATCGTGAAATATGGGTTGAGGTTGATGATGCGCAGCACCGTATCCTCGGGGTTGACAACCAGCGGGTTGCTGGCCAAGGTGTCTTTTGCGACTGCCGGCAGACTGTCGGATGTTTGCTGCGCCAGCAGCGCGGTGGGGGAGAGGAGCCAGAGAGCGAAGAGGCAGTAAAGGGTAGGCAGCAAACGATTTCTCAACGGACATGTTTTGATACATTGAAATTACTACATTCGGCCGATTGCCCTGAAAACGGCCTGTTAAAAGTGAGGCCGCGTCAAAATCGCTTTTGACACGGCCTCGTGAGGTTACCGCAGGAGATTTTCAGATGCTCATCGGATGCTGATTTCTTTGGGCATTGCTTTCAGCTCTTCCCGCTTAGGTAGTACCAGCTGCAAAATGCCGTTCTCATACTTGGCCTGGATGGCAGCGGCGTCGATGCTGTCGTCGAGGCGGAAGGTGCGGGTGAAGGAGCGGAAGGAGAATTCACGGCGCATCGTTTTTTCCTCTTCCTCCCGGCGCTCCGACTTGCGCTCAGCGGAAATGGTCAACACCTGCTTGTCTAGGCTCAGTTTGAAGTCCTGCTTCTCGAGGCCCGGTGCCACGACGTCTAGCACATAGCTCTCCTTTGTCTCCCGGATGTTCACCGGCGCTACATCCGGACCCTGGCGGCCTGTCCACTCCCGCCCGGGGGGCTGCTGGAAGATGTCTTCGAACAATTGTTGAAACGTCCGCTCAAATGGCCTGTGATGGAATTGTACCGTTGTCATAGTGGTGATTTTTTTTAAGTATCCGCAAAAACGCAGACACAGCATCTTGTCCAAATCAAATACCAAGACCCAAAAATCATCCAGGGTGGCATTTTTTTGAAAAAAAAGATGCCAATATGTCAGTATTATGTTTCAAAAGATGCCAATATGGCTTTTTGTCCTCCATAATCTTTTGATGTAACTTCGTGTATTATATATCTAAAACCATTCGCACCATGTATCCAGCTGAAATTGTGATACCGATGAAAGAGGAGTTGACAGATAACGGTTTTACGGAGTTGCTGACTTCAGAATCCGTAGATGAGGCCATATCCCGCCCGGGGACAATGATGGTTGTGGTCAATTCGGTTTGTGGCTGTAGTGCCGGCAGTGCCCGTCCGGGTGCTCTGATGGCGGTGCACAACAGTCCCAAACGGCCCGACAGCCTCACCACCACCTTTGCTGGCTTCGATATAGACGCTGTCCGGCGTCTTCGGGAGCACCTGCTGCCCTACCCGCCCTCCTCACCTTCCATCGCCCTCTTCAAAGACGGCAAGCTTGTGCATTTCATCGAGCGGCATATGATCGAAGGACGACCGGCGCAGATGATAGCTCAGAGCCTGATCGGGGCATTCGAGGAGCATTGTCAGTAGTCGGTATGTCACCTTGTGCATGGCACCCGGGAAGGTGCCATGCGGACCGTAAGCCGCACACCTCCATACCTTCAGCCAAGTGCGCTGCGAGACCAGCTGCCCCATATCGGCAGCCACGTGAGCCGCAGCCCCTCTGCCCCGTACAGCAGGAGACAGGGACCCCGCTCCTTTTTATTACTTTACACGACAATCCCGTTGCATGTATCCCAATCTATATCAATTCCTCAAAGAAGTTTTCGGCGGAGACCCACCCGGCTTCACTCGTTATATTAATTCCTTCGGCTTCTTCGTCGCCCTCGCCTTCCTGCTATCCGGCTTATTGCTGATCCGGGAGCTCAAACGCAAAGAACGCCAGGGACTGCTCATCCCCAAAGAAGAAACGATCCGCGTCGGAGAGAAAGCTGGCATCTGGGAACTCCTGTCTCATTTTCTCTTCGGCTTCCTCGTCGGCTATAAACTGATTGGCGCCTTGCTTGCAGCAGACGGCGTCAACCCACAGACGTTCATCTTCTCCTCCGACGGCAGCTGGCCCGGAGGACTGCTCTTCGCCAGCTTGTTCGCAGGGCTGCGCTGGTGGGAGAAGCACAAGCAGGCCCTCCCCAAGCCCGAAGAACGCAAGGTTCGCGTATGGCCGCATGAACGCGTGGGCGACATTATCGTACTCGGAGCCATCGGAGGCTTTCTCGGCGCCAAAGTCTTCGATAACCTCGAAAACTGGGACCGCTTCATGCTCGACCCCATCGCCAACCTCCTGGCCCCCAGTGGACTAACCTTCTATGGCGGACTCATCGTCGCTGCCATCGCTATCCTCACCTTTGCCCACCGCAAAGGCATCGGTCTACTCCACCTCGTAGACGCCACCGCACCCATCCTGATGATTGCCTATGCCGTCGGCCGCATCGGCTGCCAGGTGTCGGGCGACGGCGACTGGGGGATCTTCAATACCGCCTATGTCCTCGGCAGCGAGGGCGCCATCGTCGCCACCACCGACCCCTCGAGCTTCACCCGCGCCCTCGAACAGAACCCCGCCTTCACCCAATATCTGGTCCGCGAATATGGCCACCTCGACCACATCCCCCGCACCCACTTCGCCGGCCCCAGCTTCCTGCCCAACTGGCTGTTCGCCTACAACTATCCCAACAACGTCAATGAAGTGGGAAGCCCCATCCCCGGCTGCGAAGGGCCCTTCTGCAACCAGCTCAACCCCCTCGTCATCCCCACCCCCCTCTATGAGATCATCACCTGCACTGCTTTGTTCCTAGTCCTGTGGGGGCTCCGCAAACGCATCCATGTGCCCGGACAGCTCTTCGGCCTCTACCTCGTCCTCAATGGCATCGAACGGTTCTTCATCGAACAGGTACGCGTCAACAACACCTACGACCTCCTCGGCTTCCATCCCACCCAGGCAGAACTCATCGCAGTCGTCTTGATGATTAGCGGCGCCTTGCTCTGGTGGCGACAAGGCCGGAAGGCCAGTACCCGATGAGGCAGCTCCATCCAACCCACACACCCCCGACGCATTACATCTTCCGGCCTTTCTTCGTTTCTTTACAAAAACTCAGCCTATAATGCCCAGCTTCGACATCGTCTCCAAAGTCGACGCCCAGCTGCTCGACAACGCCGTCAATGTCACACGCAAGGAGATCACCAACCGGTTCGACTTCAAAGACTCCCCCGTAGAGATTTCCCTCGATAAAAAAGAATATAAACTCACCCTCACCACTGCCGATGACATGAAGATGCGGCAGCTGTTAGACGTCCTTATCTCCCGCTCCAACAAGCAAGGCATCTCCCCAGAAGCTTTCGACCTCTCCAAAGAACCCTATCCGTCGGGCAAGACCATCCGCCAGGAAGTAGCCGTCCGCAACGGCCTCAAACAGGAAGATGCCAAGAAGATCGTCAAACGCATCAAAGACGCCGGCCTGAAAGTACAGGCACAGATCATGGACGATATGGTCCGCGTCACCGGCAAGAAGATAGACGACCTGCAGGCCACCATACAAAGCTGCCGCGCTGCCGACTTCGGCATCCCCTTGCAGTACGAGAACATGCGCAGCTAGCCTGAACCTTGGCTGAATCCTCCAAAACACCTACCTTCGCACCCCGCGCATGGCAAAAACCATGCACCTAAACACACTACAATGAAAAAAGCCATCCATCCCTCCTCCTACCGCCTTGTGATCTTCCGCGATATGAGCAACGGCCATGCCTTCATCACCCGCTCCTGCGCCCACTCAAAAGAGACCGCCAAATGGGAAGACGGGAATGAATACCCCCTCATAAAACTCGAGATCTCCAACACTTCACACCCCTTCTTCACCGGACAGAACATCCGGCTCGACACCACCGGGCGTATCGACAAATTCAAGAAGAAATACGCCAAAAAAGCTTAACACATAAACCCTCCCCACGGAGGGTTTTTCATTTCCCCCCTTCCTTCGCATCTTCGCGGTGACATGCCCCTCGCACCCCTCACCCTACTCCGACCCGCCGCTACCCTTCGCCTGGGCATCCTCACCTTCCAGGAACGTCAAGCCCTTGGCGCCGACCTGCCCGTCCCCGCCCATGCCTGGGAGTTCCCATCCCACAACGCCGCCGCCATCCTGGCCGACTTCCACCTCCTCACCCAAGGCCGCAACTCCCAGCCCCTCCCGGCACATGTACAGGCTACCCAGCCAGATAATATCTTCCTCGAAGCCGGCTCCCGCCTCGAACACTGCAGCCTCCACGCTTCCGATGGCCCCATCTACATTGCCGCCGGCGCCCTCGTCATGGACGGCGCCCGCCTGCGGGGTCCCCTCTCCATCGGCGCCCGCACCGTAGTGAAGATGAATGCTGCCCTCTACGGCGGTACCAGCATCGGACCCGACTGCATCGTGGGCGGAGAAGTGAAAAACTCCATCCTGATGGAGGGCTCGAACAAGGCGCATGAAGGCTATCTGGGCGACTCTGTCGTCGGCGCCTGGTGCAACATCGGCGCCGGCACCAGCACCTCCAACATCCGCAATACCGGCAACGACGTCCCGGTATGGGATATGGACGCAAAGGCATACGCCAGCGCAGGTCTGAAGCTGGGACTCGTCATGGGCGACTGCTGCCGCACCGCCATCCATACCGCCTTCAACACCGGCACTGTCGTAGGCACTTGCGCCCATGTTTTTGGACATCCCACCCTCACCCCCAAGCACATACCATCCTTCGCATGGGGGACCGACGGACGCTATGCACTCGACAAACTCCTCCTGCACATCACCAACTGGATGTCTTTCAAAGGGCAGACACCCTCCCCTGAACTCCTCACCCGCATCCAACACCTCTACCAATCCTCATAGCCGTTGCCAGGAACAACCTCTCCAACTCCATTCGTATGAGACCACAGATCGCCGCCGCCAACTGGAAGATGAACCTCACCCTGCCGCAGGCAGAAGCCTTGCTCGACGCCCTGCTTGCCACGTCGCGCACGACAGCCCCTCACCAACAGGTGATCCTGGCAATGCCATTCCCCTACCTGCCTCTCGCCATCAGCCGGACGGCAGGCCAGTCGCATATCTCCATCGCGGCACAGAACTGCCACCATAAGCCCTCTGGCGCCTATACGGGAGAAGTCTCAGCCCCGATGCTAGCCTCCCTCGGCATCACACACATCCTCATCGGACATTCCGAACGACGCGAATATTTCCTGGAAGACGACGTCCTCCTCGCCGCTAAACTCGACATCGCCCTCGAGCACGGACTGACGCCCGTCTTCTGCTGCGGGGAACCGCTGCGAGTGCGCGAGGCTGGTACCCACGACGCCTTCGTCGCCACACAACTCCGTAACAGCCTCTTTCACCTGCCACCCGAACGACTAGCAGGCCTCCTCATCGCCTATGAGCCCATCTGGGCCATCGGCACCGGCCGCACCGCCACCGCCGAACAAGCACAGGAGATGCACGCCGGACTGCGCTCCGTGATCGCACGCCATGCCGGGGATACCCTCGCCGCCACCATCCCCATCCTCTATGGCGGGAGTGTCAAAGGCTCCAATGCCGGAGAACTATTCTCTAAGCCAGATGTCGACGGCGGACTCGTCGGCGGTGCTTCACTCGATGCAGTCGACTTCGGGAGGATTGTTGGGGCGTTAAAAGAGGCCTAATACCTATTTGTCTTTACAAGAACGTTATGTGCTCTCGTACGTTGTAAGACAATAGGCGGATCGTCGCAGCGTCCACGTGACACCCCTAGGTGACACGCCTGTAGAAATTTACTTTCTGAAACGCTCTTTCATCGAGCAGATGGCTATTGGAAGCTTTCGATTCCTACCCCTTCAACTTACTCACCAGATCCACATAGTCTTGCATGGCGGCTTCTTTTGCCTTGCCTGTTAAATTCATCCAAGCCTCATACTTGGCTTTCGTGACAAAGTCGAACGGGTTGGTGGGAGGATCCAGGGTATTGTCGCCTTCGGTGGCTTGCTTGTAGAGGGCGTAGAGGGCCAGGAGAGAGTCGTTACTGGGTCTTTCAGATAGGGTGCGGCTGTCGGCGACGGCCTGCTCAAACAATTGCTGAATCATGCGGCGAAGATAGGCAATCCCGCACATTCATTCAGCAGCTGAGATGTCAACAAGGAGTGAAAATCGCTACCTTTGCGGCCGAACGCTATGCAACATATCCGTAATTTCTGCATCATCGCGCACATCGACCACGGCAAGAGTACCCTGGCCGATCGACTGCTGCAGGCAACCCACACCATCAGCGAGCGGGACATGATGGACCAGGTGCTCGACGACATGGACCTGGAACGCGAAAAAGGCATCACCATCAAGAGCCATGCCATCCAGATCCAATACCAACACTCCAGCGGTCCAACCTATACGCTGAACCTCATCGACACCCCCGGGCATGTCGATTTCAGCTATGAAGTCTCCCGCGCCCTGGCCGCCTGCGAAGGTGCCCTCCTGCTGGTAGATGCCACTCAAGGCATCCAGGCACAGACCATCTCCAACCTCTACCTCGCCATCGAAAACGACCTGGAGATCATTCCTGTCATCAACAAGATCGATATGGACGGGGCCATGATTGAAGAAGTCCGCGACCAGATCACCGACCTCATCGGCTGCAAGCCCGACGATATCCTCTTGGCATCCGGCCGCGCCGGCATCGGCATCACCGAAATCCTAGAAGCCATTGTTGACCGCATCCCGCCGCCCGAAGGAAACCCCAACGCCTCCCTGCAGGCCCTTGTCTTCGACTGCGTCTTCAACTCCTTTCGCGGCATCATCGTATACTACCGCATCCTCAACGGCCAGATACAAAAAGGACAAAAAATCAAATTCGTCTCCACCGACGTCGAATACGACGCCGACGAGGTCGGCATCCTCAAACTCACCATGCAGCCCCGGCCCGATGTGCGCTGCGGCGACGTCGGATACCTCATCACCGGCATCAAAAACGCCAAAGAAGTGAAGGTGGGCGACACCATCACCTCCAGCACCCAGCCCGCCGAAGCCATCAAAGGTTTCGAAGAAGTTAAGCCCATGGTCTTCGCAGGCATCTACCCCGTGGTAACAGAAAACTTCGAAGAGCTGCGCGAATGCATGGAAAAACTCCAGCTCAACGACGCCTCCCTAACCTTTGAACTCGAAACCTCCCAAGCCCTCGGCTTCGGCTTCCGCTGCGGCTTCCTCGGACTGCTCCACATGGAGATCATTCAGGAACGCCTAGAACGCGAGTTCAATCAGACCGTTATCACCACCGTCCCCAACGTATCCTTCGTCGCCTATTCGACGCGCGGCGTGAAATCCATTGTTAACAACCCCGCCGAGATGCCGGAACCAACGTCGATGGACCGCATCGAAGAACCCTTCATCCGTGCTCAGATTATCACCAAGCCCGACTATATCGGCAATATCATGACCCTCTGCCTTGGCAAACGCGGCATCCTCCTCAACCAAAGCTACCTCACCTCCTCCCGTGTAGAGCTCGTCTTCGAGATGCCCCTCACCGAGATCGTCTTCGACTTCTACGATAAACTAAAAAGTCAAACACGCGGCTACGCCTCCTTCGACTACCACCCCATCGACTACCGCGACAGCGACATCGTCAAGATGGACATCCTCCTAAACGGAGATAAGGTCGATGCCCTCAGCGCCCTCATACACCGCAGCCGCGCCCAGGACTTTGGCCGCAAGCTCTGCGAGAAACTCAAAGAACTCCTGCCACGCCAACAGTTCCAGATCGCCATACAAGCCGCCATCGGTGCCAAAGTCATCGCCCGTGAGAACATCTCAGCCATGCGAAAAGACGTCACCGCCAAATGCTATGGCGGCGACATCTCCCGCAAACGCAAACTCCTCGAGAAACAAAAAGAAGGCAAGAAGCGCATGCGGCAGATCGGCAACGTAGAAGTGCCACAGGAAGCCTTCCTTGCCGTGCTCAAGCTGAACGATTGATAAAAACGCCCTTTCTTTGGTGCATCCAAACACATAAGGAAATGGATATGAAAAACGTCATCGAAGCCTCTATCGCCGTCAAACAGCGGCTCTTGGGAGATGAAGCACTGCTTTCCTCCCTCGCGCAGGCCGTAGAGATGTCCGTTGCCTGTCTGCGCCAGGCCCACCGCATCTGGTTCTGCGGCAATGGCGGCAGCGCCGCCGACGCCCAACACCTCGCCGCCGAGCTTAGCGGACGCTTCTATCGCGACAGGCCCTCGCTGCCAGCAGAAGCCCTGCACTGTAACTCCTCCTATCTGACGGCCGTCGCCAACGACTATAGCTACGAAGAAGTATATGCCCGCCTCGTCAATGGCTACTGCCAGTCCGGCGACCTGCTCATAGGCCTCTCCACCTCCGGCAACTCCCGCAATATTGTACAGGCCTTCCTAGCTGCCCGTGAACACGGTATCTATACCATCGGACTCACCGGCGCCGCCGGCGGCGCACTGCGTGACTGCTCCGACCTGCTCCTGACTGTACCCTCCACCGACACGCCCCGCATCCAGGAATGCCATATCCTGCTGGGGCATATCCTCTGCGAACATATCGAACGACAGATCTTCGGCAGCGCCTGAAAATCGATCGCCATGGAATGCATCTGCCTTGCCGGTGGCCTCGGTACCCGCCTGCAGCCCGTCTTGCCAGTCACCCCAAAATGCCTGGCCCCTATCAACGAACGTGCCTTTCTAGACATCCTCTTGCAGCAACTGAAGCGCCAAGGGATAAGTAGAGTGATCTTATCCCTCGGATATTTGAATGAGGCTGTAGTTTCGTATATAGATGGTCGTGAGTACGATGCTACTATCGATGTCTGCATCGAGTCGGAACCTCTAGGTACGGCTGGTGGACTTCGTCTGGCACTGGCCATGGCCATAGAAGACCATGTCGTCGTGGTGAACGGAGACACCTATTTTGACGTTCCATTACGGCCGCTGCTTGACTTCCACCAGGCAATGTCGGCCGACGTGACACTCGCCCTTAAGCGCCTCCAGCATTTCGATCGCTATGGCCGCGTCGAAGTCACCGAAGGTCGGGTGACAGGCTTCTATGAAAAAGCATATTGCCCCGACGGACTGGTGAATGGAGGCGTCTACGTCGTTCGCAAAGACATCCAATTACCGGTGCAGGGTTCCTTCGAGAAGGACTATCTTGCCCAGCCTGGTCACCGAGTCTATGGGAGAGAGGAAGTCGGACAGTTCATCGACATCGGCATCCCTGACGACTACCAACGGGCGCAAACTCTGCTGGCCGACATTTGAACAACGCCATCGCCATGTTTGAGATCACCCCCGAATGGACAATCTTCCTGGACCGCGACGGTGTCCTCAACCGCGAAAAGGAAGGCGACTACATCCGGCACGTCTCAGAGCTGCAACTGCTGCCCGGCGTGACAGAGGCCCTGTCGATCCTGTCGGCTCGGTTCCTGCACGTGATCGTTGTGACCAACCAGAAAGGCATCGGCAAGGGAATCATGTCCGAAGAAGACCTGGCAGAGATTCATTCAGCCCTTCTGCAGCGCATCACCGCCACCGGTGGGCGCATCGACCACATCTATCACTGCCCCGACACAGCGGCCGACAGCCCCTGCCGTAAGCCCAATCCAGGTATGGGCCGACAGGCCATGCACGACTTCCCCTCCATCGACCTACAACGGTCGGTGATGGTTGGCAATACCCTCTCCGACATGCAGTTCGGAAGAGCGCTGGGCTGCCAGACTGTCTTCATAGAAAGCAACAAGCCCAAACCCGAAGCCCCACATCCCTGGATCGATCTGCACTGCCAGAGCCTGTACGCCTTCGCTAAAACTTTGATAAAACAAGGCTGAGCCCCGAAGTTTTGTGGATATTTGCCTCATGCGGATCCTGCTCGTCCTCTTCCTGACCCTGACCGGCACCGCCCAGAGCCAGTGGCGTGAGGATACCCTGCGGATCCTCACCGACAGGATCCTCAACGGACGCGAAGCCTCCGACCGCTTTCGGGCCGACAGCATCTTTACCCGCACGCTGGTACGGGCCCTACGCACGCCGCATTCGTTCTACCATCCCTTCGACTCTCTCACGACCGTATCGCGCGTCTATGCCCCCGACAGTAGCTTCCGCATCTTCACCTGGCAGGTGATGCGCGACGAACTGGTCTTCCGCCGCCACGGCGCTATCCAGATGCGCACGCCCGACGGCAGCCTCAAACTTTTCCCACTGATCGATCGGAGCAGTCTCATCACCCACCGCGCTGATACTGTCACCACTCACGAATGGTGGCTGGGCGCCCTCTACTACCGCATCGTACAGACAGCATACGCCGGCCGTAGCTACTATACCCTCCTAGGCTACGACGAACACAGCCTGCGCAGCACTCGTAAAGTCATCGACATACTCAGCTTCAACCCGCAAGGACAGCCGGTCTTCGGCGCACCGGTCTTTGTACTGCCCCGAAAGGAAGGCTGGAAGCCGCTGCAGACGCGCTTCTGGATAGAGTTCAAAAAGACCGGCAATGCCCGTCTGCAATATGACGAAGACCTCGGTATGATTCTCTTCGAACACCTTGTCTCAGAATCCAACGAGCCTGAAAAGCCCTGGACCCTGATTCCGGATGGCGACTACGAAGGATTCAAATGGGCCAACGGACGTTGGAACTACATTGAGAAAATATTCAACCAAAAGCTCAAAGATGGTGAGGCACCGATGGTAGCACCGGTGAAGGGCGGGAAGTTTAAGGGCAGCGGGCGCCTGTAGTAGGAGAGGAGCATCGGACGCTCTCTCAAACGTTCATCCGAAAAATAGTATTCCAGCCTGCCAATCTGGGTTCAAAGCACCCAGCTAAACCAGGATTGTCTCATGGTAGAAGATTTATGGGGTGTTTTCCGCTGCTCCCTTTGCATCGATGTCAAATCCCCACGACCACACATGCCCACCCATCGCGGTTAGCACCTGCTCGACAGCCTGCCGCGTGCCCTCCGGGCAGTAGAACATCATAAAGCCGCCCCCGCCGGCACCGGAAATTTTACCGCCCGTCGCGCCGGCTGCCAGCGCCGCCGCATAGATGGCCTCTATCCCCGCATGGCTGATGCCGCTCGCGATCTGGCGTTTCTGTCGGAAGCCGAAGTCGAGGATGACTCCGATCTCATCCAGTCGGCCCTGCAGCAGCGCCTCGCGCATCATCGCGCTCTGTTCTTTCAGTCGGTGCATGGCCTCCAGGGCAGGCCCATCGGCCGCGGCATGAAGAGCCTGCTCGGTCAAGATTGAAACAGAATCGCGCGGCTGGCCAGTGAAGTATAGCACCAGCCGCTGCTGCAGCGCCTGCAAGACCTCCGACGACACTGCCAGCGGCTGTACTTCTACCCGCCCGTCGGCCAGAAACCCGATGTAGTTGACGCCACCGAAGGCCGCCGCATACTGGTCCTGTCGCCCGCCAGGCAGGCCCAGCTCCTCCCGCTCGATCCGGTAGGCAAGCCGGGCGACCGCATACGCATCCAACTCCTGGCCATAAAGCTCGAGAAAGGCCCGCACCAGGGCCACCACCAATGTCGAAGACGTTCCCAGGCCCGAGCCCGCCGGCACGTCGGCCTGCGTAGTGATGCGCAGTCCCTGCAAACGAGTCCCATAAGTCTGCGAGAAATGGTTATAGACACCCTTCAACAGGTCGAGACCGCCACCCAACGGAAGGGTGGGGGAGAAGGGGAATGAGGCCTGCTCTCCCCGGTCCAGGGCTTCCAGTTTCACGACCGGCATGGCCAGCTCCTCCAGCCACACGCGCACATACAACGATACCGTCGCATTCACCACTGCGCCGCCGAAGCGGTCGCAATATGGAGTTACGTCCGTCCCGCCGCCCGCCAACCCCAGCCGCAAGGGTGCCATTGCCTCATAGCGCATCGGGGTGTTCCGTTTTCGTCGAGACTTCCATGCCGTATCCATTCAGGGCTAGATGCCCCTTGGATGCAATATCCGCAAAGCCTGCCAAACCTCGATGCTAGGCATATGCCGCCGGCAGAGGACAGACCCCTCTTCGGCCACCATCCTTCGCTTCATCTGTTGAATCTGCCCAATATGTGTAGTGGCACACGGCACGATGCCACGTCCGTTCGTCTCCAAAACTCAGCCTGTAGCGGCTGCATGCCTTGTAGCCAGTCGTCTTGGGTGCCACGCCAGATGACCCCCCCCAAACCCTCACACCGCATCAGCCAGCGTCTGGATCGACGCCAGCAGCCGCTCCCAGCTATACTGCTGCTTCTCCTCTCTGAGGTGTGGCTCGAAATGCGCCGCCCCCAGCGCCACATAGCGAAGGATGCCCTCGGCAATGCTGCCTGCTTCGGGCTCACAGACCAGCCCCACCTGCCCGTCCGGGACGATGTCGGGCAGAGCGCCCACCCGCGTCACGAGCATTGGCCGGTTGAAATGATAGGCCAGCGGCGTCACGCCCGACTGCGTCGCGGCCCGATATGGCTGCACCACCAGATCGGCCGCACAGAAATAGGCGCGCACCTGCGCGTTGGGGATGAAGTCGGTCCGCAGGATCACCACCTCCGACAGCTCCAGCCGCTCCACCTGCGCGAGGTAGGGCGCCTCGTCGGTATAGAACTCTCCCGCCACCACCAGCCGCAGGCCCAGGGCGCGTACCCGTGCGTCGGTCATGGCCTCCAGCAGCAAGTCGAGGCCTTTATAGGCACGGATGAAGCCGAAGAACAGCAGCAGCATCCCCTCTGCCGGCAGACCTAGCTCGGCTCGGGCTTCTGCTGCCGGCATCGGCGTACCGAAGTTGTCGTATAAAGGATGCGGCACCAGCAGCGCTGGCTTCCGCGGCTCGAAGTGCCGCAGGTCGTCCATCACCGACTGGCTCATCGTCACAAAGGCCTGCACGGGTCGGAGGAAATAAGCCGTTAGCAGGCGGTCGCCCGGCCGCCGCTCATGCGGCGTGATGTTGTCGGCGATGCAGACGACGCGGACGCCCGGCGCCCGACGCACCCCCCGCAGGATCGTCCCCAGGCAGGGCGCCATGAACGGCAGCCAGTAGCGGACGACCACCAGCGCCGGCGCCAGCCGGCGGATCTCCCGCCCCACCCGCCACCAGTTGAACGGGTTCAACGTGTGGATGCGCACGCGGATATCGAGGTCGGTCGGTGGCGCCTCCTCTGAATACTGCGAACGACCGGGAAAGAGGAAGGAAGGGTATTGCAGCGAGAAGGTGTAGAGGATGACCTCCCGGCCGGCCGACAGGTAGGCCCGCGCCAGCCGCTCATTGAAGGTCGCAAGCCCGCCGCCGCGCAGGGGATAGGCAGATCCGATGATGACGACGGGCGGCATGGGCGTCAACGGTTGCCAGGCAGAAGGCCTTCGGCATCTTCCAGCCCCAGACGCTCTTCGACGGCATACTGGTTGCGGTCGACCGCATTCCTTGACACCAGCTCCGCCACAAAGCCCGCCAGAAACATCTGTATGCCGATGACCATCACCGCCAGCGCCAGGTAGAAGGCCGGCCGGTTGGTCAACATATAGGCGCTGTCGAGCAGCTTCGACGCCACCAGGTAACCGCTGATCAGTAGGCCGGTGACAAAGCACAGCGTGCCCCAGAGGCCGAAGAACTGCATGGGCTTCTTGCCGAACTTGCCGATGAAGACGATCGTCGCAAGGTCGAGGAATCCGTTGATGAACCGCTCCAGCCCGAACTTGCTGCGGCCATACTTGCGCGCTCGGTGCTCCACCACCTTCTCTCCGATGCGGCGGAAGCCGGCCCACTTGGCCAGCACAGGGATATAGCGGTGCATCTCTCCATAGATTTCTATTTGCTGCACCACGCGCCGGCGGTAGGCCTTTAGGCCGCAATTGAAGTCGTGCAGTGGGATGCCAGAGATGCGGCGCGTGATGGCATTGAAGAGCTTAGAAGGCAGGTTCTTGGTGACGACATTGTCGTACCGCTTTCGCTTCCAGCCACTCACCAGGTCGTAGCCCTCCTCCCGCACCATGCGGTAAAGTTCAGGCACCTCCTCGGGCGAGTCCTGCAGGTCTGCGTCCATCGTCACCACCACCTCCCCCCGCACCGCCCGGAACGCCTCATTCAGCGCCGCACTCTTGCCATAGTTGCGGAGGAAGCGCAGCCCTTTCACCCGCGGGTTGGCGGCCCGCAGCCGCGTGATGACTTCCCAGGAGCCGTCGGTGCTGCCGTCGTCGACGAAGACGACCTCATAGTCCAGCCCCCGCGGGTCTAGGACCTGCTCCAGCCAGGCCGCCAGCTCGGGGAGCGACTCCACCTCATCTTTCAGCGGGATGACTATGCTGAGGTCCATGGGTTAGTCGATTGATATAGAGAAAATAGTGGATGAAGTTGTTTTATGCGCCGCAGGCAAAAGTGCTGGGCAGCAGGTCCTAGGGTTTTTTCGTCACCCCCGCGCCGATGGTACTGCCAAGCGCCCCCGCCAGCAGCGTGGAGAACATAGCCCCTCCGATCGTCATCGGCCAGAAGAACTCCCGCATCTTCGCCAACACTGGCGCCATCTGCTCCTCCGTGAGCCCCTGCTGCACCAACTCCTCGCGGGTGATATCCAACAGCTGCTCGCGGTATTCTGGGAAGATGGTAAAGAATACCCACTGAAAGGCGATACAGATGATCGTTGCCAC